>OKSA01003752.1_pt1 | contig 10909 bp, 10 predicted proteins | sample 1601181 | NCBI WGS metagenome assembly OKSA01 (sample SAMEA3541538, study PRJEB24748) | human gut metagenome | biome: human gut; feature: human-associated habitat; material: faeces | place: China | collected 2012 | reverse complement strand
TGTTTCTTAACCGCCGCGGCTTTGCGCCAGCGCTGCTGTGCCACGATTGCGGCTGGATAGCGGAATGCCCGCGCTGCGACAGTTACTATACGTTGCACCAGGCGCAGCACCATCTGCGCTGCCACCATTGCGACAGCCAGCGCCCAATCCCGCGCCAGTGTCCTTCCTGCGGCTCCACGCATCTGGTGCCGGTAGGGATCGGCACCGAGCAGCTGGAGCAGGCCCTGGCGCCGCTGTTCCCTGAGGTGCCTATCTCGCGTATCGACCGCGATACCACCAGCCGCAAAGGGGCGCTGGAACAGCAACTGGCAGAAGTACATCGCGGCGGCGCGCGGATTTTGATTGGTACACAAATGCTGGCGAAAGGTCACCATTTCCCGGATGTGACGCTGGTTGGCGTTCTTGCAGCAGATCTCTCGCTGCATGTCGGGGACTACCGCGCGGCGGAGCGGACATTCCAGCTTCTGACACAGGCGGCAGGAAGAGCCGGCCGCGGGAATAAGCCGGGCGAGGTCGTCATCCAGACGTATGACCCGGAGCATTACAGTATAGAGACGGCGAAGGCGCAGGACTACGATGCGTTTTACGAGCAGGAGATTGCGTACCGCAAGATCATGCTTTACCCGCCGGTCTGGAACATGCTTGTGATCTTGTGCGCCTCTAAGAGCGAGGAGGCGGCGGATGCCATGGCGGCAGAGCTTGCGGCGGCAGCGGATGCGTATACAGGGAAGAATACGAAAGAGAAGGTCTATCTCGTGGGACCCGTCGACGCGGCGATCGCAAAAGTGAATGATATTTATAAAAAAATAATTTATCTCAAGGCAGAAAATTATGACACGCTGGTAAAGATAAAAAATAGGACAGAAGTGTATGCCAGAGAGAGCCGGTACTATAAGAATGTGACCGTGATGTTTGATTTCAATCCGGTGAACGGCTTTTAGGCAGAATGGAGGAAAGATGGCACTTAGGACAATCAGAATACAGGGAGATCCTGTATTGACCAAAAAATGCAGAGAGATTACAGAGATTACACCGAAGATCAGAGAACTGGCAGAGGATATGCTTGATACGATGTACGAGGCGAACGGCGTGGGACTTGCAGGTCCGCAGGTCGGAGTGTTAAAGCGCATCGTCGTCATCGACATCGGCGAGGGACCGGTTGTGATGATCAACCCGGTGATCTTAGAGACTTCCGGCGAGCAGACCGGCGACGAGGGCTGTCTGAGCCTTCCGGGCAAGGCAGGTACCGTGACCAGACCGAACTACGTGAAAGCGCGGGCGTTTGATCTGGATATGGAAGAGTATGAGATTGAGGGGACAGAGCTGATGGCGCGTGCCATCTGTCATGAGCTGGATCATCTGGACGGACACATGTACACCGAGAAGGTGGAAGGTCCGCTTCACGAAGTCACCTATGAGAGTGATGAGGAAGAATAAAGCAGGGATGATCTGTGAAAATGGAGGTCAGTGATGAGAGTCATATTCATGGGAACACCGGATTTCGCGGTGGGAACGTTGGAAGAAATCATAAAAGCGGGACATGAGGTGGCGCTGGTTGTCTCCCAGCCGGATAAGGCAGTGGGAAGAAGCAAGGCGCTCCGCTATACACCGGTCAAGGCATGTGCGCTCGAGCACGGCATTGAAGTATATCAGCCGCAGAAAGTCAGAGACAGCGAGTGTATCGAGCGTCTGCGGACATATCATCCGGATATCATAATTGTGGAGGCTTTTGGGCAGATTATACCGAGAGCGATTCTGGATATGCCGCGCTACGGGTGTGTGAATGTGCACGCGTCGCTGCTTCCGAAGTACCGCGGTGCCGCACCGATTCAGTGGGCGGTCATAAACGGCGACGCCGTCACCGGAGTGACGACGATGCGCATGGATGAGGGGCTTGATACCGGAGATATGATCTTAAAGGAAGAAGTGAAGATCCGTGCGGATGAGACGGGCGGCAGTCTGTTCGACCGGCTGTCCGAGGTCGGTGCGAAGCTGTGCGTGCGCACGATGGAGGCGATCGATGCGGGAACGGCAACCTACACGCCGCAGGACAACTCCCAGGCAACGCATACCGCCAAGATTTACAAAGAAATGGGAAGCATTGACTGGAAACAGGGAGCAAAAGAGATTGAGTGCCTGATCCGCGGACTGGATCCGTGGCCGAGTGCCTATACCAGACTGGGTGATAAGATGTTAAAGATCTGGAAGGCGCAGGTCGTTTCTGAGGAGTCCGGGGCGGAGCCGGGCTGCATTGTGAAAGTGGAAAAAGATCATATTCTGGTGCAGACCGGAAAGGGAATGCTTGCCATCAGTGAACTTCAGCTTGAGGGCAAGAAGCGTATGCCGGTGGAGGCATTTCTGAACGGATATGAGATCGAAGAGGGCACATATTTTAAGAAAGGGTGATTACTATGCCATATTCATACTATTACTGGGGATTTGATCCGACGTATATACTCGTGCTCATTGGAGCAGTCATCTGTCTGGTTGCATCTGCGAGGGTGAAGTCGACATACAACAAGTATGCTTCCTACCGCAGCATGTCCGGCATGACCGGAGCACAGGCGGCGGAACGGATTCTGCACTCGGCAGGAATCTACGACGTGTCGGTGCAGCATGTATCGGGCAATCTGACCGATCACTACAATCCGTCGAACAAGACGCTGAATCTGTCGGATTCTGTGTATGGAAGCACGTCGGTGGCAGCTGTCGGTGTGGCGGCGCATGAGTGCGGACATGCCATTCAGCACCAGCAGGGATATGTGCCGCTCACGCTCCGCTCGGCGATCGTGCCGGTGGCAAATCTCGGTTCTACGCTGGCGTGGCCTTTAATTTTAATCGGATTATTTTTTACCAGCAATACAGGGACATTTTTAATCGACCTTGGAATTCTTTGTTTTTCGTTCGCTGTTCTGTTTCAGCTTGTGACGCTTCCGGTGGAGTTCAATGCATCGCACCGCGCGCTGCGCATTTTAGGAGAGCAGGGAATCTTAAGCGACAGTGAGTTGCCTTATACGCGAAAAGTGTTGAAGGCGGCGGCACTTACTTACGTGGCGAGTGCGGCGGCATCGATTCTGCAGCTGCTTCGTCTGGTGTTATTATTTGGAGGAAGAAGACGTGACGACTGATTCCGTGAATACGCGGGAACTGATTCTTGAGATCCTTTTAGAAGTGACGGAGAGAGGACAGTACAGCCATCTGGTGATCCGTTCGGTGCTGGAGAAGTACCAGTATCTGGACAAAAGAGAGCGTGCCTTTTTAACGAGAGTGGCGGAGGGTACCATTCAGCGCCAGATCGAGCTGGACTATATTCTGGATCAGTTTTCAAAAGTAAAGGTCAGAAAAATGAAACCGGTGATCCGCGCCATTCTTAGGATGGGCGTATACCAGCTGAAATACATGGACAGTGTACCGGCATCCGCCGCCTGTAACGAGGCGGTAAAGCTTGCGAAGAAAAAGGGCTTCGGACAGCTGTCCGGTTTCGTGAACGGGGTGCTGCGCGGTGTTTCGCGCGGCCTGGATCAGCTTACATATCCAAAGGAGAGCGTCGATGCCGTAAAAGCCTGGTCGGTGTGCTACTCGATGCCGGAATGGATCGTTGCGCAGTGGATCGGCGATTACGGAAAGGAACGCACAAAAGAGATTCTTGCAGCGTCCCTTTTGGAAGCGCCGATCACCGTCCGTGCGAATCTGGAACGGGTCACGCCGGAGGCGCTCGCAGAGCGTTTTAAGGAGGAGGGCGTTACTGCGGTTCCGCTGGATACGGAAAAATATCTCGGACTTTCGTATGCATATACGATCTTTGGGTTTGATCATTTAAACGGTCTTTCAAGCTTTAAGGAAGGACTGTTCTATGTGCAGGACATCAGCTCCATGATGGTGGCGGAATATGCGGCGCCAAAGGAGGGCGACCACTGCATTGACGTCTGTGCGGCGCCGGGCGGCAAGAGCATTCATCTTGCGGAAAAGTTAAGGGGTACCGGTCATGTGGAGGCGCGGGACGTCAGCGAACAGAAAGTGGCGCTGATTGATGAGAATATAAAAAGATGCCGGCTTACGAATATTACGGCGAAGTGTCAGGATGCGACTGTTTTGGACGAGGCATCGGTTCGCACGGCGGATGTGCTGATTGCGGATCTTCCCTGCTCGGGACTCGGGGTGCTGCGCAGAAAGACCGATATCAAGTACCGCATGAACCCGGAAGGGGAGGAATCGCTTGTGGCGCTGCAGAGGCAGATACTGTCTGTGGTGTGTAAATATGTGAAGCCGGGCGGGACACTGATTTATTCCACCTGCACGATTCACACGGCGGAGAACGAGGGGAATGCCAGATGGTTTGAGCAGACGCACCCGGAGTTCGCCCTCGATACGATGCGGCAGATGTTCCCGGAAGAACATCTCGGGGACGGATTTTTTATAGCAAAATTTAAGCGAAAGCAGGACAACGGATAAGGAATGGAAAAGACAGACATTAAATCGTTGAATCTGGAAGAACTGACCGCATTTGTCGAGTCGCTCGGAGAAAAAAAGTTCCGGGCAAAACAGATTTACGAGTGGATGCACAGAAAGCATGTGGCATCCTTTTCGGAGATGACCAATATTTCTGCGGCTCTCATTGAAAAATTGAATCAGGACTGTACGCTGACCAGCTTAAAAAAGGCGGATGTGCAGATCTCGAAGATTGACGGTACCAGAAAGTACCTGTTTCTTCTGGACGACGGCAATGTCATCGAGAGTGTCTTAATGCGTTATAAGCACGGGAACTCCGTCTGTATTTCCTCACAGGTTGGCTGCCGGATGGGCTGCCGTTTCTGCGCCTCCACGCTGGATGGTCTGGTGCGCGGTCTGCGGCCGTCCGAGATGCTCGATCAGATCTATCAGATCGGAACGGATATCGGCGAGCGGATCTCCAATGTTGTGGTGATGGGAACCGGCGAGCCTCTGGATAATTATGACAACCTGTTAAAATTCATCGAACTGCTGAGCGATGAAAACGGACTCAATATCAGCCAGCGGAACCTGACGGTCTCCACCTGCGGGATCGTTCCGCGCATGCGGGAACTTGCGGATAAGAAGCTGCAGATCACGCTGGCGCTCTCACTTCATGCATCCAATCAGGAAAAGCGCCTGCAGCTGATGCCTGTGGCGAACAAGTATGACATTAAGGAAGCGGTCGATGCCTGCCGTTACTATTTTGAACAGACCGGCCGGCGCATCACGTTTGAGTACAGTCTGGTGGCGGGCGTAAACGATACGGCGGAGGATGCCGTAGAGCTGGCAGAGCTTGTGCGCGGGATCAACTGTCACATCAATCTGATTCCGGTCAATCCGATCAAGGAACGTAGCTATAGACAGCCGGATGACGGTGCAGTGCATGCATTCCAGAAAAAGCTGGAGAGAAACGGTCTCACCGTGACCGTGCGCCGGGAGATGGGCAGGGATATTGACGGTGCATGCGGGCAGCTGAGACGCAAGCATATGCACAAAGAGCAGGAAATGGAGCATACCGGGCAGGAGACGGGGCATGTCGGGCAGGAGCAGTAAGTCTTGCCCTTTTTCGCGTTGTATGCTAACATTGGTAATTGGATAAATGGCAGGCAGGTACTGCTATTCTAATAATGGAGGAATAGAATGAAGACGTTTTCCATGACGCATGTGGGACAGCGGCGTGAGACGAACCAGGATTATATGTACACATCAGAGACCTCCGTGGGCAGGCTTCCGGATTTGTTTCTGGTAGCAGACGGTATGGGAGGCCATGCGGCTGGAGATTATGCTTCGCGCTTCACAGTTGAAAAGATTGTGGAATACGTAACAGAATCCGAGGAGAGCGAGCCGGTGACCGTGCTCGGTGAGGCAGTCAGATATGCAAATGAACATTTGCTTGCGGAGGCGAACGCGGATGCGAGCAAAGCGGGCATGGGCACGACGATTGTTGCGGCAGTCGTGGTTGGCGATAAGCTCTACACGGCGAATGTCGGCGACAGCCGGTTGTATGTGATCAATCAGGAACGTATCACACAGATTACAAGAGATCACTCTCTGGTAGAAGAGATGGTTCGACTGGGAGAGATGGACAAAGAGGATGCAAAAGTGCACCCGGATAAAAACATTATTACGAGAGCGATCGGCGTGCTTCCGGAGGTGTCGGCGGATTTCTTCGAGACGGTGCTTGTGCCGGGAGATACGGTTCTGTTGTGTTCGGACGGTCTGACCAATATGGTCGATGATACGGATATCAAGCGGATCGTGCTGGGACAGCGTGATATTGTGGAGAAAACACAACGGCTGATCGATGCCGCGAACGAGAATGGCGGTAAGGATAATATAACGGTGGTTTTGATTGAGCCGTTTTCAGATGAGACTAGATAGAGAATGAAGTTCTTTGTAAATCAGGTTGGAGGTTTAATATGTTAACAGAGGGAATGTATATAGCGGACCGTTATGAAATCATAGGGAAAATTGGTGCCGGCGGAATGTCTGACGTATATAAGGCAAAAGATCTGACGCTCGGACGTTTTGTGGCAATCAAGGTTTTAAAGCCGGAGTTTTCGGAGGATCTGAATTTTGTGACAAAGTTCCGCACGGAGGCACAGTCTGCAGCGGGATTAGAGCATCCGAATATTGTAAATATTTACGATGTTGGAAGCGAAAAAGGAATGCATTATATCGTGATGGAGTATGTGGAAGGCATCACGTTAAAGACATATATTGAGAAAAAGGGTCAGCTTTCTTTTAAGGAGGCAGTCAGCATTGCCATTCAGGTGGGAAGAGGTATTGAGGCGGCGCACAGCAAGGGTATCATCCACCGGGACATTAAGCCGCAGAATATTATTATTTCCACAGAAGGAAAAGTAAAAGTAACAGATTTCGGTATCGCGCGCGCAGCAAGCAGCAACACGATCAGTTCCGATGTGATGGGATCCGTGCACTATTCTTCTCCGGAGCAGGCACGCAACGGATTTGTGGACGGCAAGAGCGATATCTATTCCCTCGGTATTGTGATGTATGAGATGGTGACGGGACGTGTGCCGTTTGACGGGGATACGACCGTGGCGGTTGCCATCCAGCATTTGCAGGAGGAGATCGTTCCGCCGAGTGCCTACGCGCCGAATCTTCCGATCAGTATGGAGAAGATCATTTTAAAATGTACGCAGAAGAATCCGGACCGCCGCTATGAGTCCATGACGGCACTTTTGACGGATCTGCGCAAGGCGCTTGTCAGCCCGAATGAGGATTTTGTCGTGATGGTTCCTGCAACCAACCAGGACAAGACACGCATTATCGGAGAGGATGACTTAAAGCAGATCAAGGAGGAGGCAGACAGCCTCTATCTTAAGGCGGATCAGGCGGTGCACGCGAGAGCGGAGGAGATGAACCGCTACGATGAGGATGAGGACGACGAAGAAGATGTGGACGATGATGAGCTGGATGACGAGGATGACGGCGATCTGAATCCGAAGATGGAGAAAGCGATCACGATCATGGGAATTGTTGCGGCAGTCGTGATTGTGATTATCATCATTGTGATTGTGGTAAATCTGTTCGGCGGAATCAAGTCCAAGAAGCAGTCTGACACGGAGACGTCGCGCACAGAGACTACACAGACCGAGAGCCAGAACGAGGATACGGTTACCGTTCCGGATTTCCGCGGCATGACATATGCGGATGCGCAGACCGAGGCGGAGAAGAAGGGATTAAAGCTGGAGAATAAGGGTGAAGTATCCTCTGACGACTACGATGAGGGCAAGATCGCCAATCAGGACCCGGAGAGCGGCAAGGAAGTCGAAGAGGGCACGACGATCGGCGTTGTGATCAGCAACGGAAAAGGCAGTGTGGCAGTGCCGAATGTGACCGGAGACTCTGAGGATGATGCAGTGTCTGCACTGGAAAAGGAAGGCTTTAAGCCGAACAAGACATACGCTTACGATGACAGTGTGGAGGAGGGAAAAGTCATTTCCCAGACACCGTCCGCAGGAGATAAGGCAAAAACAGGCGATACGATCACGATCGTCATCAGCCAGGGCGCAGAGGCAGTGACCGTTCCGGATGTGAAGACGACCTACAAGTCCGAGGATCAGGCCAAAGCGCTGCTTACCGATTTTAATGTAACGGTAAAGACGGCATACAGTGATACACTTCCGGAGGGCATTGTCATGGATCAGAGCATCGATCCGGGCAAGCAGGTGGAAAAAGGCAGCGACATCACGATCACGGTAAGCATGGGACCGTCACCGTCCCAGAGTGTGACAGCGACGACCTACAGCTTCAAGGCGACGATCAATCTGCCGGGCGATACGTCCAACGTATCAGGCGCAACAATCACGCTGTATGATACTTCCGGCAATGTGCTGGGACAGTGGGATAAGGCGATCACAGATGATTTTTCCATCAGCAAGACGGGACTGCTTGCAAAAGAGGGCTATCTGGTGATCTCATGGCTGGATTTAAACGGCAACAAGATCAACGATCAGACCACGAGCACCTACCAGTTTACACCGGAATCATAATGGATAAGAATATGCAGGGAAAGATTGTAAAAGGAATTTCCGGATTCTACTACGTTCACGTAGCGGGATCCGGAATTTATGAATGTAAGGCAAAAGGAATTTTCCGCAACCAGAAGATCAAGCCGCTGGTGGGCGATAATGTGACGATTGCCGTCCTGGATGAGGAGCAGATGCTTGGAAATATCGAGGAGATTCTTCCGAGAGAAAATGCCCTGCTCCGTCCGGCGGTTGCCAACATCGATCAGGCGCTTGTGATTTTTGCGGCGGCAAAGCCAAAGCCGAATTTTAATCTGCTGGACCGTTTTCTGATTATGATGGAATATCAGAAAGTGCCGGTTACGATCTGCTTTAACAAGTGTGATCTTCTGACCGGGGAGGAGCTGCACGCGTTTTCGGATGTCTACGAACAGTGTGGCTATCCGGTGGTGTACACCTCGGCGAGAGAGCAGCGGGGAATCGATGTGCTGCTTGAGCGGCTGGAAGGAAAGGTGACGTCGGTGGCAGGACCCTCGGGTGTGGGCAAGTCATCGCTCATCAACTGTCTGCAGCCGGAGCGCCAGATGGAGACCGGGGCAATCAGCAGAAAGATTGAGCGAGGCCGCCATACGACCCGCCACTCGGAAATTATTCCGATCGAAGGGCAGACTTACATTATGGATACACCGGGATTTTCCATGCTGGATATTCCGGGGCTGGAAAAGGAAGATCTGTGGTGGTATTATCCGGAATTTGAAGAGTATGAGCCAAACTGCCGTTTTAAGGGCTGCAGTCATATCGGAGAGCCGGACTGCGGGGTAAAAGAGGCGGTGGAAGCCGGGAAAATCAGCCGGCTCCGTTATGAGAATTACAGGCAGTTATATCAGGAATTAAAAGAACAGAAGAAATATTAAAAAGAAGGGTGTAAGAGAGATGAATTGTTTGTCGCCATCCATATTATCCGCAGATTTTTCAAGACTGGGAGAGCAGATCCGTGAACTGGACGAGGCAGGGGCACAGTATATACATATTGATGTCATGGACGGAATGTTTGTGCCGAGTATTTCCTTCGGACTTCCGGTAATCCGTTCCATCCGTCCCTGTACGGACCGGATCTTTGACGTGCATCTGATGATCGAGGAGCCGGGGCGCTATATTGAGGATTTTGTAGGAGCCGGAGCGGATCTGATTACCGTGCATGCAGAGAGCTGCAAGCATCTGGACCGCACGATTGCTTCCATCAAAGAGCGGGGGATTCTTGCGGGGGTTGCATTAAATCCTGCCACGCCGCTGCAGACGGTGGAGTATGTGCTTGAAAAGGTAGATATGGTGCTGATTATGACGGTGAACCCGGGATTTGGCGGACAGAAGTTTATCCCGTATACCTTACAGAAGGTTCGTGATCTTAAGAAAATGATTGACGCACGCGGACTGAAAACGGACATTGAGGTGGACGGCGGGGTCAATCTCTCCAACGTGGAGGAGATCTTGAGCGCCGGAGCCAACATCATCGTGGCGGGAAGCGCTGTTTTTAACGGAGATGTCGCTGAAAACACCCAGATGTTCCTGGATATTTTAAATTCTTAAGGAATGGCAGGAGGAAAGCGGGAGAGTGTATGAGACATTTTGTAATAATTTCAGGCGGAACGATCGACGATTCTTTTGCGGACAGATGGTTTGAGGAAGAGAAGCCGGATGCCGTTATCGCTGCGGATGCCGGAATGGAATATCTGTACCGCAGCCACCGGGTGCCGGATGTGATTGTCGGGGATTTCGATTCCGTGGGAACGGAGGCTCTTGCTTATTTTAAGACATTGCCCGGTGTGGCGATCCAGAAGCTGATTCCGGAGAAGGACGACACGGATACCGAGTCTGCAATCCGGCTTGCGATCCGGCGCGGAGCAGAGTGCATCACGCTTTTGGGAGCGACAGGGACACGGCTGGATCATGTGCTGGGGAATATCGAACTGCTTGGAATTGGGCTAAAGGCGGGGATTCCCATCCAGATCTGCGATGCCCATAACCGCATCCGTATGATTGATCGTGGAATGACTCTTGCGAGAAAGGAACAGTTCGGAACGTATGTGTCGCTCATTCCCTATACGGAATGTGTGGAGCATCTGACGCTGAAGGGATTGAAATATCCCCTCACGGACGCCTGCCTGCGGGGATTCTGTTCGCTTGGCGTGAGCAACGAGATCGTGGCAGATACGGCAGAGATCTCGTTTGAGAGCGGGATTCTTCTCGTGGTGGAATCAAAGGATCGATGACAGAAGATGATTGCCGCAATAATAAGCATAGAACTCTTTTTGGGGATAAGTAATATTATCAGAAGATCACACCGTGGGATTTCAGATGAAAATGCAGCTGGAAATTCGGTTCAAAAAATGTGGCATTTCTAACCAGCCGGATGTTTGCATCTT
>OKSA01003730.1_pt1 | contig 10955 bp, 7 predicted proteins | sample 1601181 | NCBI WGS metagenome assembly OKSA01 (sample SAMEA3541538, study PRJEB24748) | human gut metagenome | biome: human gut; feature: human-associated habitat; material: faeces | place: China | collected 2012 | reverse complement strand
CTGGCGCCCGTCAACCTGAAGCTGCAGACACCGGCAGAGGCGGATGAAAAAGCCATGCGTCTGCTGGAGCGTATCGGCCTGGCGGACAAAGCGGACGCCTATCCAAACAAGCTTTCCGGCGGGCAGAAGCAGCGCATCGCCATCGTACGCGCGCTGGCCATGGAGCCGGAAGTGATGCTTTTTGACGAGCCTACCAGTGCGCTGGACCCTGAGATGGTGGGCGAAGTGCTGGACCTTATCCGCGAACTGGCCCGGGAGGGCATGACAATGGTCATTGTGACCCACGAGATGGGGTTTGCGCGCGAGGTATCCACACGGGTGCTGTTTATGGATGACGGATGTGTGATGGAGCAGAATGAGCCGCACGCGCTGTTTGCATCCCCGCAGAATCCGCGCCTGAAAAGCTTCCTCTCCAAGGTGCTGTAACGCGGCAGCGGTATTTCCCCGGAAAAAGGCCGGGCACAAACGCCGGAGTCCCGGCAGACGATATTTGCAATAGGAGCGAACGAACATGGAAAAGCAGAAAAAGCAGTACAAAAAAGTGGTGCTCGCCTATTCCGGCGGGCTGGATACCTCCATCATCATTCCCTGGCTGAAAGAGAATTACGGTGACCCTGAGATCATCGCCGTCTCCGGCGACGTGGGACAGGGGGCCGAGCTGGACGGCCTGGAGGAGAAGGCCATCAAGACCGGCGCGTCCAAGCTGTACGTCCTCGACCTGAAGAAGGACTACGTCGAAAACTACATCTGGCCCTGCCTGAAGGCCGACGCCAAGTATGAGGACTACCTGCTGGGCACCTCCCACGCGCGTCCCTGCATCGCCGCCGCGCTGGCCGAGATCGCCAAGAAGGAGAACGCCGACGCCATCTGCCACGGCTGCACCGGCAAGGGCAACGACCAGGTCCGCTTTGAGCTGACCCTGAAAGCGCTGGCCCCCGATATGGCCATCATCGCCCCGTGGCGTGAGTGGAGCATCAAGAGCCGTGACGAGGAGATCGACTACGCCGAGGCCCACAACATCCCCCTGAAGATCAACCGTGAGACCAACTACTCCAAGGACAAGAACCTGTGGCACCTGAGCCATGAGGGCCTCGACCTCGAAAAGCCGTCCCTGGAGCCGCAGTACAATAAGCCGGGCTTCCTGGAGCTGGGCGTTTCCCCCGAGCAGGCCCCCGACACCCCGACCTACGTCACCATCCACTTTGAGAAGGGCATCCCCACCGCTGTGGACGGCAAGGAGATGGAGAGCGTCGAGCTGGTCGAGTACCTGAACAAGCTGGGCGGCGCCAACGGCATCGGCCTGCTGGACATCGTCGAGAACCGTCTCGTCGGCATGAAGAGCCGCGGCGTCTATGAGACCCCCGGCGGTGCCATCCTGTACAAGGCGCACGATGTTCTGGAAACCATCACGCTGGACAAGGAGTCCATGCACTTCAAGGCACAGCTGGCCCAGAAGATGGGCGAGCTGGTCTACAACGGCCAGTGGTTCACCCCGCTGCGTGAGGCTATCAGCGCCTTCACCGACGACCTGCAGAAAACCGTCACCGGCGACGTCAAGCTGAAGCTCTACAAGGGCAACATGATCAACGCCGGCGTCACCAGCCCGTACACCCTGTACGATGAGCAGACCGCGTCCTTCGGTGAGGATGACGATTACAACCAGGCGGATGCCTCCGGCTTCATCAACCTGTTTGGCCTGCCCATTGCCGAGCGCGCCAAGCTGGCCAAGAGCTGGCCCGCACAGGACTAATAAGCGAACGAACGCCGAATAAGCAACCGCCAAGGGGCGTGGAAACCCTTTGGCGGTTTTGGCATTACTATTAAAAGATAATAAAAAATGTGGAGTTTTGGCCCTGGGCCAAAACAAAAAACGTAGGGGCGGATTCCATATCCGCCCGTCAACAGGCAGACGACCTGCGGGCGCATATAGAATGCGCCCCTACGGAGACAGAGAATTTTTGAGCGGTGCGCCAGCACCGCGAACCACCAATTTTATTATCTATTATCTAATTCAGGAGGTAAAACCTATGCCCCAACTTTGGCAGGGCCGGGCCAGCAAGGCCGTTGACAGCCGCGTAAACGATTTTAACTCCTCCATCCGCTTCGACGCGCGGATGATCGAGCAGGATATTCAGGGCAGCCTTGTCCACTCGGCCATGCTGGGCAGACAGGGCATCATCTCCCGGCAGGATGTGGACGATATTCACAAGGGTCTGCACTCCATTTTGGACGATTTGCACAGCGGCGCACTGGAAATCGACCCCAACGCCGAAGACGTCCACACCTTCGTCGAGCAGACGCTGACCGCCCGCGTCGGTGACGCCGGTAAGCGGCTGCACACCGGGCGCAGCCGCAACGATCAGGTCGCGCTGGACATCCGCCTGAACCTGCGCGCCGCCAGCGAGCATATTCAGGGCCAGATAAAAGAACTTATCACCGTGCTTTGCGACCAGGCCGAGAAGGGCGCAGGGTACGTTATGCCCGGCTACACCCACCTGCAGCGTGCCCAGCCCGTGACCTTCGGCCACCAGCTGATGGCCTACGCCTGGATGCTGCTGCGCGACTTGGGAAGATTGCAGGACGCGACCCGCCGCATGGACGCCGAGTGCCCGTTGGGCAGCGGCGCACTGGCGGGCACGACCTACCCGCTGGACCGCTTCTACACCGCCGAACAGCTCGGCTTTGCCGCGCCGTGCGGCAACTCCATCGACGGCGTGTCGGACCGCGACTTCTGCATTGAGCTGTGCAGCGCCATGGCGACCTGCATGATGCACCTTTCCCGCTTGAGCGAGGAAATTATTTTGTGGTGCAGCTGGGAGTTCAAGTTCATCGAGCTGGACGACGCCTTTACGACGGGCTCGTCCATCATGCCGCAGAAGAAAAACCCCGATGTAACGGAGCTGATCCGCGGCAAAACAGGCCGCGTCTACGGCGATTTGAACACGCTGCTCGTCATGATGAAGGGCATCCCGCTCGCCTATGACAAGGACATGCAGGAGGACAAGGAGGCCATTTTTGACGCCGTGGACACGCTGGAGCTCTGCCTGCGCACCGTCACGCCGATGCTGGCCACGATGACCCCGCTGCCCGCCAACATGCGCCGCGCCGCCGCGAAGGGCTTTATCAACGCGACGGACTGCGCCGACTACCTGACGAAGAAGGGGATGCCCTTCCGCGATGCCTACAAGTGCACCGGCACGATGGTGGCCGCCTGCATCCGCGAGGGCAAGACGCTGGAGGAGCTGACGCTGGACGAATTCAAGCAGTACAGCGACCTGTTTGAGGATGACGTTTATACGGCCATCGACCTGACGACCTGCTGCGAGGGCCGCACCAGCTACGGCGGCCCGACGAAGGCAAGCGTGATGAAGCAGGTTGCGGATGTGAAGGGGAAGCTGGCATAAAAGCCTTCCCCATCGGGGGAAGGTGGCCGAGCCTGCGAGGCCGGATGAGGGCAGACCTTGCTGACAGGAGCCTTCTCCCCTTGGGGGAGAAGGTGCCCACGGCTCCGCCTGCGGACGGATGAGGGGAGAGCCTGCGGGTGTTGCCCGTTAAAGGGAGACCACGCAAACTCCGCCCTCATCAGCCGCCTGCGGGCGGCAGCTTCCCCCGAAGGGGAAGCCTTTAGAGCTTACAAGGAGCCTTCTCCCCTTGGGGGAGAAGGTGTCCGCGGCTCCGCCCGCGGACGGATGAGGGGAGAGCCTGCGGAGGCTGCCCGTTAAAAGGGAGGCTACGCGAACTTTGCCCTCACCAGCCGCCTGCGGGCGGCAGCCCCACGGGGGAAGCCTTTGGAAGTAAGGGGTGTAACAATGGGAAAGTACAAAATCTTCGTGGACGGTTCCTCCGGGACCACCGGTCTGCGCATTGCGGACCGGCTGGCGGAACGGGACGAATTTGAAATTCTGAAAATCTCCGAGGCGGACCGCAAGGATGTCCGCGCCCGGGCGAAGGTCATCAATGAGAGTGACCTCTCGTTCCTCTGTCTGCCGGACGACGCCGCGCGTGAGGTCGTGCCGCTGCTGCGGGATGATGTGCGCATTCTGGACACGAGCACGGCGCACCGCACCGCGCCCGGCTGGGTCTACGGCCTGCCCGAGCTGCACGGCACCCGCGAGGCACTGAAAACCGCGACCCGCGTCGCCGTGCCGGGCTGCCACGCCACCGGCTTTATCGCGCCCGTCGCGCCGCTGGTGGAGCTGGGGATCATCCCTAAGGCCGCGCACCTGAACGTGACGAGCCTGACCGGCTACAGCGGCGGCGGCAAAAAGATGATCGCCGAGTACGAGGCCGAGCGCACCAACGAGGCGCTGAACGCCCCGCGCCCCTACGGCCTGGCGCTGCACCACAAGCACCTGCCCGAGATGGCCGCCGTCACGGGGCTGGACACCGCACCGAATTTCGTCCCCGTTGTGGCCGACTACTACGCGGGCATGGAGACGATGATCCCGCTGGATGTAACGGCGCTGGGTGTTTCCGCGCCGCAGGTCGCGTCCGCGCTGGCGGAATATTACGCCGGTCAGCCGATGGTGAAGGTGCATCCCCTGTGTGAGGGCACGGACGGCGGCTTTTTGGCCGCCAACAAGCTGGCGGGTAAGGACACGCTGGAAATTTACTGCCTGGCCAACCCGGACGGCACCCGGATGCAGCTTATCAGCCTGTTTGACAACCTCGGCAAGGGCAGCTCGGGCGCGGCAGTGCAGTGCATGAATCTGATGCTGGGGCTGGAGGAGACGAAAGGGCTTGCGCGTTGAGTGGCTTCCCCCTAGGGCTGCGCCCGCAGGCGCGTGTCGGAGCGCAACCGCCGAAGGCGGCTCTTAGCGCGTAGACTGAAGCTGTCAGCGGCCCCGCCCGCTGACTGATGAGGGGCGCCCTTGCCGGAACAACCCGTTTACGGGCGGCAATGGCGGACTTTGCCCTCATCCGGCCTGCGGCCACCTTCCCCCGAAGGGGAAGGCTTTTGAAGTTCGATATAAAATAGCAAGAGGGGTACATACAATGTCTGATTTCAAATCAATTCCCGGCGGCATCTGTGCGCCGAAGGGCTTTTCCGCGGCGGGCGTGCATTGCGGCATCCGCCATAACCATTCCAAGCTCGACCTGGCGCTGATCAAGGCGGACGTCCGCTGCGCGGGTGCGGGCTGCTATACCACCAACAAGGTCTACGGCGCCCCCATCACGGTGGATCGCGAGCACCTGAAGGACGGCTATGCACAGGCCATCGTTGTGAACAGCGGCAACGCCAACACCTGCGCGCCCAACGGCGTCCAGCTGGCTAAGGACACCTGCGACATCGTCGCCAAGGAACTGGGCATCCGCGCGGACGACGTGCTGCCGTCCTCCACCGGCGTCATCGGCCAGGCCATGAGCATCGAGCCGTTCGCCAGGGGCATCCCGGAGGCCGCCGCCAAGCTGGCCGCCGACGAGGCCGGCAGCCACGACGCGGCTACCGCGATCATGACCACCGACACCCACCCGAAGGAAATTGCGCTGGAATTTGCCGTCGGCGGCAAGGCCGTGCGCATCGGCGCTATCGCCAAGGGCAGCGGCATGATCCACCCGAACATGGCCACGATGCTGCTCTTTATGACCACCGACGCCAAGGTCGCGCCCGCCGCGCTGCAAAAGGCGCTGTCCACCGTCGTGCCCGCCACCTTCAACCAGATCTCGGTTGACGGCGATACCTCCACGAACGACACCGTGCTGCTGCTGGCCAGCGGCCTGTCCGGCGCAGAAATTGCCGAGGGAACGCCCGATTACGATACGTTTGTCGCCGCACTGACCGAGGTCGCCGAGCATCTGAGCCGCGAGCTGGCCGGTGACGGCGAGGGCGCAACGAAGCTGCTGGAATGCACCGTGACCGGTGCGCCCGACCTGGCGACGGCCCGCGCCGTGTCCAAGAGCGTCATCCACTCCACCCTGTTCAAGGCCGCTATGTTCGGCGCGGACGCCAACTGGGGCCGCGTGCTCTGCGCCATCGGCTACACGCCGGGCGATTTCGACATCAGCAAGACGTCGGTGCGCCTCAAGAGCAAGGCCGGTGAGGTCTTTGTCTGCGAGAACGCCGCCTACCACCCCTACAGCGAGGACGAGGCCGCCGTGGTGCTCAAGGAGGACGAGATCGACATCCTCGTGGACCTTGGCAGCGGCGATGCCACCGCCAAGGCCTGGGGCTGCGACCTGACGTATGATTATGTGAAGATCAATGGGGATTACAGAACCTGAAAAGGCTTCCCCCAAGGGGGAAGCTGTCGGCGAAGCCGACTGATGAGGGGGAAAGCTGCCCGGAACCGGCCCGCTTCCGGGCAACAACCCGGCAAAGGACGGTTGCGGCAAAGTTGCCCCTCATCCGGCCCTGCGGGGCCACCTTCCCCCCAAGGGGAAGGCTTTAGGAGTAGGGGATGTGGAGGAGCACAATGAAAAACGAACAAATGGCCCTGCTGTTCAGCGAGGCTACACCTTATATCCAAAAATACCACGGTAAAACGCTGGTTATAAAGTACGGCGGCAACGCGATGGTCAACGATGACCTCAAGCTGGCCGTCATGAACGACCTGGTCACGCTGACGCTGCTCGGCGTGCGTGTCGTGCTGGTGCACGGCGGCGGCCCGGCTATTAACAGTATGCTGAAAAAGGTGGGCAAGGAGTCCAAATTTGTGGGCGGCCTGCGCTACACCGATGAGGAGACCATGGGCATCGTCCAGCAGGTGCTGGCCGGGCAGGTCAACAAGGATCTGGTCGCGCTGCTCAAGGGCCGCGGCGTCGGCCTGTGCGGCATGGACGGCCACATGATCATGTGCAAGCGCAAGTCGGACGTTGACCTCGGCTACGTCGGTGAGATCGAGAAGGTCAACACGACGCTGATCGACCACCTGCTGGCCGACAGCTTTATCCCGGTCATTGCCACCGTCGGCATGGACGACAACGGCGTTCCCTACAACATCAACGCCGACACTGCCGCAGCGGAGATCGCCATTGCCCTGCACGCCGAAAAGCTCGTCAGTATGACGGATATTGTCGGCCTGCTCTACGACAAGAACGACGAGTCTACGCTCATCCCCGAGGTCGAGGTCTCCGAGATCGAGGGTTACAAGGCCGCGGGCGTCATTGCGGGCGGTATGCTGCCCAAGATCGAGGGCATGGCCGACGCCATCTATCAGGGCGTCCACGAGGCCGTCATCATTGATGGCCGTGTCCCGCACTCGATCCTGCTCGAGATGTTCAGCGACAGAGGCGCAGGCACGATGTTCTACCGGAGAGGAAACCGGTAAATGGCTTCCCCCTCGGGGGAAGCTCAGACCGTCAAAAAATTGCATTCTTGCCTTTTTACGTGTGTAGGGGCGACCATTGGTCGCCCGTCAGCTTGCCGCAGCAACGCATTTTCCGGCAGCCTGGGCTTCCCCCTCGGGGGAAGCTGTCAGCGGCCCCGCCCGCTGACTGATGAGGGCGAAGTGCTTGGCGCTGTCCCGCAAACGGGCAGCCGCAGGACACTTGCCCCTCATCCGGCCTGCGGCCACCTTCCCCCCAAGGGGGAAGGCTCCAAACGGGCGGCTCCGGCACACCCGCCCCTCATCCGGCCTGCGGCCACCTTCCCCCAAGGGGGAAGGCTCCAAAGCGGGCGGCTCCGGCACACCCGCCCCTCATCCGGCCCTTCGGGCCGCCTTCCCGCGAAGGGGAAGGCTTTTGCGTATGATAAAAAGGGGGTCACCCAATTGAATACCGAAAAAGTTATTTCCCGTGATAACGACTACATCCTCCACACCTATGGCCGCAGCCAGGTCGTGCTGGCGGAGGGCGAGGGCATGACGGCCAGGGACGCCGACGGCAAGAGCTACCTTGACTTCACGTCGGGCATCGGCGTCAACTCGCTGGGCTACTGCCACCCCGCGTGGGTCAGGGCTGTGGCCGACCAGGCCGCAACGCTGCAGCACACGTCGAACCTGTATTACACCGCCCCCGACGGCAAGCTGGCGAAAAAGCTCTGCCGCCGCACCGGGCTGGACGCCGTGTTCTTCGGCAACTCGGGCGCCGAGGCCAACGAGGGCGCGATCAAGTGCGCCCGCAAATACAGCGTAGATACCTATGGCGAGAGCCGGAATAAGGTCATCACGCTGGTCAACTCCTTCCATGGCCGCACACTGGCGACCCTGACCGCCACCGGCCAGGACGTGTTCCACCACGACTTCGGCCCCTTCCCGGGAAATTTTGACTACGTGCCCGCGGGCGACTTTGCCGCGCTGGAAAAGGCCGCCGACAAGGACACCTGCGCCGTCATGATGGAGCTGGTGCAGGGCGAGGGCGGCGTCGTCGCGCTGGACGCGGACTACGTCGCCAGGGTCGCGGCGTTCTGCAGGGAAAAAGACATTCTCGTCATTGTGGACGAGGTGCAGACCGGCGTGGGCCGCACCGGCAAGTTCCTGGCGTGCGAGCATTTTGATCTGCACCCCGACATCGTCACGCTGGCGAAGGGGCTCGGCGGCGGTCTGCCCATCGGCGCGGTGCTGATGAACAAAAAGGTCGCCGACCACATGAAGCCCGGCTCCCACGGCTCGACGTTCGGCGGCAACCCGGTCTGCTGCGCCGGTGCGCTGGCCGTGCTGGACGAGATGGACGGCGACTTCCTCGCCAACGTCAACGAGCGCGCGGCTCAGCTGCGCGCCGGGCTGGCAAAGCTGCCCCGTGTCAGGGAGGTCAGCGGCCTCGGCCTGATGGTGGGCATCGCGTTTGACGACGGCATCAAGGCCGCCGACGTCCGCGCCGCCTGCGAGAAGGCGGGTCTGCTGGTGCTGACCGCCAAGACCCGCCTGCGTCTGCTGCCGCCGCTGATCCTGACGGCGGACGATGTGGACGACGCGCTGGCGATTTTGCGCAGCGTACTGGAGAAATGCGTATGAAACATCTGCTGAAGCTGGGCGGCATGACGCCCGAGGAAATTCTGCACATTCTGGATGTGGCCGACGAGTACAAGCAGCTGCACAAGGACGGCGTGGACCCGAAGGATCTGCAGGGCAAGGCGGTGGCACTGGTTTTCGCCAAAAACTCCACCCGCACCCGCACAAGCCTGGAGGTCGGCATCTACCAGATGGGCGGCCTGGGCACCTACCTGAGCGCCGGCGACCTGCAGACCGCCCGCGGTGAGCCTGTGCAGGACACGGCCCGCGTGCTGGGGCGGTACTATGACGCCATCGTCTGCCGCACCTACAAACAGACGACGCTGGACATGCTGGCAAAATACAGCGGTATACCGGTGGTTTCCGGCATGACCGACTATGCGCACCCCCTGCAGGTGCTGACAGACCTGATGACCGTGCGTGAGCGCAAGGGCACGCTGGCCGGGCTGAAGGCCGGGTTTGTCGGTGACGGCTACAACATGGCAAACAGCGTCATTGTGGGCTGTCTGGCCGTGGGCATGACGGTGACGATTGCCTGCCCGAAGGGCTACCGCCCCGCCGCCGACGTGCTGATGCTGGCGAAGCAGTACGGGGATAAGTTCACGCTGACGAACGACCCGGACGAGGCCGCGCGGGACGCGGATGTGCTGTTCACCGACGTGTGGGTCAGCATGGGCATGGAGCGCGAGGCCGAGCAGCGCCGCCGCGACTTTACCGGCTTTACGCTGGACGCCGCCCGCATGGCGCTGGCAAAACCGGGTTGCATGGTGCAGCACCCGCTGCCCGCCCACCGCGGCGAGGAGATCGCCCCCGATGTGCTGGAAGCCCACGCCGACGAAATTTTCGACGAGGCGGAGAACCGCATCTACGTGGAAAAGGCCGTGCTGGCGGTGCTGCTGGCGGGGAAATAAGAGCATTGCAGTAAGAGGAACGGCAGGGGAGCGCGAGCGTGCGAACCCCTGCTTTTTTGTGCGGGATAACCCGAAAACGGGAGGCAGCGGCGAAGCTGCGGCGGGGTGAGGGCACCCCGCCCTACGGACTGTGGAAAAGTGGGATGTAGGGCGGCCTGCCCCAGGCCGCCGTGCCCGTTTGCGGCAATGAGAAGCCTTGCCAGATCATTGTAGGGGGCGGCGTCCCCGACGCCCCGCGGGGGTGAGCGGCGGCGGAAGGTGCGCGGGAGGGATGAATCCCTCCCCTACGGGTTACCTTTTAGCTGTAGTTGGCCGGGAGGCTGCGGAGGGGTCAAGACCCCTCCCTACGATGCAAAAGATAAACGGGCGGCAATGGCAAGGCTAGGGGCCGGGCATGCCCGGCCCCTACGGGGGCTGTTTCCGGCCACTTGACGCGATGTGGTATACTGGATATATCACTGTCAAGAGGTACACTATGCCAAAACAAACGCTCCAACAAAAAATCCGCCGCGCGCTGGGCCGGTTCACCGCCAAACGGATCGCTATGATCCTGCTGGGCGCGGCCATCCTGTCGTTCGGCATCCATAATATCCACCAGCGCACCGCCATCACCGAGGGCGGCATCATCGGCCTGGTGCTGCTCATCAACCATTGGCTCGGCGTGCCCGCGTCGGTGGCGTCGCCCCTGCTCGACGCGGCCAGCTACGCGCTGGCGTTCAGATTCCTCGGGTGGGACTTTTTGCTCTCGGCGGGGCTGGCCAGCGTGAGCCTGGCCGGGTTCTATAGGATCTGGGAATGCCTGCCCCCGATGTTGCCCGACCTGACGCCCTGGCCGCTGGCGGCGGCGCTGCTGGGCGGCGTGTTCGTCGGCGTCGGCGTGGGGCTCATCGTGCGGCAGGGCGGGTCCAGCGGCGGCGACGACGCCCTCGCCCTTGTCATCCATAAGCTGACCGGGTGGCGGCTCTCCCGCGCCTACCTGTTCACCGATCTGACCGTCCTGTTCGCGTCGCTGTCCTACATCCCGTTCCGGCGCATCGCGTTTTCCCTCGTTACGGTCACAGTGTCGTCGCTGCTCATCGACTTTATCAAGGGCAATACCGAATAATTCTAAGTGCCGATACGGCGAGCGAGGTGCGGCAGCTGCTAAGCCAAAAGC
>OKSA01003728.1_pt1 | contig 10958 bp, 9 predicted proteins | sample 1601181 | NCBI WGS metagenome assembly OKSA01 (sample SAMEA3541538, study PRJEB24748) | human gut metagenome | biome: human gut; feature: human-associated habitat; material: faeces | place: China | collected 2012 | reverse complement strand
AGGCGTTCGGGCAATTTTTCCACGGCTTCCAGCATCTGGTCGGCCGTGACGGGTTCACCGGGGGTGACCCCGCGCAGGGTATCGGGAAAACGCGGGGGCGGGGTCGCTTCGCGGGCCTCGTCGCCCCACAGGGCCCCCAGACCGCTGTACGGCGCCCGCCGCTTGCCGTGCTTGAGGGCCGCGGGCACCACGGGGACAGGCTCATAACGCACCGAGGCCCGGCCCAGCACATAGCGGGGACCCGGCGTCAGATGCAGGCGCACCGTGACCGGCTTGGTCGTGCTGTCCATCTGGAAGGTCGCCGTACCGTCATAATAGCCCTGGGAATGCAGCAGCTTGACCGCCGTCTCCACATCGCCCCGGGCCCGGCGCTCCAGGGCCAGCAGGCTGTCCGGCGGGTCGGAGCGCAACTGCTCCAGCTGGCTCAGGTCCCGCATCTTGTCCGACAGGCCGCTGTTCCCCTTAGGGGCAGACGGCGCGGCTCCCGTCCCTTCACGGTGGGGGGCATCCGCCTGCGGGGCTGCCGGTCCTGCCTCGTCGCCCTCCTCCGGGCTGCCGCCCAGGGACACGCCCTCGGATTCCCCGTCAGGATCCGTGGCCGCGGCGCGTTTCTCGTCCGCCGTGGCGCGGCGCTCCCCGTCCACTTCGATGGACAGCTTGTACGGGATTCGCTCGCCCTGAGCGGCGGGCATCTTGGTCCCGCCGTCATCACGTAGTTCTCCGGCGGCATCGCCGAACAACAGGCCGCAGCCCCCCAGCAAGAGGCAGGCCATGAGCAAAAAAGAAAAAAGGATATATGTTCGGCGCATAATAATCCCATAGCCGCAGAGAGACAGCTTGGCAAGACAAATCCCCTTTGTTACCATGAGCTTATTCAGTTCTTTTTTCAGGAGTCTCCCATGTCGTATGATCTCTGCCTCCATGTGGACGCCAATGATCCCGCTGTGCTGGCCTTTGCTTTCGTCAATGCCCGCAACTATATGAACGGCCTGCCCGGCAAGGAATTCGAGCTGGTTCTGGTGGCCAACGGCCCGGCCGTCAAACTGTTCGTGCCTGCCCAGGCCGAGCTGCAGAAGACCGCCGAGGAGCTCATGGCCCGCGGCCTCAAGCTGCGTCTGTGCAAGAACGCCCTGGATGCCAACAAGATGACCGCCGCCGACCTCTGGCCCGGTTGCGAAGTGGTGCCCGCCGGCCTGGTGGAGATCGTGGAGCTGCAGAACAAGGGCTTCGCCTACATCAGACCGTAATCCCATGTTTGCCCGCTGCCCGCCGTGCTGACGGGCAGCGGGAAGCGCCCGGGGCGTGCCGCCCTGCCGCGGAGCTGGTCACGGGCGGCCTGCCCGGCAGAAAGACCTGCGGCGATGCCGGCCGCTTACGGGCAAACTTTCCGGCAGGAGAGGACTTTCCTCTTCTGCCTTTTCTTTTTTCCAGGCGCCAGGTCCGTCCCGGACATGCCTCCGGCGATCTGCAACAGGCGGTCCGCATCCAGGATCTCCAGCCTGTGCCGGGTGAACGCGCCCAGGATGCCCTGACGACGCAGCCCGGTGACCAGCCGGGAAAAAGAGGCCGGATGCATCCCGATATGCAGGCCGCATTCTTTCTGGCCCATCCCGATGGAAAAAGAGCCCTGACGGCCGCCCGTCAGCTGCACCAGCAGACGGCACAGACGTTCCAGCCCCGAAGATTCCTGCTGTTCGATGGCATAGGACAAAAAGAATTCCATCTTGTGCAGCACGGTGGTCAGCAGGTTCCTGGCCAGATCGGGATAGCTGCGAAAAAAAGACGTATCCCGCAGCAGCCTGCTCTCAAAACGTACCGTGCGGACCTGCCCGCAACAGATGTAGCGCACATGGTTGTCTATCCCGGTGATGGCCGGGATGTCGTTGATCAGGCACAGGGGCCCGGCCTGGAACAGGGTCCATTCCTTGCCGGTACCGCTCAGGCTCACCATGTCGATGTTCCCTTCCAGCAACAGGTGGAAGAAGCGGCAGCCTTCCACACGCAGGGTCTCCTGATCTTCGTAGGTCTCCAGCTTCCCCAGCGGGATGACCGCCTCCCACGCCTGGTTGAGCCGCTCCAGCCAGAACTCCGCTTGCGTCCTCCTGTTCATGCCTCACCATCCCTCCAGGGGATCAACGTCCTCTCCTGACAGCTCAGTTCCCTCATGCGCGGGATGTCCAGCAGCCGGACGTTCCCGCCCCGCACCCTTTCCAGACAGCCGGAACCCTCCAGCCGGGCCAGCAGCCGCGATGCCGTTTCGGGCGTGATGCCTGCCAGCTCGGCCATATCCTTCTGGCGCAGCACGGGACAGTCCTTCGTATCGTGGATGTCCAGCAGGAGCGCACACAGGCGGGACAGGGCCGGGCCGAAGGTCACGGCATGGGCCCTGTACAGGAACAGCAGGTTGATCCCGGCCAGAGCCTGCACCACGTTCACATACAGCTCGGGATACTCGCAGGCCAGACGGCGCTCGTACCATGCGGTGACGTCCCGTACCAGCAGGGTCACCGGCGCCATGGCCCTGACCACATAGCCATGCGAGGTCTGGCCGCCCTCCAGGCACTCCGTATTGACCAGGCAGCCCGGCCCCATCAGCAACAGCAGGCGCGGGGCCTGCCGGGCCATGCCGTAGACCCTGACATGCCCTTCCTCGAGGAAGATCAGTTCATGCGGGGCACCGACGATATCGACAGGAGAACGGGAGGAGGCCATCACCCTCCGGCGCTGCCCCCGGCGCATGAAATCTGCCCAGATCCTGTTCAGCCCCTGGACATAGACAGCGTGCATATGGATGTCGCGCCGCTTCATGGAACCTCCTGAGCGGAAAGAAGTTTTTTAAAAAACAAAAAACTTGATGGATGCTGTTTTTTTCATGTCCTGCCCGATTTAGAAAAAAATCACAAGCTGTGACATCCATCAGGAGGATTGCATATGACAAAACAGCATGTCTCTCGTCGGGCCTTTCTGGCAGGAAGCGCCGCGAGCATGGCGCTGGGTTCCCTCGCAGGGGTGGCCCATGCGGCGACCAAGCCCCAGGAACAATGGGACGAAGTCTTTGACGTCATCGTCATCGGCTCCGGTCTGGCCGGTATGTGTGCGGCTCTGGCGGCCAAGAAGAACGGCTGCAAGAAGGTCGTCGTCCTGGAAAAGATGAGCTATCTCGGCGGCAACTCGGCCATCGCCACCGGTGACTTCGGCGCCGTGAACTCCCAGCTGACCCGCAAGCAGGGGATCAAGGACACGCCCGAGGCCTTTGCCGAAGACATCAGCGCCGCCTGCGGCGGCCTGAACCATCCCGACCTGACGCTCACCGTGGCCCGCAACTCCGGCCGGGCCATCGACTTCCTCATCGAGAACGGCGCCAAGTTCAATCCCGAGATCATCATCCTCGGCGGACATTCCGCACCGCGCGTGCACCAGGGCGTCGAGAGCTTCGGCGCCAGCGTCATGGTCCCCATCTGGGACAGCTTCCGCAAAAAGTACAACGGCGAGATCCGCAGCCGCGTCAAGTTCGACAGCTTCATCCAGGATGAAAGCGGCGCCGTCACCGGCGTGAACGTGCGGGAACGCTACGACTTCATCAACGAGTCCAAGAACGAAGACATGGAAAACGCCGGCGGCCTCCCCAAGCGCTATGCGGCCCGCTACGGCGTCGTCCTGGCCACGGGCGGCTATTCCCGTGACCTGGCCTTCCGCATGGCCGAAGCGCCGCTGCAAAGCGAAGAGATGGCCACCCGCTGCCATATCGGCAATACGGCCGGTGCCCTGCGCGCGGCCCTGGCCATCGGTGCCCGCAGCGTGCATACGACCCTGGGCCGCTACGGCTTCTACATCGCTTCGGAAGACCTGCGCATGGGCATGGTCATCGACCCCAAGACCTGCAAGCGCTTCATCGACGAGAGCATGCCCCGTACGGACCTGGCCGTGAACATGCTGCTCTACATGCAGAAGCACCGCTGCATCCCCCTGGGCATCTACGACAAGAAGACCATGGACGCCTTCTTCGACCACAAGCGCCGCCAGCGCCTGCTCTTCTCCAATGCCCTGCGCCCCTATGACACCCTGGAAGAACTGGCCGCCAAGGAACATCTGGACCTGAAGACCCTGAAGGCCACCCTGGACCGCTACAACAAGGACATCGCTGCCGGACGCGACAGCGAGTTCGGCAAGGACATCGCAGGCTCCCTGTCCGTGCCCCTGACGGAACCGCCGTTTGCGGCCTGCACCATCGAGCCCGACCTCTCCTACACGCAGGGCGGCGTGCTCATCAACACCAGGGCCGAAGCCATCAGCGCCCTGGACGACAAGCCCATCCCCGGCCTCTATGTGGCCGGCGAAGCCTCTGCCGGGGTGTTCGGCGTCACGCGCCTGACCGCCTGCTCCCTGCCCGACTGCGCCGCGTTCGGCATGATCGCCGGGGAAGAGATCGCCAAGCGGGCCCGCAACATCAAGGCCTAGTTACGGAGGAATCCATGAAGATACGCACGTTGAGCATGATCGCCGCCGCCCTTTTGCTGGCAAGCTCTGCCGCTTGGGCCGGGAGCTATGTGAGCCACAAAAGCATGCACCAGGACCTGGCCTGCGTGGACTGCCACCAGGAAGAAGTGGGCCGCACGCCGCCGCCCAGCGAAGCCTGCCTGAACTGCCATGGTCCCATGCAGGATCTCATCAAGAAAACGGAAGGGTTCAAGCGTAACCCGCACTATACGCCGCACTGGGGCGATACGGTGCCCTGCTACACCTGCCACAAGGAGCACAAGAAGTCAGAGCTGCTCTGTGCCAACAGCTACTGCCATGTGAAGAACTTCGAAGGGGTCACGCTCAAGTAGACCGGTCCCGGGGGAAAGCCGCCTGCCAGCGGCCTTCCCTCGGGAGACCGGGAGCAACAGCCGCAGCCGGGGGGACGTACGGGGGGGACCGTACGGCCGTGCTGCGCTGTTCGTGAGGTCTGCGGTAGCCTCAGGCTCCGCTAGCACACCGATAATGACTGCCGCAGGCCTCCTTGGCAAGAGTTCCGGCAAAAAGAGCATGCCCTGCCAGGCATGCCGCCATTGCCCTTGCCTGCTCGCGAGAGCCGCTCCTTCGATCTTCCCCATGCATGGCACCGTAGACGGCAGCGCATGAAAGCCTTTTTCGTGCGCATCTTGCCGCTTGTCCAAGTAAAATCACAACATACTGTTTTTATTAAATAAAATAAGACACTCACGCGTGTCCGAAGACAAGGGAGAGGAAGGATGAAGAAGCTTGCCATTCTCTTTATCGCCGCCACCATGGCGCTGGCTGCCGCCGATGCCCAGGCCATCGACTTCAAGGCCAAAGGTATCTGGCAGGTGGGCATGGGCCTGTCGCAAAGGAACTTCGTCAAATCCGTCGGCGGGAACAAGACCGACAGCAATGATGTCATGAACAGCCGTTCCCGCATCCGCTTCCAGATGGATGCTGTCGCCTCGGAGAGCCTGTCCGGCAGCGTGCATTTCGAGATCGGCCATATCCAGTGGGGCCAGCAGGCCGGCGGCGGCGCCCTGGGGGCCGACAGCACCTCGGCCATCAAGGTCCGCATGGCCTTCATGGACTGGCAGGTGCCCGACACCAGCCTGAAGGTCCGCATGGGCCTGCAGAACCTGACCCTGCCCACCAAGGCAGGCAACTCGTCCGTCGCGGGCAACCTGGATGTGGCCGGGATCGTGGCCTCCTGGCAGTTCTCGGAAACCGTGGGGCTTTCGGCCCTCTGGCTGCGCCCCTTCAACGACAACTACAGCGCCGAGGGCAATACCAACTATCTCGACAACATGGACATCTGGGGCCTGACCCTGCCCGTGCGTCTTGAAGGTTTCGAGATGACCCCCTGGGTGCTGTACGGCATCCGCGGCAAGAACACCTTCAACGGCACCCAGATCTGGAACGACGGCAACCCCATGACCAGCATGGGGGCCTATCCCTTCGGCATGACCGCCGCCGGGGCCCGCGGCTTTACGGACCTCGATACCGACAAGACGTACGGCAGCCTGTTCTGGGCCGGTCTGCCCGTGGCCATCACGGCCTTCGATCCCTGGAACATCGAGTTCGAGCTCAACTACGGCTATGTGGAAGGCATGGGCCGCTACGATGCCCTGGAACGCGGCGTGGACCCGGTACGCGGCAGCACACAGCGGCAGGGCTGGCTGGCCAAGGCCCTTGTGGAATACAAGACGGACTGGGGCAGGCCCGGCATCTTCGGCTGGTACGGCAGCGGTGACGACGGCGACATCAAGAACGGTTCCGAGCGTCTGCCCAGCCTGCGCGCCAACGGCATGTTCTCGTCCGTCATGGGCGATGACGTCCATTACGGCGGCAGCCTGCAGGACCAGAAGATGACCTATGCCGGTACCTGGGGCCTGGGGCTCCAGGTGGCGGACGTCAGCTTCATGGAAGACCTCAAGCATACCTTCCGCGTCCTCTACTGGGGCGGGACCAACAGCCCATCCATGGTCAAATACGCCACCACCCGCACGGACTGGAACTACACCAACGATTACGAAGGGATCTATCTGACCACCAATGACGGGCTGCTGGAGTTCAACATCAACAGCGTCTATCAGGTCTACGACAACTTCAGCATCGGCCTCTGGCTGGGCTACATCGCCAACCTGATGGACTCCGGTACCTGGCAGGACGGCCACGCCTACCTTGGGGACAGCTACAGCAAGCAGGACATCTGGAACGTCGACCTGACCTTTGCCTATACCTTCTAGGCCTGTCCGCCTGAAAAAGAAAAAAGGGCCGGCAGACATGCGAACATGTCCGCCGGCCCTTCCTCTATCCGGGATAAGGAGACCTAGGCCTTCTTCTTGGCCCCGGCCATCTGGTAGCGCTTCTGGGCGGAGAGTTCCACCTTGCGCAGGCGCAGGGACACGGGGGTCACTTCCACCAGTTCGTCCTCACGCACGAAGTGCAGGGCGTGTTCCAGGGTCATCTTCTTCACGGGGGTGAGGATGACGTTCTCGTCCTTGCCGGCGGCGCGCAGGTTGGTGAGCTTCTTTTCCTTGGTGGCGTTGACGTCGATGTCGTTGTCACGGTTGTGCTCACCCACGATCATGCCCTCGTAGACCGGATCGCCGGGCTCCACGAACAGGGTGCCGCGGGGTTCCAGGTTGAACAGGGCGTAGGCCACGGCATTGCCGGGACGGTCGGCCACGATGGAACCGGAATAGCGGGTGGGGAAGTCGCCGCGCCATTCTTCGTAGCCTTCCAGATAGGAGTTCATGATGCCGGTGCCCTTGGTATCGGTGAGGAACTCGTCGCGGTAGCCGATGAGGCCGCGGGAAGGCACGGAGAACTCCAGACGCACGCGGCCGGTACCGTTGTTGGTGCAGTTGAGCATGCGGCCCTTGCGCTGGTTGATCTTGTCGGTGACCACGCCCATGAAGACCTCGTCGCAGTCCACATACAGGTGCTCGATGGGCTCCAGGGTCTTGCCGTTCTCGTCCTTCTTGAGGATGACCTCGGGACGGCCCACGGAAAGCTCGAAGCCTTCGCGGCGCATGGTCTCGATGAGGATGGCCATCTGGAACTCGCCGCGGCCCTTGACCAGGAAGGCCTCCGGGATACGGAAAAGCAGCCCGCCGTCCTTTCCTATTCCGTTATTTTTGTCAATGCAGACTATAATATCCATACGCTACACCGCCACCGGTATCTTACCTATACTGCCGTGAGACTCATACCCTTCAAGGGAGAAGCTGTCCACGGTGAACTTGTAAAAGTCGTCTATGCTCTTATCAATAATGAACCTCGGCGCGTCCAGGGGCTCACGGGCGATGAGCTCCTCCACCAGCGGCACATGCCTGTCGTAAATATGTGCGTCTGCTATCACGTGCATAAGCATTCCCGCCTCGAGGCCGCTCACCTGTGCCATCATGTAAACCAATACCGCATACTGGCATACGTTCCAGTTGTTGGCTACCAGCATATCCTGGGAGCGCTGATTCAATATGGCGTTCAACCGATTGCCAGATACATTGAAGGTCATACTGTAAGCGCAGGGATACAGCCGCATTTCGGAAAGATCGGCGTGATTGTATATGTTGGATATTATCCTGCGGGAGCCGGGATTGTGCTTCAGGTCGTAAAGTATCCTGTCCACCTGATCCATATCCCCTTCGGGATAGTGGTGCTTTACCCCCAGCTGGTAGCCATAGGCCTTGCCTATGCTGCCGTTTTCGTCCGCCCAGGCATCCCAGATGTGGCTGTGCAGGTCGTGTATGTTGTTTGACTTCTTCTGCCATATCCAAAGAAGCTCGTCTATTGCGTTCCTGAAGCCTGTCTTGCGCAGGGTCATAATAGGGAACTCCTGTGACAGATCATAGCGGTTCACCACGCCGAAGAGCTTTACGGTATGTGCGGGGGAGCCGTCCTCCCACCTTGGGCGCACCGGCCTGTTGGTATCCCATACGCCGTTTGATATTATATCCCTGCAATTCTCTATGAATACCCTGTCTGCGATGCTCATGGGGCAAGCTCCTTTATTTTTTAGTTTTATTATCCCCCAAATGCCCCCGCATTTCAAGACGTTCTTCCTTTGCCGCACATACCGGGCGGTTTAAGGGCGAAAAAAAAGCACCGTTTGTGCAACATTGTCCAGCACAGTACCCATATCGGTACCAATTGCCGTTTTTCATATTGATTGAGCACGTAAATTGCACTAAGCTTAACTTATAAAACGTTTGTTCGATGCGTTTTGCTGCCTTCGCTCTCGCTCCGCGAAGGACTAATGAATCAAATCAGGAGGTTTCAATATGTCAGTAAACAAGGTATTCGACGTTGATCTCGATATCAAGAGGCCCTCCTCACACAGGGATTTTACCGTGGTGAACGGCGACAACGGCAACAGGATCAACGTTACCTTAATGGATGGAGACAGCCCCGTAGACCTTACGGGCTGCAGGATAATCGCCGCATTTTCCCGCGCGGACGGCTCTACCTCGCTTCAGGACAGCGGAGTCCAGAACGGCGGCATCACGATTTCGCCCGACGATGCTTCCAAGGTCGCCATAGACCTTTTTCCCGCCTCGTTCTCTCCCGGTGTTGTGGAATGCGAACTTCAGGTATACTCCGACGCTTCCCTTTCTACCCTCGTCACCACCGCCCGCTTCAACTTTATCTGCCGTGAAGCCATAGTAAACAGCAGCACCGTGCAGGCGGCTGCCGAATACCCTCTGCTTAAAACTCTAAAGGACGGTCTCACCTCCCTCAAGGCATCGCTGGACGAGCTTATGGAGAGCGCCAAAGCTGCTGAGGAGGGCAGACAAACGGCAGAAAACAGCCGAGAGGCGCTGTATGACAAGCTTTCCAAGCTCAGGGCAACCGCTACCATGCTGCAAAGCGGCGCCGATCCTACCGCCAGAGTAACCGAATCGGACGGAGCCAAGGTGATAGAGCTGGGCATACCAGCAGGGCCTCAGGGACCTAAGGGTGAGACCGGCGAGGCCGGCCCGAAGGGCGATGCAGGCGAACGCGGCCCGCAGGGTCCTAAGGGAGACCCCGGTCAGGACGGTGCGCCAGGCAAGGACGGCGCTGACGGTAAGGACGGCGCTCAGGGGCCAAAGGGTGACACCGGTTCAGGCTTTGCCGTGCTGGGCTATTTTGCCACTCGGGCGGCTCTCGAGGCCGCCATAACGCTGCCCTATGCCGGCGACGCATACGGCATAGGCTCGGGGCAGCCTTACGATATATATATCTGGGACAGCATAAACAGCGTCTGGGTAAATAATGGGCCGCTGCAAGGCGCAAAGGGCGATACAGGCCCTCAAGGGCCTCAGGGCGAAACTGGCCCACAGGGATCTCAGGGCGAAACCGGCCCTCAGGGGCCTCAGGGCGAAGCCGGCCCTCAGGGATCTCAGGGCGAAACCGGCCCTCAGGGCGAAACCGGCCCTCAGGGACCTCAGGGCGAAACCGGCCCTGCAGGCCCTGCCGGTCCCGTTTCTGTATTCCAGCGTTCCGTGCTTTCCGCTCCCACCTCAGTGGCGCTGAACGACGAGTACGAATACTACCTGACAGACGTAGGCGACATCTCCTTCACCTACCCGTCAGATACGTATTTCGAGTGCTGGATAGGCCTGAGCCTTTCATCTGCGGAAAGCCATACCGTCACATTCCCCGAGGGCACTTCATATATCGGCGGCACACCCGAATGGGAGGTTTCGGCGCAATACGAGATATCCGTAAAGGATAAGGTCGTTATAATAAAAAAGGTCGGCGAATAAAAAGCGTGGAGGCGGAAAACCGTCTCCACTATTTATAATTATCATCTCATCAGCCGCAGCATGTCCTCCGGCGGCGGCGACACTATATGCAGCTTATCCCCTGTCAGCGGGTGCGTCAGCCACAGCTCGCAGGAATGCAGTGCCGGCCGCGCTATCAGTTCCCTGTCCTCCCTGCCATAAAGCCAGTCGCCCGCCAGCGGATAACCTATGGCGGACATGTGCAGCCTAAGCTGATGTGTGCGGCCGGTATGCGGTATGAGCCGCAGCAGCGTAAAACCATTGTTGCATTGCAGCGTTCTGTACTCAGTAAGCGCAGGCGATCCCAAAGGTTGGATAGCACGCTTGTATCTGGAGCCTTGCTCAAAGCCTATAGGCAGCTCTATCCTGCCGCTCTCCGGCTCCACACGTCCTACGGATATTCCCACGTATTCCCGCCTGAATTCCTCTGTGTGCATTATGCGCTTGAGCCTGTGGTGCATATAACCGTTCTTGGCTACCGTCATTATTCCCGTCGTGCCCCTGTCCAGCCTGCTTACCGGGTGAAAGTTCTCTCCTTCTTTTAATCGTACGGAAAATGCATTTTCCAGCGTAAGCTCCTCCGGGTTGCGGGTAGAGCTGTGTACCGCAACACCGGCGGGCTTATCAATTATTATTATATCCTCGTCCTCATAAAGCACCACGAGCGGCATATCCATGGGCGTTGGCCGCACCATCTCCCCA
>OKSA01003719.1_pt1 | contig 10975 bp, 10 predicted proteins | sample 1601181 | NCBI WGS metagenome assembly OKSA01 (sample SAMEA3541538, study PRJEB24748) | human gut metagenome | biome: human gut; feature: human-associated habitat; material: faeces | place: China | collected 2012 | reverse complement strand
ATCGGTCGGGCAGGACTTCACGCAACGTCCGCAGAAATTACATTTGCCCTGGTCTAATGTGATCTTTCCGTCCTCCAGCTTGAGAGCCCCCTCGCGGCAGACCTTTACGCAAAGACCACAGCTGATGCAGGCATCCTCTTTCCATGCAACCTTTGTTGCTCCCTTGATTCCAACATCGTTCTCCTCTGCCTTCAGACAGTTGTTACGGCAGCCCGTAACGCCAAATTTAAATTTATGTGGAAGCTCAAGGCCGAAGTAACGCTCGTCAAGCTTCTTTGCAATATCCTGTGTGTCAATGTTACCGCTCGGACAAACCGCATTTCCCTGACAGGCAGTAACGGTACGAACTCTCGGTCCGCAGACACCCGGTTTACAACCGCCCTCGGCAAGCTCTTCCTTGACAACATCAATATCTTCGAGCTTAATGAATGGAATCTCAACACCCTGTCTGGATGTCAGATGTACATATCCCTCACCGTGCTCCTCTGCAACTTCGGCGATTTTTTTCAGATTCTCTGCAGTCAGTTTCATCACTTCTGCGGCTTCTTTTGCTTTAGAACTGTCTTTCCATAGAATGCTTGCAAATCCTTCCGGCGAAAGAATCGAATAGATAGAATTCTCCAGCATCCATACTTCATCCGCAGTTGCCATCGCAAGTGCTCCGCCGCTTCCGCCTTCACCGATAATGATAGATACGACCGGAACCTTTAATCCGGACATCTCATAGATATTTCTGGCAATCGCTTCTCCCTGTCCGCGCTCTTCTGCTTCCAGTCCGCAGAACGCTCCCGGTGTATCGACCAGACAAATGACAGGTCTGGCAAATTTTTCTGCCTGTTTCATCAGTCTTAATGCTTTTCGATAACCTTCCGGTTTCGGCATGCCGAAGTTTCGTTCGATATTTTCTTTCGTATTTCTTCCCTTTGCCTGTGCGATCACCGTTACCGGCATACCATGGAACCTTGCCACACCGCCGATGATTGCTTTGTCATCCGCAAAATATCTGTCACCGTGGAATTCTACAAAGTCTGTAAAGAGCGCATCGATGTAATCACTTCCTACCGGACGGTCTTTTCGTCTGGAAAGTTCTACTCTCTGCCATGCCGTTAATTTTTCTTCTTTCCTTCCGTCTGCCACCAGATCCTGAGCACATTCTTTTCTATTAAAATCTGTTCCTTTTCCATTCTCATGAAGTGCAAGGATTTTAGAAAGTACTGCTTTCATCTGCGGACGTTCTACAATGGCATCCAGGAACCCATGTTCCAGTAAGAACTCTGCTCTTTGGAATCCCTCCGGAAGCTTTTGGCCGATGGTCTGCTCGATCACTCTTGGGCCTGCGAACCCGATCAGAGCTTTTGGCTCTGCCAGGATCACATCCCCGAGCATCGCAAAGCTTGCGGTTACTCCGCCAGTCGTGGGATCAGTCAGTATGCTGATATAAAGAAGTCCGGCATCACTGTGGTGCTTCAGTGCTGCGGATGTCTTTGCCATCTGCATCAGAGAGACGATTCCCTCCTGCATGCGGGCCCCTCCGGAGCAGGCAAATAAGATGACCGGAAGTCTTTCTTCTGTTGCCCGCTCTACTGCCCTTGCTATCTTCTCTCCAACTGCTTCTCCCATGCTGGCCATCAAAAATCTCCCATCACAGACTCCGATAGCCGTCTCACGGCCGTCAATCTTTGCTTTTCCTGTTATGACTGCTTCTGAAAGCCCTGTCTTTTCCTGCAGTTTTTCCAGTTTTTCTTCGTATCCTTTGTATTCCAGAGGATTCCCTCCCTGAAGATCAGAATCCCACTCTTCAAAAGAACCTTCATCTGTAACCATCTCGATCCTTCGTCTCGCATGCACGCGGAAATATCCCCCGCACTTCGGACAGATGTAATGATCTTTCTTTACATCCTCTGCAATAATTGCTCCTCCACACTTGTTACATTTGCGGAGTAATCCCTCCGGTACTTCCGGTCGTCTGGTAAATGTAATATAATTCTTTCTTCCGACAGCAATTCTGGTTTTCTTAAATACGTTGTCCAGCTTCATCAGCAGTCACCTCTACAGTCTTTCAATAAATTCAATATCTATATTTCCCTCAATGTAATCCGGATGATTCACAATTCCATACTGATAATCCACATTCGTGTCAATTCCTTCTATAATGACCTCACCCAGCGCACTCTGCATCTTGTGGATTGCTTCCTGACGGTTCTTCGCCCATACGATCAGTTTTGCCACCATGGAATCATAATATGGCGGAATCGTATAACCACTGTATATTGCAGAATCGATGCGGATTCCCTTTCCTCCCGGAAGATACATATCCGTGATCGTTCCCGGAGACGGGCGGAATCCTTTCTCCGGATTCTCTGCATTGATCCTGCACTCGATCGCATGTCCGGTCAGTTTAATGTCTTCCTGTGTATAGGACAGCTTCTGTCCAGATGCGATACGGATCTGTTCCTTTACAAGATCTACACCGGTTACCCATTCCGTTACCGGATGCTCCACCTGGATCCTGGTATTCATTTCCATGAAATAAAAGTTCCCGGATTTTTCTAATAAGAACTCGATCGTTCCGGCATTCTCATACCCTGCTGCTTTGGCGGCTTTCACCGCCGCATCTCCCATCTTTTTTCTCAGTTCATCTGACAATGCAACAGATGGGGATTCTTCAATCAATTTCTGGTGATTACGCTGGATGGAACAGTCTCTTTCTCCCAGATGGATCACATTGCCATATTTATCTGCCAGAATCTGGAACTCAATATGTCTTGGATTTTCTACAAAGTGTTCAATGTACATCGTCGAATCGGCAAATGCCATCTCGGTCTCTTTCTGCGCCGTCTGAAATGCAGATTCAAACTCTTCCGGTGTCCATGCAGTACGCATGCCTTTCCCTCCGCCGCCAAGGGCAGCTTTTATAATAACCGGATAGCCGATCTCCTGTGCCAACGCAGCACCTATCTTTGCATCGTAGACCGGTTCCTTACTTCCAGGTATGACCGGAACGCCTGCTGCCATCATCGTATTTCTCGCAACCTGTTTATTACCAAGGCTTGCAATGACTTTAGAATCCGGTCCGATGAATGTAATATTGCATTGCTCACATAATTCTGCAAATTTACTGTTCTCAGACAGGAATCCGAATCCGGGATGAATTGCATCTGCACCACTGATGATCGTTGCACTGATGATATTTTCCATACTGAGATAGCTGTCTTTTGACGGAGCAGGACCTATGCAGATTGCTTCATCTGCAAGCTTCGTGTGCAATGCTTCTTTATCTGCCTCGGAATAGACCGCCACAGTCTCTATTCCCATCTCACGGCAGGCACGGATGATACGCACTGCAATCTCTCCCCTGTTTGCAATCAATACTTTTTTAATCATCTTTCCTTACACTCCTATGCTGCTTTTTGTTTATCCAACCATGAATGTCAGTTCTGCACTGACTACTACCTTTCCATCCACACTTGCGACTGCCTCGCCGACACCGACAGGCCCTTTTCGCCGGATGATCTTCGTCTCCAGACGTACCTTGTCTCCCGGAATGATCTTACCTTTGAATTTACATTTATTAATTCCGCCGAAATATGCAATCTTTCCTTTGTTTTCTTCCAGACTTAAGATTGCAACCGCACCGGCCTGCGCCAGCGCTTCCACAGTCAGTACTCCCGGCATCACCGGTTCTTCCGGAAAATGTCCGGCGAAGAATTCTTCTCTGTAAGACACACATTTATATCCCACTGCGTATTCTCCCGGTACATAATCCTCAATGTAATCCAACAGAAGAAATGGGTGGCGGTGCGGGATGATTTCTTTTATCTGATTGATATCCAAATGATTCATACTGTCCTCCTACACGATGCGGAACAATGGCTGTCCATATTCCACACCTTCCTGATTATTTACCAGAATCTCTGCGACTGTTCCGCTGTAATCGCTTTCGATCTCATTCATCAGCTTCATTGCTTCTACAATTCCGAGTGTCTGTCCTTTTTCTACTCTGTCACCGACTTTTACGAAACTTTCCGCATCCTCCGCAGGTGCTGCATAGAATGTTCCTACCAACGGGGATTCCACCACATTTCCGACAGGTGTTTCTTCGGCAGACGTTCCCGATATCTGATCTCCTTCTGCTGCTTTTTTTATCTCAGCAGCAGAAGTTGTTACCGCATTCACCGGTGCAGACAGATTTTCCGTCACATAGCATGTATTTTCTTTCTTGCTCAAATGCAATTTGATTCCTTCTTCCTCATATTTAAATCCTGTCAGATCTGACTTTGACACGGCATCTATGAGTTCGATCATTTTCTCCATTTCCATATGCTTTTTGTCCCTCCTGTGATTCTCCGCTAGCCTTCATACCGCTTCAACAATAACACTGCATTATGCCCTCCGAATCCAAGCGAGTTGGTCAGTACATAATCCACTTTCTTCTCAATCGGCGCACCAATTGCATAATTCAGGTCGCATTCTTCATCTGCGGTTTCTGTTCCGACAGTCTGATGAATGAAGTTATCCTGAATTGTCTTCACACAGGTAATAAACTCTACACCTCCTGCTGCGCCAAGCAGATGTCCGATCATAGATTTTGTAGAATTGATCACAACATCCTTTGCCGCTTCGCCGAGTGCCAGCTTAATTGCACGTGTCTCGAACAGGTCATTATGATGTGTACTGGTTCCATGTGCATTGATATAATCTACCTGAGAAGGTTCGATTCCGCCTTCTTCCATTGCAAGTTCCATTGCTTTGGCTGCTCCGCTTCCGTCTTCTGCCGGAGAAGTAATGTGATATGCATCTCCCGTAGAACCGTATCCGACAAGTTCGGCATAGATGACTGCACCACGTTGTTTTGCATGTTCCAGTTCTTCCAGAACAACTACACCTGCACCTTCTCCGAGAACGAATCCATCCCTGTCTTTATCAAATGGTCTGGATGCCTTCATCGGATCTGTAGAAGTCGAAAGTGCTGTCAGACTTGTGAATCCTGCGACTCCGGTCTCACAGATACATCCTTCCGCTCCACCCGCCAGCATCACTTCTGCGTCACCATACTGGATCGCACGGAATGCATCACCGATGCAGTTTGTTCCACTGGCACATGCTGTGACAACATTCGTGCATTTTCCTTTCAGCCCAAGCTGGATGGAAATATTACCTGCTGCCATGTTCGAGATCATCATCGGAACCAGCAATGGATTGACTCTTCCCGGTCCTTTGGTCCGGATCTTTTCATATTCTTTTTCTACTGCCTGAAGGCTTCCGATACCGGAACCTACGATCACACCGACACGGAACGGATCTTCTTTTGACATATCAAGTCCGGAATCCTCGAATGCTTCTTTCGCCGCCGCTACCGCATACTGGGAAAATGGCTCCATTCTTCTTGCTGCCTTAAAATCCATTCTGTCTTTTGCCTGAAAATCTTTTACCTCGGCCGCAATTTTCACCTTATATTCCGTAGTGTCGAATTTTGTGATCTCTCCGATTCCTACTTTACCTTCTTTGATACCGTCCCAGAACTCCTCTACGGTATTTCCGATCGGAGTCACTGCTCCAAGTCCTGTCACTACAACCCTTCTCTTCATATATCTTAATCTCCTTTACATCACCATACCGCCGTCTACATGCAATACCTGTCCGGTAATATATCCCGCATCCTCTGACGCAAGAAATGCAACCGCATTCGCCACATCTTCTGCTTTTCCGAATTTTCCAAGCGGAATCTGTGCGGCAGACGCTTCTTTTATCTTTTCCGGAAGTACTTCTGTCATGTCGGTCTCGATAAATCCCGGTGCAACTGCATTGACCGTGATTCCTCTAGATGCCACTTCTCTGGCTGCTGTTTTGGTCAGTCCGATCACACCTGCTTTGGACGCCGCATAATTTGCCTGCCCTGCATTACCGCTGACACCTACAACAGATGCCATATTTATGATGCGTCCGCTTCTCTGGCGAATCATCTGGCGGAGCACAGCTCTTATTGTATGAAATGTTCCCTTCAAGTTTGTGTCCAATACCTTATCAAAATCTTCTTCTGACATCTTCATAAGGAGTCCATCCTTTGTGATTCCTGCATTATTAACCAGAATATCAATTCTTCCCTGCTCCTTGATCACCGTCTCGATGAATTCTTTACAGGCATCAAAATCGGCCACATTACATTGTATGATCACCGCTTTACCGCCTGCAGACTCAACTTCATTCTTTACTTCTTCGGCTCTTTCTCTGGAACCGTTATAGTTGATCACAACTGTTGCTCCTTTTGATGCAAGCTTTACAGCGATTGCTTTTCCGATTCCTCTGGATGCTCCGGTTACAACCGCAACTTTTCCTTCCATTGTCTGATCCATCTTTACGATTCCTCCATCCTGTTTCCACCATCTGCGAGTTCCTCACAGACTTTATCCACATCCTCCCACTGGGAAATGTGGAATACTTTCACATTTCGATTGATTTTTCTTAAGAATCCTTCCAGTGTCCTGCCCGGTCCGATTTCGACGAATGTATCCACACCATCTGCGATCATGCGCTCCATGCTCTGCATCCAGCGCACCGGTGAACTGATCTGTGTCGTAAGAAGCCCCGGAGTTTCTCTGATATCCGTTACTTCTTCTGCCGATACGTTTGTCACATACGGAATCTTCAATTCATGAAATCTGGTATTCTCCAGCTCTTCTGCCAGCTTCTCTCCCGCCGGAACCAGCATCTTCGAATGGAACGGTCCGCTGACATTTAACATAATTGTCCGTCTTGCACCTGCTTCTTTTAATTTTCCGGCTGCTTCTTCCACAGCCTTCGTCTTGCCGGTGATAACAATCTGTCCCGGACAATTATAATTTGCAACTGATACATCTGCGATCGGTTCGATCACTTCTTCGATTTTCTCTGCATCCATGGAGATGACCGCACACATAGCACCTTCTCCTGCCGGCACCGTATTCTGCATCAGAATTCCTCTTTTTCTCACCAGACGGATCGCATCCATATCATTCATCCCGCCGGCAATTGCGATCGCCGGATATTCACCGAGACTTAATCCTGCCGTAACATCTGCTTTCAACCCTTTATTCTCTGCAACTCTTGTCATCGCAAGACAAGTGGTAACCATCGCTGCCTGCGTATATTCCGTCAGATCCAGTTTGTCATTTTCTTCAAAGCAGAGTGCTTTCATATCCAGACCAAGCTCCTCACCTGCCTGATCGAATATGTATCTTGCGATCTCACTGTTCTCATAAAAGTCGGCTCCCATGCCGGCTTTCTGAGCTCCCTGTCCGGGATAAATAAATGCAGTCTTACTCATAGAATCCTTTTCCTCCGATCAATGCATCTGTCTCATTCACCAGTTTCTGAACCAGCTCTTTACATGACATTCTTTCTTTTACCATACCTGCAATCTGTCCTGCCATTACACTTCCGTTCTTCACATCGCCTTCTACAACTGCTTTTCTAAGTCCGCCAAGTGTAAGCTTTTCTAATTCTTCAAATCCGGCTCCGGCGTTCTCCAGTTCCAGATATTTTCTCGTCATATCATTGCGAAGGGCTCTGACCGGATGTCCTGTGGTTCTTCCTGTTACTTTGGAATCAATATCCTTCGCTTTGATGATTCTTTCTTTGTAATTCTCATGTACCTGGGATTCATCTGTAACGACAAAATGTGTTCCCATCTGAACACCTTTTGCTCCCAGCATAAATGCGGCGGCGATTCCTCTTCCGTCTGCAATTCCTCCGGCAGCAATAACCGGAATATTGACTGCATCCACGATTTGCGGAACAAGCACCATCGTTGTACTCTCGCCGATATGTCCGCCGGCTTCACATCCTTCTGCTACCAGGGCATCTGCCCCGCAGCGTTCCATTCTCTTCGCCAGGGCTACAGAAGCAACAACAGGAATAACCTTTACTCCGGCTTCTTTCCACATCTTCATGTATTTCTCCGGATTACCTGCACCGGTGGTCACAACTTTTACACCTTCTTCAACGATTACCTTTGCAACCTCGTCTGCATAAGGACTCATCAGCATGATGTTGACACCGAATGGTTTGTCTGTCAGTTCTTTTGCCTTGCGTACCTGATCTCTTACCCAGTCTGCCGGAGCACTTGCTGCACCGATGAGTCCCAGTCCGCCGGCTTCGGATACACCTGCTGCCAGATGATATTCTGCTACCCAGGCCATACCGCCCTGGATGATCGGGTATTCAATTCCTAATAATCTGGTTACTTCTGTCTGCATAATCTCTATACTCCCTGTCTTTTTATAATCTCATTTTTATGTTACTGTCCTGTATTTCTTACTCTTTGTGAGCATTTACGTACTCTACAACATCACCTACTGTTACGATCTTTTCCAGATCTTCGGATGGGATCTCGATTCCGTATTCATCTTCCAGTGCCATTGTCAGTTCAAAAAGATCCAGGGAATCTGCTCCGAGGTCATCTTTGAATGATGCATTTTCTGTGATCTTGCTTTCCTCTACTCCTAAGTTGTCTGCTACCATTTTTTTGATCTGTTCTAACATGTTTTTGTTCTCCTTCTCATATTTGTTTTTACTGTTTTTTACCATTCCAGAATACTTGCGCCCCAGGTAAGTCCTGCGCCAAATCCCGCGAGGATAATCTTCTGACCTTTTTGCAGCTTTCCGGCTCTGTTCAATTCATCAAGAAGAATCGGAATGCTTGCGGAAGATGTATTTCCGTATTCTTCCAGATTCATCGGAAATTTTTCCAACGGCTCGCCCAGCCGCTTTGCGATTGCTTCTACGATCCTTTTGTTCGCCTGATGTAAGATATAAAAGCTGATTTCTTCCTGAGCCACATTATTTTTTTCCAGTACTTCTTTTACTGCCTGCGGCACGCTCTTTACTGCAAACATAAATACTTCTCTTCCATCCATCTGCATCAGATATTCTTTTTCATCCGGCTTCGGCAGATCTTCCGGCGATAACTCGCTTCTGTCATATCTGCTCCGGCAGCACAGTGCTTCTCCTTTGGAACCATCGGAGTGTGTCACCGGAAGATAATATCTCATATCTTCACTTTTCAGTACCGCTGCTCCGGCACCATCCCCGAACAGGATACATGTTCCGCGGTCCTTCCAGTTCGTCAGGTTCGACAAACTTTCACTGCCAATGATCAGAGCCGTCTGATACACACCCGCATTCAGATACGCCGCCGCTGTATTATAAGCAACTACAAATCCGGTACATGCCGCACTCAGATCAAAACAGGTTGCACGCTTTGCTCCGAGTTCTCTTTGCACTTCACAGGCTGTACATGGAAGTATTACATTTGAAGAAATCGTAGAAACGATGATCAGATCCACGTCATCTGCAGTAATACCTGCATTTTCAAGTGCCTGTCGTCCGGCTTGGACGGCCATGGATACCGTCGTCTCTTCTCTAATGATATGACGTCTCACGACTCCGGTTCTCTCCCGGATCCACTCATCACTGGTATCAACCAGTTTTGCAATGTCATTGTTATCCATTACAAATGATGGTACGCAAGATCCTGTCCCACATATTCTTCCAGTCATTCTAAATACCTCTGATTTATTTTGATTCTAAATTATTTTGACTGTCAAAGTATATATCAAGAAATTTTGTTTGTCAAGTATTTTGAATATCAAAATATATTTTTTGAAAATTTTTTGAGATATTTTTATTGATGTATTTCATGATTGGAACGAAATGTCCCTTAACTCAACTGATTATTATATAGAATTTTCTCTCATGAAGACATCAGAACTTACCTGATGCCTTCATTTACATACAAAAATCTGCAATAGCACCTGCCAACTGCACGTTATCCAAGCTTTTTCGCTTTTGAAACCATACAGGATCTGATATACGTCATTCCTGTGACCAGATAAATGACAGCTACAACAAGAACCGCCAATATACCAGTATTCAAGAACATATTCGCTATTAATGTAAGCAACAGTAATAGCGGTATTACTTTGTTCAATACGATATAGGTCTTATATGCACTTTTGTATATAATTTCTTTTTCTGCCTCATCACAGCTTTCCACCCACTGTTCCGTAAATTTGCTTGAAGTTGGATCACCTTTTTTCTCCGGATGTGCCGCCTGTATCGCTTTTACATAACGTACAGAAAGATAAATATCGTAGAAATAGCACAGTATAAATATAATGCAGGCGAATAAAAAATATCTGGATTTTCCTGATTCTATATACTTCAAAGAATATCCAAAGGATAAAATTATGATGCAGGCCACCTGTGACACCAAATTAACCCCACTGGTCCACGCTCCCCATTTTTCTTCTTCGTAATCCAGTTCATAGAATCTGTCCTCATCTGCATCCTTCATTTCTTTGTATACATTCTTTAACCGGTATAAACTGTATTCACCAACAACTACCGTAACAACCGCGATTATAATCAGAGTTGGAAATATATATTGCTGAATCGTTCCGTTAATCGTTCTGATTCCTGCATCTATTCCTTTTTTCATCAGTTCATAGATGACTGCCGACACGCCTCCGGCGATTCCCCCGATTATCACTGCCGCGAGCATCTTCCACGTTGCGGTAAAATAACTACTTTTCTTTTCCTTCATCATTTATCTCCTCTTCATATATAAAAATATCTTCTACACTGACTTCACAAATCTTCGCAATCTTTAATGCAAGTGTTACTGACGGCGAATAGTCTCCTCTCTCTATCTGGCTGATCGTCTGTCTGGATACGCCTGCGAGCTTTCCCATCTCGGTCTGATTGACGCCAAGTCTTGATCTGTATTCCTTCAATCGGTTTATTAAAGGCAAATGCTCATCTCCTTTATCAATCATGTTTTGACAACTTTTCTTGTCATTTAAATTCTAACAGATGACAACTATAGTTGTCAAGTTTCTATTTAATTCACTAAGCCAAATCCCCGAACCGTAATAAAAGGTTAGTTCTCCATTTAATTATTATGGCATGCGAAACCGCAGGAATAAACTTACAAGGT
>OKSA01003710.1_pt1 | contig 10988 bp, 9 predicted proteins | sample 1601181 | NCBI WGS metagenome assembly OKSA01 (sample SAMEA3541538, study PRJEB24748) | human gut metagenome | biome: human gut; feature: human-associated habitat; material: faeces | place: China | collected 2012 | reverse complement strand
ACAGATAGTTTATCATGGATGATCGCAGATTTAAACCGCGGCACGCCGCCGGTGTTCCGGCCCGTTCCGCTGGCGCAGACGGTGCACTTTCCTGCGCTCGGCCTGCGGGCCGTCTGCACGCTTGCAGAAAAAAACGAAAAAATTCAAAATACCCCTTTCACTTTTGCGCTGAAATATGATAAGATGGTCGGGAGAATTCCCGTTTTTCGCCCGCGGAAAACGGGCGACATGCTCACGCTGCCGGACGGCCGCTGCGTGACGCTGAAAAAGCTCTTTCTGGATCGCCGCCTGCCGCAGCCGGTTCGGGACCGTGTCCCGGTGCTCGAGCTGGACGGACAGGTGATCGCAGTGGCGGGCTTCGGCGCGGATCCGCGCTGGACAGCCCGTGACGGAGAGCAGGCTGTAATCCTACGAATAGAGAAAGAGGAAATGTGACATGCACCAGGACATTGAACGCGTACTCATCAGTGAGCAGGAGCTTGCCGCCCGCATTGCCGAGCTGGGCAAACAGGTCGCGGCGGACTATGCCGATAAGGATCCCATTTTCCTGGGCATCCTGAAGGGCGTCGTGATGTTTTTTTCGGACATGATCCGTGCAACGCCGATCCAGTGCCAGATCGATTTCATGGCCGTGTCGTCCTACGGCGGCGGCACGAGCACGAGCGGCAAGGTCAAGATGCTCAAGGATGTGTCCGTGGATCTGCGCGGCCGCCATGTCGTCATTCTGGAGGACATTCTGGACTCCGGCGTGACGCTCAGCCATGTCTGTGCGCACCTGCGGGAGATGGGCCCGGCTTCCCTGAAGATCTGCACCCTGCTCGACAAGCCCTCGCGCCGCCAGACGGACGTCAAGGCGGACTATGTCGGCTTTACGATCCCGAACGAATTTGTCGTCGGCTATGGCCTCGACTATGACGAGCACTACCGCAACCTGCCGTATGTCGGCATCCTGAAGCCGGAAGTCTACACGAAATAAAAGGAGCTGGGAGCTTGAAAAACCGTTCCAGACTGCTCACCGTCCTGCTGTATATCGTGGTGTTTGCCGTGGCTGTCGTGCTCATCTCGGAGGTGTTCTTCCGGGATGACACGGTCTATGTGAACTACAGCACCGTCTGCGAGCAGTTCCGCAGCGAAAATGTCCGTTCCTTTGAGTATGACAACGGTGTGCTGACACTCGAGCTGCGCAAGCCCTATCAGAACGAGGCGTATTCCGTCAGCCACAAGCTGGCAGACCTCGGCCTGTTCTATGAGGATCTGGGGACCCTGATCGCAGAGCAGCAGGAGAGCGGCGTTCTGCAGTCTTATAACTATGTACCCATGCGCCAGACACCGTGGTATGTGCGTATGCTGCCGGAGATGCTCCTGTCGGTCATCATGATCGCGCTCGTCTACATGGTGCTCGTGCGCAACAGCGGCGGCATGATGAAGTTCGGCCACGCCAATGCCCGCGTGGGCAGCGGCCGCGACAAGGTGATGTTCAGCGACGTCGCCGGAGCGGACGAGGAAAAGGCCGAGCTGCAGGAGATCGTCGATTTCCTGCGCGATCCCGCAAAATACCGCCGCATCGGCGCGCGCATTCCCAAGGGCGTGCTGCTCGTCGGCCCTCCGGGCACGGGCAAGACGCTGCTGGCCCGCGCGGTCGCGGGCGAGGCAGGCGTGCAGTTTCTGTCGATCTCCGGCTCTGATTTTGTCGAAATGTATGTCGGCGTCGGCGCGAGCCGCGTGCGCGACCTCTTCGAACAGGCGAAGAAAGTTGCCCCCGCGATCATCTTCATCGACGAGATCGACGCCGTGGGCCGTCAGCGCGGCACGGGCCTCGGCGGCGGCCACGACGAGCGCGAGCAGACGCTCAACCAGCTGCTCGTCGAAATGGACGGCTTCGGTACGAATCAGGGCGTCGTCGTCATGGCGGCGACGAACCGCGCCGACATCCTCGACCCCGCGCTGCTGCGCCCGGGCCGCTTCGACCGTCAGGTCTACGTGGGGCTTCCCGACATCCGCGGCCGCGAGGAGATCCTGAAGATCCACGTCAAGAATAAGCCCCTTGCCGAGGATGTGGACCTCTCCACCGTCGCCAAGGGAACGCCCGGCTTCACGGGCGCAGACCTCGAGAACCTCTCGAACGAGGCGGCGCTGCTCGCCGCGCGCCGCGGCAGCAAGCTCATCACGATGGCCGATTTCTCCGAGGCGGAGATCAAGGTCATCGCAGGTCCCGAGAAGAAGAGCCGCGTCGTCAGCGAGCACGAGCGCAAGCTGACCGCCTATCACGAGGCCGGTCACGCCATCGTGATGCACGCGCTGCCGACGCACGACCCTGTGCACCAGATCACGATCGTCCCGCGCGGCGGCGCGGGCGGCATGACGATCTCGCTGCCCACGGAGGACCGCTCGTACCAGTCCAAGCGCTATATGGAAGAGCAGATCGTCTCGCTGCTTGGCGGGCGCGTGGCGGAAAAGCTGATGCTCGGCGACATTTCGACCGGCGCGTCGAACGACATCCAGCGCGCCTCGCAGATTGCGCGCAAGATGGTCACGGTGTACGGCATGAGCGACAGGCTCGGCTCGATCTCGTTCGAATCCGGCCACGATGAAATTTTCATCGGCCGCTCGATGGCGCAGGCCAAGCCGTATTCCGAGCAGGTCGCCGCACAGATCGACGAGGAGGTCAAGTCCATCGTCGACGCGGCCTACGAGCGCTGCGAGGACATCCTCTCGCGCGATCAGAAGCACCTCATCGCCGTGGCGGAATTCCTGCTTGCGCATGAGACGATGAGCGCTGAGGAATTCGAGGCCGTCTTCACCGACGAAGCCGCCGGCCATGACAAAATCTAATCCTGTTATGAATAAAATATCTCACCGGCAAGCCGCTGGTGAGATATTTTTTCACATTTTCGCAAGAATTCCTGCATTTTCAGTGCTTTTCCCCTTGCCAATTCGGTTTCTTCTGCTATAATGGGGCATTAGTCATTCCATTTACATGAAAAAAAAGAGAGAATCGAACATGAAAAAAAGCAGTAGTTTCAGCGGTTCGCTCGGCTTTGTGCTGGCTGCGGCGGGCAGCGCGGTGGGCGTCGGCAATATCTGGCGCTTCCCCTATCTCTGTGCCAAGGACGGCGGCGGACTGTTCCTGCTCGTCTATCTGGTGCTGGTGCTGACATTCGGCTTCACCCTGCTGACGACTGACGTAGCCATCGGCCGCCGCACGAAGCAGAACGCCCTCAATGCCTTTGCAACGCTCAACAAGAAGTGGAAGTTCTTGGGCTACCTCACCTTCCTCGTCCCCACGCTCATCATGACGTATTACTCCGTCATCGGCGGCTGGATCACGAAGTATTTTACCCTCTACCTCGTCTCAAGCGGCGATGCCGCCGCGCAGGATGGGTTCTTCACCTCGTTCATCACCTCCCCCGTCTCGCCCATCGTCTTCATGCTGATTTTTTTGGCGCTGACGGCGTGGGTCGTGTACTGCGGCGTTGAAAAGGGCATTGAAAAATACTCCCGCTACATCATGCCGGGTCTGCTCCTTCTCATCATCGGCATCGCCATCTTCTCGCTCACGCTCTCTTACACCGACGAGAGCGGCATGACGCGCACGGGTATCGAAGGATTGCTCGTCTACATTAAGCCCGACTTCACGGGCCTGACCGTCCAGCGCTTTTTGAACATCGCGCTCGACGCGATGAGTCAGCTCTTCTTCTCGCTCAGTGTCAGCATGGGCATCATGATCACCTACGGCAGCTACGTCAAGGACGACGTCGACCTCAACAAGGCCAACAACCAGATCGAAATTTTCGACACGGGCGTCGCGTTCCTCGCGGGCCTCATGATCATCCCCGCCGTCTATGTCTTCCTCGGCACCGACGGCATGGCCAGCGGCCCGAGCCTGACGTTCATCAGCCTGCCGAAGGTCTTCGCCGCGATGGGCGGCGTGGGCCGCGTCGTGGGCGCGGTGTTCTTCCTCGCGCTCGGCTTCGCCGCGCTGACGAGCTGCGTGTCCGTCATGGAGACGCTCGTCGCCAACTGCATGGAGATTTTCCACAAGTCGCGCAAGGAGATGTGCGCCGCCGTGGGCGTCTATTCGCTCGTGACGGCAGTTCTCATCTGCCTGGGTTACAACGCGCTCTACTTCGAGCTCCCGCTGCCCAACGGCTCGACCGCGCAGCTGCTCGACGTGATGGACTACATCAGCAACAGCTTCCTGATGCCGTTCATCAGCCTGCTCACGAGCATTTTGGTCGGCTGGGTCGTGGGTCCGAAATGGATCATTGCCGAGGTCGAGAAAAACGGCGAGCACTTTGGCCGCGCCAAGCTCTACAGCGTGATGATGAAGTATGTCGTCCCTGTCGTCATGCTCATTCTGTTTTTGACCTCCACGGGGCTCGGCAGCCTGATCTTCGGCGGCAGGTAAGAAATTTTGGCAAAAAAGGGAACGCTTGCGCGTTCCCTTTTCTTTTGCTCTCCCGCCTTTTTCTCCGTTCAAAGTACGCAAAATATGTTTTTCCGCCGCGCGTTTTTTTGTCAAAAGCGCAAATTTCTTTTTCCCCGCTTGACAAAGCGGGGGCGGGCGATTATAGTAGCATCATTAAATCTCATAGTTCACAAATACCATGACGGGGAAAAATTCGTCCTACAGACGCTTCAGAGAGTTGCCGGTCGCTGCGAGGCAATGCAGAGCGGGATGATGTCACTGGCCCCTGAGTAGCTCCGCTGAGACGATTTTCGTTTAGGCGCAGCCGGATCTCCTCACCGTTACCAACGAGGCGCATTCGCTTGATTTTAAGCCGATGCAGAAAGCGGGCATATTTTATGCCAACAAGAGTGGTACCGCGGAAGTTTTGAGCTTTCGTCTCTTCAAGGGAAGAGACGGAGGCTTTTTTTGTTGCTATGCGAGAGAAAAAAGAGCAGGAGGAACACCCCATGAAGCGCATTAAAATTTTTGACACGACCCTGAGAGACGGCGAGCAGTCCCCCGGCTGCAGCATGAATCTGACGGAAAAGATCGAAATGGCCCGCCAGCTTGAAAAGCTGGGCGTGGACGTGATCGAGGCGGGCTTCGCCATTGCGTCTCCGATGGACCGCAAGAGCGTGCAGGCCATCGCCGCCGCGGTGACGAACTGCACGGTCGCCTCGCTCGCGCGCTGCGCCAAGGGCGATATCGACGCGGCGTGGGACGCCGTGAAGGAAGCGAACCACCCCCGCATCCACGTCTTCCTTGCGACGAGCGACATCCACATGGAGTACAAGCTCAAGATGACGCGCGAGCAGGTCATCGACCGCATCCGCGAGATGGTCTCCTACGCCAAGAGCTATTGCGATGACATCGAGTTTTCCGCCGAGGACGCCTCCCGCTCCGACTGGGCATTTCTGGCCCATTGCTACTCCACTGCCGTCGCCGCGGGCGCGACGACGCTGAATGTGCCCGACACCGTCGGCTACTCCACGCCGCAGGAGATGTATGACCTCATCACCTACCTGCGTGAAAACATCGAGGGCGTCGAGCATGTCGACATCTCCGTCCACTGCCACAACGACCTCGGCATGGCGGTGGCCAATTCGCTCGAATGCGTCCGCGCGGGCGCGACGCAGGTCGAATGCACGGTCAACGGCATCGGCGAGCGCGCGGGCAACGCGAGCCTTGAAGAGATCGCCATGGCGCTGCGCACGAGAAAGGACTTCTACGACGCCGAGACCGGCGTGAACACCAAGCAGATCTACCGTTCGAGCAAGCTGCTGAGCAACATCACGGGCGTGCCCATCCCGCCGAGCAAGGCCATCGTCGGCGCGAACGCCTTCGCGCACGAGTCGGGCATCCATCAGCACGGCGTCATTGCCAATGCAAGAACGTACGAGATCATGAACTCCACCGACGTCGGCATCCCGCAGAACACGATGGTGCTCGGCAAGCACTCCGGCAAGCACGCGCTGCGTGAAAAGCTCGAATCCATGGGCTACGAATTGAGCGACGAGGAGCTTGAAAGCGTGTTCACTCGCTTCAAGGATCTCGCCGACAAGAAAAAGAACATCACGAGCAGCGACATTGAGGTGCTCGTGCTCCACCGCCAGGCCGCGGTGCAGGGCAGCTGCCAGCTCGTGAGTCATGTGGTCAACACGGGCCATGGCGTGCCGAACATCTCGTGCATCAAGCTCCAGCGCGGCGACGAGCAGATTGAAGACGTCGCCATCGGCACAGGCCCGCTGGACGCCTCGTTCAAGGCCATCAACCGCATGCTCCAAATGGACGTAAAGCTCGAGAGCTTCAGCCTGAACGCCGTCACGGACGGCGAGGACGCCATCGGCGAGGCCGTGGTCAAGGTCTCCGGCCCCGACGGGCGGTCGTACACCGGCTCGGGCCTCTCGACCGATATCATCGAATCGTCGATCCGCGCCTACGTCAACGGCATCAACAAGATCATGGAATCCGGCAACTGAAAGGAGAAACGCGACATGGGCATGACAATGACGCAGAAAATTCTCGCCAAGCACGCAGGACTTGAGAGCGTGCGCGCGGGCCAGCTCATCCAGGCAAAGCTCGACCTCGTCCTCGGCAACGACATCACAACCCCCGTGGCCATCAACGAGTTTGAGTCCGCAGGTTTTGAAAAGGTCTTCGACAAGAGCCGCATTGCGATGGTGATGGATCACTTCGCACCGAACAAGGACATCAAGTCCGCCACGCAGTGCAAGCAGTGCCGCACCTTCGCCCGCCGCTTCGACATCGACCATTTTTACGACGTCGGCACGATGGGCATTGAGCATGCGCTGCTGCCTGAGCAGGGGCTTGTCGCCCCGGGCGAGGCCGTGATCGGTGCGGACTCTCACACCTGCACCTACGGTGCGCTCGGCGCATTCTCCACCGGCGTCGGCTCGACCGACATGGGCGCGGCCATGGCCGCAGGCGAGACGTGGTTCAAGGTCCCGTCCGCCATCAAGGTGAATCTCACCGGCAAGCTCCGCCCGTTTGTCTCCGGCAAGGACGTCATCCTGACGCTCATCGGCATGATCGGCGTGGACGGCGCACGCTACCAGTCCATCGAATTTTCCGGCGAGGGCGTCAAGAACCTCACGATCTACGACCGCCTGACGATCTGCAACATGGCCATCGAGGCGGGCGGCAAAAACGGCATCTTCCCCGTCGACGACGTGACGCGCGCCTATGTTGAGGGCCGCGTGGACCGCCCCTGGACAGCGTTCGAGGCCGACCCCGATGCAGAATACGAGCGCGTCATCGACATCGACCTTGGCAAGGTCGACTGCACGGTCGCCTGGCCGCACCTGCCCGAAAACGCGCACAGCGCGCGCGAGGGCAGCGACATCGCCATCGACCAGATCGTCATCGGCTCGTGCACGAACGGCCAGCTCCCTGACATGGCCGCCGCCGCCGCGATCTTAAAGGGGCATCACCTGGCCCCGAACGTCCGCGGCATCATCATCCCCGCCACGCAGGAAGTTTACCGCGCCTGCATGCACGAGGGCTACACCGACATTTTCCTCGACGCTGGCTGCATCGTCTCCACGCCCACATGCGGGCCGTGCCTCGGCGGCTATATGGGCATCCTCGCCGCCGGCGAGCGCTGCGTTTCCACCACCAACCGCAACTTTGTCGGCCGCATGGGCCACGTCGACAGCGAGGTCTACCTCGCCTCTCCGGCTGTCGCCGCGGCGTCTGGTATTACCGGCCACATTTCTCATCCGGAAGAGGTCATGAACAAATGAATGCACACGGCATTGTCCATAAGTATGGGGATCACGTCGATACGGACGTCATCATCCCCGCGCGCTATCTGAACACCCAGAGCCACAAGGAGCTCGCCTCCCACTGCATGGAGGACATCGACAAGGACTTCATCCACCGCGTCAAAGACGGCGACATCATGGTCGCGGGCGTAAACTTCGGCTGCGGCTCGTCGCGCGAGCACGCGCCCGTCGCCATCAAGGCGAGCGGCATCTCCTGCGTCATCGCGGCGAATTTCGCCCGCATCTTCTACCGCAACGCTATCAACATCGGCCTCGCCATTTTGGAGTGCCCCGCCGCGAGCGCGGACATTGAAAATGGTGACGAGGTAACGGTCGACTTCGACACCGGCGTCATCACAGACGTGACAAAGGGCACGACGTATCAGGCTGAGCCCTTCCCGCCGTTTATCAAGGACATGATCGCGCGCGGCGGCCTGATGGCCTCGCTCAAGGCAAAGGAGACGGCGAAATGAACAAGACCATTGCCATCATCAAGGGCGACGGCATCGGCCCCGAGATCGTCACCGAGGCCATGGGCGTTTTAGACGCCGTGGCCGCGAAGTTTGGCCACACCTTCACCTACGTCGACGCGCCGATGGGCGGCAACGCCATTGACAAATTCGGCGTGCCGCTGCCGGATTCGAGCCTTCAGACCTGCCGCGGCGCGGACAGCGTGCTGCTCGGTGCGGTCGGCGGCCCGAAGTGGGACAATCAGCCCGCCGCCAACCGTCCCGAGCGCGGTCTGCTCAAGCTGCGCGAGGGCATGGGCCTCTACACGAATGTGCGCCCCGCCAAGATGTTCTCCGAGCTCTCCGCCGCCTGCCCGCTGCGCGCCGACATCGCGGAAGGCGGCATCGACTTCGTCGTCGTGCGCGAGCTCATCGGCGGCGTGTACTTCGGCGAGCACCGCACGGAAGAGGCGAACGGCGAGCAGAAGGCCACCGACATCATGGCCTACTCCGAGCACGAGATCAAGCGTGTCGCGCGCGTCGCGTTCAAGACTGCGCGCAAACGCCGCAAGCGCGTCACCTCCATCGACAAGGCCAACGTGCTCGACACCTCGCGTCTCTGGCGCAAGACGGTCACAGAGGTCGCGAAGGACTACCCAGATGTCGAGCTTCGCCACATGTATGTCGACAACGCGGCGATGCAGCTCGTGCGCGACCCGAGCCAGTTCGACGTCATCGTGACCGAAAACCTCTTTGGCGACATCCTCTCCGACGAGGCGAGCCAGATCACGGGCTCGATCGGCATGATCCCGTCCTCCAGCATGGGCGACGGCACGAACGGACTCTACGAGCCCATCCACGGCTCCGCGCCCGACATCGCGGGGCAGGACAAGGCAAACCCCATCGGCACGATCCTGGCCGCCGCGATGATGCTGCGCTACAGCTTCGACATGGCCGCCGAGGCCGACGCCATCGAGCGCGCGGTGGATAAAACGCTGCGCTCGGGCTTCCGCTGCGGCGACATCATGCAGGAAAACTGCCAACTCGTCGGCTGCAAGGCCATGGGTGCGGAGATCCGCAGCCGTATCTGAAACGATCTCTTCCAAACTTCTTTATGAACCTCTCCTTTGATCCTCTGCATCGCGCGGCGATGCAAAAAAGGTTCCCAAGCCAATGGCTTGGGAACCTTTTTTCTTCCGCTGTCAAATTTTGCCGATCAGCACGACAATCCCGCCGATCGCGGCCGCGACAAGCAGGTACAGCATCATGGCCGCGCTGCGCTTGATAACGACCGTCCGCCACGGCTTCACGTAGGGAACGCCCTCCATGCCCTCGATACGCCAGATCTTGCTGCGGCCGACCCACAGCAGGTCGATGACAAAGCCGTCGAACCAGTTCATGACCACAAGGAAGAGGTAGGTTTCAAAACTCGCAGTCTTAAAGTCCTTCACGCCGTTCCATCCGGCGATGATCGCGACCAGCACGGCAAAGATCACAAGGCAGAAGAACGTCATAAAGCGCTTGCCCTTGCGCAGCTCCTCAGGCTTGTCGGCGATGCCGCGCTTCTGCGCCTCGTCGAGATACGCGTCCGGGTAAAAATAGAGGCAGTTGCGCCCGCTGTCTCGCACCGCGCATTTGACCAGCGCGAGATACAGAAGACAACATAAAATGATCTGAAGCAGTAACAGCATGGCTGTGTTCTCCCTTGAAAAATGCTCTTAAGATGCAAAACCGGCGCTCAGTGCAGCTTCTTCCCCATTTCGATCCTGACCTCGTGCCGCTCAGGATCGTCGTTGGAGTAGGCGTACAGGTCGAAGCCGACGATCGTAAAACCGTTCTTTTTGTAAAACGCGATGGCGTTTTCATTGCACGACTGCGTCTCTAAAATCAGCATGCGCGCCCCGGTATTCTCCGCCGCTTGCTCTATGGTCTTCATCAGCGCCGTGCCGACGCCCCTGCTGCGCTCGGAAAAGTCCAGCACACAGATGTTGCTGAGCCGAAAACGGTTATTCCAGCCCTCCATCGAGCCCTCGACATATCCGATCAGCTTGTCACCCTCGAACGCGCCGAAGGCGATCGGGTCTTCGAGCCATTCGCCGAAGAATACATCGTCGAACGATCTCTCAGTCGGCTCCGCAAAGGGCACATAGTCCATCTGAAAGCCAGTCTCGGACGGGCGGATCTCATAATAGCCATTCGTGCGGTAGCAAGCCGTAAATGTTTTGCCCGCATATATCTCCCTGTCCAAGGGTCTGATCTCCATGCACTCTCCCCTTTCCCATCCAACATCTGATTGGTCCACATCCTACCACATCTTTTTACAAAGTACAAGCGCCCAGCCGATGGCTGGGCGCTTGTTTGATTCAATAAAAGCCTATGCCGAAAGCGATTTGCTTACTGCATGTCCTTGATCGCAGCCTGCGCGGCGGCGAGGCGGGCGATGGGGACACGGAACGGGCTGCAGGAGACATAGTCCAGGCCGACCTTGTGGCAGAACTCGACGGACGTGGGATCGCCGCCGTGCTCGCCGCAGATGCCGAGGTGGATGTGCGGGTTGGTCTCGCGGCCCATCTTGGCGGCCATGGAGACGAGCTTGCCGACGCCGGTCTGATCGAGACGGGCGAACGGATCGCTCTCGTAGATCTTCTTGTCGTAGTACGCGCCGAGGAACTTGCCGGCATCGTCACGGCTGAAGCCGAAGGTCATCTGGGTCAGGTCGTTCGTGCCGAAGGAGAAGAAGTCCGCTTCCTTGGCGATCTCGTCCGCGGTCAGAGCGGCGCGCGGGATCTCGATCATGGTGCCGAC
>OKSA01003708.1_pt1 | contig 10993 bp, 10 predicted proteins | sample 1601181 | NCBI WGS metagenome assembly OKSA01 (sample SAMEA3541538, study PRJEB24748) | human gut metagenome | biome: human gut; feature: human-associated habitat; material: faeces | place: China | collected 2012 | reverse complement strand
CCATCCTGCGCGCAGGCATGGGTATGCTGGACGGTATGCTGACCCTGCTGCCCGCCGCAAAGGTCGGCTTCATCGGCCTGTACCGCGACGAGACCACCCTGCAGCCCGTGGAGTACTTCTGCAAGCTGCCCCAGGATATCGCCGAGCGCGACGTCCTGGTCCTGGACCCGATGCTGGCCACCGGCGGCAGCGCCATCGACGCCATCAGCCAGATCAAGAAGCACGGCGCAAAGCGGATCAAGTTTATCGGCCTGATTGCTGCTCCGGAAGGCATTGAGGCCCTGCACAAGGCACACCCCGATGTCGATATTTATCTGGGTGCCAAGGACGACCACCTGAACGAGAACGGTTACATCGTGCCCGGCCTGGGTGACGCAGGCGACCGTATCTACGGCACCAAGTAATCTCAACCGAACGAAAAATGGCTGTGCAGCCCGGCTGCACAGCCATTTTTTTGCTTATCTGCCGCGGCCACCGCCGCCGCCATGGAACGAGCCGCCGCCTGCGTGGAAGCTCCCGCCGCCAAAACTGCCGCCGGAGCGTCCGCCGCCCATGCCGCCGCCAAAGGAACCTCCGCCGAAGCCGCCGCCCCCACGGGGAGGACGCGGCCCGCCGCCGCGCGGCGGACGGGGCGGGCGGGGGCCTCTGGGGCCCCAGTCGTCATACGGAGGTCTGCGGCGGCGCCGGCTGCCCAGACCGTAGCCCAGACCAAAGCCGAAGAAGGGGCCGAAACCGCCACCGCCCATGCCATGCCGGATGCCGCTGAAGATCACCTTCAGGGCAAACAGGATGACCAGAACGGACAGAAGCGTCACGAAGGGCGATTGATAGGATGCCGCCGGGGCATCGTAATAGGGATCCTTGTAACTGCCCGTATTGCCATTGCCCACCGTGCCGGTGCTGCCGGTCGTGCCGCTCAGGGTCACGCCGTAGATGTCGGCAATGGTGCTGGCCACATTCTGGGCACAGGTGGTCACGGCGGCGTCATAGTCGCCCGCCGCAAAGCTGTCCTCCATGGTCTGTGCAATGGCGCTGGCCTGCTTTTCCAGCGTGGTATTGCGGAAGCCGTCGCCTGTCGCCAGATAATAGTCGCCGTCTGCATACTGCTGGGACTGCATCACCAGAAGGATGAGCACACCGTTGTTGTTGCTGGAGCTGCCCAGCCCCCAGGCGTTGGCGGCCTGCACGGCGTAGTCCTCGGTGGAGATGCTGCCCGTGTACTCCACAGTCAGCACGCCGATCTGTGCCCCGCTGCACTGTTCGGTCAGCTGGGCGTTGAGGTTCTCGATCGTCGTGGTGGTGCTGTCGCTCAGGACATTGGCATCGTCCACGACGCACTGGTCACTGGGCAGGCTGGGCAGCTGGGCCTTGGCCGCAAAGGCGGCGGGCACCAGCGCCGTGACGCCGACCGTCAGGACCAGCAGCACGGCGCACAGCCGGGAAGCAAATCGTTTCATCGTTTTCATGCGAAAGGTTCCACCTCCTTGACGCCGAACAGGCTTTTCAGCACACTGGCCGGGAAGCCGCCGGTGTCTTTCTGATAGTCGTAGACCTTTTCGTTATAGGTCAGGTTGCCGATGATGGTGGCCGCGCTGTTGAACTGGCCGTACTGGCCCTGCACCGCGCCCATCTTCATGGGGTCGGCGGCCTGCTCCTGCAATTTTGCATAGAGCTGGTCAATGGCCGCGCCCAGGGCGGCATCGGCCTGATAGAGTGCCTGCATCGTGCTGCCCTGATAATAGGGCAGCGCCGTCAGGGACTGTTTTTTGCCGCCGTTCTGCACGGCTTCCAGGCAGGCGTTGAAATCGCTCAGCGCGGCCTGCGCGGCCAGCACCTCGGCGTTGTCGGCCCCCAGCGTGTTGCCGCCGGTGGTGAGGATGTTCGCCGCCGTGTTGGCGCGGGTGGTCAGCTCTTCGCTCAGGGTGTAGCCGCCATCGGCTGAAACACCGACGGTGTACCACTTGGCGGCTTCGTTGGCCTTGGCCTTGAGCTTGGCCCCGCCAAAGCCGAAGAATGCCGCCAGCATGACCACCACGCTCAGCGCAAGGGCCGCGCCCTGGGTGCGCAGCGCCGCCGGAAGGGCCGCTTCCAGCCCGGCCAGCTTCTGCTGTGCCGGGGTCAGGCGGGCCATTTCGGTCTTCGGTGCCGCCTCGCGGTAGCTGCCTGCGTCAAAACCGCCGGGGTTGGGATTCTGATTCTGGGAAAAATCTGCGTTCGCCATCTTAGCTCCGGATCTCCATCATCTTGGTCTTGAGTTCGTCCTCGATGCGGGTCAGCTCCTGCTCGGCCGCCACCCGCTTTGCGCGACCCTCGTTCTGGATCTTGTTCAGCTCGTCGAGGGTCTCGATGAGGCTCTTGTTCGTCTGCTGCAGCGTCTCGATATCGACCACGCCGCGCTGGGACTCCCTGGCCGTCTCGATGGTGCCCATCTTGAGGGCCTCGGCGTTTTTCTTGAGCAGGTCGTTGGTCATATCGGTGACGGCGCGCTCGGCCTGCATGGCCTTCTGGGTGTGGGCCAGACCCAGCGCCAGCACCATCTGGTTCTTCCACAGGGGGATGGTGTTCACGATGGTGGACTGGATCTTTTCGGCCATCATGGTGTTGTTGTTCTGCAGCAGGCGGATCTGCGGGCCCATCTGCAGGCTGATGTTCCGGGTCAGCTCCAGATCATAGAGCTTCTTTTCAAAGCGCTCGCACTGGTCGGCCAGGTCGCGGGCGGCCTGGGCATCTTCGGGCAGGCCGGAGGTCTTCGCCTTGTCCATGGCCTGCTGCAGCTCGTTGGCGCGGACCTCGGCCAGCTTCTTTTTGCCGGCCAGGATATACATGCTCAGCTCTTTGAAGTAGGCCATGTTCAGGTCGTACATCTTATCCAGCATCGCGATATCCTTGAGCAGCTGGACCTGATGGCCCTCCAGCATGGACTGGATGTTCTCCACATTCGTCTCGGCCTTGCTGTACTTGGTCTTGAGGTTGTCCAGCTGGTCGCCCTTCTTCTTGAAGAAACCCAAAATGCCCTTCTGCTGTTCTTCGTTGGCGTCGAAGTTCTTCAGCTCTCCGATGAGGTCGGTGATCATGTCGCCCACCTCGCCCAGATCTTTGGTGGAGACCTTGGAGAGGGCGGCTTCGGAGAAGTCGCCGATCTTTTTCTGACAGGCGGAGCCGTACTGCAGCACCTGCTGACTGTTGGTGATGTCGATCTTTTCTGCGAAGGAATCCACCATCGCCTGCTCCTCCGGGGTCAGCCGGACTTCCGGTGCGGCGGGGGCGGGGGCTTCCTTCTTCTCCTCCACCGGCGCAGCAGCGGGAGCGGGGTCCAGCGTCAGAGTGGGTACTGCGGGGGCATCGAGGTCAAAATTCAGGGTATTGTTATCAGCCATTGTTGATTCCGTCCTTTCCAGTTCCAACAGCGCCTGCCGCACGGCGGCCTGCGCCGGTCTTCCGTTATAAGCCCTGGCCCTTGAGCATGTTCTGCAGCACGGTCAGGTCTGCCGAGAGGTCCATGCTCTCCGCCGCATAGAGGGCATCGAGCTGGTTTTCAAATGCCGTGGCAATGGACGCCGCATTGTGCTCCACTTCCGCGCGGATGGAAGCGGCGTTCTCGCCCTTGACGCCCTGTCGGGCCAGCCTGGCGTACTGCTGCAGCACGTTCACGGCATCGGGCAGGTAGTAGTTGGCGAACCGACGCACCTGTTTGGCCTTGGCGGGGCTGGCCTCCACCGTCTCCACGATGGAGCGGCCCGCTTTTTCCATCCGGGTCATCGCCGCCGAGAGGTTCGGGTCCGGCAGGGCCTCGTTCAGAGCGTGGAGAGTATCCAGCTGCTTCTGCATCCCGGTGAGCATGGCGTCCACATCGTCCACGCCGGTGTGGAAGGGCACTTCGTGTTCCACCACGCGGGGCGGGCAGATTTTTTTTGCCGCGCCGAACGCCGCGCAGGCACCGCCCAGCGACACCAGCAGCGCCCAGAGCTGATACACCGGCAGCACCGCGCAGAGCACCACGAACACCAGCGCCGCCGCATACCACGGCAGAACGCTGGGCTTTGAGGTGCGAATGATCTTGCTCATGTTTCGAACTCCTTGTCCGGGAGCCTGCGGCCCCCTGTATGGTTCCATAATAAAGCCTTTTGGGAAAAACGCAAGCGTTTCACGAATAATTTACAGCTTTGAAATCAAGATTTATTATTTAGCCACGGTTCCAGCGCTTCGCCCCAGATCTCTTTCAGCTGGTCGGGGCGGCAGGCGGCGTTGGCAGGGCTGGTGCTGGGCAGCTTGACTGCCGGGATGCCGCTGATGGGTTCCAGATAGTTGGTATAAATCTTATAGGCCGTCGCCCCGTTGCAGAACACCGCCTCGATGGGCGCTTTTGCCAGCAGCCCTGCGATGTCGTTGGGGACCACATCCCGGATGGACGCATCCGACGCCCCGGTGATGGTGCAGCGCTCCAGCGTGTCCCACAACGCCAGCCCATGGCGGAGGATGATCTGCTTTTTGGCCTCGATGTCCTCCCGCGCGGGCACGGCTTCCCCGGTCAGCGCGGCCAGCATGGGCCAAAAGCGGTTCTGCGGGTGGCCGTAATAGAACGCCATCTCGCGGCTTTTCGGGCTGGGCCAGGTGCCGAGGATGAGGGCGCGGCTGTGCTCGTTGTAGACCGGCGCAAAGCTCATTCCGCCACGCCTGCCTTTTCCATCGCGTCCCAGGCCGAGCCGAGGTCGCGGCCGGAGGGCACAGCCTGCGGGCCGTCGAACCAGAGTTCCTCGATGAGAGCGGCCAGGCCGTCCTCCCGCACATCGCCGATGACGCGGTCGGCCGCAGCCTTTGCGTCGGCGGTGCCGTTGGCCATGCAGCAGCCGAGGCCCGCTGCCTTCAGCATCCCCACATCGTTGGCGGAATCGCCCGCCGCCACGGTGTTGGCCAGGGTCAGGCCCATCTTCTCGCACAGGTCCGAAAGCCCCACGCCCTTATCCATGCCGCCGCGCACGACGTCGTAGCAGCACCAGCCGTCTCGGCCGACGCCGCCCGTCTGCATGAAGTGCAGGCCCAGGTGGCCGAACTTTTCGTGGAAGCGGGACAGCTCCTGCGGCGGCATGACCACGAAGGCTGCGTGGGGCATGTCGATGAGGTGGCGGTCCTGGTCCTCACCATCCAGGCAGGTCAGGCCGCTTTTCGGCATGGAATCGTAGAAGCTCTTCAGCGCATCGTACTCGCAGTAGGCGTAATAGGCATCCCGGTAGTTGAACTGCAATGGGTAGTTGTAATCCTCGCAGAAATCCACGAGGGCGTACATTTCCTCGTTGGTCAGCGGATGTTCGGCCACGACGGTGCCGTTTTTGTCCACGACACAGGCCCCGTTGCAGGTGATGGCGTAATCGAAGCGGATGCCGCCCAGCTGCTCTTTGCTGACGACACAGTACCCGCGCCCGGTGCTGAGCACGAACCTGCCGCCCGCCGCCTGCATCTTTTTCACGGCCCGGACCACCGCCGGGTGGGGCTTCGGCTCCCCGAAGGGGACCAGCGTGTTATCGAAATCACTTGCCAGAAGTTGATATTGCATGGTGTTCTCCCTTGCTTTTATGATATGTTCCAGTATACCACAAAAAGCCGCCCTGAGCAATTTCAGGACGGCAGATCAAATAAGAAATCCGGCTCAGCCCGCCAGCGCGACCACGAGCTGGATGCCCACGCCCACGGCAGCGCCGGAGGCCCAGGTCAGGCCGGTGATGAAGAGGTTCTGCTTCCAGGAGGGGTTCGCCCGCCAGAGCACCGCCAGGCCCACGCCTGCGCCGGTGCACAGGCCCGCCACCAGGCTGGAAAAGCGGAGGGCGCCTTCAACATAGAGCTGGGTCAGCAGAACACTGGCCGCACAGTTTGGGATGAGGCCCACCAGCGCCGAGAACACCGGCTGGAAGAAGCCCATCTGGCCCAGAACGTCCGCGAATACATCCTCGCCCACGCCCTCGACGATGAGGCCGAAGAGCAGGCTGAACCCGAAGATGAAGACAAAGATCTCCAGCGTATGGCGGAGCGCGGCCTGCCAGATGGGGCGTTCATGCCCCTCCTCATCGTCGTGGGTCTCGTGGCAGTCGATCTCATCGGCGCTGCCGGTGTAGCCGCCCCGCAGGGACTTGGGCAGGATGCCGCGGAGCACAAAGTCCAGCACCAGGCCCACCGCAATGGCGTACAGTACCTTGATGACCATCAGCAGCACGAGCTTATCCCAGTACGCCGGCATCGAGATCAGCAGCGGCACCGCCTCGTCGCTGGTGGCGATGAACACCGCGATGAGGGTGCCCAGCGAGATGACGCGGGAGGCATAAAAGTTCGACGCAATGGCCGAAAAGCCGCACTGCGGCACACAGCCCAGCAGCGACGCCGGGACGGCCCCCCAGCGGCCGCTGCGTTCCAGCACGGCCTCGATCTTCTCGCCGTGGCGGTGCTCGACGTATTCAATGAACAGATAGGCCAAAAACAGAAAGGGCAGCATCTTGGCCGTATCGACCAGGCTCTCGCCCAAAACATCCAAAAACAGTTCCATACGGGGTTCTCCTTGCACCGGAACGGCGCTTCAGTTTTGTAAATTGCAAATTGATTGCGTTTTCGTGCAAGGGAGATTATACATGGTTTCGGCGCAAATTGCAAGAGGAATTTGCAATTTATTTGCAAATTTGTTTTATGCAAGGATTTTCCCCTCTCGGTCATTGATTTGCGCGCTTTTTCTAAAGCAAAAGCTCCCCCTTTCGGGGGAGCTGTCGAGCATGTTTGCGAGACTGAGAGGGTTTACCCCTTCAGAGGCACGAAACCGATGAGATCCTTGACGACCTCGCCGCCGATGATGAGGCCGGCGACCGACGGCACAAAGGCATTGGAGCCGGGGACGGAGCGGCGGATGGTACACTTGCGCTGGGTGCCCGGCGGGCAGATGCAGTGATTCTTGCAGCTGATGGAATCGTCCTCGATGGGCGTCATGGCAGGCTCCTTGGAGTAGACGACCTTCAGGTGCTTGATCTTCCGCTTGCGGCACTCGGTGCGCATGACCTTGGCCAGCGGGCAGACGGAAGTTTTGTAGATATCCGTCACCTCAAAGCGGGTGGGGTCCATCTTGTTGCCTGCGCCCATGGCACAGATGATGGGCGTGCCCGCCTCCTTGGCCTTGACCACCAGCGCGATCTTGCCGGTGACGGTGTCGATGGCATCCACCACATAGTCGTACTGGGTGAAATCGAACTGGTCCTGCGTCTCCGGGGTGAAGAAGGTCTTGTAGGTCGTGACCTTGATGTTGGGGTCGATCTCGTGGATGCGCTGTTCCGCCACATCCACCTTGTACTGCCCCACCGTCTTGCGGGTGGCCACGATCTGGCGGTTCAGGTTGGTCAGGCAGACCTTATCGTCGTCGATGAGGTCCAGCGCACCCACGCCGCTGCGGGCCAGTGCCTCAACGGTATAGCCGCCCACGCCGCCAATGCCGAACACTGCCACGCGGGAATGGTGCAGCGTTTCCATGGCTTCCTTGCCCAGCAGCAGCTGGGTGCGGGAATACTGATCTTGCATAAATACTCTCCACTTCTTGTTCCGCTGCGCCTGTTGTTTCACTTGCCCGACGCAGTTGTTTTTCGTTTACTTCCGAACGTTCCCACGCCTGCAGCCTGAGCGGGTCACTTTTCCACCCGCACGATGGTGCCGCCGCCCAGGACCACATCGCCCTGATACAGCACCACCGCCTGCCCCGGCGTAGGCGCGCGCTGCGGCTCGTCAAATTCCAGCCGGAACCGATCCTCGCCCGCCGGATAGACGGTCGCGGCCTGCTCGACCTGATGATACCGGGTGCGGGCCGTGACCCGCAGCGGGGCCGTCAGCGCCGGGATGGCGATCCAGTTGGCCTCCTCGGCGTAGACGATGCGGTCGAACAGGCTTTTCTCCGGGCCGACCGTGACCGTATTGGCCTGCATATCCTTGGCGCAGACATAGACCGGTGCGCCCATGGCAAGGCCCAGACCCTTCCGCTGGCCGATGGTATACCGCACGGCCCCCTTGTGGGTGCCCACTTTGCGGCCCGCCTCGTCGAGGAAATCGCCTGCCGGGTAGCGCTTGCCGGTGAAATCTTCCATGAACTTTTCGTAGTCGCCATCCGGCACAAAGCAGATGTCCTGGCTGTCGTGCTTGCGGGCGTTGATAAAATGCTGCTGCTCCGCGATCTCACGCACCTCGCTCTTGTGCAGTGCCCCCAGCGGCAGGCGGACATGAGCCAGCTGCTCCTGCGTCAGGTTGTAAAGCACATAGCTCTGATCTTTTCCTTCGTCCAGACCCTTCTTCAGCAGCCAGCGGCCGGTGGCCTCGTCCTGCTCCACGCGGGCATAGTGGCCTGTGACCACATACTCCATCCCATGCTCCCGCGCCCAGGAGAGAAGGTGGTCGAACTTCATATACCGGTTGCAGTCGATGCAGGGGTTCGGGGTGCCGCCCGCCTCATAGACCCGGATGAATTTTTCGATGATCTTTTCCCGGAAGTCGGCGGTGAAATCCAGCACCTCATAGGGGATGTCCATCGCATACGCCACCTCGGCGGCATCTTCGATGTCCTTTTCCGAGCAGCAGGTGTGAAAGCCGGACTGGCCCAGCGTCTCGTTGCGGGTGAGCCGCATCGTGATGCCGGTGCAGGCATAGCCCTTCTGCTGCATCAGCCAAGCTGCAACCGAGCTGTCTACGCCGCCGCTCATCGCAATGAGCGCACCGGGGCGGCTTGCATTCTGTGTTTCTGTCATTTTGTTCCTCATGTTATAACATACAAAAGCAGTAGTATTATACTACCGCACGTCCGTTCGCTTGTCAAGACGCAGCGACCTGCGCCGCTGCGGCCAGAAGTGCCGCTTTCTCATTGGGGAGCTGCCCGGTGAGCACCTGTTCCAGCAGAGCATCCAGCACCCGGCGCAGCCCCGGCCCCGGCCGGACACCTGCGTCCATCAGGTCCCGGCCATTCACGGCCAGCTGGTTGATGCGGCAGCAGGCACCGTCCGCTTCCAACTGACGGGCCAGCTCGGCTTGCGCAGCAAACTCCGCCACCCGGTCCGGCGCGATTGCCCCACAGAGCGCATCCAACTGCTCTACCATGTGCAGACCATACTTTCCCAGAAGGCGCTTCGTCTGAATCCGTGTCTCTTCCAAAGGAGAGTCGGAAGTTCTTCCGAAGACCGTCCGGTGGGTGGGGCCCTGTTGCCGCAGGCAATGGGGCGGGCAATGGAATGGCCCGATTCGTGTCTGAGGAAGAAGCTCCCGACTCTCCCCCACCAGCGTCGCCACAGTACCGGTCAGGGCATTGGAGCACTTGAGCCGCTTGAGCGCCACCCTTGCACCGGCTTCGCCCAGCGGGCACAGCAGTGCAGCCAGCCGGACCGGGACGTGTTCCATGCCCGGCTCCAGCGCGTCGAGGATGCGTCGGCTTTCCGGAAGCTCTGCCGCATCCAGTTCCGGGAAGATGACCGCCAGCACCTCCGCTTCCAGATAGGCCCCCGGTGCCGGAGCTGCCAGCAGACGGCTCAGCTCCTCCGCGATGCGCTCTTCGGACACGCAGTCCAGATGGCGGCAGAGCGCTCTGGCCGCCTGCCCGGTGGCCGGGTCGATGGCAAAGCCGAACCGGGCTGCGAACCGGTAGAGCCGCAGGATGCGCAGGGCGTCTTCCTCGAACCGGCGCTGCGGCTCCCCCACCGCCCGCACGATGCCGGCGGCAAGGTCGTTCTGCCCGCCGAACGGGTCGATGAGCCCTTCTTCGGCGTTATAGGCCATGGCGTTGATGGTGAAATCCCGCCGGGCCAGGTCTTCTTTTACGTCCGGCACAAAGGCGACATGGTCCGGGTGGCGGCCGTCGGAATACGCCCCCTCGGTGCGGAAGGTCGTGATCTCGTACAGCTCCCCGCCGTGTTTGACGGTCACGGTGCCGTGCTGCAATCCCGTCGGGATGCAGTGCGCTTTCCCGAACAACTCCAGCACCTGTTCGGGGGTCGCGCTGGTGCAGAGGTCCCAGTCGTGCGGGGTCTGGCCAAGCAGACTGTCCCGCACACAGCCGCCCACCGCATAAGCGGCATGGCCCGCCGCATGGAGGCGCGTCAGCAGGGCCGCTGCACCGGGGTCCAGCGGAAAGGAAATGGTCTCAGCTGTCATGAAGGTTCCTCGTCGTATCGCAAAATGATCTGTTGTCCGTCCACGCCGCATTCCACCGCCGGGAAGGCCGCTTCCGCCGCCGGGCGGGCTGCTTCCGGGTCGGTGATGATGGGCGAATAGTGCATGAGCCAGAGCCGCCGTGCCCCGGCCCGCGCCGCCAGTTCAGCGTCTTGCCGGAAGGTGCTGTGCCCATACTGTTTCGCCTGGGCCTGCTGCGCATCGTCCGGGTAGGTGGCATCGCAGAGGAGCAGGTCCGCATCCTGTGCGGCCTGTTCCAGCGCGGCGCAGGGGGCTGTATCGCCGGAAAACACGAACCGCAGCCCTCTGCGGGGTGCGCCCAGCACCTGTCCGGGTGCAATGGCCGCCCCATCTTCCAGAGTGACCGGCTCCCCGCGCTGCAACGATCTCCACTGCTGCACCGGCACCCCCAGCGCTCTGGCTCTGGCCGGGTCAAAGCGGCCTGCGCGGGGCAGGTCCAGCCGGTAGCCCCGGCTGGGGACCCGGTGCTTCGTCCGGAAGGGCAGCAGTTCGGCCCCCACCGGCCAGCCGGGGGCCAGCGTTTCCAGCCGGACGGGGTCGGTGCCCAGCGGCACAGCCCGGATGGCATAGGGCTGGGGGCCGGTCAGGGTGCGGATGGCGCCCCAGACCGGCTCCATCCCCTCGGCCGGGCCAAAGATCGTCAGCGGCCGGGTGCGGCCCTGACAGCCCAGCGTTTGCAGCAGGCCGGGCAGACCGAAGATATGGTCGCCGTGGTAGTGGGTCAGGCAGATGGCGTCCAGCTTCATCAGGTTGACCCCGGCGCGGCGGGCATGCCGCTGGCGTGGTGCTTTGTGCGCCGCCTGAC
>OKSA01003700.1_pt1 | contig 11008 bp, 8 predicted proteins | sample 1601181 | NCBI WGS metagenome assembly OKSA01 (sample SAMEA3541538, study PRJEB24748) | human gut metagenome | biome: human gut; feature: human-associated habitat; material: faeces | place: China | collected 2012 | reverse complement strand
ATAGATGATTAATCCCAAAACTCCGTAGCTTCCTATATGGGAATCTTTCATGATGCGTAACGTGCTTTCCCTGTTCGTTCCACCTCCGAATCCATCGAAGAAATCGGCCAATCCATCCTCATGCAATGCTCCTGTGATAAGTAAACGTGAAGTCAGTGCCAGGATCACGGCTACTCCGTGAGGTAAAATAGTACTGGCTCCCCAGAAAATCAATGCCATCATTCCCCCGGTCAGCCAGCCACTGAAACTCCAATAATTGACAACGTGTTTGAAACACTCCTGCGGAACTTCTTTTATTTTCCAGAAAGGCAATCGTGTAAAGAATATGAGGGCGGCAAGTATCTGGTTCATTTTAGAAATATTTAGTGATGGAAGCATGAGCAAATGAATCCATCTCATTCAGCATTTTTACAGCAGAATCTACAATGGGATAGGCACAAACGGAACCGCTTCCTTCTCCAAGTCTTAGTCCGAGATTGAGTAGGGGACGTGCTCCGAGATAGTCCAATAATAGCTTATGTCCGCTCTCGTCTCCCTGATGACCGAATATGGCATAGCTCATCACTTCCGGATAAAGGCGTGAAGCGGCAAGAATACAATTGGTCATAATAAATCCATCAATTAGAATAACCATTCCCAGTTCGGCAGCTTTGAGCATTGCTCCTACGGCCATTACCATTTCGTAACCTCCGAAACGGCAGAGGATTTCTTCTGCGGAATGCTCTCCCGGATATTGTTCGAGAGATCTTTTCAGAACTTCGTATTTGTGGTTTATTCCCTGGTGATTGAGTCCGCTTCCTGCACCTACACATTGATCTAATGGGATTCCGGTGAAGCAAGTCATCCATAGAGAAGAGGACGAAGTATTTCCGATTCCCATTTCACCGGTCACAATGATTTTATAGCCTTTTTCGCTAAGTTCTTTTACGCAGTCAATTCCCACTTGCACCGCCTCTTTGGCTTGCTCATACGTCATTGCTTTTTCGTGTAACATATTTTTTGTGCCGTACGATATTTTTTTGTTTACCACGCCGTCAACGTCACGTGCCACTCCCACGTCAATCGGTACAACGTCCGCACCGATATTTCTTGCCATAGCACACACGCTTGTTGCACCCTTTGCGAAGTTTTCCGTCACAACAGCCGTAACTTCCTGCCCTGTCTGAGTTATTCCCTCGCACACAACGCCGTTATCTGCACACATGACAAGTACACATCTCTTTTTTATGTCTATGTTTTGTGTCCCTTGAATACCCGCAATATTTTTTACAATCTCCTCAAATACACCAAGACTGTGCAATGGTTTTGCTATTGAGTTCCATTTCTTTTCCGCATTTTCTATTGCTTGTTCATCTAATTTTCTGATTTTGTACATTTGTATTCCTCACAGCTTTTCAAAAAGTTTTCGGCAAAATTTATATTTGCAAAAAAGTGCAAGTGCGGAAAACCTGCAAATAAGTTTTTATCAACATTCACACATTCCCACTGTCTGTCATTTTTCACAGCCGTAAAACCGTTTCCGTTACAGTCACTGTCAAAATAATGAAACTCTCTTGCACGGATTTTATCGCCTTTTTTGCATAAAATATTATCTCTGTTTGCCGTCATTTCCATATATCCGAAGCGTTGCAAACAGTCTGTTTTTCTGCACTTTCCTTTGATTATGCCGACCATACTGTGTTCGTTTTTATCGCTATCCTCCATAATCTCGTGAAGATACATAAACCCTCCGCATTCCGCAATACACGGTACACCGCTTTCAACACACTCTTTAACAGAATTTAGTGTCCCCGTATTTTTCTCAAGAATATCCGCATACAGTTCGGGATAACCGCCGCCCAAAATCAATCCGTCGCACTGCGGTACGTTCTCATTTTCAAGCGGACTGAACTTAACAATCTCCGCACCCATTTCACTGAGTAAATTGAGATTATCCTCATAATAAAAACAAAATGCTCTGTCATACGCAACCGCAATTTTTACGTTATATTTTTTTGTAATTTCAGGCGATGCAAATTTAGTGTCCCTATCGTTTTCTGATATTTCTAAAATCTTGTCTATGTCAATGTATTTTTCGGCGTAATCGGCAAGTAAATTCATCTTGTCCTTTATATCGTCAATTTCTCCTGCAGTGACCAGTCCCAGATGCCTGCTGCTTATCTGCACATCTTTGATATTCGGCAAAAAGCCTAAAGGAGTTAAGCCGATTTTTCGACATTTCTCCGCCAAATTACCGTACATTTTCTCGGACAGATTATTAAATATAACACCTTTAATATTATTTTTCCTAAACTCCTTAAATCCTTTCACCAAAGCCATTGCGGACAGGCTCATACCACGGCAGTTTACAACAAGAATAACATCTGTATCGGTAATCTCCGAAAGCTCGTGCGTACTTCCTTTTTCCGTAAAAGAAAAGCCGTCATAAAAGCCCATAACGCCCTCAATAACCGCAATATCACCGCTGTTTTTATTCAGCAAATAATTCACAGCATCATTGCTCATAAGGTATGTGTCAAGGTTGTATGCCGCCGTTCCGATAACCGTTTTGTGAAACATTGGGTCAATATAATCCGGACCGCATTTAAAAGACGAAACATTAATTTTTCTGTTTACAAGTGCTTGAAGCACCGCACAAGTCACAGTTGTTTTTCCGCAGCCGCTGTTTGTGCCGGCAATCATAATTCTTCTCATAATTTTTCACCGCAGATTATGAAAACGGGATTTTGTGCTGTCATCATATTGTATCCGCCGACCTTTCTTCCTCTTGACGCACAGATTTGCGTCACCGAATATTCATACCCGAGTTTTTCAAAACTTTCTTGTGCGAGCGATAAAGTTTCAAGAGTTATTGCGTTCACGACCACTTTTTTGCAATCGCACTTTTCTATTATTTCATACAAATTCCCCGATGAACCACCTATAAAAACCTTGTCCGCTTTCGGTAATCCGTCCATACCGTTCGGTGCGTCCGCACAAATTATTTCAATATTATCGGCATGAAATTTGAGTGCATTTTGTTTTATCAATTCAGCCGCCTCCGCTTTTTTTTCAATCGCATATACTTTGCCTTTTCCGCATAGCAGAGCCATTTCAACACTTACCGAGCCCGTTCCTGCACCTATATCGTAACATATATCGTCATATTTGATTTCAAGCTTTGATATGCTTACCGCTCTCACTTCGCTTTTTGTCATAGGTGCGTTGCCCGTCACGAATTCGCTGTCGTTAATTCCGATTTTTGTGCATTTGTCATATTCATTATTGATTATTACCGCCACACTGAGCGAAGCTAATTTAGTGTCCCTAAAACCTTTTGCTTTTCCATGAAGTATTTTTTCATTTTCATATGACAAATTTTCTCCGATATAAACTTCGGCATTTTCAAAACCGTATCGGCACAACTTATCACAAGGATTTTCACCCAAAAGCACAAATGTTTTCTCATTCTCTCTGACTTCACTCACAATATTGCAATTTCTGCCGTGCATACTTACAATGTTCATGTCGTCATACGCCATACCGATTTTAGCACAAAAATACGATACGCAACTTATACCTGCAAAAATTTCGGCATTAGGAAATTCTTCTTTTAATTTTTTCGCACCGCTGAAAAATGACGTATCGCCCGAAAAAAGTATTACCGCATTTTCACACTTATTTTCTTCTAAAATCTTTTTAATTTTATCCGTTTCATACTCAAAAAAAACTTTTTTCTCGTTGACATACGGCTCGGCAACACGTTTTGCACCGATTATAATATCAGCATTTTTTATTTTTTCTTCTGCTATTTTTGTCAAATATTTAGTGTCCCCCATTCCGACACCGACTATAAAAATGTTCATATTACAACCACTCCAAAATCATTTTTTCAACCTCCGAAACCGTCATTCCGCTTTCATCGGTCGGTCTTTTAATTATAATACACTCAACGCCGTTTTCCTTTGCCGCCTCTGTTTTTTCCGTAAAACCGCCGTTTTTTCCCGTACATTTTGTAACAAGATACTTAATGTCAAGCTCACGAATCAACGCACTGTTAAACGCTTTTGAAAACGGGCCTTGCATACAAATAATATTTTTCATCTTGAAACCTGCATTTTTACACAGCTCCAGCGATTCCTCCGACGGCAGTACGCGTGCAAACGCTCTGTCCGCAACAACCGAAAACTTTGCAATTTCCTTTGAACCCGTCGTTATAAGTATGTTTCCTGTTGTTTTTTCAAGGTATTCTGCGGCTGCTTTGATATTTTCAAAATACGTCCCGTCTGCCTGAACGTCCTCACGCACAACCCTTATATACTTCACTTCACACGCTTTTTTTATGTTTTCTGTCACAAATTCAGCGTAAGGATGAGTTGCGTCAATGACCAATCTAACACTGTTTTCGTCAAAAAAATCAGCCATTTCTTCCGCCGTCATTCTTCCGACGCGCACATTTTTCATATCAAGCAATTCCGCACCGTATTCCGTCGCAACGCACACAACGTAACTGACTTTTTGCTCACTCAAAAAGTCGGCGATTTTATGTCCCTCGTCTGTACCGCCAAACAATACTACATCATACATTTTTATACCCTCTCGGTGTAACCATTTTTCCGCCGATATTTTTCGTCATAGAATTGCCGATAAACACAGTCGTAAACATATCCGCGCTGTAATTTCTAAGTTCGGCAAGGCTCATAATCGCATATTCCTCACCGTCACGACCGATATTTTTTGCAACGGCACACACCGTATCACCGTTTTTGTGTTTCAGCATTATATCACACGCACGCATTAAATAATCGTGACGTTTTTTACTTGACGGATTGTACAGACATATCGCGAAATCAGCCGCCGACGCACATTCAAGACGTTTTTCGATTTTCTCCCAAGGGGTGAGCAAATCGCTAAGGCTTATAACCGCAAAATCGTGTCCCAACGGTGCTCCCACAAGTGCACCGCCGCTAAGCATCGCCGACACGCCTGCCACAACGCTCACTTCAACATTTTCATAGCCTGCTGCAATTTCATACACAAGTGACGCCATACCGTAAACGCCTGCATCACCGCTGCAAACAACTGCAACATTTCTGCCGTCAGCCGCCATTTCAACCGCTTTTCTGCAACGCTCCGCCTCCTGTTTCATCGCCGAAACGAAATATTCTTTTTCAGGAAACAGCTTTTTCACAAGCTCGGCATACACCGTATATCCGACAATCACATCGGCTTTTTCAAGCACATTTCTCGCCTTGAAAGTCATTCCGTCTGCATTTCCTGCGCCTATTCCAACAACATAAATTTTCATTCAAACTTAACCTTTCAAAAAATCAATTTCAGTATTTATTCTTCCGAGTGCCAAAGCCGTACCGTTTAAAGCCGTCTTTTTTTCTGTTATTTTCGCACCTACCGCGCAAACCGCTCTTTCGCACACATTGTCGACTCCGACAGTCTTTTTCACAAATTCGGACGTTGTAAATTCTCCTTCAACCGCCGACAAAGTTTTAGCCGAAAACGTCAAAAGCGGTATATCAAATTTTTCACAAAATTCAACAATACCCTTTTCATTTTTCTTTATATCCACCGTCGCAACTGCAAAAAGCGAATAAACCGATACGCCGTTCACTTTCAAAAACGCCAATATACTTTCTTCGACAGTTTCGCAACCTTTTCTGCAACCGATTCCGAGTACAACATTTTTCGGCATTAAATTAAGCGTAGTTCTAAACGGCTTTTTATCGTCATCACTTATGCAAATTCCGACTTCGTTGCTTTCTTCAAAACAATCGGGAACGTTTTTTAATTTGTAATCGGTATACAATCCGACCTTTTTGTCATTCAAAATCCGTGACGATATTTCTTTTATAAGTTTAGTGTCCCCGATATGCAAATTATTTCTTACCGCAAATGTGTCAACAGAGAATTTTTTGTTAATATCGGTTGCCGTAGTTATAACCGCCACTCCGCTTGTCAATGCGGCGATTTTCTCCGCCAAATCATTCGCACCGCCTATATGTCCGGACAAAATTGGTATCGCAAAATTGCCTTTTTCATCAACCACCACAACTGCCGGATCTTTGGCTTTATCCTTGACATACGGAGCTATCGAACGCACCGCAATTCCGCACGCGCCGACAAACACAATCGCATTATATTTCTTGAAAATATCTCTGACAAGTGACGAAACATTATTAAATGTTTCCAAGCCGTCAGTCTTATATTTTTCAAAAACGTAGCCCTTTACGTCCATTTCACGCACGAGCATTTTTACGATTTTCGCACCGTTTTCCGTAAAAGCTATTGACGCAATTTTCATTCCGTCACGCCCTTTCTGAATTCGGTTGTAAATGTCTTATCGTAAAGTTTCGACAGTGAATAATCATCGCCGAGAAAATCACCGACTGTTATAAGTGCGGTCTTTTTTATACCGTTTTTCTCTGCTGTTTTATTTAGTGTCCCCACTGTGCAACGCATAACTTTTTCGTCTTTCCAAGTAGCCTTGTAAACTATCGCCGCAGGTGTATTTTCACTGTAACCGCCTTTTACAAGTTCAGCCGACAATTCCTTTAATAAACCTGTTGATAAAAATATCACAATTGTCGCATTATGTGATGCGAGCAAATGTATTTTTTCTTTCGGAGGCACAGGAGTTCTGCCCTCCATACGCGTTATTATGACGGTTTGCGATACATCAGGTAACGTATATTCCGCCTTCAAAGCCGCTGCCGCACCGCAAAACGAGCTTACACCGGGGCAAACATCATATTCAATTCCAAGTTTATCAAGCCTGTCCATTTGTTCACGAATTGCACCGTAAACACACGGATCACCCGTATGCAAACGCACAATATTTTTAGTGTCCCCTTGTTTCATCACGTCAATAACTTCATCAAGATTCATTTTCGCACTGTTATAAATTTCAGCACTGTCTTTTGCATATTCCAAAAGTTCAGGATTAACAAGCGAACCGGCATAAATAATAATATCCGCATTTTCCAAAAGTTTTTTTCCGCGTATAGTTATAAGATCGGCTGCACCGCTGCCCGCTCCAACAAAATGTACCATTTTATATCCTTTCCAAAATACCGTCAACATCAGCAGTTTTTCCGATAATTCCCTGTTTATTCAAAAACATTATTGCACCGATATTGACATCACTTCTGTGCTTTAAGTATTTATCAATTCTTTTCATCAATATATCAATAGTTTTAGTGTCCCCAATGATTTCATAAGCCTCATCGGTCGTCACACAATCGAGAATATCCGCAAAATTATCCACACCGGCCAAAGCCGCACATAACGCAAGCGTTTCCATTCTGCCGTCCGCATATTTTGAATGAGTATTCATAATTCCGCTGCCAAGCTTAACAAGTTTACCCATATGCGAAATTATCAGTATATCCGAAAAACCCAAATCGGACGCATAATCTATCGCGTCACCAATATAATTACTGCACTGAACGGTATTTTTTATACCAAAAGTTTTTTTAGCAAAATCCTCGCCGTAATTGCCCGGCACAAGCACCGCAATACTGTCGCCGGCACTTTTTCGTGTATTGAGTTCAAGGAAAATCGTGTCCAAAAGTGCCTTTTCGCTCATAGGTTCAACAATTCCGCTTGTACCCAAAATCGAAATTCCACCCTCAATACCGAGTCTTGAATTAAACGTCTTTTTCGCGATTTCTTCGCCGTTCGGCACGGAAATAATCACATCAAAACCGCCGTCATAATCACCGCAAATCTCATTTATACTGTTTCTAATCATTTGACGCGGAACACTGTTTATCGCGGCATTTCCGACAGGTTGATCAAGTCCGTTACGCGTCACGCGACCTACGCCCACACCGCCGTCAATTTTTATACCGCCACTATTTTTTCTGACAGTCGCACAAACAAGTATACCGTTTGTTATGTCAGGATCGTCACCGCTGTACTTTTTAACTGTGCAAGTGACACTGTCACCGTCAATCTGCGTGTCGGTTATGTCAATATTTATGCTCTCACCTTTGGGAAGTGTAATTTGAGTTGTTATGACTATTTCGTCATTTAACACAGTCATAACCGCCGCTTTTGCCGCCGCCGCAGCACAACTCCCAGTCGTGTAACCTTTCTTTAAAAACCTGTTGCTTTTCATCTGTTTTTCTCCACAAAAAAATCATATACATTATTATATAATGTATATGATTTTCTGTCAATCCAAATTAGAGTTTCTTAACACCAAGTGTTACTTTTTCACCGTTGATGTTCCATTCTTTTGTATTACCGTCGGCAGAATTTGTATCAACTTCATCTGCAAGAGTTTCGTCTTTGATAGTGCTTTCATTATCAGTGATAATCTTAGCAATCTTATCATTACCCTCACAGCTTACTTTGATGTGGTCCATAACCTCAAAATCAGAATCTTTTCTCATTGTCTGAATTTTTGAAATCACTTCACGAACAAATCCTTCTTCGATAAGTTCTTCAGAAAGGTTTGTATCAAGCACAACAGTAATACCGTAATCGCTGTTTGATTCAAAGCCTTCCTTATGAGCCGATTCGATAAGCAAATCTTCTTCTGCAAGCGATTCTTCGTTTCCGTCAACAGTAATCTTTAATGAGCCTGTTTCCTTAAGTTCAGCCATAGCCTTGCTACCGTCAATATTAGCAAGAATTTCTCTTACTGCGTTGATATTCTTACCGAAACGTCTGCCAAGAGTCTTTAACTGCGGCTTAAAGCTATATGCAGTAAATGCGGCAACGTCATCTGTAAATTCAACCTTTTTAACGTTAAGTTCGTCCTCAATAATGTCAATATAGAAATCACTAAGTGCCTCCGGTGCTTTAACGTACATCATACCGATTGGCTGACGGTTCTTAATATTTGCAGTATTACGGCACGCACGACCAAGCACAACTATATCAAGAACTTCTTCCATATCATTTTCAAGTTCTTTATCAATAAGTTTTTCGTCATATTCAGGGAAGTCGCACAAGTGAATACTTTCCGGAGCGGACTTATCAATATTTCTTACAAGATTTTGATAAATATCCTCTGTCATAAACGGAATCATCGGTGCAGCTGCCTTACAAAGCGTTACAAGTGCGGTATAAAGAGTCATGTACGCATTAATCTTATCCTGAGTCATTTCCTTAACCCAGAAACGCGCTCTCGAACGTCTTACATACCAGTTTGAAAGCTCGTCAACAAAGTTATCAAGCACTCTTGCCGTTTCTGTAATCTTGTAATTTGCAAGGTTATCGTCAACTGTCTTAACAAGTGTATTAAGCTTTGACAAAAGCCACTTATCCATTACCGAAAGTTTATCGTATTCAAGAGTATACTTTGTTGCATCAAACTCGTCGATATTCGCATACAATACGAAGAACGCATATGTGTTCCAAAGTGTACCCATAAACTTACGTTGTCCTTCCGAAACCGCACCGTCATGGAAACGATTCGGTAGCCATGGGGCACTGTTTGAATAGAAGTACCAGCGAATTGCGTCCGCACCGTGCTTTTCAAGTGCGTCAAACGGATCAACCGCATTGCCCTTAGACTTAGACATCTTCTGACCGTTTTCGTCCTGAACGTGTCCCAAAACGATTACATTCTTGTACGGTGCTTTATTGAATAACAAAGTCGATTCCGCAAGAAGTGAATAGAACCAACCTCTTGTCTGGTCAACCGCCTCACTGATAAAGTCAGCAGGGAAGTTTTCTTCAAATATATCCTTATTTTCAAACGGATAGTGCCATTGTGCAAAAGGCATTGCACCCGAGTCAAACCAACAGTCGATAACTTCAGGAACTCTGTGCATTTCTTTACCGCATTCAGGACACTTAATAGTTACAGCGTCAATAAACGGTCTGTGAAGTTCGATTTCATCAGGACAGTTATCAGACATTGACTTAAGTTCTTCGATAGAACCGATTGCGTGTCTGTGACCGCATTCACATTCCCAAATATTAAGCGGAGTACCCCAATAACGGTTACGGCTTATACCCCAATCCTGTACGTTTTCAAGCCAAGCACCGAAACGTCCTTCACCGATTGTCTTAGGAATCCAATTAACTGTATTGTTATTTTTAATAAGGTCGTCCTTAACGTCTGTCATCTTGATAAACCAAGTATCACGTGCATAGTAGATAAGCGGTGTATCACATCTCCAACAGAACGGATAGCTGTGTTCAAACTTAGGCGCATTGAACAGTTGACCTCTTTCTTCAAGATTTACAAGAATTTCTTTATCAACATCTTTACAGAATGTACCTGCCCAAGGTGTTTCCTTAGTCATTTCACCCTTACCGTCAACAAGCTGTACGAAAGGCAAGTCGTACTTTCTGCCGACATTCGCGTCGTCCTCACCGAATGCAGGAGCGATATGAACGATACCTGTACCGTCTGTAAGAGTTACATAACTGTCGCAAGTTACATAATAAGCCTTTTTATCAGGTGTTACGAAATTGAATAGCGGCTCATATTCCTTGTATTCAAGGTCAGTACCGACATACTTTTCAACCACTTCATATTCTGTATCAGGGAAGTTAGCCTCAACAAGTGCCTCTGCCAAAATAAACTTCTCGTCACCTACTTTAATTTTTACATATGTTTCAACAGGATTTACACAAAGTGCAACGTTTGACGGAAGTGTCCAAGGAGTTGTTGTCCAAGCAAGGAAGTATGTGTTTTCCTCACCCTTTACGATAAACTTAGCAGTAGCACTGCGTTCTTTAACGTCCTTGTATCCCTGTGCAACTTCGTGTGAAGAAAGCGGAGTACCGCAACGCGGGCAATACGGAACGATTTTGTGACCTTTATACAAAAGTCCCTTTTCCCAAATTTGCTTTAATGCCCACCATTCAGACTCGATAAAGTTGTTGTCGTAAGTTACATAAGGATCGTCCATATCAGCCCAAAAGCCGACTGTACCTGAGAAATCTTCCCACATACCTTTATACTTCCATACACTTTCCTTACATTGCTTGATGAACGGTTCAAGACCGTATTCTTCGATTTGTTCCTTGCCGTCAAGACCAAGTTTCTTTT
>OKSA01003696.1_pt1 | contig 11018 bp, 5 predicted proteins | sample 1601181 | NCBI WGS metagenome assembly OKSA01 (sample SAMEA3541538, study PRJEB24748) | human gut metagenome | biome: human gut; feature: human-associated habitat; material: faeces | place: China | collected 2012 | reverse complement strand
AGTATCTGTTTCTGGTGGATTCCGACGACTGGCTGGAGACGGATTTGCTGGAGGAGATGTATTCCCGTGCGAAGGCGCTGGATGCCGACAGGCTGGCATGCGGGTTCCGGTATTATTACGAGTCCGCCCCCGACCGGGAGGACCGGTTTCTGCCGGAGGACATGGCCCCTCCGGAAAAAGGGTGGCTTCCCTGCACTCCGGAGACCATTGGGAAAATACATCATGGAGCGGGCGGCATGATGATCAGGCGTTCCATTGTGGAAAAGCATGGCATCCGGTTCCCCGAGGGCGTTGCCTGTGAAGACCTGTATTTCCATTACGCCGTTTTTCCGTGGTGCAGAAGGGTTTGCGTCGTCAGCAGGGCGGCTTACGTTTACCGCAAGCGGGCCGGATCCATTACCAGCGGTTTTGCGTCCGGCAGTTCCCTCCAGTCTCTGGATTACCTGACGGTGGCGGAGCTGGTGCTGAAGGAATGGAAAGAAGCCGGAGTTCTTGCGGAATACAGGACGGCATTTTTGAAAATGCTGGTAATGGGCGTGAGGAACATCCGCAAATACGCCCCTCATGCCGTCCAAAAGGAGGTTACCCGGAAGGTGGCCGATATGCTCCGTCAGGAAAATCTGTACCGTCCCGCAGAGGATAATGCCTGCCTGTCCCGCCGGGAAGGAGAATTGCTGAAAGCCTGGATGGGCGGAAAATCCGGCTTGGACTTTTCCTATTACTGGAAGAAAATGCGCAAGGCGGGAGCCCGGTTGCTGCGCCGCTGACATCACCCGAATGGATAATCCGATGAAAAAGAATGAATTTGCCGTCGTCCTGGCCAGTGACAACAGGGGCATCCTGCCTTTGAGCGTTACTGTCTTTTCTTTGCTGAATACTGCCGGTCCGGAGACTTTTTACAAAATTTACGTTCTTTCCGACGGCATTGACGGAGAGAACCGGGCAAGCGTGGAGCGGCTGGCCGCTCCGTTCGATTGCCGTCTGGAGTTCATAGACGTTTCCGGCATTTTGGAAGAGCACGACTTTCCCCATACGGAACAATGGCCGGTGCCAGCCTGGGGACGCGTGTTCATCCCGGAATTATTGAAGGAAGAGCAGGGCAATATTCTGTATCTGGACATTGACGTTCTGGTTTGCCGGGATTTGACGGAGCTGTTCCGGACGAATATGGACGGAAAAGCAGTAGGGGTGGTGTTTGAGAATTTTTCCAGACCCGGTTCCCATTTTAACGAACGTCTTGAGATGCCGCTGACCTGCACGGGATATTTCAATTCCGGCGTGCTGCTGATGAATGTGGATGTCTTCCGGGAGAGGAATCTGGTCAGGGCTGTGCTGGATTATGCCGTCACTCACCGGGACAGGCTGACGTGTCCGGACCAGGATGCCTTGAACGGAGCCCTGTGCGAGCTGACCGTGCCGCTGCACCCGCGCTGGAACTGGCATGACGGCTTGACGCGCCGCATTTTGAAAAACGATCCCCGGGAACAGTTTTGGCGCGGCGTTACGCCACGCCAGGCGGTGGAAGCCACCAAATCTTTTTTCAAGAACTTTTGCATTTTCTTTTTTGCTCCGTCATCCGAAAACCGGATTCGACTTTTAATCGAGCAACTGTTTTTCTCAAATGCGGATGCAAAGGTAGGGATTATTTTGGAATCTGCAAATGTTTTGATGATTTTTATATCGAAAAATGTATTTTTTTCTCTTTTTATATTCAATACCTATTTATATATAAATTAAAACTCTGCTCGTGATAATAACAAAAAGGCAAGTATATATTCAGCACACCTCTTTGGTGACGGAACGCCCCACTTCCGAAGAAAGGATTTAAGGAGTGAGGCCGAATTACAGACACGACCACAGACCGCGCATCAGCGACCGTCGGAAACAATACATTGAAATATTTAATTACTTAATATGGCGCAACCGTTTTCTTGTCGATTTCAGCGGCAGCCACACTCCTGGAGGCTATTCGGTTCAGCCTATCCCTTCCTTCAAGGATAGGCTTCCAGGGAAAATCAAAGCATATCGATCGGTTCAGGGCGAACAGGCCGGCGTATTGATATAATCAAGCAAAAAAACGGAGCGACCATACAGTCGCTCCGCCATTTTTCAATCAACGAGAGGCTTACAGCCAACCGCCGTTCGAAGCCGCCTTCGCACGGCAAATGATCGCAACCTCGCGGCTCATCGACGTTCCACCGACAGAGCTCTTAACCGTCACAAGACCGGCGCTCTGCTTCGAACAGGTAATAGTCGCATTATTACCCTCGACAGTGAACGTAAGCCCCAACTTATCCTTCACTGCATCGCTCACCTCCAGTGTGCAAGAAAGCGCAGTAACATCCCCGTAATATTTCGACAGCGAAATCGTCGTCGGCTTGTCCTGCTCGACCGTGATCGCCGGAGTACCCCGTACAGCCATCAGCATCTTGTAGGCGTCGATCATACCCGAACCCATTTTCCCCTTATACTCGACCAGATTCATCGTACCGTTGTTATGTTTCTTGACACCGGTCAGATACGGATCCAAATCGTTCACCGAAGCCAGTACCATATCACGGAACTCATCCGGTTCGAACGTCTTACCCAACTGTTTGGCATACGAAAGACCCAAGGCCGCGACACCCGACACGTGCGGAGTGGACATCGAAGTACCGGCCATATAGCCGTAGGAACCATCTATGCTGCGAAGCGTAGAAAGGACTTTTCCGGCCTGATTACCCCCTTCATGATAGTTGTTATCACCACCCGGAGCCGTAATATCAGCCGGCAATCCGAAGTTGGTAAAAGTTGAAGGAGTGAAATCCGTACTGATCGAAGTTACACAAACCACTGAAGGGTACGCCGCAGGATATTCGCATGGCGCCGCATCATTACCCGCAGCGAAAAAGGCGATACCGCCATTGAGAGGACTGCCGGGGCGCTCCGTTTCAATGAAATATTTAAGTGCAACGACCTCTGCGCGACAATCGTCCTCATAAGCTTTATCCGACCCATATGCTCCGCCACCCCAGCTACACTGAAGAATCGAAGCACCGTTATTGGCCGCATACTGAATAGCCCGGGCAGAAGCAGCCACAGACACGGATTTTTTACCATCGAAAGCCTGTACCGACATAATTTTCACACCGTCGTTGTTCCCGCTGCCGCCCGCGATACCGCAGACACCGATGCCGTTGTTGTTCACTGCGGAAATCGTACCAGCCACATGCGTACCATGCCCACTATCATCAGGATTATTCCAGGTAATCTTCCCACTATTCGTCACGAAATTATACCCGTAAATGTCATCGGCATATCCATTGCCGTCGTCATCCACACCGGATGCTCCGTTCAACTCTTTCTCATTGATCCACATATTGGCGGCCAGATCTTCGTGATTATACACCACCCCCTGATCCATCACGGCCACAATGATCGAAGGATCGCCCGTGCACAACTCCCAGGCAGGCTCCAAATTGATATCGGAACCGGCTTTGATCGGCTTCACCAGGCTTTCATCGCCCGTATTCTTGTAGTGCCATTGATCTTTCAGACGGGGGTCGTTAAATTTAGCCATCACATTAATACGCGTATCCGCAGGAATATAGTTCCCACTCCGAACCTGATCGTAAGGGATCGACTCCTCGCGGTCATAATTTTCGACAATCCGGTTGTTATACTGCACATAGGCAACCTCGTCCGCCGCAGCCAACTTGCGGGCCGCCGTAGCCAACGAAACCTCCGGGTTGAATTTCACAACATACCAAAGGTGCAAACCGAAAGCACGCGCCTGAGCCTCATGCTTCGGAATATCGGGGAAAACCCGCTCGAGCGATACGGCCTCGATATCCGTCAAAGCCGCGTCGAAGCGCTGAAGCCCCGTACGGGTCGCCTCGGTACGGGTCACCCCCGTTTCCACGGCAGCAATCGCTTCATCGCTGAATTTAACCAGCAATTCCCCCTGCTCCGATTCGAGTGAAGAAGTCATAATCTTCCGGTCTATCCCGGTCGGGACATTCGCCGCTCCTCCTTCGTCTATCGGGTCATTCGTACAGCTACAGAGAGCCGCAACCACAAGAATAGCAATAAATTTAAACGATCTCATTTACTATAAAAATGAATTTTAACTATTAAAGGGAACTATTTTTTGCAAAAATAAAAATTTTCAGGTTTTATTCTGTCACACCCCGACTAATTTTCATTCGACAAAAACGGGACAATCATAAAATGACTGCCCCGTAAATACTTGATAGCAACAATCGAATTACAGCCATCCGCCGTTCGATGCAGCCTTTGCTCGGCAAACGATCGCCAGCTCTCGACTCATGTCGATACCACCGTTCGATGTTTCAACATATACCAACCCCGCCCCCTGTTTCGTACAGATAATTTCTACCGTACCGTCTTCACCGGTGGTGCAGGTCAGGCCAAGTTTGCCAGCTACATCATCACTTACGCGCAGTTTATAAGTTAAACGTGCTACGTCGCCATAATATTTTCCCAAAGAGATTTTTGTCGCTTTCTTTTGTTCGACGGTAACGGCCGGAGTGCCTCGCACGGCCATCAACATCTTGTAGGCATCGATCATACCGGTTCCCATCTTCCCTCTGCGCTCGTCCATATCCAATTTACCGTTGTACACCATACCTTGAGGTTCATAGGTTTTAATGCCATGCAAGTAGCTGTCGATATCATTGACAGCACTGAGCAGCATATCGCGGAATTCGTCCGGTTCGAACATTTTACCCAACTGCTTGGCATACGAAAGAGCCAGAGCGGCCACACCCGACACGTGCGGAGTAGACATCGAAGTCCCCGACATATAGGCATATCCGTCGAAATGCTTGCCGATCTGCACTGTAGAAAGAACACCGCCGGCATCGTTATTATGATAATAAGAATCGCCGCCCGGAGCCGTAATATCGGCAGCATCACCGAAATTGGTGAAAACCGACGGCGTAAAATCCGTACCCATTGACGTAACACAAACCACTTTGGAATAACCACCGGGGAAACTGCAACGACCGTACGAATCGTTACCGGCGGAAACGATCGCAATACCGCCGTTAAGCGGGCTGCCCGGACGGGGCTTCGAAATAAAGTAATTGATCGCATCGGCCTGAACTCCGAATTTCTTCAGATACTCCTCCTCCGTCGTAACCTTCTCATTCGGCTCACCCCAACTACACTGCAGAATCGAAGCTCCGTTGTCGGCAGCATACTTGATACCGGCCGCCGTACCTTCCGTAGTGGCAGACTCCATAGGTCCGTGAATTTGAATGGACATCAGCTTGACACCGTCGTTATTGCCGGTACCGCCGGCCACACCGCACACGCCTACACCATTATTATTCACAGCCGAGATCGTTCCCGCCACATGCGTACCGTGTACTTTGGCATTCGAATCGTCATCCCATTGAATTTCACCGATATATTTGCTTTCACCGGTTGTTGCCGAATACTCCGAAATGAAGTTGAATCCGTAAATGTCATCGACATATCCGTTGCCATCATCGTCCACACCTTCCTCTCCGTTCAGCTCCTTCTCGTTGATCCACATATTGGCTTTCAGGTCCGGATGGGTATAGATAACGGGTTGATCCACGACGGCCACGATGATCGACGGATCACCGGCGCAGAGTTCCCACGCAGGTTCCAGGTTGATGTCGCAACCCGCCTTGATCGGAGTCACCAGGTTCTCATCGCCCGTATTCTTGTAGTGCCACTGTTTGTTCAGCATCGGGTCGTTGAACTTGGAGGTTTCGTCGCTGCGCGTGTTGAGCTGATCGCGCTCCGCAGCCCAAACCTGATCGTAAGGCACGACCTTCTCTTCCTCGAAGTTCTGAAGCATGTGCGTATTATACTGCACGACGGACACTTCGCCGAATGCCGCCAACTGGCTCGAAGCCTTGTCCAGAGAGATTTCCGGATTGAACCTGATCTTGTACCAGCGGTGCAAACCGAATGCACGGGCATCGGCCTCATCCTTTTCCACATAAGGGAAGACACGTTTCATCGAAATCGCTCCCAACGTATTGAGCGCGGCATCGAAAGGTTGAATCCCCGTACGCGTCGCCCCGGAACGGGTTACCCCGGATTCGACGGCAGCGATCGCCTCATCGGAGAATTTCACGAGCAACTCGCCATTTACGGCATTCGGAGCCGTAAGAACCTTGCGGCTTCCGGTATCAAGATCCTCCGCAACACCGTTCTCAGTGGGGTCGTTCACACAACCGCACAACGCTGCCGCAACCAGGATTACAGTAATTTTCCACCTAACTTTTTTCATACTATTATTATTCAACATTCATTTTTGATTTTCAAAAATAGACTTTTTTCACCAAAATACAAACGCTTCATATCCAAATACCTGACCAGCTGTCGAACAATTACAGCCAGCCGCCGTTCGACGCGATCTTTGCTCGACAAATAATAGCCAATTCACGGCTCACCTCGCTACCACCGTTCGAAGTTTCCACAGAAACCAACCCGACTCCCTGTTTCGTACAGGTAATCTCTACCGTACCATCTTCGCCTGTGGTATAAGTCAGACCAAGTTTGTCAGCAACCTCGTCACTTACACTCAACTTATAAGTCAAACGAGCTACGTCACCATAATATTTTCCCAAAGAGATCTTCGTCGCTTTATTTTGTCCGACGGTAACAGCCGGAGTACTACGTACAGCCATCAACATCTTGAACGCATCAATCATACCAATACCCATTCGTCCCTTATAAGTATCCATTTTCATAAGACCATCATACCCGATACCAGTAGCCGAGTCGGTATAAGGAATATAGGTTTTAGTACCCGTCAGGTGAGAATCTATGTCGTTCACCGAAGCCAGCAACATGCTACGGAACTCATCCGGTTCGAACGTCTTGCCCAGCTTCTTGGCATAGGAAAGGGCCAAGGCCGCGACACCGGAAACATGCGGGCAGGACATCGACGTACCGGACTTGTAGGCATACATACCATCCAATTTCAGAACCGTCGAAAGAACCTGACCGGCATCACTGAGATTTTTGTGATAATACAGATCACCGCCCGGCGCAGCAATATCTGCCGGCATCCCGTAATTCGTAAAGACCGAAGGCGTAAAATCCGTACTGAGCGAAGTCACACAAACCACCGAAGGATATGCCGCAGGATAACCACAGGCTCCTGCTTCATTACCAGCCGCAAAAATGATAATACCGCCGTTGAGCGGACTACCCGGACGTTTCGTATTAATAAAATGGGCGAACGCATTGGCTTCAATACTTCTTTCGTCCAAATACTGTTCATCCGAATTGATCGCACCACTCATCAACCCCCAACTGCACTGCAGGATAGAAGCCCCCATACTGGTTGCATAATAGATCGCATCAACATTCCGGCTTATCGTACTCTGATACCGTCCGGCAAAAATTTGAATAGACATAATCTTCACCCCGTCGTTGTTTCCGCTGCCGCCCGCGATACCGCAGACGCCGATACCATTGTTGTTCACGGCAGAGATCGTCCCCGCCACATGCGTTCCATGACCGCTATCCTCGGGATCCGTCCACGTTATATCCCCTTGGTCTTTGGCAAAATTATAGCCATAGACGTCATCGACATATCCGTTACCGTCGTCATCCACTCCCTTCTGACCGTTCAATTCCGCCTGATTGACCCACATATTGGCTGCAAGGTCCTCATGCTTATACATTACCCCCTCATCCATGACGGCGACGATGATCGAAGGATCGCCCGTACAAAATTCCCATGCGGGTTCGACATTGATATCGCATCCCTCCTTAATAGGACTCACCAGCGTTTCATCTCCCGTATTCTTATAATGCCACTGCTTATTCAACATCGGATCGTTGAATTTGGGAGTTTCTCCGCTACGCGTATTAATTTGGTCCCGATCCGAACTCCATACATTATTATAAGGTACAGCCGACATTTCCGTAAAATTCCGGGCAACATATCCGTCATATTGAACAACCTCTACATCTTCGACAGCGGCCAATTTGCGAGCTGCTTCGTCCAGCGACACCTGATCGTTGAACCTCACCCGATACCAACGGTGCAACCCCGAAGCCCGAGCGTCGGCCTCATGTTGCTCAACCACAGGGATTACCCGCTCAACGGATACGGCACTAATTTCTTTCAGAGCCGCATCAAAAGGTTGAATACCCGTACGCGTAGATTCGGAACGCGTCACTCCCGCCTCGACAGCAGCGATCGACTCCTTCGAAAATTTCACAAGTAACTCACCCGCCTCCGCTTCCGCCGAGGTAAGAATTTTACGACTTCCGGCGCTCATGTCCGGCGCATTCTCCATTTCGGTCGGATCATTTACACATCCACCTAAAGCGGCCGCAACGAAAATTGCGACAAGAGTCCAATAAACTTTTTTCATAACCATTAAATTAATAAATTAATACATTCAACAATCCTGCTCTCAGAACCCGCCATCCATTTTCCACTTCATTTCGAATAGGATTTCAAAAATATCCCGAATGGATTTTCACACGGCAGATACTATAAGATGGCAAATTCAGCCATTAAAGGTAAGTATTTTTTAGGAAATACGAATAATCGAAACCCGCAAACTATCTTTTTTGTCAAGAACCGATTTTTTTAAGTAAATTTGCCCCTATCCAAAACAAGCGTCATGAACGGAAAAAAACTCACACTCCTTGTCATTCTGCTGCTGATCCTCGATCAGGCCCTCAAGATATGGGTGAAAACCCACATGACTCTGGGAGAGGCCATCATACTCATCCCGGACTGGTTTCAGCTCTACTTCATCGAAAACAAAGGTGCGGCCTTCGGCATGCACATCGCCACGCCGGGAACGATGGACTGGGGCAAGCTGCTTTTAGGTCTTTTCCGGATCGGCATGGTCGTCGCACTGATCTGGCTGATTCGCCATTTCATGCGCAAAAAAGCGCCCAAAGGAGTGTTGATCGGATTCGGGCTGATTCTGGCCGGAGCGATCGGCAACATCATCGACAGCGCCTTTTACGGGCTGATCTTCTCGGCCTCCACACCCGACACGGTCGCCCATTTCGGAGGCCACTACGCAGGATTCATGATGGGCAAAGTCGTGGATATGTTCTACTTTCCGCTCTTTCAGTGGAACAGCGTTCCCGGATTCCTCGATTTCCTGGTCGATAGCCGCAACTACTTCTTCGGTGCAGTTTTCAACCTGGCCGATGCTTATATCTCGGTAGCCGTGGTTTATCTGCTGATTTTTCACTATAAATACTTCAACAAGTAGTTTTTTTCGAAAAAATCGCCCCAAAATATTTGCATTTAAGAAAAAAGTATTACTTTTGCACACCGTAATTCCATGATGCCCAGGTGGCGGAATTGGTAGACGCGCACGTTTCAGGTGCGTGTGTCGAGAGGCGTGCAGGTTCGACTCCTGTCCTGGGCACCAGAAACCCCGTCAGAGTAAACTCTGACGGGGTTTTGCATTTTCTGTGTCCGCACCGTGTCCGCAATTTGTCCGGGACGACAAAAATTGAGACCTGCCCCTGGCTACTTATCTCGCACAATCGGGAATAATTTCCACAAGGAATGATTTTTCATATCGGCCGGAAACAGCCCCCCCCTTCTACAACTGTTATCTTCAAAAAGTTTAATGTTTAATGATGCTGTTTTGTATTATGCCTCATATTAGATTTCCGCTTTTGGAGTATAATTCACAGGTTTTGCTGTAAATATGCTTAAAGGTGTACTAATTGAATTGATATATTATAAAATATTACGGCATAATATATCCTTTTTTCTCTGCTTTCTCAATAATCTTGACGAGGCGTTTGCATTGTGCGGCAGACGGCAGAGAATTTCGCTTAATATACTCTGCGATACTGCCTATAAATGCGACATCTCCATATGGCAGCATATCCTCCTTTGATAAATCATTGCACACTTTAGTCCAATAATCAGCTCCCAATTTAAATATTTCAACTGAGGCATCTATATTATGGCTGAATTTTCTTTCTTTTTTTGCGGCAGCCTCTTCCTGCTTCATCTCATTCTTTGAGATTAAGGTTGACACAAACTCATCCGATAAGGACAGCGGCAAACTTTTGCACTTATTCCAGGTATCTGCACGACGGGCCATACTTCTAACCAATCCGCCTTGTGCTTCCTCCTCAAAGAAATTATGAATAATATGTGCCAGTTTCATCAGCTCCTTTTCAAGAGCCGGGTACATTTCCTGCTTTTGCCAAATGAGTTTCCAGTCAAGATCCATGTTCTTGGGAATCATAGCCATCATTTTTGCTATGGCATATGGAATTATTTGAGCTTTATTACCTCCTGTCGGATACCAGTCTGCTTTATTGATGCGACGATCCAGCGAATCAAAGATAATTACAGAACATACACATTTTGAGAAATATACCTCATTGATACTCTCCTTGGAGGTTTCATACAGACTGTCGATCGTTTTAGCGAATCGGGAGAAGTTAATAGCCGAACTCTGACATACCTCATGAGGATTCATTGCAAATGCATTGAGGCATTTGGCAAGTTTCTCCTTTTTGATGACTTGATTTTTAGGGTGTTTCTCACAAAATTTTGCACGAGCCGCGGAACTGAGCTGCATTTGTTCCTGCTCCCACTTCCCTCTTGAACGCTCATAAAACCAAATTGTCTGGTATGGATTGCCATTTACCGGCGGAGCCATCCTCTTTCTTGACAATTGTTCCATTATGACATGGTATGGATGGTTTGAGAAAAAGTCGGCTTCAGACACAGCATTCTGGCTGTTTGCACACTGAGATATTGTTTTGGTAATATTGTTATATCGTTCAATGTCATCCTCGGACATATCATCATCAACATTAAGCACTGTCAGCTTCATCGGGACAAACAGGTTATCCATGCCTCCGTCCTTTACCTCTTTCTTGATTTTTGCATTGGCCAGTGATGCCGTAGTTTGACCGCCATTTATTATTTGGGGATCTTTAAGGTATACTATTTTTGTCCCGTCATCAGAAAAACCGATTGAGCGGGCAACCACAGCAATTCCATTATTATATGTAAA
>OKSA01003689.1_pt1 | contig 11036 bp, 12 predicted proteins | sample 1601181 | NCBI WGS metagenome assembly OKSA01 (sample SAMEA3541538, study PRJEB24748) | human gut metagenome | biome: human gut; feature: human-associated habitat; material: faeces | place: China | collected 2012 | reverse complement strand
TATACTATTGTTAATGAGTGTAACTGTAAAGTTATTTACGGAGAGATTATGATGGAATATTTATCAATAAAGCAAACATCAGAAAAATGGGGTATTACGGTTAGAAGAATACAGGTTCTTTGCACAGATGAACATATACCTGGTGCCACAAAGATTGGCTCATATTGGGCTATTCCTGCAGACGATGAGAAACCAAATGATAAAAGAATTAAGAGTGGTAAATATATGAAGAAAGGGGATATTAATTGATAGAAGTGCTTTCATTAAGACTCTGAAAGAAGTATTGAAATATGATAGAAAATATAAATTAATTGAATCAAGAGACCAACTGTTGAGGTTGTTAGGTAGAGCAAGAGTTAATTTTGTTCCGCAATATGAATTTGCAAATCATGGTCGCTCCCATCAACATTGGGAGATTGTGGAATTACGAGTTCCAGTTCCTTTGTTAGAAGTCGCAGAAGAAAATGAGAAAATTTTAGTAAAGTTAGTAGAGTATGTATATGAGGAATCTGATGATTATGCTTTACATCACGTTGAAATACGTCCACAGGTAATTAATACACCAGATGAAGTAACAGAGCATAATGTAGTTTTTGATGCAATTCAAGAGGAAGTTATTCAGGGTATTAGAGATGCAAAATTTATAATATGGGTAGCTGTTGCATGGTTTTCCAATGAAGCTATTTATCAAGAGTTATTAGCTAAAAAGAAGCAAGGATTAAATATAAGAATAATACTCTCGCAGGAAGACTCGAATACAAATATGATTTCAAAACTGGAAGAGAATAATTTCGATGTTGTGGTCATTCCGAGATGGGGAAATAGAGGATATAACCGTATGCATGATAAATTTGTATCATAGATATGGACTATGTAATGCACGGATCATATAATTGGACACCAACAGCTAATAAAAATGTAGAAACCTTAGCAACTGCACTTGATCATGAACTTGTCGCAAAGTTTGCTAAAGAGATTATGAAATTATATAAGGAGATTTATTTTTAAACGAAAACAAATTGAAAGTTGTGAGGTAAAGCATTATGTGTAAATATATTTTGAATGCTCCAATATGGAATGCATTGACAGCAATAGGTACATTAGCTGCGGTAATTTTATCATTATATCTTGCAAATAGGGATAAAAAGATAATAAGAAAGCTCCATATTGCCCAGCAATTTACAGAGTTTTACTCTGAAGGAGAAATATACTTGTTCGTAACAATTGAAAATGTGGGTAATGTACCTATAATTTTAAGTTCTTGTGGACGAAAGATTAATGAAAATAATGCTATTGTTGATTATACAATCAACCAAAAAATTCAAGATAATACGAGAAAATATTAATTCTTAGCATATATTTATAAAAGATATGTTTATTACTAAAGGAGTTTATTTCAAATGCAAAAAACGATAAGAGTAATGGGAAAAGGTAAGATATCTGTTAAACCAGATATGATTAGACTTGATATTACTGCTAATGAAGTGTGTAAAGAATATGATAAAGTAATTGAAGAGTCTACAATGTGTATTAAAAAAATCAAAGAGACAGTTGAAAGAGCGGGTCTTAATGGTAGAGAACTAAAGACAGTAAAATTTGATGTAGATTCAAAGTATGAGAGTTATTGTGATAAAAATGGCAACTATAAAAGTAGACTTGTTGGGTTTCAATATACTCAAAAGTTTTATATTCAGTTTCCTAATGATAATTTACAACTTGGCAAAATATTATATGAACTTTCACATTGTGATATTAATGTTGAGTTTTCTATAAAACATACTGTTGAAGATATTACAGCAGTTAAAAATGAGTTACTTACAAATGCAGTTCAAGATTCTAAAGTTAAGGCGGAAATTTTATCTAAATCTTCTGGAGTATTACTGGGGGATATAGTAAATATAGACTATTCTTGGGGTGAGATAGAAATTTACTCAGAACCTATTAAAAATTATTATCTATATGAAAGTACAATAAATGAACCATACAAAATAGATATTGAAGCTGATGATATTGATGTACAAGATACTGTTACTATTGTGTGGGAGATAAAATAAATATATAAATTATTAAATACTTCATTATAAGAAAAATATCTCTTGGTTGATTTTATAATCAAGTTGAACAATTAAATAAAAAATCCATAGCTATACTTCTGTGGTAGAATGTAGGTGTCAAATCAACAATCAACCAAATGAGTCATCACTGTGGATCATAAATATCTCCGCTTGTAAAATACAAAAATTTCAAAAAGTATCACAATGAACTTGAGTATAAGTTTATTGGTATGAAAACTACAGACGGAGTTGAAATCAAAAGTATATCATATCATTCTACAGGCAGAGCGATAGGTACTCATGATTGGGCAAATCCGAATAACTCAAAAGAAATTATGAAGAGGTTGAATCATAAACACGTACCTAGTGAAGTACTATTGAAATGCGTTAAAGAAGGTAAATTGTTTAAGAAGACCAACGAAATCTGTGTGTTTTATACAGTAGGAACATATCTCACAAGTGAAGATTGTATGTATTATGATTCTGATGGTCAAAACTGGTACACTGAAAAAGGAAAATATGTACAGTCGTTATACGACAAGATATTAGACTGGAAGTACAGTCAAGAGGAGGCATAGTGGATAATCTAAAGATAGTGTATAAGATACTAGTTGGAATTGAAGCGTCTATGGACAGTAACCGATTTGATGGTACATTTCTAGAGGCATTAAAAATATCAGAAGAAAGAAGAAATAAAATACTCCAATCAATGATTGATGATGGATTAATTGATGGGTTTACAAGAGTCAATTATGCGGGCGGCTATGGCTTTAGAGCCTAGGCTGACAATTAAGGGCATGGAGTTTCTACAAGAAAATTCGGCAATGAAAAAAATAAAGAATGGTTTAAAAGATATTAAAGACATAACACCATTTATATAATTTGTTTGACACCTCTTTTAAGGGGTGGTATAATACAAGTATACAGATGAAGAGTGTTCGATATACAATATATCAAGGACAAAAAAGGGAAGAGTTGCCGCTCTTCCCTTTAAACGTTATTTCTTTTTATTGTCTAGGAATTGTATTGCATAATGCAATATAAGACCAGCGACTATAGGGCAAATAACATTTCCCGCTATGAAAAGTGTCCAGTTAAGCAATATATCACCTCCTTTAGAGGGATAGGACATACATATTATATCATTAAACCAAGCAATCCGAAAAGGGTTGCTTTTTTGTAGAAATGAAAACCCCCAGTTAGACTGGTGGTTCCGTTTAGCTTTAGCGATGAGAAACTATTAAAAAAATCCTCCTTTGTATATAATTAATCTGTGGTCTGGCAACTACAAATTAATATTAAAAGGCACAAAGGAGGATTTAACATGTTAAAAGACATTCATAGTTTATCACACACAAGGTGGAATTCCAAATATCATGTGGTGTTTGCACCAAAATATAGAAGAAAAGTATTTTATGGGGAAAAAAGATAGGAGATAGGAGCCATACTCAGGGAGTTATGTAATTGGAAAGGTTAAATATAATACAAGCAGAGGTGTGTATAGATCATGTACATATGTTGATAGAAATACCGTCTAAAATGAGTGTATCAAGCTTTATGGGATTTCTAAAGGCTAAAAGCAGTATAATAATTTATGAAAAATGGGGCAACTTAAAATACAAATATAGAGGTCGTCAGTTCTGTGGTGTAGGGGTTATTGTGTAGATACAGCAGGCAAGAATGACGAGATAATAAAGGAATATATAGCAAAACAATTAAAAGAAGACGAATTAGGAGAACAACTAACATTTGATGTCAGTGACCCTTTTAAAGGGTAGCAGTTAAAATTTGCAAAAGTCAGACTACAAAAAATACCTTTTGAGGTATTGCTAGTAAATAAGGCCTTAACGGCCGAAAATGAAGAACCAGCAGCTAGGCTGGTGGATTTCTTTTTGTCCTATAGACCTCTATTTAGACATATAAACTGATGACAATAAAACTCCTATATGGCAGCATTCAAAATAAAAATATGGTGTAATAGCTTGCCACGTAAAATACTAAATTATCGTACACCGGATGAAGTCTTCGAAGATGAGCTTGACCTTATATATAGACAGAGAGCTTCGTGATATGGATTTTTAGTTGTCAATGTTCAACTTATTATTGCAATTTACGTACAAAGTATTTTAACAGATTTTATGACATTCTTGCTTAGTATAGAAACGACCATGCTATACCCATCATTAAGCACGATAGTCATCTTTACAAATATTCTTTAATGATTGAAATTTAAAGAATAAATATAGGTGAAACAGCATTGATTTTAGTGCTTAAAAAATATATAATTTAAGTACGAAAAGGCGGTAATAGATATGACTCAGATATGTTCGGGCTAATTATTATGATATCGGGAAAACTTTAATAAAAAATCCATATGGGTGAGATGTGGCGCTTTATGATAAGGAGAGAACGCATTTAGATCTTATTAAAGACAAAAATCGAGTGGATACTTTCATTTTTAGCGAGGCAATAAAGCTATACTTTTCAACCGATGACAAATCATATAAAGTTTACCGAACGTTTGAAATACTATGAAGCATTTGTTGAAGAACTTGTAAGACATAATATATCAGCAATGGCAGATATGTTTGCAAGATATTTAAATCAGAGACTGAATTTATATTTGTCTATTTTGGATAATTAAGAATAATACAGAAGCAGTAAAAGGAGAAGAGCTATGAAGTTTAAGATGATTCACGAGAATTTAAATGTATCTAATTTGGATCGGTCCATTCGATTCTATAATGAAGCACTTGATTTACACGAGGTGAGACGAATGACCGGCGACGGGTTTATCATTGTGTACTTAAAGAGTGATGCCGGCGATTTTGAGTTGGAACTTACCTGGCTGAGAGACCATCCTCAGGCCTACGATTTAGGAGAGTGTGAATTCCACTTGGCATTTCAAGCGGAAAATTTTGAGGAAGCGCACAAAAGGCATAAGGAGATGGAATGCATTTGCTTTGAAAATGAAGCTATGGGCATCTATTTCATTCAAGACCCGGATGGCTACTGGCTTGAAATTTTACCGTAAATTTTCCGATTTGTGGGGACAGGCTGTTTTTCAGAGAGAAAACCGTCGCATGGCTTACGACTATACAATTAGAACGGATGTTAGAAATAAGCGGCTTGGAACGGCTTTTGTGATAATGAATTTTTATGATAAAGAATTAGAAGAAGTTTTGCACTGAAGTTAAATATTTCGGAAGATCCGGTATGTGGTTCAGGGAATTATCACATCGTTCAGTATAGGGCAGAACAACAGGGTAAAAGCGAATTAATAGCATATCAGGCATATAATCGTGGTGGAATACTATATTGAAAAGTGATATTAGACAGAGTTACGCTTGCTGGCAAAGCTTGTTTGTACTCAGTATCTGAAATAAATATATATATTAAAACTCTAGGTTTGTAGAACTAAGTAAAATGGAAATAGACGAATGAAATGGAGTGAGAAATCACTCTATTCATTTGGCTTCAAGTATTTATACGCATCTCCGGATTAAACAAAATTACAAAACACGAAATAAAAAATTTATCTTAATAAAAAGGTTATTATTGTGATGAAGCACTTATTCCTAAACATGATAATGATGGTATTTTATACATTGGAGTAGCGAATTCTTTCTTAATAAGGCAATCATAAATTTATAAAATATTTTGTATCATTCGATTGACATGAGAGTGAAAAACCTAATTTTTCTTAAAACCGAACCTTATGCAAATGCACTCACCCTACATACGAACGTAATTACTTAACATTCTTGGTGTTCACTTGTTTCTTGTGGAGAGTGTGGCACTGCTTGTAAGAGCTGATATATAAATAAAGTAGAAATTGAGTATATTTATATTTCCAGCACCAAATGGAGACGACAACAACTGATTCATCTAAAAAAAGCTAATTAATTGTTTAATAGTGTTATTGATGTATATATTGGAATTATAAAATGGGATTTATTTTTAAACAAAGACAAATTTGAATTTGTATAGTACCTTAGAGTAATGTATGAGCATTGTGTATTGTTTGATGCTCTAAAATTGTTCTAAAACATTATATTATAGGAAGTGAGAGAATATGGATAAAAAAGTAGTAATTATTGGAGCAGGTGTTTCGGGCTTGAGTGCTGGAATATATGCATTGCAGGCTGGATATTCAGTAGAAATATACGAAAAAAACAAAATGCCCGGTGGTGAGTGTGCAGGGTGGAATAGGCAAGGATATCATATAGATAATTGCATTCATTTTCTCGTTGGATGCAATAAGGATGAACAATTATATAAAATGTGGGAAAATCTAGGAGTTCTTTCTGATAGTTTGGAGATTTATCGTGAGCCATATTTTTATTGTATGGAAATGGACGGGGTAACACTACATTTGTGGAGAAATTTAGAGAAAGCAAGAAAAGAGTTTTTAGAACTTGCTCCAGAAGATACCAAAGAATTAAATTTGTTTTTTGACTGTGTTAAAAGCTTAGAGTGTATAAAGCCGCCATGTGATATTTCAATTGCTCATATGAACCTAATACAATTTATTAAACTAGGAATGAGCATGAAAGATGCTAATAAGGCTATAAAGGAATATGGAAAACAGTCTATGGAAGACTTTACAAATCGTTTTACAAATCATTACATTAGAGCGATTTTTAAAAATTACTTTAATAGCAACTTCATTGCCCTCTCCTTTGTTGCATCGTATGCTTTTTATACAAGTAATACAGCAGCTATTCCAGAGGGAGGTTCTGTTGGCTTGGTTAGTAGAATGCTTGCAAAATTTGAATCCTTGGGTGGAAAACTACATTTAGGCGTTAATATTGAAAAAATAAATATTGCAGATAAGCAGGTTGTTAGTATTATTGGTAATAATGGAAAGGTTATCAACTCAGATAACTATATTTGGTGTGCAGACCCACATTCTCTTTTCTATGACTTAATTGATGAAGGATATTTGGATAAAAATCTTAGGTACATGTATGAGAATCCGGAGGGTTATGTTTCTAATACAGGTTATCAGGTTGCATTTGGAATAGTTAGTGAAGCGGATTTGAAATTACCTGAAGGAAGCATTATCTTTCCTTGTGACGAATATGATGTTGCAGGAGAAACACACAATTTTTGTGGAATGCGTGTTTATGATTATGATGAAACACTATTTCCTATGGGAAAGAGAGTTATTCAGTGTAATGTTTTACAAAATGCTGAAAATTATGCGTACTGGTTTGGGCTAAAAGATAATAAGGAGAAATATAATCAAGAAAAACAGCGAATTGCAGAAGAATTGAGATTAAGGGTTGAAAAAAAGTTCCCTCAGCTTGAGGGTAAACTCATCGTGCTTGGAACGTATTCTCCAGTTACATTCACAACTTGGTGTAATGCCTACAAAGGGGGATATATGAGCTTTAATCCACAGAAAGGTTATAAAAGTAAGTATGTTAAGAGCATTATCAAAGGGATAAACAATTTATACCTTGCAGGTCAATGGATTCAAACTGGTGGAGGGCTTCCTATAGCTGCAGCAAGTGGAAAGTTTGCCATAGATAATATGAAATCTCATAGAAAAATTCCAGTTTGTCGAGGTAATATCTTTTAACGATAACCTTATGTTATCGTTAAAAGGTCCATGGATATATTTCCATATACGAAAAGGTCAAGAGGACGTACTTAGCATTCACTCGTTTCATGTAGAAGCAGTGTACGTTCCAACGCAAGACATCAAAAAAACGAGTAAGGAGAAGTTTGATTGGGAGGAGGCGACTGATGAAGTCTTAACACTACTCACAAGGGTTGACCCACTAAGTAAATAAAGTGAAGAAGACAAACCTTTATTCGAAAGTTATATTAAAAGCTAACGGCAGATTTGAGTAAGACGCATTTTTATGGGAAATATGGTTAAGTTTGTACATATTATTAGTAGAGTGACACTAGCGAATTAATAATAGAAAATATTTACACACCACTGACATATCAATTACGTTTAGAAAGTAAGATTTCACATAGTTTGGAGGAGAGAAAAAAATGGTATACGAGAATAAATTTACATTTTGCTTTAAAACGAAGGTGGAGATTGAAGTGATAATATAAATAGTGTTGGTGCAATCTAGGACTTGAGTTCTGTTTATATTGTGACTTATTAGTTACACAAAATATTGTTTTAATAAAAAGTTATTAGTAAATCACAAAAAAACGAATAATATAATGAATTTTAGGAGGTAAAATGTCATATATAAATAACTATATAGATATAACTAATGCAAAATCGATAAAATATATTTACGGAAGGATTGATCCAGATGACCATGAAGTCTATGGATTTAAGGAAGTTTTGGATGATTTTACTAATGCGAGATACGTAAGAATAGCCACCTTTAATATAACAGAGCCCAAAAAGTATGATTATTTATTAGATACAATATATAAATTGGATGAAAATAAAGATATAAAGTTAATAGTAAATTTACCAGATAAATCTATAGAAAAAATAGAAAAATATTTAAAATTATTGGATCCTTTAAATTTTAAAGGAAGACCTCAAATATCAATAAATATTCATAATCATTCGAAAATCATTGGCACTGAGAATTTAGTATATATTGGTTCTCAGAATTTCTCTTATGGAAGTAGAAACAATTATGAAGCAGGTGTAGTTATAAAAGATAAAGAAGTAGTAGAAAAAATTTTTAAATCATTTGATGAAATTTTTAATAATGGTAGATATTACGGGTCAGATCAAGTAAAAAAAATAATATCGATACTATATAAAGTTGAAAAATTAGAAAAGATTTTACAAGCATATAAAGAAAGTTTAAAATTTGATGAAGAAGAAATAAGCTATTTGGATTCATACGATTTAGAATCTTACTATGAATATATAAATGAATCTTATTATGAACTAGATAAAGGATATAGTGACCTGTGCAAAGAAATAGAAACTACTAATCAAGAAAGTATAAATTTATGCCTTGAAAAATTAAGGGACATATCATACTGTATAGAATCATTGAAATTAGAAGAGTATTCATATGATATGGCGACTTTGATAGAAAAGAATAAAGATGATTGTGGTGTTCCAATACAATTTGCAGAACAAATGGAACAAGAAAGTGGATATAATGGAGCGCTTGATGAGATTCGCGAAAATTATTTAGATATATTAGACATAGGTAAAATTAATGAGAAACAAGAAGAAGCTGATAAAGTTGGAGTAGCTTTAATAGATATTATTTCAAAGTTGGAAAATGCAGCAAGTAATATCGATGAAAAAAGGAAAAAAGAAATTCAAGTAAAAGCACAGGAAATTAAAGATGATAATAAAAAATAGATATATGAGAGTCTATAAAATTAAATGCAATAAGGTAACAATGACATATTTTCTATGGGATACTATTTAACGATAATCATACGCTATCGTTAAAAAGTATGTGGATATGTTCCCACATACGAACGTAACTACTTGACATACTTGGTGTTCACTCGTTTCATGTGGAGACTATAGCGTTGATACAAAGAGTGAAGCAGTGAAAATCCTTTATTTTAAGCAGTTTTACAAGCATTATGTGTTTGTAGAAGATGACAAAGGAAGAAGAAAAAGCTCCTAAAAAATTATATTGATGTTTATGTTTGCATTGATATGGTGTGTTGAGATACAAAGAGTGGTTTAGGAAGTTAGGAATAAGAAATGATGAGGTGTATAATAAAAATAATCTTATTCCCAATCAGTTTGCTGTTTAGTATTCTTACCGCTTTTCTGACATTCCTGCTTGGTATAGGAACAGCATTACTGTATATCGTTATGGTGTTTTGCATATTTGGGGGGTTAGCTTCTTTCATTTAAGGAGAAATCGAAATAGGTATATCGGGCTGGTCATCGGTTTTCTATTTAGTCCTTAAGGCTTCCGATGATAGGAGCAACTGTAATAGCGTTTATTGAATTGATAAATGATACGATTAAATCGATGTAGGCAAATTTGAAGTTGTAGAATAGGTTGTTTATATTGGCTTAACAAAAAAACAGCATTGCAACTGTTGGTTGACATATTTCCAAGGTGGCTTGGTAGCCATGCAACCAATTGGTTTGATAGAATTAAACCATAAAAGAAAGGAGTGTGTGTTATGAACATGGCAGACAGAATACAGTATTTGAGAAAAACAAACGGAATTTCACAGGAAGAACTTGCAGACAAGCTTGGAGTATCTCGGCAGGCGGTTTCAAAATGGGAAAGTGAACAAAGCTTGCCGGATTTGGGAAAGATAATTACCATGAGCGATTATTTCGAAGTTACAACCGATTACATTCTAAAAGGAATTGAACCAGTTGCAGATAAAGAGCAGAAAAGCTCTGAGCTAACAAGCAAGATACTATATATCGCATCAACAGCATTTGTTGCGATTGGATTATTTAGTGCATTTGCAGGCTGGCATGAAACTCAAACCATGGATACCATATGGGGTTCAATGATTATTCAGGCTGTTGGAATTGCTGGATATTTTATTGGGTGGTTACTCTCTGCAGCAAGGGTGCCTTTTGCTGTCAACTGGATTAATCTCAGCGGGTTATTGTTCATGCCTTTTTCTATGGTTACGGGTGCAATTTCTATCGCACTTTTTAAACAAGGGTGGATTGCCCCATACCCTATCAACATTGCTCATGTTGTATTGTTTGTTATAGTGTATATTAGTATTTGTGTCATAAGCTTTATTGTGTTGAAAAGACGAACAATGGGAGTGCTGGTTTGATGACAAATCCCAGTTTGTCGAGCTAAATAAAACTGAATATTAAAGATGCAGGACGATAGAAAGTAGGCTCTATGTCAAATAACATCGGTGATAATTCAAATCAATAAAATCTATTATATTATGTGGCAGCAGCCATAGCAAACTTATAACTATGGATGTTGCCCTTTTGTATGTAGGAACGTGTCTCTGTTGAGCTTGCAAAGCGTGCGAAACAATAATCCACCCGCTATGCGGGTGCGCGACAGATGTTAT
>OKSA01003679.1_pt1 | contig 11060 bp, 13 predicted proteins | sample 1601181 | NCBI WGS metagenome assembly OKSA01 (sample SAMEA3541538, study PRJEB24748) | human gut metagenome | biome: human gut; feature: human-associated habitat; material: faeces | place: China | collected 2012 | reverse complement strand
TCGATGGATTGGACAACAAAGCAGACCGGTTTATTGACACGGGAAAGCAGCGCAATGTCACGGGTGGTGCCGTCACTGATCCCGACAGCGCCTTCACAGCGGGGGATTTTTCCTTTGCAGAATCCAAAATCGATCACCAGATCATGTTCCGGCGTACAGACACAGGCTCTTGCTTCCAGAATAGTCTGGCTGTGAAGTGCTTCCCGAAGTCCGGAAATATTTTGACAGAAACTGTGATTTTGTGCGGTATTTACAAGCCAGCCCTCGGGCCAGTAGTTTGTCATTTTTCTTCCCTCCTCCTGTCCAAACGGTTTGGACAGCTTTTTGTTTTATCAGATAGCGTCAATGGCTGGTTTATCTATATGCAGGAGAGAATGAATTTATTTCTGATCTGTCTGTGCTGGCAAAAAGGGTACGCATCAAAATTTTACAAAGGGACGCAAAAGAATAAAATGCTCTTCTTTTGCATGATTGTGGTAAAGTTTGTGCAAGATTTTGTTGCACAAACAAGGGCTTGTTTGCTATAATAGAATCTGTATGCAGGAATTTTTGACCGTTGTCCTGATTAATTTTCCGGATAGTGGACTTGAGAAAAGGAGGTCGCAGAAGATGGACGTGCGTGTTGGCGATATCTTGGTTATGAAGAAAAATCATCCCTGCGGGGAAAATAAGTTCCTGGTATTGAGAAGCGGCATGGATTTTAAGCTTCGTTGTACCGGCTGCGGCCATGAGGTCATGGTTGCCAGAAGTAAGGCAGAGAAAAATATCCGGGAGATCCGCAGGCCGTAAAGGAAAGGCAGCTGCAAAGAGGGCGGATCAAAACAGAAGAGAAAATGACGGAATAAAAGATTTAAGGAGAATGAAACGATGTTTGAACAGTTAAGCGTAGCGGAAGAACGCTATCAGGCAATCAACGACAAGTTGATGGACCCAAATGTTGTCAGCGACCCAAAACAGTATGCGGAGCTGATGAAGGAGTATAAGAACCTGACTCCAATCGTTGAAAAATACCGCGAATATACCAAGGCAAAAAACGATATGGACGAGGCAAAAATGATGCTGGAAGAAAGCGGTCTGGACAAGGATTTCCGCGAACTGATCGAAGAACAGTATGAAACCAGCAAAAAAGATATCGAAACCATCTCGGAAGAGCTTAAAATTCTGCTGATTCCAAAAGACCCGAACGATGACAAGAACGTTATCGTGGAGATCCGTGCAGGTGCAGGTGGAGATGAAGCTGCCCTTTTTGCGGCTGAGATCTACCGTATGTATGTACATTATGCAGACAGCAGACGCTGGAAGACAGAGATGATCTCCCTCAATGAAAACGGAATCGGCGGATTCAAGGAAGTTGTATTTATGATCACAGGACAGGGAGCATATTCCCGTATGAAGTATGAAAGTGGTGTACATCGTGTACAGCGTGTGCCGGAGACAGAAAGCGGCGGACGTATCCATACTTCAACCATTACCGTAGCAGTGATGCCGGAAGCAGAAGAAGTTGACGTTGTGATCGATGAAAAAGATATCCGTATCGATGTTATGCGTGCATCTGGTAACGGTGGTCAGTGTGTCAATACCACAGACTCTGCTGTACGACTGACTCATTATCCGACAGGAATCGTGATTTACAGTCAGACAGAGAAATCACAGCTGCAGAATAAAGAGAAGGCATTCCGACTGCTTCGTTCCAAACTGTATGACCTGGAGCTTGAGAAGAAACAGGCTTCTGAGGCAGCAGAGAGAAGAAGCCAGATCGGTACAGGAGACCGTTCTGAAAAGATCAGAACATATAACTTCCCACAGGGAAGAGTAACAGATCATAGAATTAAGTTTACATCACATAGATTAGATGAAATAATGAATGGAAATCTTGATGAAATAATCGATAACTGTATAGCAGCAGACCAGGCAGCAAAGCTTAGCAATATGGAAAATGAAGGATAAATTTTTTATGAGCCATCGAAAGATGGCTCATATTTATATAAAAAAGTGAGGGTAGAATTATGCAGATGACAACTCTTTGTTATATAGAAAATGATGGAAAATATTTGATGCTTCATCGCATAAAAAAGAAAAATGACATCAAAACGTGCTATAATCCGAATATGTCAAAGGCAAACCGGTTGAAAAGCCGGGGCGCAAAGCCAGAAGGAGCTAAAGTCAGACTGAAATCTGGCCATGCCAGCCGGTTGCATCATGCCTCAGTAATAAAAAAAGGTAAATGTTAAATGGGCATTATGGAAAAAGTTCCTGTAAAATTTTTTACAAGGAACTTTTTTTTGTCTTCAAGCGGATATTCGCAACCTCCGCAGGGGACTTACCTGATTCGGTTAAATTTGAGGGAAAATAGAGAAGAACAGCAGGAATGGAGAAAAGATGAAAGGAAAAAGAGTGATTGCAGGCATTCTGCTTGTGGGAATTTTAGCAACTGCCCTGGCAGGGTGCAAAAATGCAGATGTTACTAAAAAAGAAAGAGAAAAGCCCGTTATCACCCTGGGCAGTGACAGTTATCCGCCATACAATTATCTGAATGAAGATGGAATCCCCACAGGCATTGATGTGGAACTGGCTACAGAAGCTTTCAGAAGAATGGGGTATCAGGTGGATGTTGTCCAGATCAACTGGGAGAAGAAAAAAGAACTGGTAGAAAGCGGAGAGATCGACTGTATTATGGGCTGTTTTTCCATGGAAGGACGCCTTGACGATTACCGCTGGGCAGGTTGCCGGATCCCGACGGTCCCATGACATAGATGAGTGTGCCGCGCATCAGTACACCTGCACGCCCTGACGCCAGACATTGCGGACCACCGGCATGTCGTCCATATGATGGACGCGGACCATATCCGCACGGCGTCCGGTATCGATACGGCCGCGGTCATCCAGTCCCACGCTTTCGGCCGGATTGGCGCTGACCAGATTGACGGCTGCGGGCAGGGGCATGATCTCCTTGGCGGCCAGCTCAAAGACCGCGGCCAGCAGGCTGGCGGGCACGTAGTCGGAGGACAGGGCCCCCAGATGCCCTTCTTTGGCCACGTCCAGAGCCGAGGCATTGCCGGAATGGGACCCGCCGCGCACGACATTGGGGGCCCCCATCATGACCAGCATCCCGTTTTCCGAGGCGCAGCAGGCAGCCTCCGTGGTGGTGGGGAATTCGCTGATGGAGATGCCGTTGCTCAGGGCCTCTTCCACATGTTCCACCAGCGTATCGTCATGGCTGGCCATGGGCAGATGGCGCTGACGGCAAAATTCCATGACCGAGGCGGCATTGTCGTTGGCGCAGCTGTCCCGCACCTCTTCCAGCTCGTGCATCATGGCCGTGAACTCTTCATCGGTCCAGGATTTGATATTGCTGTAATAGGTCCGGTAGGCCGTGGTATCGCGCCACTGGCGCTGTCCGGGCGTGTGGTCCATCAGGGAGACCAGCTTCAGGCAGGGCGTGTCCGACAGGGGGAAGAACAGGTCCCGCATGCGGGGATCGGCCACTTCACAGCGCAGATGCAGCAGGTGGTCGGCACGCAGCATGCCCGACTGGCGGCAATGGTTCAGGGCATCCACACCGCGGCCCAGCATGGCGATGCGCCCCTTGTCGTGGTATTCGCCCACGGACAGGGCATCGAACACGGTGGTGATACCGGCCGCCACGATCTGGGCATCATGGGCGAAAAAGGCGGGTTCCGCCTGCGGCCAGACAACTTTGGGACGGGGCACCAGATGCTTTTCCAGATTATCGGTGTGCAGTTCCACAAAACCGGGCAGCAGATAGTCACCTTCGCAGTCGATGCATTCCAGGGCGGCAGTGGGCTGGATGTCGCCTTCGTCCACATCGGCAACCAGGCCGTCACGCACCAGCACATGGCCATGCATCACGGTGGTGGGCGTCACCACCCGGGCGTTACGCAACACATATTCTTTCATGGATGATCTCCGATTATGCTTCTGTGATCGTTTTTCTTGCGGATCGGCGCGGTTACGGCCTGTCCATGGGGACGATCCTGTCCGCCACGGCATTGCGGGCCACATCATCATGGAAGATGCCCACGATGGCACTGCCCCGCTGCCTGGCCTCATGGATGAGGTCGATGACAACCTGCCGGTTGATGCCGTCCAGAGAGGCGGTGGGTTCGTCCAGCAACAGCAGGGGCATGGGCCGGATGAGCCCGCGCGCGATGTTCACACGCTGCTGTTCCCCGCCGGAAAACGTAGCCGGGGCCACATGCCAGAGGCGCTCGGGCAGGTTGAGGCGGGTCAGCATCTTTTGCGCGGCATCAAGGGCCGTCTCACGGTCTTCACCGGCATCCAGCAAAGGTTCGGCCACCAGATCCAGGGCACTCACACGCGGGATGACACGGAGGAACTGGCTGACATAACCGATGCATTCCCGGCGCACACGGCTGATGGCACGCGTGGAGGCCGTGGCCATATCCGTCTCGCAGTCTTCGCAGCGGACGATCACCTGCCCGGAACTGGGCAGATAGTTACCGTACAGGGTCTTGAGCAGGGTCGACTTCCCGGCCCCGGAAGGCCCGTGCAGGGCCACACATTCTCCGGCACGCACGTCAAAATTGACGTCCTGCAGCGCCTGGATGCGGATGCCGCCCTGCTGGTGCAGGACAAAGGTTTTGCACAGGTGACGCACCTCCACCACAGGAGCGTCGCCGGCAGGATGGTTGAACTGATGCATGTGAACGCTCCTTGTCAGCACTGCAGGATGGAAGAGACCAGCAACTGGGAATAGGGGTGCTGCGGATCGTCCAGTACCTGATCCGTCAGACCGGTCTCCGCCACTTCACCGTGGTACATGACGATCAGACGGTGCGAGAGCAGCCGGGCCACCGCCAGATCGTGGGTCACAAGCACCACGGCCAGTCCCATGTCGCGCACCAGATGGCGCAGCAGGTCCAGCAGGCGGGCCTGGACAGACACGTCCAGACCGCCGGTAGGTTCGTCCATGAAGACGAGGCGCGGCGTGGTCACCAGATTGCGGGCGATCTGCAGACGCTGCTGCATGCCGCCGGAATACTGGGACGGCGTATCGTCCACACGCTGCACGGGGATCTCCACCCGTTCCAGCCAGTCCAGAGCCGTGGCCCGCAGGTTCCCGTAATGCCGGGCTCCGTTGGCCATGAGCCGCTCGCCGATATTGGCGCCGGCGCTGACCGACATGCGCAGGCCGTCGCGGGGATGCTGGTGGACGAAGCCCAGTTCGGTACGCAGCAGACGGCGGCGTTGGGCTTCATCCAGGCTGTGGATATCCAGTACCTTGCCGTCAGCTGCCGTGTAGTGGACATGCCCGGCGGAAGGTTCCAGACGGCCGGAAAGCATGTTCAGCAGCGTGCTCTTGCCGGAGCCGGATTCGCCCACGATGCCGAGGACTTCCCCGGGCCACAGATCCAGTGAAACGTCCTTGCAGCCGATGCGGCTGCCGTAACGCCGCGTCAGCTGGCGGGCGGAAAGGACGGGATCAAGATTGGTATCCAAGAGGCTCACGGCTATTTCTCCTCCCTGGGAGCGGCAGTGCCGCCCTGCCCGGCCACGCGCCGGGCACAATTGTCGGTATCGGAACAGACGAACATACGCGTCCCGGCGTCATCCATGACGATCTCGTCCAGATAGGTGTCTGTGGCGCCGCAGATGGCGCAGCACTGATCCCAGCTCTGGGGCGTGAAGGGGTAATCCTCAAAGTCGAGACTGACCACATCCGTATAGGGCGGGATGGCGTAGATGCGCTTTTCCCGGCCGGCACCGAAAAGCTGCAGCGCCGGGCACTGGTGCATCTTGGGGTTGTCGAAACGCGGGATGGGCGACGGGCTCATGATGTAGCGGCCATTGACCTTCACGGGATAGTCGAAGCCGGTGGCGATATCGCCATGCCGCATGATGTCCTCATACAGCTTGATGCTCATGATGCCGTACTCTTCCAAAGCATGCAGGGTACGGGTCTCTTTTTCGCTGGGTTCGAGCCAGCGCAGGGGCTCCGGCATGGGCACCTGGTAGACCATGATCTGATCCTCGCGCAGGGGCTGCTCGGGGATGCGGTGACGGGTCTGGATGATGCTGGCTTCTCCGGTGTGGGTGGTCGTGGTCACGGTCGCGGTACGTTCGAAGAAACGGCGGATGGAAACGGCATTGGTCGTATCGTCCGAGCCCTGGTCGATGACCTTGAGCACGTCGTCCCGGCCGATGATGCTGGCCGTGACCTGGATGCCGCCCGTCCCCCAGCCGTAGGGCATGGGCATCTCACGGCTGGCAAAAGGCACCTGGTAGCCGGGGATGGCCACTGCCTTGAGCAGGGCCCGGCGCACCATGCGCTTGGTGCCTTCATCCAGATAGGCAAAGTTGTAGCCTTCCAGCCCGGAGGCCGCAGGCGTGGTCGTCAGGTTCTCAGGCATGGCTGGCCTCCGCATGTTTTTCGGACGCGGCAGCAGCCTGCTCTTCCGCGTGCTTACGTTCCCGCAGCTGGCGGATCAGGGAAAGTTCCGCCTGAAAGTCCACATAGTGCGGCAGTTTGATGTGCTGCACGAAACCGGACGCATCCACGTTATCCCCATGCATGAGCACGAATTCGGGGTTCTGGGCAGGACCGATCTGGTCTTCCTGCAATTCCCGGGCACGCAGGGCGCGGTCCACGATGGACATGGACAGGGCCTTGCGCTCGTTGTTGCCGAAGACGAGCCCGTAACCGCGGGTGAAGCAGGGCTCGAGGGCACGGCCGGTGTACCGGCTGACCATGTCGCATTCGGTGAGCTCCACTTCGCCCAGGGTGATGGCAAAGCCCAGCTCTTCCGGGATGACGGTCAGCTCCACGAAACCGCGGCGCAATTCCCCGGTGAAGGGGTGGACAGCGCCGTAACCGCGCTGGGTGGAATAGGCCATGCCCAGCAAAAAGCCTTCATCGGCACGGGCCATGGATTGCAGGCGCACGGCCCGGTCCCCGGAACCGTCGGCCGGCAGCTCCAGCGGCTGGCGGGTGATGTCCGGGCAATCATTGCCTTCATGCGAAGGGGCCACGGATTCCATCAGGCCTTCGCGCCCAAGAGCGTCCATGGCTCTGGGCAGCGGCTCCTGCAGCAGGGCCTGCGCATCGGCCGCCATCATCGCCAGATCTTCCGCCGTCCTTTCGGGCTCCACGTCCCGGGGAGCTGTCCCGGGCACGGCCAGACCGCGATCCAGCAGGCGGTGCGTATAGTCAAAGGTGGATCCCAGGATCTGTCCGCCGGGCAGATCCTTCCAGGTGGCGGAGATGCGCCGCTCCACCCGCATGCGGGAAGTATCCATGGGCTCGGAAACACCGAAACGGGGCAGGGTCGTGCGATAGGCGCGCAGCAGGAAGATGGCTTCCACGGCATCGCCCTGGGCCTGTTTGAAGGCCAGTGCGGCCAGTTCGGGGCTGTACAGGGAGCCCTCGGCCATGATGCGGTCCACGGCCAGCTTGAGCTGCCCTGCCAATTGTTCAAGTGTTACTTCAGGAATTTGCACATCGCCCCGCCGCTCCCGGGCAAGCAGGGCATGTGCCGCGGCAATGGCTTTTTCGCCACCTTTTACAGCTACATACATTTGGACACCTCGTCTGCGGCAGGGGTCAGGCAGGTCGTACGGGGCAGACCGGTCAGGCGGCCCGGCCCGCAAAGCAGCATGTCCACACCCAGCGGGAATTGCTCATGGTTGCTCTGCCACTGGGCCAGAAAATCTTCCGGCATACGGCAGGCAAAGGTGCAGCTGCCCACGATGCCGGGACCGGAAGCGGTGATGCCGGCCGTTTCCCCCTCCTCTACTCCGCCAAGGCAGATAGTCGTGGAGCGATCCGGGTATTCAGCCTCTCCCTGATGGAAGCAGCGCAGGTCAGGCAGCGCTTCCGTACCGGGGACGAAGGCGAATGCGGCCTGGGCAGGTTCGGCCACCAAGACCGTGCCGCAGTGGAAACGGAACCAGGCTCTGACGCCTTCCGTATCCAGTCCGGGCGCCAGCCAGACCGTGGTTTCGTTATCGCACAGCGAAAGGGCCAGGGCCGCCAGTTCCGGGCTCAGCCCGGCAGGCAGTTCATCCGCAGCGGTATCCGCCGGGCAGGGCACGAAAGCATGCGCCTGGGCAGGCCGGGACAACGCGGTAAGGGCCAGACGGAACACCTGCTGTGCCTGTCCCACAGGATCTGCCCAGGACAGGCGGGAACATTGCTGATCGCTCACTGGTCTTCTCCGCGGACAAAGGTGAAAAAGTTGACTTTCGTACCTGCCGCATCGCGGGCGGCAGCCTTTCTTTTTTCGTCTATGGCCTGTTCCAGGCAGGGGCGCAGCTTTTCGTCCAGCAACGCCGCGTAGCGTTCCTGCTGCCACAGGGCATCGCACAGGGCCGCCAGTTCCGCATGGCGGGGAGATTCCCCCATGATCCAGGCATGGCCAAGCGTCTTTTCTTCCAGCTGGACGACACAACGGGTGACCAGCACTTCCCCTACGTTGAAGACATCGCCGACATTGCCGACGCGTCCCCGGGCCATCACGAGCCCCGTTTCGGGCCCGCGCACGATGCGGTAGCCAGGCAGGCTGATCCCGGACAGGGCCTCATCAAGGCTGGTCTCCGGGGCAAGCGCCAGCAGGCGCATGCGTTCCTGCCGCAAACTCATGTTCATGATACTTCCAATAGTCATTATGTTAGGCATTCCCGGTCCGCGCCAAAGCGAAGCGGGTCGTCAGGCGGAAGGGCAATGCCCGGTCCGCCTGGCAAAAAAGACACACAGAATCCATGGCCAGGGGCTTGTCGATCACCGGTTCCAGATACTGGTTCAGGGCTGCTTCCACCTGCTCCGCCCCCTCATGAGGCAGGGGACCCGTCAGGGTGATGTGGAAACGGAACAGATCCAGCACATGGTGATAGCCCCAGCGCAGGAGATTGCGCCGCTCATCAAGACTCAAAGGCTCCCGCCGTTCCACGTCCCTCTGGTCGAGAGGGGCCCGGAAACGGTCCAGTTCCGTCACGCAATCCCGCTCCAGAGCGGCCATGGCCGATTCCGAAGCGCTATCCCCCTGCCGGGGAACCAGGGCCAGAAAGGAGGCCTGGCGCTCACCGGAGTGGACGGGCAGCCGCTGCAAACCCAGCGGCGCCGTCAGCCAGGAGGCATGACGCTCCGCCACCTTCCGGCAGGCATTCTTCAGGGCGACCAGCATGCCCTCCGAGGTGGAGCGCAGCTCAAAAGGCGCCTTGAGCGTGGCATGCAGACCGTAATGGGCCGGCGTTTTTGCCAGGGATGTCCAAAGACCATGTTCCACCCCCGCAGGAGCCACGGGGCCGCCCGGCAGGCGGCTGCCGTCCCGGCAGTCCCGGCCGAACAGAGGAGCCATCAGACGGTACAGGGGCTCGTCCTTGTGGGGGGCGTAGTAGAGAGCGTAACGGGCGGCCATCTTACAGCACCATTTTGCGCAGACGCTGGGAAAGCAGGTCGAACAGGGTCACCACCAGCACGATGATGGCCATGACCGCACACGTCTGCTGGAAGTTGAAGCTGCGGAACAGTTCCCACAGCACCATGCCTATACCGCCGGCACCGACCATGCCCACCACCGTGGCAGAGCGCACATTGGCCTCGAAGCGGTACAGCGAGTAGGATATCCAGAGGGGGAACACCTGCGGGATGACCCCGAAGATGATCTCTTCCAGAAAGCTGGCCCCGGTAGAGCGGACGCCTTCCACCGGCGAGACCTCGATGGCCTCCACCGCCTCGGAAAAGAGCTTGGCCAGCGTGCCCGTGGTGTGCACCCAAAGGGCCAGCACACCGGCAAAGGGGCCAAGGCCCACGGCAACCACGAACATCATGGCGAAGACCATCTCGTTGATGGCGCGGGCCGCATCCATGAGGCGGCGCACCGGCTGGCAGATCCACCAGGGAGCGATATTCTCGGAAGACATGATGCCCAGCGGCACCGCGCAGATGACCGCCAGCAAGGTGCCCCAGATCGCCACATGCAGGGTGACGATCATTTCTTCCACATACATGCGCCAGTCCGTAAAGTCCGGCGGGAAGAAATCGGATATCAGGGTAAGGATGTTGCCGCCCTGCTCCACCAGCGCCATGGGCTTCATCTCGGCGCCGCGCCAGGCCCAGGCCAGCATGGCCAGAACAAGGCCCCAGATGACCAGGCGGCAGGTCTCGGCGCGCAGATCACGCGGCGGCTGCAGGGCCATTTTCAGTTCAGCTTCCATAACGATGCGTTCCTTGTGCCCTGTCCCCGCTACTTGCCGAGTTCAGCCAGCTTACGTTCGATTTCGGCGATCTTGGCGGCCTTTTCCTTGGCATCCATATCCTTGTTGCCTTCCAGCACCGTCTTGGCGCGGAACAGCTCCAGCTGGCGCAGCGGGATCAGCTGGCTGTTGTCGGACTTGATGAAGGGGCCCCACTGCAGGGCGGTCAGGATCTTGCGGGCCTGCTCCACGTTCTCGCCCTTCACGCCGTAGCTGAAGATGAAGTCCGTGATCTTTTTCTTGGTCTCTTCGGGCAGGTCCTTGCGCCAGACCAGGGGATCGCTGGGGATCAGGGGAGATTTCCAGATCACGCGCAGTTCCTTGGCCTTTTCGGGAGCGGTGATGGCCAGACGGGCCAGACCTTCATTATTGCAGGTCGCCACGTCCACGGTATTGTTGGCTACAGAGAGCGCATTGGCCTCGTGGTTGGCCGATACGGTACGGGCGAAGATCTTCTGGGGATCCTTGCCGTTTTTGGCAAAGACATAATAGCCGGGCACCAGGAAGCCGGAGGTGGAGTTGGGGTCGCCATTGCTGAAGCTCAGCTTGGAGGCCTGGGCAAACATGTCGTCGAGGTTCTGGAGCGGGCTCTTCTTGTTGACGATCAGGCAGGAGTAGTAGCCCTTGCTGCCGTCGGGAGCGGTGGTCTGGGCAAAGACCTCGCCATTGGCACGGTCCACCATCACCATGGCACCCTTGTTGCCGATCCAGCTCAGGTCGACTTTCTTGAAGCGCATGCCTTCGATGACACCGGCATAGTCACTGGCAAAGAAGGCTTTGACTTCCATGCCGAGGGCCTTGCTCATATCCTTGAGGAAAGGATCCCA
>OKSA01003677.1_pt1 | contig 11071 bp, 8 predicted proteins | sample 1601181 | NCBI WGS metagenome assembly OKSA01 (sample SAMEA3541538, study PRJEB24748) | human gut metagenome | biome: human gut; feature: human-associated habitat; material: faeces | place: China | collected 2012 | reverse complement strand
TCCGTACACCGTATAAAGTCTATTTTGTAGCAGAGTTTGATACTGATGCTTTTGAAACCGGTACATGGAAGAGAGAAGAATTGATGCCAAATACAACTTTTGCAGAAGGTGAGTATTCTGGTGTATACTTTACTTTTGATGTAAACAAAAAGAAGAATATTCAATATAAGATTGGAGTTTCTTATGTTTCAGTAGAAAATGCACGTGAAAATTTGAAAGCCGAAAATGCAGAATGGGATTTCCAAAAGATACAGAATCAGGCGGAGGCAAAATGGAATCATTATTTGGGTATGATTGAAGTGGAGGGCACCAATCCCGATCGTACGACCCAATTCTATACACATTTATATCGTTCTTTCATTCACCCGAATGTTTGTAGCGATGTGAATGGGGAATATATGGGAGCGGATTTCAGAGTGCATAAGTCACGTTCTAAACACTATACTTCTTTTAGTAATTGGGATACGTATCGTACACAAATTCAATTATTATCCATGCTTGATCCGGAGGTAGCTTCCGATATTGTTATTTCCCATCAATTGTTTGCAGAACAGTCCGGTGGCTCTTTTCCTCGTTGGGTGATGGCTAATATTGAAACAGGGGTAATGCAGGGAGATCCGACTCCTATTCTGATTGCTAATGCCTATGCTTTCGGAGCTCGTAATTATGATCCGAAACCTATCTTTAAGATTATGAGAAAAGGAGCGGAGGAACCGGGTTCTAAGTCGCAAGATGTGGAGACTCGCCCGGGATTGAAGCAATATTTGGATAAGGGTTATTATAATGCATCTATTCAATTGGAGTATACCTCAGCAGATTTTGCTATCGGACAGTTTGCATTGCATGCAGTGGGAGATGAATTTGCCAGTTGGCGTTATTTTCATTTTGCCCGTTCATGGAAGAATTTGTATAATTCGGACACAGGTTGGCTACAATCACGTAATCCGGATGGATCGTGGAAATCTCTTGGTGAAGACTTTCGTGAATCTACTTATAAGAATTATTTTTGGATGGTGCCTTATGATATTGCCGGTCTGGTAGAAATAATAGGTGGTAAGGAAAAAGCCGAGAAACGGTTGGATGAATTCTTTACGCGCTTGGATGCCGGATATAACGATGCATGGTTTGCTTCCGGTAATGAGCCGAGTTTTCACATACCTTGGATATATAATTGGATTGGTCGTCCATACAAAACACAGGAAATCATTAATCGTGTGTTGAATGAGCAATATTCAAGTAAGATAGACGGTCTCCCGGGAAATGACGATTTGGGCACAATGGGGGCTTGGTATGTGTTTGCTTGTATCGGGCTTTATCCGGAAATCCCGGGTGTGGGGGGATTTACGGTAAATACTCCAATCTTTTCATCTGTCAAGGTACATTTGAAAAAAGGTGATATTGTGATAAAGGGAGGTTCAGAAAAGGACATCTATATCAAATCCATGAAACTAAACGGAAAATCATATGAAAGTACATGGATAGACTGGGACCAGCTCAACAGCGGAGCTACTATCGAATACCGTACTTCGGGTAAACCGGACATGAAGTGGGGAGCAAAGGTCGTTCCACCATCTTTTCCTTAATTAATGAATTATTATAAAGAACAATCATGAAAAGAAAATTTCAACATATAGCTTATTTACTGATGGTTGCAGCAGTGCTTACTTCCTGTGGAGAGAAGAAGCAAATATCCGAATTCCCTGATTGGGCATGGGCGGATTTTCAACGTCCGGAAGGTATTAACCCAATTGTCTCTCCTGATACCACTACTGTTTTTTATTGCCCAATGAGGCAGGATTCGGTAGCATGGGAATCTAGTGATACTTTTAATCCGGCTGCTACAATTTATGATGGTAAAGTGGTTGTGCTTTACCGGGCAGAAGATAATTCGGCGGTAGGAATTGGTTCACGCACTTCTCGCTTAGGGTATGCTTATTCTGATGATGGTTTGCATTTTAACCGGATGACTGTTCCTGTATTTTATCCGGCAGCCGCGGCGTGCACAAAGATGCACTGCGTCATCTCGTCCGCATATTTTTCGCGGAAGGCCTGCTGCTGCGCCTCGTCCATGGGCGAGACGAACGTGACGGCGATCTGATAGTGCGTGACGCCCCGGAACTGATCGTCCACGACGGTGGAGATGGAATCGCGCAGGCCGAGGCCCGCAACGATGAGGGCCGTGCAGCCGCCGACGCCCAGCAGCATCATAAACAGGCGCTTTTTATAGCGCACGATATTGCGGATGGAGACCTTGTGCAGGAAGGACAGGCGGTTCCATACGAACGGAATATACTCGAGCAGGATGCGCTTGCCGGCCTTCGGGGTCTTCGGGCGCATGAGATTCGCGGGGTTCTCGCGCAGCTCCGCATGGCAGGAAAGCCACGTCACGCCTGCCGAGCAGGCCAGCGCCGCCAGAACGGAGATGATGAGCAGCCAGCCGTCGAACACATAGACGATGGGCGCAAAGTCATATAGCATGGAATAGCCCATCCAGATGAACAGTGGGAAGATCCATGTGCCGAGGGCAAAGCCGAGCGCGCAGCCCAGCAGCGCCGCGCCGCCGGAATAGGACATATATTTCCATGCGATGGTGCCGTCGCTGTAGCCGAGGGCCTTGAGCGTACCGATCTGCGTGCGCTGCTCATCGATCATGCGCGTCATGGTCGTGATGCACACGAGAGCCGCCACGGCGAAGAAGAACAGCGGAAACACCTTCGCGACGCCCGCGACGATGGAGCTGTCGTTCTCAAACGAGACATAGCCCGTGTTCGTGCTGCGGTCAAGTACATAGCTCTTCGGGTGCTCAAGCTTGTCGACCTCGACCTGTGCGTCCTCGAGCTGCTGCCTGCCGTCTTTAAGCTTCGCCTCGGCATCGGCGAACTGCTTTTCCGCCTCGGCCTTTCCGGCGGCATAGTCGGCCTCGCCCTGCTCCAGCTCAGCCTGCGCGGCGTTCACGGCAGCCCAGCCCGCTGCGATCTCGCTCCGGCTGTTCTCGAGCTGCTTTTTGCCGTCCTCGAGCTTCTGCTTGGCCGCATCGAGCTCCGCTTGTTTTTCATTCAGTGTCTGCATGGCCTCGCTGCGCTTTGCATCCAGCTCCGCCTGCGCCTGCTGCAGCTGCAGATAGCCCTGATAGGCCTCGCTCTGCTCAAACTGGCGCAGCAGCAGATCCGTCGCTTCGATCAGTCCCTGCGTCAGCAGGGCCTCGGCGCTGCCCGGCTCCTGCAAGGCAAGGCGCTCGGTGAGCTGGCGGCGCGTGATCTGCAGGGCCTCATACTGCACGAGGATGCCGCTGTCATCGAGCTGCTTCTGCGCGGCGTCGATCTGGGCCTGTGCGGCATCGAGCTGGTCGAGCGCGTCCTGCTTTGCCTGTGTGAAGGCGGCAAGGCCGTCGTCATACTCCTTCTGCCCGGCCTCCAGCTCCTTTTCGCCGCCGGCCAGCTGAGACTCGGCCTGCGTGAGGCGGGCGCGGTTGTATTCCAGCTGCTGCGCGCCGTCGTCGAGCTGCGCGCGGGCGTCAGCAAGCTCCTGCTCGGTCTGCGCGCGCCGCTCCTGATATTCCGCAAGGCCGTCGTCATATTCCTTCTGCGCCTTGGAAAGCGCATCGCGCGCCTCGTCGATGATGTCGTCATAGCGCTTCTGCGCGCGCTCCTTCAGCGCGGCGGTCAGCGCAGGACGCACGGCGTCGACGGCGGCATCGTAGGCATCGGAATAGAGGTCCGTACCCTGCGTGCCATCCAGCAGCAGGTAAATTTCCGTAAAATAGTCCATGGCGAACGCCTCAGGCTGCAGCAGCACGAAGCCGTTCAGTGTGCCGCCGCCGAGGCTCGTCGTACCGCGCTCCGCGCCGAGATACAGCGGTGTTTCCGCAAGGCCGACGATGGTGAAGGCCGTCTGCGTGAACGCATCGTTCACGGACGCGGCCTGCACCGTGAGCGTTTTGCCGAGGTCGGCCTCCGTGAAGCGGTCGGCATCGGCAAGGCACTCGTCCGCACGCTCCGGCATGCGCCCGGCCGTCAGGCTGGGGCGGTTGACCGCGTCGGAGAGCGTCAGAGCCTTGAGCGTCATGCCCTCGTCTTCAAACTCGGCCGTGAGGTCGACGCTCCGCGCGCCCTCGGCAGCCCGCACGCCGTCCAGCCCGGCAAAATAATCGGCGTCCTCCTGCGTCAGGCCGAGCGTGCTGACAAGACGGTAGTCAAACAGCTCCGTTTTCTGCACATACTGCGATCCGGTGCGGAGCATGGCGGGCTGCGCGACCTTCAGGCCCGCAAAAAAACCGACGCCGAGGGCAACGATGGCGACGATGGCCAGAAACCGCCCGAGTGAATGGCGCAGCTCGCGGCGATTGTTCTTCCGCCAGGCGCTGCCCGTTACCATTCGATCTCCTCCACCGGCGTGACGTGCTCATTCAGGTGGGCATAGGCCACGGTGCCGTTGCGGATGCCGATGACGCGGTCGGCCATGGCAGTAAGCGCGGAGTTATGCGTGATGATGACGACGGTCATACCGTTCTTCCGGCTCTGATCCTGCAGCAGGGCGAGGATCTGCTTGCCCGTGGCATAGTCCAGCGCGCCGGTCGGCTCGTCGCACAGCAGCAGGCTCGGCTTTTTTGCCAGCGCGCGGGCGATGGCCACGCGCTGCTGCTCGCCGCCGGAGAGCTGGGCCGGAAAATTCCTCATGCGTTCGCCGAGACCGACGTCCGTGAGCACCTGCGGCGCGGGCAGAGAGTCGCGGACGATCTGCGAGGCAAGCTCCACGTTCTCCAGCGCCGTCAGATTCGGGATAAGGTTGTAAAACTGGAACACGAAGCCGATGTCGCGGCGCCGGTAGTCCGCAAGCTGGCGGCGGTCAAAGGCCGAGACCTCGCGGTCGTTCAGAAAGACGCGGCCGCTCGTCAGGGTATCCATGCCGCCGAGGATGTTCAGAAGCGTCGTCTTGCCCGCGCCGGACGGGCCGACGATGACGCAGATCTCGCCTTTTCCGATCGTAAAGCTCGCATCGTGCAGGGCACGGACCGCGCCCTCACCGGAGCCGTAAATTTTTTCCACATTTTCAAAACGGATGAATGCTTCTCCCATTCCGGGGCCTCCTTCAGGTACATCGCTACTCTATTTATTATAGTATAGCGAATCGTGGGGACGGATTGCAAGCGCAGCGCACGCGGCAGGCGTAAAATTCACAGAAAATTCAGGAACCGCGCGCCGGGCTTCGGCATAAGCTGGCGCGAAGGGAGGCGAAAGCACGGAGCTGCATGAATGCATCCTCACGCGGAACGACTGCTTCCGCCGCGGCACACCGCTCGTCCCGTGCGGCGTCATGGTGCACTCCACGGGCGCGAACAATCCATATCTGCGCCGCTATGTGCAGCCGGACGACGGCGAATTGGGCAAAAACCGCTATGATAATGATTGGAACCGGCCGGGACTTCCGGTGTGCGTCCACGCATTTCTGGGCAAAAAGGCCGACGGCGGCATCGCGGTCTATCAGACGCTGCCGTGGGAGGTGCAGGCCTGGCACTGCGGCCGGTCCGGCAACCGGACGCACCTGGCCTTTGAAATTTGCGAGGACGGACTGGACGACCGTGCCTATTTTACGGCGGTGTACCGCGAAGCCGTCGAGCTGACGGCCTATCTCTGCCGCCGGTTCGGGCTGGACCCGCTGGCAGACGGCGTCGTGCTCGACCACGCGGAGGGCAATCGCCGCGGCATTGCCAGCGCCCACGGCGACGTGGCGCACTGGTTCCCGCGGTTTGGGAAAAGCATGGACGATTTTCGGCGGGAGACGGCCGCGCTGCTGCGCAGGCCGGCGGAAAAGGAGGCGGAGGATTTGACACTGCAGGAGCTTGATGCCCGCATCGATGCGCGCATTCGCACCGTTCTGGAGGGAACGGGCAGCAAGGCGAGCAGCTGGGCGCAGGAGGAGTTGGCCCGCGCCATGGCGCACGGCATCACGGACGGCACGCGCCCCGGCGGCTACGCCACGCGCGAGGAGGCTGCCCTGATGGCCGAGCGCGTATATTCCGGGCGCGCATAAAATTCGGTCCCGGTGGGGAGGTTATTCCCCACCGGGAAATTTTTATGGAACCTGCAGAGAATTGCGCCGTCTAATAGCCGTATTCCATTTTTGAAAGGAAATCATGAACATGAAAAAACTGACCGCACTGCTCCTTGCCGTCCTGCTTGTTTTCGGCCTTGCCGCCTGCGCAGGCTCCCCCGCCGAGTCGAACGCGAAGCCGGGCGACACAATGACGCTGCAGGACATCCTCACCTCCATCACGAAGGACGTCGCCGACCTGCCGGACACTGAGACCACGGCGCTGACGAAGGACAACTTCGAATACTTCGCCTTCACCGCAATGCCCGACGGCGTCGAGGCCATTGCTGCCGACGCGCTCATCAACGCTGTGCCGCACTCCGTCGTGCTCATGCGCGCGCAGGATGCCGAGACGGCCAAGAAGCTCGCCGCCGACGTGGAGGCCAACCTGAACCCGGCCAAGTGGGTATGCGTCGAGGCCGAAAAGACGGCCGTGCTCGTGCACAACTGCACCGTGCTGCTCGTCATGTCCTGGAGCGACGTGACCGACGCCCTCACCGCCAACTTCAACGCGCTCTGGAGCTGAGATGGTATTCTCTGGCGCGGTATTCCTCTATGCCTTTCTTCCGCTCACGCTCGCGGTCTACGCTCTCGCGCCGCAGCGTGGGCGGAATGCCGTTCTGCTGATCGCAAGCCTGCTGTTCTATGCGTTCGGCGAGCCTGTGTATGTATTCCTGCTGCTGCTCTCGTCCGTTTCGAACTGGGCGCTCAGCCTGTGCATCGAGCGGCGGCGCGGCACGCGGACAGCAAAGCTGGCGCTGGCGGTCTCCGTCCTTCTGAATCTCGGGCTGCTCGGCTTTTTCAAATACGCCGACTTCTTCCTGACGACGGTGAACGGCCTGTTCGGCCTTTCCCTGCCGCTGACAGGCGTGCGCCTGCCGCTTGGCATCAGCTTTTATACGTTCCAGACCATGAGCTACACCATCGACGTCTACCGCGGGCACGTCCGGCCGCAGCGGAACCTCGCGACGTTCGCCACGTTCGTCTGCCTGTTCCCGCAGCTCATCGCCGGGCCGATCGTCCGCTATTCCGATATCGAGGCCGAGCTGCACACGCGGCGCTTCTGCCTCGAGGACATCGGTACGGGCGCGCGGCGCTTTACCGTCGGTCTGGGCAAAAAGGTTCTGCTGGCCAACGTGCTGGGCGAGCTGGTGTCCTCAGCCGGGAACGCAACGGTGCTCGGTGCGTGGCTCGGGGCCGTGGGTTATCTGCTGCAGATTTATTTTGACTTTTCTGGCTACAGCGACATGGCCATCGGCCTCGGGCGGATGTTCGGCTTCACGTTCCCGGAGAATTTCGACTATCCGTATCTTGCCCGCTCCGTGACGGACTTCTGGCGGCGCTGGCATCAGACGCTCGGGCAGTGGTTCCGGGACTATGTCTATATCCCGCTGGGCGGCAGCCGCACGACCCGCGCCAAATGGATCCGCAATGTTGCCGTCGTCTGGCTGCTGACGGGCCTGTGGCACGGCGCGGCGTGGAATTTTGTGCTGTGGGGCGGCTATTTCGGTCTGCTCCTACTGACAGAACGGCTCTGGCTCGGAAAACGGCTGGCCCGTGCGCCCGCTGCCGTGCAGCATGCGCTGCTGCTCCTGCTCGTGACGCTCGGCTTCGTTCTGTTCCGCGCCGAGAGCCTGCAGGCCTGTGGGCAGACGCTCCGGGCCATGTTCGGCGGTGCGCCGCTGTGGGACGCGGACGCGCTGTATGCCCTGCGCAGCTTTGCAGGCGTGCTCGTCCTCGGAGTCGTCGGCGCGACGCGGCTGCCGAAGCGTCTGTGGAAGCGGCTGGAGCCGCACCCCGTCTCAGCCGCGCTCGGACCGGTGCTGACGGGCCTGCTGCTCCTTGCCGCGACGGCCGCGCTCGTGGACGGCTCGTTCAACCCCTTCCTCTATTTCCGCTTCTGAGGTGAGCCATGAAACGCAAAGCATCCATCGCCACGGCGGCCGTGTTCCTCGCGGTGCTGTTCGGCTTTTCCCTGCTGCATCTCGCCCTGCCGGACCGGGAAGTATCCCGCAGTGAGCGGCGGCGGCTGGCGCAGCTTCCTCCCCTGTCTTCCGGCTTTTCGGACAAGCTTGAGGAATATATGCTTGACCAGTTCCCGCTGCGTGAGCAGCTGCGCACGGTCAACAGCCTCGTGCGGCTCTACGGCCTCGGGCAGGCGGATATCCACGGCATCTATCTGCAGGGCGGCGGGGCCTTCCGCATGGACGGCCCGCTGCAGGAAAAGCAGGTGCGCCATGCCGCAGCGGTCTTTTCCGCCGTGCGGGAAACCTATTTCCCGTCGCTTCCGTCGCACTATGTCATCGTACCGGATAAAAATGCCAAGGCGGAGACCAGCCGTCCCCGGCTGGACACGGAGGCGCTGCGCGGCATCGTGCGCGATGCCCTGCCCGGTATGACGGAGATCGACATCTGGGACCTGCTGTCCGCAGACGACTATTACAAAACGGACCCCCACTGGCGGCAGGAGCGGCTGCTCCCCGTCGCAGCAGCCATCTGCGAAGCGCTGGGCGCGGACGCGCCGGGGACCTTCACGGAAAAAACGCTCTCTCCGTTTTACGGCGCGTATTACGGGCAGGCGGCCCTGCCGATGGCCCCGGATACGCTGACGTACCTCGAAAGCGCCGACACGAAGGCCGCCAAGGTCACCGGCCCGGAGCTGGACGGCGCGCAGCCGGTCTACCGGCCGGAGCTGCTGGACGGGACGGACGGCTACGACGTCTTCCTCTCCGGCGCGCAGGCGGTCCTGACCGTCACATCGCCCAACGTGCACAACGGGCGGCACCTCGTGCTGTTCCGCGACTCGTTCGGCTCGTCGCTCGCGCCGCTGCTGCTCGGCTCATTCGAGCGCATCACGCTCGTGGACCTGCGCTATATCTCTGCCGCCCGGCTGACGGACTATGCAGACCTGTCCGACGCGACGGACGTGCTCTATCTCTGCTCGACGGCCGTGTGGAACAACGGCGGCACCCTGCGGGAATGAAGTCCCCGGATTTGCCATTGCGGGGCCCCAAAGGGACCGTGGCAAGCTCGCAGCGCCCGGCCGGATCACAGGCTACCCACAGCGAATTCGAAATTCCTTCGCACATCGTCCCGGCGGCACCCCCGCCGGGACTTTTTCCATTTGCTGTACTGCATATTATTGAAAATTACGGGATATTTTCTGTAAAAATATTGACAAAAAAGTGAAGGGGTGATATGCTGGACTTACTGGGGAAGGAAGGGAGTCCCCGGAATGAGCTGTTCCGTCGCCATAGAAAGTAGAATATAAGAAAAGAAGAAGAGACGTGAAAAAACATCATTTGACTCGTCTATGCAGCATCCTTTTGCTCGCTGCGCTGTTGGTTTCTCTCACCGTACCGCTGGCCTCGGCCTATTCCGATGTGACTCGTTCTGCTTTTCCGGATTACTTTGACGCGATCAACTATGTAACAGATAATGGCCTGATGAACGGAACTTCATCCACGCAGTTTGAACCGAATTCCTTTCTCAGTCGTGCGATGCTGGTCGGTGCAGTATGGCATTCGCTCTATTAATTTTGCCGTTGAGAAAAAAAGCAGGACAATCCTCTGTATAACCGTCTCTGGCACACCCAATCTTGTTGAACAAGGCAACACGTTATCTGGCTGATAAAAAGGAGGGCGCGGCAATGCGAATAAGGTTGATGTTAGTTTTATTGGCGGTATCGCTTATTCTTTCTTTGGTATTTCTACCGGCTTGCGCCCCAACGGCTGCTTCGTCAACAGAACCAACGGAGACGGCACTGCCAGCGGATTTGCCCGTTATGACCAGAATTTGGATCACGCCGGAATGCTATCAAGCCCATCCGGAGAACGCCGTTTATAACGCACAAGGCGATCGGCTCTGCACTGACGGCGCTACGATGGAGGTTCTGGAGGCAGAGGGACCGGATATCAACGGCATGAGCAGCCAGCGACTTCCGGATACCAAACAACTGCGTTTTGTCCTGACCGGAGGGAGCGGCTGGGTCAACGTGCAGTGCGAACAGCTGTTTTTCCACTTGAATGTGGAGTTCACTTCGGAGACGGTGGAAATCCTTGTAACGGCAAACGAGGTCCAGGTGGTTGGAGAAGGTATGTCTTATGATGTATCGTACCAGATTTCTTCAGAAACACAGCTTAGACTCAACTCTCTTAGAGGCGAGGACGAGACCTGCGTGCATCTCACCTGGGGCGAAGATGGCCTGCATGTTTCGACGGTACAAACATCGAAACTTGCTATTGAGGACATGATGGGTGAACCACGAGAAATGCCACCAGGAGGTTTTGTGATCAGGTACCCGAACTCGGTGGTGGACTAAATTGAAAGCTAGAAAGATCACTGTCCAAGTCCAATAATCAATTGCAGAGGGGGCTGTACTTGTGAAATATCTTGCGCCGCATAAAGGAATAGCAATTTTTATTGTAATTGTAATAGTGATTTCCTCGCTCTTATTCGGCTGCACAAAGCAGAAATTGGAGCCTATGACAAATATTTGGGTATCGCCTTGCTACATTCCCGGCTGGCTATACAATGAGGCAGGGGAATACCTGCATGTTGTATATGATGATGCATATCATACAAAGGATGCTTCGCCGGTAACGGCAGATTCCACAATGGAGATCCTGGAAGAGAGCACATGGCTGGCAGGTGTTTCGGCAACGATACCGAGCTATCAGATCCCTGATACGGGAAAGCTGCGTTTTGAAGTCACGGTGGAAAACGCCTCGATGCGGGTGGAGTCCGATGAGGTTTTTGTCTTGCTCAAGCTGAAAAGCGAGACCGATGATCAGTGGCTGGAGCTGACAACGACCGGCTTCCGTCTGAAGGGCAAAGTAACCTCATACAATGCAAGAGGATATTTTAAGCAAGCGGTCTTTCCGAGCATAGACGAGTTCTATTACGACCTGACCGGCGGGCAGGGGAGCGACCTGCAGGTGTACTGGCAGGACAATACGCTCCGGATCGTCTCCGAAAGTCC
>OKSA01003676.1_pt1 | contig 11075 bp, 8 predicted proteins | sample 1601181 | NCBI WGS metagenome assembly OKSA01 (sample SAMEA3541538, study PRJEB24748) | human gut metagenome | biome: human gut; feature: human-associated habitat; material: faeces | place: China | collected 2012 | reverse complement strand
GCCTCCTCGAGCCGCAGCCCGGCCCCGGTCAGCAGGCGCGCATGGGCAGCCTGCAGACCGGGCGGGACAGCGGTGCAAAGCAGCAGATCAGGCATTCTCGTCGATCTGGCGGATGACGTCGATGATCGTATTGTCGCGATACATCACGACGCCGACGACGCGGTCCTTATAGCGGATCGGCTCCGGCACGCCGACGATCTTTTCGGCGCGCTGCTGGAGCTGCTCGATGGTAAAGACGTGCAGCCCGGCCTTCTCAAGCTTCTCCTTCACGTCGGGGCGGCGCGGATTGACGGCAATGCCCTGATCCGTCACGACGACGTCCACGGCGTCGCCGGGCGTGACGACCGTGTTGACGTGCTTCACGATGGTCGGGATACGGCCGCGCGTCAGCGGAGCGACAACGACGGACAGGCTCGCGCCCTCGGCCGTGTCGGGGTGGCCGCCGATGGCGCCGCGGATGACGCCGTCCGATCCGGTCAGAACGTTGACATTGAAGTCCGTGTCGATCTCCAGCGCAGAGAGCACAACAAAGTCCAGCTGATCGACGGCGGAATCCACGAGATAGCTCGCGTAATACGTTGCGCCGATCTGATGGTGGAAGTGGTTATTTTTCAGGGACTTGGCCGCATCGAGATCAAAGCTCTGCACGTCGAGGATGCGGTCGATGAGGCCCTCCTCGTGCATGGCCGTGATCTGGCCGGTGATGCCGCCGAGGGCGAACCGGCAGTGGATGCCGCGGTCGAGCATCTTCTGGCGGAGGAAACGCGCCGTGGCGAGCGAAGCGCCGCCGGAGCCCATCTGCATGGAGAAGCCGTCATAGAGGTAGCCCGCCGCGTCGATGACATTGGCGGCATTGCGGGCGATGAGCAGCTCCTTCGGGTCCTTCGTGTAGCGCGTTGCGCCGGACATGATGCCCTTTGGGTCGCCGATGTCATCCGTGACGACAACGTAGTCGACCTCGTCCTCCGGGATGGCCCAGGGAGCGTTCGGATAGGCGACGAGATGGTTCGTGATGATCACGACCTCGTCGGCATAGGCGGCGTCCGGGCGGGCGTAGCCCAGCGAGCCGCAGGCGATGCCCTCATCGTCATCGCGGCTGTAGCCGTTGGCATTGCCGTAGGGGTCGCACGACGGCGCGCCGAGGAAGGCGACGTCGATGTGCAGCTCACCCGTGCGGATGGCAGAGGCGCGCCCGCCGTGAGAGCGGAACACGACCGGGCAATCCATCAGGCCGCGGGAGACGGCCTCCGCCAGCTCGCCGCGCATACCGGACGTTTCGATGTGCGTGATAACGCCGTTCTGAATGTGGCGGATGAGCGGAGCGTGAATGGCTGAAAGCGACGAAGCTGCAAGCTTAAGATCGTGGAAGCCCATTTCTGCAAGCTTATCGAGCACCATATTGACGATATGGTCGCCGTTGCGGAAATGGTGGTGGAAGCTGATGGTCATGCCGTCGCGCAGGCCCGTCAGGCGAATGGCATCCTCCAGCGAGGGGACGACCTTGTTCTGGTGGTGATAGCGGTCGGCAAACGTCTCGGTGACGCGCTTGCCCACGCCGTGATATTCTCCGTGGTGCGCGATCTCGTCCAGATGCGGAATTTGATGCAGGTCCGGCATGTCAAATCTCCTCCACTTCATCGATCTTGCTGCCCGCCTCATAGAGGTCGAGCAGGCGGCGCGCGCGGGTGACGACCGGCTTGTCGATCATCTTGCCCTTGAGGCTGGCGACGCCGCTGCCGCGGGCGTTGGCCTCCTCAATGGCGGCCATGATGAGGCGCGCTTTGTTCAGATCTTTCTCGCTGGGCATGAAGACGCGGTGCAGCGGCTCGATCTGCCGCGGGTTGATGACGGACTTGCCGTCGAAGCCGAGCTTCTTGATGAGCATTGCCTCGGCGAGGAAGCCCTCCTCGTTGTTGACGTCGGAATAGACGGTGTCCAGCGCGGCGATCCCGGCGGCGCGGGCCGCATTCAGGATCATGCACCGGGCAAACAGCAGCTCAATGCCGTCGGAGCGGGTCGTCTTCAGATCGGTGACGTAGTCCTCCGCGCCGAGGGCAATGCCGATGAGGCGGTTGCTGGCGCGGGCGATCTCCGCCGCGTTCAGAACGCCGTTGGCGCTCTCGATGGCCGCCATCATGCCGGTTGTGCCGACGGGGATGCCGGACTCGCGCTCGATGCGGGCGATCTCGCGCTCACAGTCGATCACGTCCTGTGCGGAGTCGGTCTTCGGCAGGCGGACGACCTGCACACCGGCGCGCACGACGGCCTCGAGGTCCTCGATGCCGAGGCCGCTCGAAAGATCGTTGATACGGACGACGGTCTCACGCGAGCCGAAATTCAGGGAGCGCAGCGCGTTGTAGACGAGCAGACGCGCGGCGCCCTTCTCCGTGTAGGCCACGGAGTCCTCGAGGTCGAACATGATGCTGTCCGCGCCATAGATGTGCGCGTCGCGGATCATGCCGGGGTTATTGCCGGGAACGAACATCATACTGCGGCGCAGTCTGTCTTTGATATACATCACTTGACCTCCCAACGATACGCGGCAGAGCCGGCGCTGCGGAACAGCGCGGCCGTGACCCGCGCGCGGATGGTGCAGTCCAGTGCGCCCTTGTCCACGGCGGTCACTGCGGCGTTTTCCACGCCGTATTCCGTGAGCGTTTCCGTGATGACGCTGCGGATCTGTGCGCCGAATTGCTGCAGAACATTGCTGGTCAGATCGATCTGAATGCCGCCGGCCTCCGCCGGCTCCAGCGTGACCATGATGTCATTGGACTCCATGGTGCCCGCCGTGGCTGCTTTGCGCAAATCCATTGCATAACCCTCCTGCATGAGCCGGTCAGAGACTGGCTTCGAGATTGCCGCGGACGGCGGCGAGGAACGCTGCGGACGTTACGGCATGCGCCTGCACGCCCTCGTCCACGAGGCCGACCAGATCCTTCGTCATCGTGCCCTGATTCAGGGTCGTAAAGCAGGCCTGCTCGAGCTTGTCGGCAAACTGCTCCAGCTCCGTCAGGCCGTCGAGCTGGCCACGCTTGCGCAGGGCGCCCGTCCAGGCGAAGATGGTCGCCATCGGGTTCGTGGAGGTCTCCTCGCCGCGCAGATGGCGGTAATAGTGCTTTGTCACGGTGCCGTGAGCGGCCTCATACTCCGTCGTGCCGTCCGGCGAGACAAGCACGGACGTCATCATGGCAAGGCTGCCGAAGGCCGTGGAGACCATGTCGCTCATGACGTCGCCGTCATAGTTCTTGCAGGCCCAGATGAAGCCGCCCTCGCTGCGGATGACGCGGGCAACGGCGTCGTCGATGAGGGTGTAGAAGTAGGTAATGCCGAGCTCCTCGAACTTCGCGCGGTAGTGCTCGAACTCCTCCTCAAAGACCTTCTTGAACTCGCCGTCATAGATCTTGGCGATGGTGTCCTTCGTGGAGAACCACAGATCCTGCTTCGTATCAATGGCATACTGGAAGCAGGAGCGCGCAAACGAGCGGATGCTCTTTTCCTTGTTGTGGGCGGCCTGCCAGACGGCGGGGCCGTCGACCTTCTGCACGAGAAGCTCCTTCTTCTCGCCGCTCTCGCCGACGAACGTCAGCGTGGCGGAGCCGGGCTCGGTCGTGTAGAGGTCGACCGACTTATACACGTCGCCATAGGCATGACGGGCGATGGTGATGGGCTTTTTCCAGTTCTTTACGACGGGATGGATGGTGTCGATGCAGATGGGCGTGCGGAACACGGTGCCGTCCAGAATGGAGCGGATCGTGCCGTTCGGACTCTTCCACATTTCGGTGAGCTGCGGATACTCCACCATGCGCTGCTTGTTCGGTGTGATGGTGGCGCATTTGACGGCCACGCCGAGGCGGCGGGTGGCGTTGGCGGCCTCGACCGTCACCTGATCCTTCGTCTCGTTGCGGTGCAGCAGGCCGAGGTCATAATACTCGGTCTTCAGCTCCACAAAGGGCAGGATGAGTTCGTCCTTGATCATCTTCCAAAGGACACGGGTCATCTCGTCGCCGTCCATCTCCACCAGAGGGGTCGTCATTTTGATCTTTTCCACGCTGTTGCTCCTCCTGTCAGTTATGAATGTTATGGATTCAGTCCGCGATGCGCGCGGCGTAATAATTCATCAGGCAGCCGTCCAGAATGATCTCGCGCTCATCCTGCGTCAGGCCGCGGATATGCAGCATCAGGTCCTCGACAGAGCCGTCCTTGCGGATGACCTTCGCGGGGATATCCTCGCGGGCCTCCTCCACGGCGCGGCGGACGTCCGGGACGAATACGCAGTCGCCGTCGGCATAGTCAAACGGGGTGCCCTCGTCGATCGTGAACGGCAGGATGCCCCAGTTGATGCAGTTCGAACGATAGCGCTTCGTCGCATAGCTGTAGCAGATGTTGGCGAAGCCGCCCAGGACCTTCTGACAGGAGGCGGCCTGCTCGCGGGCAGAGCCGTCGCCGGGCTTGTTGGCAAAGACGGCGGAGCCGAACTGCGTCGTTCCGGCCAGTGCGGCAGCGTCGCCGACGGCGGACAGAACAGCCTTCAGGTGCTCCGGCAGCTTGCCCTCGCGCCGCTCGGCCTCCTGCGCGGCGATGTCCTTCGCATGGCCGACATATTCCGGCACGCGGCGGCTGAGCGTAAACTCGGCCAGACGCAGCGGATTCGAACGGTAGGACGACGTCTCGCCGGACGGGATGAGCTCATCGGTCGTCGTGACCGGGTCGTGGATGACGGCGGCCAGCTCGACGAGCAGGTTCTCGGTCAGCGGGTACATCTTCGGCCAGTCGGTGATGTTCGGGCCCATGACGAGCTCAACGGAGGGATCGGCCTTGCCGAAGCCGTAGTAAATGCGGTTGTCATAGACCGCACGGTCGAAGTGATAGGGCTGCGGCTCCGCAACATAGTCCATGTCCGTCGCGGGGGTGATGCGGCCGCCGTTGGCAGCCGTTGCGGCGATGGAGCGCGCGTCCATGAGGCACACGGCGGCGAACTGGCCCTCGCCGGGCTTCGAGCCCTCGCGGTTCGGGAAGTTGCGCGTCGTATGGCGCAGAGACAGGCCGTTGTTGGCGGGGACGTCGCCTGCGCCGAAGCACGGGCCGCAGAAGCTCGGCTTGATGACCGCGCCGGCCTCGAGCAGCTGTGCCGTCGCGCCGTTGCGCGTGAGCGCAAGCGAAACGGGGACGCTCGTCGGATAGACGTTCAGGCTGAATTCGCCGTTGCCGGTCGAGCCGCCGCGCAGAATGTCGGCAGCCTCGGTGATATTGTCGAACAGGCCGCCGCTGCAGCCCGCGATCACGCCCTGATCTGCCCAGACGCCGCCGTCATGCAGCTTGTCGGTCAGCTTGACATGGGCCTTCGGGAAGCGGCGGGCAGCATCCTGCTCGACCTTCTCCAGCAGCTCCTTCGCATTGGCAAGGAATTCCCGAATGGGATAGGCGTTCGAAGGATGGAACGGAAGGGCGATCATCGGCTCGACCTTGTCCAGCTCGATGGTGATCATCTTGTCATACCAGGCTTCTCTGCCCGGATGCAGCTCGGCATAGTCCTGCGGGCGGCCGTGCGTCTCAAAGAAGCCGCGCGTGATCTCGTCCGTCTCCCAGATGGAGGACAGGCAGGTCGTCTCCGTCGTCATGACGTCGATGCCGTTGCGGAAATCGATGGGCAGATTTGCGATGCCGGGGCCGCAGAACTCCAGCACGCAGTTGTTGACAAAACCGCTGGCGAACGTTTCCTTCACAAGAGAAATGGCAACGTCGTGCGGGCCGACGCCGCGGCGCGGCGCACCGGTCATGTATACGAGAACGACCTTGGGCATGTTGACGTCCCAGGTGTTCTTGAGCAGCTGCTTGGCAAGCTCCGGACCGCCCTCGCCGACTGCCATCGTGCCGAGCGCGCCGTAGCGCGTATGGGAGTCCGAGCCGAGGATCATCGCGCCGCAGCGCGCGAGCTCTTCACGGGCATAGGAATGGATGACGCTCTGGTTGGCGGGCACATAGATGCCGCCATACTTCTTCGCGGCGGACAGGCCGAAGACATGGTCGTCCTCGTTGATGGTGCCGCCGACTGCGCAGAGGCTGTTATGGCAGTTCGTCAGCGCATACGGGATCGGGAATTCCTTCATGCCCGAGGCGCGCGCCTGCTGGATAATACCGACATAGGTGATGTCGTGCGAAACCATGGCATCAAAGCGGATCTTCAGGCGCTCCGGGTCGCCGGACGTGTTGTGCGCCTGCAGGATCTGCCATGCCATGGTCTGCTTTCTCGCTTCGTTTTGGGGAATGGACGCCTTCTCCTCCGGACGGCCGTCTACGAGATAGATGCTGTTCTCATGAAGTTGAATCATAATGCCACCCCTGGTTTTGTTTTGAAAGTATTTTCCGGCCGGCTTCCTCACCGGCAGGAATTTGAATGCCCCGAGGGCACAAGGCCGCTCGTGGTACGTTTGTAGTGTAGCATATGCGCATGCATTCGTCAAGCGTCGGTTGGAAGAAGCTGGAATACAGGGCTTCTCTTTTTGGTACATTTGTTTTTGCTATGTGGACAGAAAACTTATACTTTTGTCTATTTTGCACAGAGATAGCTGCATATTCCACGCACGGTTGGCTCATAAAAGATGCATATCGTGGTTAATTATCCATGTCTTTCTCCGTCAAAACGAAAAAAAGTGGAGCAGGCTCACCTGCTTAGCCTGTATTGTCCGAAAGTCTCGCAGAGTTCGCCGCTCGCAGGCGGCGAATCAAGTGGAATCATTTTCTCCGGCGGCGTGTACGTCGGAGAAAATACAGCTCAGTCCGTCAGTGTGCGGCTCGTTCGCAAAAGCGGACAGCCGTGCGCGCAGCGGACTGCATCCCTTTGCCGGGAAAGGCCGAAGGGCTTTCCCGATTGAAAAAAAGTGGAGCAGGCAAACCTGCTCCACCAAATATAATGCGATATTGGAATAATTTAGTCCTCGTCGTTCTGCGGAACGAGCAGAGCGCGGATGGACAGAGAGATGCGCTTGCGGTCGGTGTCGACGTCGATGATCTTCGCCTCAACCTCCTGGCCCTCCTGCAGGGCGTCAGAAGCCTTCTCGACGCGATGGTCAGAGATCTGGGAGATGTGGATCAGGCCGTCAACGCCGGGCATGATCTCGGCAAAGGCGCCGAAGTCGACCAGCTTGACAATCTTCACGGTGACGACATCGCCAACGGAGTACTTCGCGAGGAACTGGTTCCACGGATTCATCTCCGGAGTCTTGTAGCCAAGGGAGATCTTCTTCTTCTCCGGGTCGAACTTCAGAACGAAGACTTCGATCTGATCACCGGGCTTCACGACCTCACCCGGCGTGCGGATGTGGCCCCAGGACAGCTCGGAGATATGGACCATGCCGTCCACACCGCCGATGTCGACGAACGCGCCGTAGGAAGTCAGGGACTTGACGGTGCCCAGATACTTCTTGCCGACCTCGATCTCGCTCCAGAGCTTCTCAACGGCAGCCTTACGGGCCTCGGCGTTGACCATGCGGATGGAGCCGACGACTCTGCGGCGGGCGCGGTTGAACTCGGTGATCTTCATCTTGACGGTCTGGCCCTTCAGCGCGGACATGTCGCCGCCCTTGGGGATACCGGTCTGAGAAGCCGGGATGAAGACGCGAACGCCCTTCACGTTGGCCACGAGGCCGCCCTTGTTCTCTTCGGTGATAACGCCTTCGACCGTGTCCTTGTTTTCGGCAGCGGCCTCAACGTCGTCCCAGACCTTCATGCCGTCCAGCTTCTTCTTGCTGAGCTGCACGGTGCCCTCCTGATCGTTGACGCGAACGACGAAAACCTCGATCTCGTCGCCGACCTTGAGGATATCCTCCGCCTTGACGGTAGGATCTGCGCTGACTTCGTCATACGGAATGTAACCGGCATGCTTCGTGCCCAGGTCTACCTGGATCTCGGTGTTTCCGATTGCGGTAACAGTGCCAAGCACCTTATCTCCTGTATTTAAAGTCTTGATGCCCTGGCCGAGAAGCTCCTCAAAGCTCTCCTCCGCAGCTGCATCAACGGTAGTATTGATTTCGCTCATAGTGTGGTTGACCTCCTTTATTATCCACGCAGGCGTCGAAGCTCCTGCTGTGATGCCAATGGTTCCGGCCTGCCGAAGCTTCGGCAGGTCCAGCTCTGACGCGTTGTCCACAAGGAAGACCTGCGGGCAATGCGCGGCGCAGATATGCGCCAGACGCCCGGTGTTGGAACTTTTCCGGTCGCCGACCACGATCATGGCGTCGCACTGCGCAGCCAGCGCAGCGGCTTCCGCCTGTCGATTTTCGGTCGCTTTGCATATTGTATCAAAAAACTCAAGATTTGTACACACTTTTTTTGCGATTTTCTTGCAGGAATCCCATAAAAACTGCGTACTTGTGGTCTGTGAGACCATGGTAAATGGCAGATCGTGTCGTTTTGGGTCGTCATCGAGCCATTTCTGCAGGGCTTCGCCGTCCGGGAAGACGAGCGGATGCCTGCACCAGCCTGCGATGGCCACGACCTCCGGGTGCTCCGGCGTGCCGATGATGAGCGGCTGGCGGCCGTTTGCCTCAGCCTCCTGTACGATACGGTGGATGCGGCTGACGAACGGGCATGTTGCATCGATGATCTCCAGCCCGCGCGCCTGCAGCGCTTCATAGACGGCGCGCGAGACGCCGTGCGAGCGGATGATGACGGCGCTTCCCCCCGGGACCTCCTCGGGAGAGGCGATCTCCCGCACGCCGAGCGCGGCAAAATGCTGCACGACGTGGTGGTTATGGATGATCGGCCCGAGCGTGACGGCGCGCTTTCCTTCGCGCACGGTCTGCTCCACCAGACCGACCGCGCGGTCGACCCCGAAACAGAACCCGGCCGAAGCAGCTACGCGGACGGACATTGCATGCCTCCGAGTGCATAGCACTTATCCATCATTTCCTGCGTCAGGTGCTCGAGCTCATCGGACGACGGGCGGCGACCCTCAAACTGCGGATGATAGGCTTCGCCGAACACGAGTGTCAGGGGCGCCCAGAAGCGCTTCTTGCGCGTCAGGAACACCGGAACGATCGGCGCGTCCGTCCGGCAGGCGAACGTCACGGCGCCGACATGCGGGTGGGAAACATCGCCCTCGCGCACGCGCGTCCCCTCCGGGAAGATGAGGAGCTTGTCCCCCTCGCGCAGCACGCCGAGCGCCGTTTTCACGGCATGGATATCGTTGGCCTCGCGGTCGACCGGGAAAGCGCCGAGTTTTGTAATGAACCAGCCGAGCACACGGTGCGAAAACAGCTCTTTTTTTGCCATCGTGCGGAAAATGCGCTTCTGATGAGAGCAGACGATCACCCAGATCGCGTCGGAAAACGAGCTGTGATTGCAACAGATGACGGCGGGGCCGTCCGGAATATTTTCAAGTCCGCGTACATGGACGATCGGATGCGCGAAGCCCATGAGGATGCGGATGGGCCAGAAGACTGCGTGGTAGAATTTCTGCGGAAAACCGCTCATACTGTGACCTTCTTCCGAATGAGCTTTAAGATCGCGTCGATGCTCTCCTGCAGCGTCATGCCGGAGGTATCGAACAGCACGGCGTCATCCGCGGGGCGGAGCGGCGCAATGGCGCGGTTGGAATCCCGTTCATCGCGGGCGATCAGATCGGCAAGGACGGCCTCATAGGTATCCGGCGCGCCCTTCTCCTGCAGCTCGAGCCAGCGGCGGCGCGCGCGCACCTCCGGCGAGGCGGACAGAAAGATCTTCACATCGGCATCCGGCAGAACGACCGTGCCGATATCGCGCCCGTCCATGATCACGTCATGCGTGCGGGCGACCACGCGCTGCTGCTCCAGCAGGAACTGCCGCACGACCGGCAGGGCCGAGATGCGGGAAGCCGCCGTGGAGACTGCGGGCGTGCGGAGCTCGGAGGAAATATCGGCTCCGTTCAGCCAGACGTGCTGCACGCCGTCCTCCGTCCAGCGGAGCTCAAGCTGCAGCGACGGGAGCAGAGCCGAAACGGCAGCTTCATCCGACGGATCGATGCCGTGGAAAAGGGCCGCGCAGGCCACCGCGCGGTAGATCGCGCCGGTATCGACATAGACAAAGCCAAGCTCCGCCGCGGCTCTGCGCGCAATGGTGCTCTTTCCTGCGCCGCCGGGGCCGTCGATCGCGATGCTGTAATGCTGCTTTTCCATGTTGGATCCTGCTCTCCCATTCAAATACTGAGAAATATTATACTCGAAAATAAAATTCTTGTCAACTTCAAATTGTGCCGGATTCCCTGCTAAACGTCCAAAAATTGCAGTCTCCGCAGCGGAAAAACTGAAAAAAGTGAACAGAGACCGCGCAGTTCTCGCTGCACAGTCCCTGTTTTACGCACATTATTCTATTACAGTACCTGTGCCGCCGCATGCGCCGTGGCCCATGCGATCTGCAGATTGAAGCCGCCGGTATAGGCGTCGCAGTCGATGAGCTCGCCTGCAAAATACAGGCCGTGCACGAGCTTCGAGGCCATCGTCCGCGGATCGATCTCCTTTGTGCTGACACCGCCGCGCGTGATAATGGCCTCCTCCACCGGCCGCGTGCCGGAGATGGGGATCACAAAGCGCTTCGTCTCCTCGAGCAGGGCGCGCCGCTGCTGCCTGGTCAGGGAATTGGCGCGCAGCGCCGGGTCGATGCCGGCGCGCCGCAGCAGCACGGGGATCATGGAGTGCGGGAAGAGGTCTGCCAGCGCGTTTTCCATACTGCGGTTGGCATAGGCCTCGAGATCGCGCAGGAAGCGCGCATCAAGCTTTCCCTCGTCCAGCGCAGGCTTCAGATCGAGCACGAGGGAATAGGACTTCCCCGGCTTCAGATGCGCCGAGGCCGACAGGACCGTCGGGCCGGAGACGCCGAAATGCGTGAACAGCAGCTCGCCGAAGTCCTGATAGACCGTTTTCCCCTTTTCGTCGCGGAGCTGCACGCCCGTGTTGCGCAGGGACAGGCCCTGCATCTCGGCGCAGGCTTCATCCGGGCTCACGAGCGGCACGAGCGAGCCGCACGGCGGCTGGATCGTGTGCCCGGCCCACGCCTCCCAGTCTCTTTTTCACGCTTCACGCTCCTTCTGCAACCGCCGCAGG
>OKSA01003675.1_pt1 | contig 11076 bp, 9 predicted proteins | sample 1601181 | NCBI WGS metagenome assembly OKSA01 (sample SAMEA3541538, study PRJEB24748) | human gut metagenome | biome: human gut; feature: human-associated habitat; material: faeces | place: China | collected 2012 | reverse complement strand
TCTCACAACGTGCCGCACTCGCCCTGAGCAGATGTGCCTCGGGCAAAAAGAATGTAAATTCAGCATTATCAAACGTGCGCAATGCAGCTTCCGTGCGTTCCACAATGACCTGGCCCCAATCCTGCATGGGAGCGAGCCGGTTTACCCCTCCCCGCCGGGGAGAGATGTCAAACCGCTTCAGATTCAAATAGATGCGTTTCATGCTTTAAAACCTCTGATTCTGGATGGGCAGAAATCGGGACGGACGGTTCCCGATGAGGGGGCGGCACCAGTCTAGAAAGGCTTCGGTGACTCCATTCTCCGTTGCGTTGATAAAGGATTTGGGCATTTGCCTTTCCGTCAGCATAACATGCTCGATGGGCACGTGGCCCGTATGAATCTGATAGGGCTCGCTGCGCTCTAGCGTGACCATGACGCCCGAGACGCCCTCAAGCGCCAGCTGTACCGCATGCCTGCCGCAAAGAACTGCTTCCTGGAGATCCACCGGAGACTTAAGCTCCGAGGCCGCACGGCAGCATATGCCCGGCTTTTCGCTTGCGCTCGATGTCGGTGCTCATGATCTTCACGTTGTCGATGGGGCGGCCCGCAGCCTGATAGGCGGCTTCGATCTTGCGCTTGGCGAGGATGAGCACCTTATCGGTGATATCAATGCCCAGATAGTTGTTTTCCGGGTGGGCGCAGGCCAACTGGGAGATGAAGCCGCCCTTGCCGCAGCCCAGTTCCAGCACAAAGGGCTGCTCCGGGCGGGCATACTGGGCGTGCCACTTGCCGCCCCAGATCAGCGGCTCGTGCACATGGAAGTCGGCTGCCATCAGCTCGTCGTGGGCATAGGGTTTGAAACGCATTCTCATAGTTTGTTGTTCTCCTTGATGTTGTAAAACCCTCTCAGCCTCGCATTCGCTCGGCAGCTCCCCCGAAAGGGGGAGCTTTTTGACCATAAGAGGGAAAGCTATTCGGTTTTGCAATAGAAGCCCCCTGAGAGGAAAGACTTCCCCCGGTCGGGACAGATTCTCCCCGCGCCGGGGAGAAATGTCACTGCAGGTGACAAAGAGAGGAACAGATGTCACGTAAGTGACAAAAAAGGGGAGCAGTGGCATCGAGCAGCGATGACGGAAGGAGTTATTTCGTCTTTCTTAAAAATTCCTCCACCTGTTCCGGTGCAGCGGCGCAGCTGCCCTGACAGATGCCGGGCTTGCCGCCGCCGCGTCCGTTCAGGGCGGCGTTCAGGGCTTTGGTCAGGGCGCGCACATCGCCGTCTGCCTGCGCAATGCAGTAGCCGGTGCCCTTTTCGGTGGGGGTCAGGGCGGCGCAGAGACCGGTGGTGGCTTCGGTCAGGCGCACCGCCAGCCGGTGCAGGCCGTCCGGGTCAAGGCCGGGCACTGTGCGGATGGCATCCTCACCGGGGTTTGCCAGCTGGGCAAGTGCATCAAACAGCTGAGAACATACGCCAAAGTGTGTAAACTTGAGCGCAGTATACTCGTCGTAGACGCGATGCACCGCCACAGCGGTCTGGTCGGCCTTGGCCGAGAGCAGCGCCCCGATCTCTGCCTGCCGCTGGCGCATAGCCTGTGCAGCAAGCAATGCCCGCTGGCCGCACACCACGCTCAGCCGCACGCCGCCCTTGTAGTTCTCGCTGGCCAGAATTTTGATCTGTCCCACTTGTCCGGTGGTGCGGGTGTGGGTGCCGCAGCAGGCGCAGACATCCGCACCGGGAATGGTCACGATGCGCACCTGCCCTTCGATCTCCTTTTTGGAGCGGTAGACAAGGGCGGCAAGCTCCTCCCGGGTGGGGTAGCTGACCAGCACCGGCACATCCTGCCACACGATGCGGTTGGCGGCAAGCTCGGCTGCCTGCAGGCCCTCGGCAGAAATGGGCACGCTGGTGTCCATGCGCACAGCCTCGGAACCGATGTGGAAGCCCACATTCTCGGCCCCGAACATCTGGTGCAGGATGCCGGAAAGGATGTGCTCACCGGTGTGCTGCTGCATTTTGTCAAACCGCCATTCCCAGTCGATGCAGCCGGAAACGGCAGTGCCGGGAACGGCACTTTCCGGCAGGGCGTCCACGCTGTGCCAGAGGATGCCGTCATGCTCGTGCACATCGGTCACATTCAGCGTGGTGCCGTCCGGCAGGGTCAGGGTGCCCCGGTCGGCAGGCTGACCGCCGCCCTCCGGGTAGAACACCGTGCCGTCCAGCGCAATGCGCCCGCCGCCGGTCTTTTCGTCCGGCTCTGCGGCAAGGATGATGCTCTCGCACTGGGTGCGGAAAGCGTCCTGTTCAAAATATTTTTCTGTGCGCTGCATGGCGCGGGTACCTCCTGTTCAGGGTGCAGTTTGACGATTTAAAATGGCCGCCGCAGGCTCTGGCCATATTCAGCGGAAAATTTATTTTTATTTTTGCAGAATTGGAACGACTGCGGTCGTTCCAATTCTGCTTTTTCACGCAAGGGGCCGTAAAGGCCAACAACAAAAGAGATTTTACTGCATCTGCCGGTTTCGGCCCTTCTGGTGAAAATGCGTTTGGAGCGGCCCGCGTTTGCGCAGCAATGAAAGCCCCGGTGGGGCTTTTAAGCGGCGAGCGGTCTGCGTCAGCAGATGGCGGGGCCTTGCCCCGACAAGTTCCGCAGGCCGCGACAAACGCGAAATAAAAAATCTGGATTCCGCTGAACATAGCCAGAGCGAAAGCGGAGGCTATTTAAAATCGAAAAAGGGATACACACCCAGTTTAAAAATAAGTATACCACGTTTTTTGCCTGTGGAAAATAGTCTGCGGATATGTTATGATAAGAAACAACGATATTCCCATAAAATGTTAAAAATGAGGAAGGTAATAGCATGCGTGAAAGTGGAATCCTGATGCCGGTGTCCAGCCTGCCCGGCCCTTACGGTATTGGCTGCTTTGGCAAGGAAGCATTCAAGTTTGTGGATTTTCTGGCACAAGCGGGCCAGAAGATCTGGCAGATCCTGCCGCTCAGTCCCACCGGCTACGGTGACAGCCCCTATCAGAGCTGCTCGGCCTTTGCGGGCAACCCCTATTTTATCGACCTCGACGCTTTGAAGGAAGAAGGCCTGCTCACCGCCGCCCAGCTCAAGGCCGAAAAATGGGGCACAGACCCCAAAGAGGTGGACTACGGCACTTTGTATGTGAGCCGCTTTAAAGTCCTGCGCACCGCCTACGCCGCATGGCGCAAGCAGTGCGCAGGGCTGCACGGCTGCAGCTATTACTTCCCGGATGATTATTATGCCTTTACTCTCGCCAATGAGGAATGGCTGGACGACTACGCCCTGTACATGGCCCTGAAAGTGGCCAACGGCATGAAGAACTGGGTGGAGTGGGACAAGCCCTACCGCCTGCGCGACAAGAAGGCCCTTGCTGCCTTTGCCGCCGAAAACGAGGAAGAGATCGGGTTCTGGAAGTTCGTGCAGTACAAGTTTGCGGCCCAGTGGCAGGCGGTGAAGGCCTATGCCAACAAAAAGGACGTGCAGATTTTGGGCGACATCCCCATCTACGTCTCTGCCGACTCGGTGGATGCATGGGTGGGCGGCGCGCTGTTTGAGCTGGATGCCGACGGCGGCTTTGCCCGTGTGGCGGGCTGCCCGCCGGATTACTTCTCTGCTGACGGTCAGCTGTGGGGCAACCCGCTGTACAACTGGGCCTACCACAAAAAGACCGGCTACGCGTGGTGGGTGCGCCGGGTGCGCCACGCACTGGGCATCTACGACCTGCTGCGCATCGACCACTTCCGCGGCTTCGATACCTATTGGGCCATCCCGGCGGACAGCACCACCGCCCGCACCGGCAAGTGGGAGAACGGCCCCGGCATGGAGCTGTTCGATGCGCTGGAAGCTGCCCTTGGCAAGCTGCCCATCATTGCCGAGGATCTGGGTGAACTGTTCCCCAGCGTGCGAAAGCTGCTGGCCGACAGCACCTTCCCGGGCATGAAGGTGCTGCAGTTCGCCTTCAGCGGCGGGGACAACGAGTATCTGCCCCACAACTACATCAAGAACAGCGTAGTGTATCCCGGCACCCACGATAACACCACCCTGACCGACTGGTGGGAGAACGGCGCTTCCGAAAAGGAAAAGGCTGCCGCTGCCGCTTACCTGCACCTGACCGGCGTAAAGCCCACCGCAAAGGAGCTGGCGGCCATCCGGACCGATGATGTCCGCATCGCTCTGCTGCGCGCAGCGCTGGGGTCGGTGGCTGACCGGGCCATCATCCCCATGTACGACTGGCTGGGTCTGGGCGCGGAAGCACACCTGAATACCCCCGGCAAGCTGGGTGGAAACTGGGCATGGCGCGCCGCTGACGGCTTTGCCGCCAAGGCACTGGCCAAGACCATCCACGACGAGTGCAGTGTGTACTGCCGCGTATAAACAGAAGGCACAGAGCGGCGGGAGCTTGGCAATTTGACGAAAATGTAAAAACTCCGGCAGAAAATTGTGCGTTTTGCTGGTAAAATCGGAAGCTGAATGGTATAATGTTGCTAAAGCGGCATTATGCCATTTTTCTTTGCCTGATGCGTTCCCGGCATTTCCGGAAACAGGGCGGGCGCGGGATGCATAATGCGGCAGATGGTTCCTGAACGTATGGGGAACAGGTGACTGCACGCGGGATACGGGAGCGCCGCGTGCGCAGATGATGGGGAAAATTACATGAAGAAAGAATGTACCGAGCAGGATCTGCGGGAACTTGCGCGCTCAGCGCAGGCCGTATTTGAGGCAGTGACCCTGACCGAAGCACCGCTTTGTGACGGCTGGCAGGACGATGGCCTGCGGGTGGACTACGAGCTGCGCAATGGCCGTGTGGACTGTGTGCTGCACCGCAGAGTGGAAGCGGACGGCAAATGCTGGGAGCTGGAAATGAGTGCACCGCTGGCAGGCAATGTGCTGCCGGAAGAGCGCATGACACCCCGGGAGCGGGAACTGTGCCGCGAGGATATGAGCCACGATTTCCTTACCGGCGTGTACAACCGCCGCTATCTGGAAACGGTGTTTGCCCAAAAGCTGGAACAGTGTGCAGCGCAGGGCCGCAAAGCGGCCGTGGCACTGGTGAGCATCGACAACGGCCAGAAGCTGCGGGATACCTACGGCCAGCCTGTGATGGACCAACTGCACTGCTTTGTGGGCAACCAGTGGAAAAAGAACTTTGATACCCCTGCGACCCGCGTGGTCTGCCGCCTGACCGGCAGCATCTTTGCGGTGGGCTGTCTGGATGCCGACGGCAAGCAGCTGGCAGAGGAAATGCAGAACCTGTATCGGCAGATGCCCCGGGAATGCATCACCACCACCGGCATGATGCGCCGGGTACCCTTTACCCTGAGCTGCGGCGCAGCCGGGCTGGAGAATGTCTCTGCAAAGAACTGGCAGGCGCTGTACGAGCTGTGCGATGCACGCCTGCGGGAGGCACAGAACGCCGGCGGCGATCAGATGCGTGCAGAATAAAACCAGTGTATAAAATCCCCCTTTTGGCGCAGACTAAGGCCAGAAGGGGGATTTTTTGTATGGAAAACCAGAAAAACGACAACCTGAACCTGCTGGAAGCCGTGGTGCAGAATACCGAGATGGGCAAGAACACCTTGGAACAGATCGTGCCGATGACCGACGATGTGCAGTTCAAGGCCGAGCTGCTGCGCCAGCGCAATGTGTACCACCAGCTCAATCAGGAAGCGCACACCGCCATCGAGGCCTGCGGCGGCACCGCGCAGGGGCAGAGCGCCATGGCAAAGCTGAACACGAAAATGGGCATCAGTATGAAGACCCTCACGGACAAGTCCACCCGCAATCTGGCCGAGATGCTCACACAGGGCAGCGGCATGGGGGTGGTGGACTGCGTAAAGGCCCAGAAGGATTACCCCAATGCCGCGCCCGGCGCAAAGCGCCTTGCCCAAAGACTGCAGGAGTTTCAGGAGGATAGCCGGGTAAGGCTGGAACAGTTCTTGTAAAAGAAAACCCTCTCAGGCTCACTTTGTTCGCCAGCTCTCCCGAAGGGCGAGCCATTGGCAAAACGGAAAACGTTTCCGGAATGTCAAAAGCTCCCCCTTTCGGGGGAGCTGGCAATGCGAAGCATTGACTGAGAGGGTTCTTTTTTACAGTGCTTCCACCATTGCTGCCACGATCTTGGTGGCGGTGGCTACATATTCAGCAATGCTGAACTTTTTCACCACCAGCACCTCGTGGCCGTCCTCGTCAGCGTTGTCGCTCATGGCGCGCAGGATGACGCAGGGCACACCGTTCTTGGCGGCGATCTGGCTCACAGCGGCACCCTCCATCTCCACGCAGTCGGGGGCGCATTTGGCTTCAATGGCAGCCTTGGTTTCACTGTCGCCCACAAACAGGTCGCCGGTGGCGATCTTGCGCAGTGCCTTTCCGTACGGATACATGGGAACAAGGCTCGTATGCACGTTGGTTTGCCGACTCCGAGATGATGCGTTTTCCGCAGGCTTACCGGTTGGATCACGGCAAGCGCCTGTTCTTCGGTTATGCCCAGGGAGTGGGTTGCTGCGCCATGTTGCAGATGTGGAAAGCAACGGGCGAACGTCGTTACTATGATTATGTGAAGCAATGGGCCGACTCTCTGATTAATGAAAAGGGGGAAATCCATCTGTATGATAAGTCCACTTATAACCTGGATTTCATTAACTCCGGAAAGGTGCTGTTTGACCTTTACCGTGAAACCGGCGACCAACGATATAAAGCGGCAATGGATATTCTTATCAAACAGTTGAAGAACCAGCCCCGTACTTTGGAAGGCGGATTCTGGCATAAACTGATTTATCAGCATCAGATGTGGCTGGACGGACTGTATATGGCTTCTCCGTTTATGGCGCAGTATGGTGCGGAATTCAATAAACCGGAATGGATTGACGAGGCGGTGAAACAGTTCCGTCTCTGCCATAAACATACCTATGATGCCAAGACAGGACTGTATCATCATGCGTGGGACGAAAGCAAGAGCCAGCGTTGGGCGAACCCGGAAACCGGACATTCTCCCAACTTCTGGGGGCGCAGTATAGGCTGGTGGTTTATGGCGCTGGTGGATGCTTTGGACTATATACCCGAAAATCATCCGGGACGTGCCGACATGATTGGCTATATCCGCGGATTGGCGGAGACATTGCCGAAATATCAGGATAAAGCGGGACTTTGGTATCAGGTTATCGACCAGCCTAAACGCAAGGGTAATTTCCCTGAGGCATCCGTGACCACCCAATGTATGTATGCTTATGCAAAAGCAGTGAATAAAGGATATATCGATGCCGGATACCGCGCTGTAGCGGAAAAGGCTCTGCAGGGCTTGAAAGATAAATTGCTGGTGGAGAAACAGGACGGAACGCTGACTCTGACCCGTTGTTGCCAGGTTGGCGGTTTGGGCGGTCATCCGTATCGCGACGGAAGTTTTGAATATTATATAGGTGAAAAGATGAGGGATAATGACGCCAAAGCAACGGGACCGTTCATTATGGGATGTCTGGAACTGGAGAAAATAAAATAGGTATGAATCGATTGTTTTGTATTGCCATGTTTGCATTTTGTGCAGGTTTTTTGTCTGCACAAGATGTTTCGTGGCCGGAGATTGGTTTGGATGCCAAACCGGCTGCACGCTGGTGGTGGATGGGAAGTGCGGTGGATAAGGAAAACCTGACCCGTAATCTGGAAGCATATGCTGCGGCGGGAATGGGTACGATGGAGATTACTCCGATTTATGGCGTACAGGGAAATGATGCGAAGGATATTCCGTTTCTCTCTCCCCGATGGATGCAGATGCTGCAATATACGGAAAGTGAAGCGTCCCGTCTGGGCATGCAGATTGATATGAACACCGGTACCGGCTGGCCTTTCGGAGGCCCTGAAGTGGGGATAGAGGATGCCGCCTGCAAACTGTTTGTTACGGAATATCGGTTAGAAGGCGGGAATACGCTTGATCAGAGAATAGAGGTTGCCGATAAAAAACAAAAGCCTTATGCCAAACTGGAGCGCCTGATGGCCTTTTCCGATACGGGGAAGTGTCTGGATTTGACGGATAAGGTAAAAGACGGAATGTTATGCTGGAAAGCTCCGAAAGGGAGCTGGCGTTTGATTGCCGCCTTTTGCGGCAAGACTTTGCAGAAGGTGAAGCGTGCGGCACCCGGCGGTGAGGGGTATGTGATGAATCATTTCTCGGCCCGTGCCGTGAAAAACTATCTCGGACGCTTTGAACGCGCTTTTGACGGAAAGTTCAAGGATACGGCAGGTGGTGCTACAGCTTATCCCCATAATTTCTTTAACGACTCCTATGAGGTTTACGGGGCGGACTGGTCGGAAGGACTTTTTGATGAGTTTCTGGCGCGTCGCGGTTATAAACTGGAAGAACACCTGCCGGAGTTTCTGGCGGCAGGGGAGCGTTCGGACAAGACCCGGCGTATCATCTCCGATTATCGTGAAACTCTCGGTGAACTGTTGCAGGAGAATTTCACCCGTCAGTGGACGGAGTGGACACATCGGCACGGGGCTAAAACCAGAAATCAGGCTCATGGCTCGCCGGGAAATCTGATAGACCTTTATGCTACGGTGGATATTCCGGAGTGCGAAGGTTTCGGTTTGTCTGATTTCGGTATACGGGGATTGCGTAAGGATTCGCTGACGCGTCCCAATGATTCCGACCTCTCCATGTTGAAATACGCATCTTCGGGTGCTCATATTGCCGGTAAACCTTATACTTCTTCAGAAACTTTTACTTGGCTGACGGAACATTTCCGCACTTCTCTGTCACAGTGCAAGCCGGATATCGACCTCATGTTCGTTTCCGGCGTCAATCATACTTTCTTCCATGGTACGACTTATTCTCCTGCTGAGGCTGCCTGGCCCGGCTGGAAGTTTTATGCTACGGTGGATATGAGTCCGACGAACAGCATCTGGCGTGATGCGCCTGCTTTCTTTCAATATATATCCCGTTGCCAGAGTTTTTTGCAGATGGGACAGCCGGATAATGACTTCCTTGTGTATTTGCCGGTATATGATATGTGGCAGGAGCAGGACGGACGTCTGCTGATGTTTGATATTCATAAAATGGCACGGCGTGCTCCGGGCTTTATAGAAGCGGTGCACCGCATTAACGATGCCGGTTATGATATGGATTATATTTCCGATAACTTCATTCGTACGGCCACCTGCCGTGATAAGAAAATTGTGACGTCAGGCGGAACAGCTTATAAAGCGCTGATTGTTCCCGGTGCACGTTTAATGCCTGCGGACGTACTTGCCCGCCTGCTCGAATTGGCAAAAGAGGGGGCGACCGTTGTGTTTCTGGACCGGTATCCGGAGGATGTTCCGGGGTATGCCAGGTTGGAACAGCGCCGTACGGACTTTAAGGGTACTCTGGAGCAGGTAAAGAAATTAGGAAATAAACAAGGTAAAGGTAAGACGGTGTTCTTCGGTACGGATTATGTCCGTACACTGGCGCAGACTGTTGCTATACCGGAAGCGATGAAAACTTCTTTTGATTTGAGCTGTATCCGTCGGAAGAACCCGGAAGGTTATCATTATTTCATTTCCGCACTGACCGGAAAAGATACGGAAAGTTGGATACCGTTGGCTGTGCCTGCACGTTCGGCCATGCTTTATAATCCGATGAACGGCGTTTCCGGCAAGGCTCGCTTGCGTCAGAAGGATGGAAAGACGGAAGTTTATTTGCAATTGGCTTCCGGAGAATCTGCCATATTGAAAACTTTTACGGAAGCTGACGTACAGGCTCCGGAATGGAAGTATCAGACTGCTGCACGGGGAGCTGTCGAACTGTCCGGTTTATGGAACCTGCGGTTTGTGGAAAGCGCTCCTGCGGTACATAGTGTGCCGGATTCCGTTGCTTTGGGTTCATGGACGGATTTATCCTTTGAAGGTGCTAAAACGGTGATGGGAACAGGCTGTTATACAACCACTTTTGTGATTGAAAATCCGGCATCGGCCCAGGACTGGTTACTCTCACTTGGCGATGTCCGTGAAAGTGCCCGTGTACGTATCAATGGCCGGAATGTTGCCACTTTATGGGCTGTGCCCTATTGTTGCTCCGTCGGGCAATACCTGTGTCCGGGAAAGAATACTCTGGAAATAGAAGTAACCAATCTACCTGCCAATCGCATAGCCGATATGGATCGCCGTGGAGTGAAGTGGCGCATCTTCAAAGATATAAATATTGCAGCGCTTGGTTATAAAAAAGGGACTTATGCCGGCTGGGAACCTGTACCAAGCGGATTATTAGGCCCTGTACGTATTATACCACTGAAGATAACTAAAAACGAAATGCAATGAAAAAAATCAGTCTGGGCGGAGTAGCGCTTGTTTGCGCTTTCTGCTCTTTATATGCTCAAGACCCGCGTGAACGAAACTATTTCTATGAAATCCTTGATCCTAAGCATGAACCGAAACCGTTGGTAGAGGGATTTGCCCAAGAACGGATTACTGAAAATTTAAATCGCGGACTGGCGGTTGCCCCTTCCCGGGACGGCAAATCTGTGTATCTCAGCTGGCGTTTGCTGGCATCGGATGCTCCCGCCACGGCTTTCCATGTATATCGTGAGGTGGGCGGAAAGGCTTGTCGCCTGACGAAAAAGGCCGTTTCCCGTACTTGTGACTTTGTGGACACCGCTCCTCATGCACAAGCCGTCTATTGGGTGGAAGCTGTTGCAAAAGGACAGAAGCCGGTTGTATCGGAAAAACGGAAGGTCGTGTTATCCGATTTGAAGCCTTATACATCTATCCGCTTGAAAGATAATGCAAAAGCAGGAAAGATAGCATTGGCCGACCTGAACGGGGACGGAACTTATGATTATATCGTCCGTACTCCCGAAACGAATGTGGATCCGGGCATGCCGGGTGATACTACCGGAAAAACGTATAAAATATCCGCTTATTTGAGTGACGGTACTTACCTATGGACATACGATATGGGACCGGGGATTGAACCGGGTATCTGGTACTCGCCTTTCATCGTATACGATTTCAATGGTGACGGTAAGGCTGAGGTGGCGATTAAAACAGCGGGTGCTGACTATGTGAAAAACGAGAAAGGACGTGTTTGCGGCGGGAGGGAATATCTTT
>OKSA01003659.1_pt1 | contig 11118 bp, 10 predicted proteins | sample 1601181 | NCBI WGS metagenome assembly OKSA01 (sample SAMEA3541538, study PRJEB24748) | human gut metagenome | biome: human gut; feature: human-associated habitat; material: faeces | place: China | collected 2012 | reverse complement strand
CAGAATTAGTAGCAGTAGTTGAAAAAACTGTTACAGCTGAAGAAGTTAATGCTGCAATGCAAGCTGCTTCTAACGAATCATTTGGATACAATGTTGATCCAATCGTTTCTTCAGATATCGTAGGAATCGAATATGGTTCATTATTTGATGCAACACAAACAAAAGTATTAACAGTTGGAGACAAACAATTAGTTAAAGTTGTTTCTTGGTACGACAACGAAATGTCTTACACATCTCAATTAGTAAGAACATTAAAATACTTTGCAGGATTAATAAAATAATCTATAATAGATAATAGGAAGAATAGATAAGATATAAGTTTACTAAACTTATATCTTGTCTCATATATTCTAATAAATTTTTAAAAAGGAGCTTTCCATGAAAAAATCTATCAAAGACTTAGGTAATTTACAAGGGAAAACGGTTTTAATGCGTGTTGATTTCAATGTCCCTTTAAAAGATGGAGAAATTACTAACGATAATCGTATTACAGCAGCATTACCAACAATAGAGTACGCCTTAAATCAAGGAGCAAAAGTTGTTGCATTTTCTCATTTAGGACGTGTGAAAGAAGAAGCTGATAAAGCTTCAAAAAGTTTAGCGCCAGTGGCTGTAAGATTATCAGAATTATTAGGTAAAGAAGTTAAATTCGTACCTGAAACTCGTGGGGCTGAATTGGAAGCAGCGATAAAAGGATTAAAAGATGGAGAAATCTTAATGTTTGAAAACACTCGCTTTGAGGATGTTGATGGCAAAAAAGAATCTAAAAATGATCCTGAGCTTGCGAAATACTGGGCTTCATTAGGTGATGTATATGTTAATGATGCATTTGGAACAGCACATCGTGCACATGCATCTAATGTTGGTATAGCATCTAATATTGGGGAAGGTAACTCTGCTTCTGGATTTTTAGTTGATAAGGAAATTAAATTTATCGGTGGAGCAGTAGATAATCCAGATCGTCCGTTGGTAGTAATTTTAGGTGGAGCTAAAGTTTCTGATAAAATTGCTGTTATTGAAAACTTATTAGAAAAAGCGGATAAAGTAATTATCGGTGGAGGTATGGCTTATACTTTCATGAAAGCACAAGGTAAGGAAATAGGTATATCACTTTGTGAAAATGATAAAGTTGAATATGCTCGTGAGCTTATGGCTAAAGCTGGAGATAAACTTGTTTTACCTATTGACACAGTAGTTGCTAAAGAATTTTCTAACGATGCACCAAGTCGTGTAGCAGAAGGAGATATTCAAGCTGATGAGGAAGGGTTAGATATTGGACCAAAATCAGTTGAATTATTCAAGAAAACTCTTGAAGGGGCAAAGACTGTAATTTGGAATGGACCTATGGGCGTGTTTGAAATGCCAAACTTTGCTAAAGGGACTATCGGAGTTTGTGAAGCAATTGCAAACTTAGAAGGAGCTACGACTATTATCGGTGGTGGTGATAGTGCAACAGCTGCTATTTCTCTAGGATACGCTGAAAAATTCTCTCATATTTCAACTGGTGGAGGAGCATCTTTAGAGTATCTTGAAGGAAAAGTATTACCTGGTATTGACTCATTATCAAATAAATAATTTTTTTAAAATTCAAGGAGAGTAACGTTATGTCAAGAATCCCATTTATCGCAGGAAACTGGAAAATGAATTTAACAGTAAAAGAAGCGCGCGAATTCGCTAAAGAAGTTGCAACAAAAGTTCCAGCAGCATCTTCAGTAGAATCAGCTATTTGTGCACCAGCTACTCATTTAGAAGCCTTAGTAGAATTAACTAAAGATAGTGAATTAGCAATCGGCGCTGAAAATTGTCACTTTGAAAAAAGTGGAGCATTCACAGGAGAAACTTCTCCTTATGTATTAAACGATTTAGGTGTTAAATACGTAGTATTAGGACACTCTGAAAGACGCGAATACTTCGGAGAAACTGATGAATTAATCAACAAAAAAACTATTGCTGCATTCGAAAATGGTTTAGTACCTATTGTATGTTGTGGAGAAACTCTAGAAGAGTATGAAGCAGGAAAAGCGGTAGAAGTTATTACTTCTCAACTACGAGTTGACCTTGCTGGGTTAACAAAAGAACAAGCGGAAAAACTTGTTGTAGCCTATGAACCAATTTGGGCAATCGGAACTGGAAAATCTGCAACTAAAGAAGATGCACAAAAAATGTGTAAAGCAGTACGTGATATTGTAGAAGGTCTTTACGGAAAAGAAGTTGCTGACAAAGTACGTGTTCAATACGGTGGATCAGTTAAACCTGAGAATGTAAAAGAATACCTAGCTTGCCCAGATGTAGATGGAGCATTAGTAGGTGGAGCATCGCTTAAAGTTGATTCATTCTTAGAGCTTTTAGAAGGCGGAAAATTAGCTTAATTTTAGCAAAACAAAATAAATTATAGTATAATAAAAGTATAAATTAAATAATAAGGAGAAAGTTAATGTTAGCAAAAACATTTGATATTATCGCAGAAGTATATGCAAGAGAAGTTTTAGATTCACGTGGTAACCCAACTGTAGAAGTTGAAGTAACAACTGAATCAGGAGCATTTGGACGTGCATTAGTACCATCAGGAGCTTCAACAGGTCAATACGAAGCTGTTGAATTACGTGACGGAGACAAAGGACGCTACTTAGGTAAAGGTGTTTCTAAAGCTGTAACTAACGTTAATGAAGAAATCGCACCTTTATTAGAAGGTAAATTTGATATTTTTGATCAAGTAGCTATTGACTATGCTATGATCGAACTTGACGGAACTGAAAACAAAGGACGTCTAGGAGCTAACGCTATTTTAGGTGTATCTTTAGCAGTAGCGCACGCTGCAGCAGATTCATTAGGAGTACCTCTATATAGATATTTAGGAGGAACTAACTCTAAAGAATTACCAACTCCAATGATGAACATCGTTAATGGTGGATCTCACTCAGATGCTCCAATTGCATTCCAAGAGTTCATGATCTTACCAGTAGGAGCACCTACATTTAAAGAAGCATTACGTTGGGGAGCTGAAGTGTTCCACAACTTAGCTAAATTATTACATGCTCGTGGTTTATCAACTGCAGTAGGTGATGAAGGTGGATTCGCTCCAACATTTGAAGGAACTGAAGATGCCGTAGAAACTATCTTAGAAGCTATTAAAGCTGCTGGACTTGAGCCAGGTAAAGATGTGTTCTTAGGATTTGACTGTGCGTCATCAGAATTCTACGAAAACGGAGTTTACAACTATGCTAAATTCGAAGGAGAAGGTGGAGCGCACCGTACTTCAGCTGAGCAAGTTGATTACTTAGAAGAATTAGTAAATAAATATCCAATTATTACTATCGAAGATGGTATGGATGAAAACGACTGGGATGGATGGAAACTTCTTACTGACCGTATCGGTGACCGCGTACAATTAGTAGGGGATGATTTATTCGTAACAAACACTAAAAAATTATCTCAAGGTATCGAACAAGGTGTTGGTAACTCAATCTTAATTAAAGTTAACCAAATTGGTACTTTAACTGAAACTCTAAACGCTATTGAAATGGCTAAACGTGCTCGTTACACAGCAGTTATTTCTCACCGTTCTGGAGAAACTGAAGATTCAACAATCTCAGATATCGCAGTAGCGACAAATGCTGGACAAATTAAAACAGGTTCTCTTAGCCGTACAGACCGTATTGCTAAATATAACCAATTATTACGTATTGAAGATGAGTTATATGAAACAGCTGAATACCCAGGTGTTCGTGCATTCTACAATATTAAGCGATAATAAATATAAAAAGCTAATGAGTAAAATCATTAGCTTTTTCTTATATATTTTACCATGATGAATGTATAAGTGTGATTTAAAACTAATATAAAAAGTTGTAAAAAATAAGTTGATTTGTATTAGTAATTAAGATTTTGGATTCTATATTTGACAAAGACACTAAGTATTTATATAATATGTGAGAAAATAATATGAACTAATATCTGAAAATACAGTGAATGTTATTCTTATAAGTAAGTTACTAGTTCAAAGTTATTAGATAAATAAAGAAAGATGAGGGTTAAATATGAAAAAAGGGAGTTTGGTATCAAAATTATTTAATAGATACTTTATTGTAGCGTTAAACGGAATGGCGCTAGGGTTGTTTTGTACGCTTATAATAGGTCTTATTATAAAGCAAATAGCTATAAATTTAAGTGGAGGTGTAGCAACATTTCTAGTAGCTGTATCTACCATAGCTATGGCGCTTACTGGTCCTGTGATAGGGATAGGTGTAGCATATGCGTTAAAAGCCCCTAGATTAGTGGTCTTGGCATCAGGGGTAGTTGGTTTTCTAGGCGCTTTTGGTTCTAATTTAGGGACAAATAGTCTTATTCAGCAAGGGAAATTAGTTATAAGTGGTTCTGGTGACCCATTAGGTGCGTTTATAGCTGTAGTTGTAGCGGCGGAAATCGGGAGGTTAGTTTCTGGAAAAACTAAGATCGATATAATAGTCACACCGTTTGTGACAATTATTATTGGTGGAATAGTTGGTTATTTCACTGGACCATATTTAAAAAATGGAATGACTATGTTAGGGACATTTATACGAGAAGCTACAGAATTACAACCATTTATAATGGGTATAGTGGTATCTGTTGTAATGGGTATTATATTAACGCTACCTATAAGTTCTGCTGCGTTATCTATTATCTTGGGATTATCAGGAATAGCAGCGGGTGCGTCTACGGTAGGGTGTGCAGCTCAAATGGTTGGATTTGCAGTAATAAGTTTTAAAGCGAATCGTTGGAATGGACTTCTGGCACAAGGACTAGGTACATCTATGCTACAAGTTCCTAATATAATGAGAAAACCGATTATTTGGATTCCGCCGATAGTTGCAAGTGCTATACTTGGTCCAATAACGACATTAGTATGTAAAATGGAAAACAATCCAGCAGGCGGTGGAATGGGGACTTCAGGGCTTGTAGGGCAACTTATGACATGGCAGACAATGTCAAGTTACACAAATCATGCAGTGTTGTTAGCAGAAATAGTAATGCTTCATTTTATATTACCAGCGTTATTATCTTATGCTGTATACTATTACATGGAAAAGAAAAATTATGTTAAACCAGAAGACTATAAATTGAATTTATAATCTCTGCTTAAAATATAACTTTAAACATAGTAAAAAGATAGGTATCACATAGATATCTATCTTTTTACTATGTTTAATAATAGTTAAAAATATTAAACATATATAGTCAACGAACAATCTAGGTAAAGTTGGATGTATTGTAGATATAAAAAGAAATTTTTAAACTCCTATATTTATTTTTTATATTTTATATAACAAAATAATGGTAAAATAATTTTTAAAATAAGAATTCCATGTAACATTAATATAGTAGAGAAAATAGAGGATAACTAAATGTATTATTAGATAACTAAAGTCGTCATTATATAATATTAATAAATAATAAGTTTTACAAAAAAGATCTAAAAAATTAAATTAAAACGATTTCATACAAAGGTATTAGAATTAAGATTTATCAAAGAAGAATTCAATAAACGAAGTTTAATGTGTTAATTTTTGTTTCTAAATTATAAACTTAAATATAAGAATATGAATTGTATTACACTTTTATTTGTTTTTGTTCGATTTGAAGATAAAATTTCGGAAAAAGACACTAAAAGGCTTTGTTGTAAATGCTAATAGTTTGCTAATTGTTCTATTAAAATATGAAAATAATAAAACAGCTACAGAAAAAATGTTATGACAGAAAGAAATAAAGCCTTTACAAAATAAAAATTATATGTTAATATGTGGTTGACACATTAAATATACAATAAAAAATTAGGAGGTCAGCATGGCAAGTTTATCACTTAAAAAAATATATAAAAAATATGATAATGGATTTTGCGCCGTAACAGACTTTAATTTAGAAGTAGCAGACAAGGAATTTGTTGTATTTGTTGGTCCATCTGGATGTGGTAAGTCTACAACTCTTAGAATGATTGCAGGACTTGAAGATATTACTGAAGGAGAGTTTTATATTGGAGATAAATTAGTTAATGATGTAGAACCAAAAGATAGAGATATCGCGATGGTATTCCAAAGTTATGCTTTATATCCACATATGACTGTTTTCGATAATATGGCTTTTGCGTTAAAACTTAGAAAAGTTCCTAAAGAAGAAATAAAAGCAAAAGTAGAAGAAGCTGCTAAGATTTTAGGATTAGAGGAATTATTAGATAGAAAACCTAAAGCCTTATCAGGTGGACAAAGACAAAGGGTTGCACTTGGACGCGCAATAGTTAGAAGTCCAAAAGTATTCTTAATGGACGAACCTTTATCAAACTTAGATGCTAAGCTTAGAAGTAACATGAGAGCTGAAATCATCAAAATTCACAATACTTTAGGAGCAACAACAATTTATGTAACGCACGACCAAACAGAGGCGATGACAATGGCGGACAGAATTGTAGTAATGAAACAAGGTATTGTTCAACAAGTAGGAAGTCCAAAAGATATTTATGATCACCCAGAAAACCTTTTTGTTGCAGGATTTATCGGTGCGCCAACAATGAACTTTTTAAGAGGAAAAATTGTTGAGCACAATTTCCAAACGAAAGATGGAGGAACTATAGAAATTCCTGAAGGACATTATGCTAGATTAAAAGAATTAGGATATGAAGGTAAAGAAGTTGTTTTAGGTATTAGACCAGAAAACATTTCTAATGACCCATTAGTTCTTGAAACATATTCACATGCGAAGATAACTTCAAAAGTTATAGTAGCCGAGTTATTAGGATCAGAGTATATTGTTCACACTGATCTTAATGGGGAAAATGTAAAAGCAATTGTGCATTCAAGACAAAATATCAAAATGGGAGATGAAATTACATTCGCCCTTGATATGAATAGAGCACATTACTTTGATGCTGAAACTGAATTAAGTATTTTAGAATAATTGTAGTTTTAGAAAAATATTTTAACTTAGACGTCAAATTTATAAAAAACAAAAAATTAAGGAGGACTCAAATTATGAGAAAGATAAACAAACTGTTAGTTGCAGCGACTACGACTGCATTAATTCTTACAGGATGTGTAGGAGGGAAAAAAGAGGAACAAAAAGTTGATCCTAATAAAAAAGTAGAGATTACTTACTGGGATTTCCCTCAATTTACAAAAGATAAAGAATTTACTAAAACAGAGGATTTTGATGCAGCATTAATCAAAGCATTCGAAGCTAAACACCCTAATATTAAAGTAAATTATCAAAAAATCGAATTTACAGATGGACCTGCTAAAATTGAAACAGCAATTCAATCTAAAACTGCTCCAGACGTAATTTACGATGCTCCAGGACGTGTTATCGCTTGGGCAGCAAAAGATTTATTATTACCTCTAGATGATGTAGATAAATCAAAATTAAACGAAGCAGCAGTTAAAGCTTCAAGTTACAAAGATAAACTTTACATGTATCCACAAGGGGTAGCACCATTCTTAATGGGTGTTAACAAAGATTTAACTGACAAACTTGGAGTAACAAACTTACTTCCTTTAGATAAACCAGGTAGAAACTGGACAGTAGAAGAATATGAAAAATTCTTAAAAGCTGTTAAAGCAAAAGATCCAAATATTACTCCAGCTTTATTCTATACTAAATCACAAGCAGGAGACCAAGGCCCAAGAGCATTCGTTTCTAACCTTTTCAACTCTTGGATGACAGATAAAGATATTTCTAAATACACTATTAACGATGAAAATGGTGTTAAAGGATTAGAGTGGGTTAAAAAAGCTTATGATGAAGGTCTTTTAGGACAAGGTGTTGCATTAGAAGCTAAAGATGCACTAGAAGCGTTTAAATCAGGAAGAGCAGCAACTACAATCTTATTCTCTCCAGGTACAGCAGCATCACACGCTAGTGGATTCAACTACAAATTCTTACCTTTCCCTAACAATAGTGGAAAAGCTCAATATGAATATTTAGTAGCTGGACCAGCTATCTTTGATAACGGGGATGCAGATAAAGCAGCAGCAGCTAAGAAATTCGTTGACTTCATGGTTAATGATAAAGATTGGGGTAAACGTACTCTATTAGCTTCTGGTAACTTCTCAGCTAAAAAAGATGAAAAAGGATTATACGATTCAGAAGAACTTAAATTTGCAGAAGGTTTAACAGATCAATTTGGACCTTACTACAACACAATACCTGGATTTGCTAAAATGAGACCTCTATGGTTCAACATGGTTCAAGGTGTGTTAAATGGAAAAACTACACCTAAAGAAGGTTTAGATAAATTTGTAGCAGATGCAAATAAAACTATAAAAGAAGCATTATAATTTGACGATGAAGGGATAGACTTGCTTCTATCCCTTCTTTATATAAAATAATTGATATATTTGAGGAGGTCCTATGAAAGCTATAAAGAAAAAAAGAAAAATAGACTTCAGTGCATATTTGTTTATACTGCCAGTTAGTTTGTTTTTTATAACATTTGTTTTAGTTCCAATGTTGCGTGGATTACAATTGTCATTATATAGTTTTGCCAAAAAGAACCCAGTGTTCGTTGGCTTAAAACACTATTCAGATTTACTTTTCAGTGGTAATGGAGCAACAATTCATGAACCATTTATGAAATCTCTTATTAATACGGTTATTGTAACAGTAGTGGCAGTACCAATAGTAGTTGTTGTATCGATTTTTGTTGCAGTAACTATTTATAATAAGAGTGCGGTCGTAAGATCGTTCTTCCGTGGAGTATTCTATATTCCTGCTATTTCATCAGTAGTATCAGTAACAGTTGTATGGGCATGGATTTATCACCCAGAATATGGTATTTTAAACTATGTGTTTAAATCTATGCATTTGATTAGTGAAAATGTTGACTGGTTAGGTAACCCTAAAACTGCATTATATGCGATTATAACGATACTTATTACAACATCATTAGGTCAACCAATAATTCTATATGTTGCAGCACTTGGTAACGTTCCAAAAGAACTATTAGAAGCATCAGAAATTGATGGTGCAACTAAGTGGCAAGTATTTACAAAAATAACTTGGCCTTTAATTAAGCCTACAACATTATATATTGTTGTTGTGACAACAATTAACTCATTCCAGATCTTTGCGTTAATCCAGCTTTTAACAGCAGGAGGACCAAACTATGGAACAAGTACAATCATGTATTTAGTATATGAAGCAGCTATTAAGAATGGTAACCATGGTGTTGCAAGTGCGATGGGTATTATACTTGCAGTTATTATAGGTATAATCTCTATCCTACAATTCAAATTCTTATCTAGTGAAGATGATTAGGAGGAAGAAGCATGAAAAATATTAGTATTTTTAAAATCGTATCTATGATTATATTACTAGGTTTAACGATATTCTTTATCTTCCCGTTTTATTGGATAGCTACAGGATCGTTTAAACTACAAGATGTGGCGATTACTATTCCGCCAGAATGGTGGCCAACATCTCCAACATTAGAAAACTATGAAAAATTATTCACACCAAATACACTAAGATGGTTCTTTAACTCAGTATTTATCTCAGTTATGACAACACTTTTAGTGTGTATAACATCTGCATTAGCAGGGTATGCGTTAGCTAAAAAACAATTTCCAGGGGTGAAAGTAATATTTATGGTATTTGTTGCAGCTATGGCATTACCAAAACAAGTTATTTTAATTCCTTTATTAAACTTAATTACTGAATTTGGTTTAATGAATACTTACTATGCATTAATATTACCAGCAGTAGGATGGCCTTTCGGGGTATTCTTAATGAGACAATTCTCTCAAGCTATTCCTCGTGAATTACTTGAATCTGCAAGAATTGATGGTTGTGGTGAAGTTAGAACATTTACAAATATTGCATTACCTATTATTAAACCAGGTATAGGGGCATTAGCGATTTTCACATTTATCGCTAGCTGGAACGATTACTTCTCTCAACTTATTTTCTCAAATACACCTGATATGTCAACATTACCACTAGGTCTTGCAGCTTTAGCTCAAGGTCAAGAGTTCTCAAATGACTATGGTTTATTAATGGCAGGGGCATCACTTGCATCTCTACCAATGATAATTGTGTTTATTTGTTTCCAAAATTACTTTACTCAAGGGGTTACTTTGGGAGCCGTGAAAGGATAAGATTATGGATAAAAAAGAATTATATGAATATCTGCGTGGAGAGCTTATAGTTTCTTGTCAAGCATTACCAGGAGAGCCTCTTTATCGTGAAGAAGGTGGAGTAATGTGCCTTATGGCCCAGGCAGCAAAAAATGCTGGGGTAAAAGCTATTCGAGCTCAAGGCATTGTAGATATAAAACAAATAAAAGAACAAACGAATTTACCAGTTATTGGAATAATTAAAAAATCTTATCCAGGGTATGCAACATATATAACAGCTACTATGGATGAAGTAGATAAACTTGTAGAAGCGGGTTCTGATATCATAGCGCTTGATTGTACAAATAGAGAGCGTGGAGATGGAAAAACACCAAGCGAGTTTGTTAAAGAGATAAAAGAAAAATATCCAAACATAGTTCTTATGGCGGATATCTCAAATCTAGAAGAAGCTATTGAAGCAGAAAAAGCAGGGGTAGATTTTGTTGGGACTACAATGAATGGCTACACACCATATACTACAGTATCAAAAAAATTTGATCCTAGTTTAGTAAAAGAAATAGTGAAAAATGTAAAAATACCAGTTATAGCTGAAGGAAAAATTCATGAACCAAAAGAAGCAAAAGCTGCGTTAGAAGCTGGTGCTCATTGCATGGTAGTAGGTGGAGCTATAACAAGGCCCCAAGAAATCACCTCAAGATTTTTAGCGGAGCTTAAATAATGTATATTTTATATCTACTTGCATATTGGTATACATATAGTAAATGGTATATATTAGGATCGTGGTTTATAACGCATATTCTGAATATTGCTTTTAAAAAATTGTGGTTATCTCCACTTTTAATAAATGCTGTGGCCTTAATAGTATTAGCTTTAGGTATATATTTCAAAATGATACAAGGTAAAGAAGTTGGGCATCGGTTTTAAACGTATATATGCCGATAGTCTTTTCGAGCATTATCATGAATTTACTGATTTTTACAATTAGAAAAATAAAATTGAAATTAAAAAATTAAAATAA
>OKSA01003656.1_pt1 | contig 11125 bp, 7 predicted proteins | sample 1601181 | NCBI WGS metagenome assembly OKSA01 (sample SAMEA3541538, study PRJEB24748) | human gut metagenome | biome: human gut; feature: human-associated habitat; material: faeces | place: China | collected 2012 | reverse complement strand
TTTTAACCCTAAATGAAGAATTTTTGTTTTTCACGGTCGTTGCGTAAACGGTCATCAACCGGAAGTTCTTCCTCCGGCGGCTGGGGAGGTCTCGGCGGACAGGGCGGCCCCGGCGGACAGGGAGGTCCGGGTGGCTCCAGATAGACAAATATAGAAAGAAATTTAAAGAGACGGCAGGGTTAGTTTTTAACCTGCCGTCCTTCTGTATTTATCGTGTAATTTTCTTTCATAATCAAAGCAGAAATTGGTACGAGTTGAAATCCTTTTTTCTTCAAGGTTGTTAAAAGTTCATCTAGCGCTTCGGCGGTGTGTTTTCCGCCATTGTGACAGAGGATAATCGAACCGTTGCCAAGATGTTTGTGCTCTGTAACGCGGCGTATGATGGTGGTGGCATCATAATCTTTCCAGTCGAGGGAATCCACATCCCACTGAATCGGATAATATTTATTTTCCCGGCACACACGGATAAGAGTGTCGTTATAGTCCCCGTAAGGAGGGCGGAACAAAATCATATCTTTACCGGTTAGTTTTTTTACTTTTTCATGAGGTTTCATAATTTCTTCCTTGCATTGTGAGGCCGATAACTGTGACATCTGTTTGTGGTTTTCACTGTGATTGCCGAGATCATGCCCACCTGCCGCAATGGCTTTTACATCGTCCGGATATTTTTCAATCCATCCGCCAGTCATAAAAAAGGTTGCCTTCACTTTGTGTTTTTTCAGCGTGGCAAGAAGTGATGCAGTGTCGTCGTTTCCCCAAGCCGCATCAAAGCTGATTGAAATCTGCGGTTTTTCTTTTTCTACACAGTAGATGGGAAGTTCTTTTTCATGAAGCAGAGATTCATTGAAAACGGCACGGTTTTCCGGATAAACAAAAAAACTTGTTGCGAGCAAAGCAAAGGATGTCAGGACGATGGCACCGATTTTTGTAAAAAGAATCAGTTTTTCCCGTTCTTGTTCGATGTTCATAGATTACCCCGCTATGGTTTTGCTATAGTTTATGGAGAGAAAATGCTTATTATGACAGGAAATCTTTTTTCTTTGCAAGTGTGTATGAATATGGTAAGATTACTACATAAGAAAATTTATGAATGAATCATTTACAAATGGAGGGATATCATGAAAAGAAGAAATTTATTGGCAGCAGTGCTTAGCTTTTCGCTGGTAATAGGGATGAGTGCACCGGTGGATTTGGCACAGGAAAGTAAGAAAACGCAGACCGCAGTATCCATCGAGGATTCGGTCGGTGAGACGTCAAAGTATGGCTATCTTCCAATTCATCGGAAACTATTAAATTCGGATGATTTGTCATCCGGCAGAAAGAAAAAGGCAGCAAAGACAACGATTCCGTCATCGTTTAATGCCAGAGAGGAAGGGCTGTTGACGGATATCAAAGATCAAGGAAAAACGGGCATGTGCTGGACAATGTCTGTGATGGGAGCGTCTGAAGCAGATATTATACAGGATGGCTCTGAAGAATCTCCGGATTTATCAGAGTATCATCTGGCATATTCGACATACAACAAAGCCGACGATCCGCTTGGTTTGACGGTAGGGGATATTTGCAGGCCAAGAGAGAAGAATAATGATTTGTATGGCTGGGGCGGAAATTCCGTTTTAGCAACTGCTACATTAGCCAGATGGCAGGGAGTTGTAGATGAATCAGTTGCTTCTTTTGAAGATTTACAGAACAAAATTAATCGTAACGTAACGGCTGACTTACCGGATGAGGTGATGTATGATAAGGATTCCTATCATTTGCAGAACGTAGAATACATTTATATGACGAAAGCGAACCGCAACCAAATCAAACAGAAATTGATGGAGTATGGGGCAGCGGAGTGCTCTATGTATGCGCCGGAAACATCGAGTGACGAGCAGATGTATGGAAATACTGGGAAAAGCAATTTTACGGCGTATTATTGTGATGATACAAGCAAGACGACCAATCACAGTGTATTGATTGTAGGATGGGATGATAATTATTCGGCAAGTAATTTTAATTCCAAATGTCGTCCTTCTTCAGACGGTGCATGGCTAATTCGCAACAGCTGGGGCGACTGCAACAGTATGGGCGGATATTTCTGGATTTCTTATGAGGATGCTATGCTGCAGGCGGAGAAGAATGAAGAGGCAGAGGTGGCATTCTTTGATGTGGAAAAAGCGGATAATTACGACAATAACTATCAATATGATGGTGGAATTCCATTTGCTTATTCGAGAAGTTTTCTGCGTGGTGCCAATGTATTTGAGGCAAAAGCCGATGAAAAAATGCAGGCAGTTTCTTTCTATACACAGGAAGCAAATGTAAATTATGAAGTATCAATTTATGAGAGTCCGGATTCGGATAATCCGATGTCCGGTAAATTAATGTCTTCATTGTCCGGTACGATTGCAGAGCGCGGATATCATACCATTGATTTTGTAAAAGAAGATAAAGATGAAGTATTTATGACAAAAGGAAAGCGTTATGCAGTTGTTGTAAAATTGGAAGAGAGTGGGGATACTTCTTATCAGACTTATGAATGTACTTATAACAATTCTGCACTTACAGAAGCAGTTAGCGCAAATGAGGGCGAAAGTTATGTTCAGTATTCGGATGGTGAGTGGGAAGATTTTTCCAAACTTGTATGGTCTGGCGGCAGAAAAAACAATGCAAATCTCTGCATTAAGATGTTTTCTGATACTTGGGATTCTACGAAAGCAACACCGACGCCGGTGCCAACGGTAACACCAACGCCGGTGCCAACGGCAACACCAACACCGGTGCCAACGGCAACACCAACGCCAGTGCTAACGGCAACACCAACGGCAACACCTGTGACTACGCCGACGCAAAAGGCACAATCAACACCGGCAGCCAATAATCCGACAACCCCGGTAGTTACGGATAATCCTGTAACACCTGATAATAGCAGTGCCCGGACAGTGGTTGTGAAAAAACTAAAGTTTAAATATTCGTTGAAAAAGGTGAAAGCCGGTAAAAAAGTAAAGTTAAGTAAGTGGCTGAAAGTGACGAAAAAACGCGCAGGGGATGCAAAGATTACCTATAAATTTACAAAGAGTAAATATAAAAAATATGCTACCCTGTCAAAAAAAGGTGTCTTTAAGGCAAAGAAGGCCGGAAAGAAAAAGACGGTTTATGTAAAGGCAGCAGCGGGTGACGGCAGTAAAAAGACAGCGAATATAAAAATAAAAATTAAATGATAATAGGGGTTGACTTTTTATGTTATCCTGCATATAATGAACATATGAATAATTGTTCATATGTAAATTTACAGAAACGGAGAGTGATAAAATGCCAAGTGAAGATGAATTGTATGACTTGGCGGAATTGTTTAAGGTGTTTGGCGATTCGACCAGAATCCGGATTTTGTTTGTTTTATTTGAGAAGGATGTCTGTGTTTGTGATTTAGCGGAAACCTTGAATATGACGCAGTCAGCAATTTCGCATCAGCTAAAGATTCTAAAACAGAATAAGTTAGTAAAAGGCCGCCGCGAGGGGAAATCGGTGTTTTATTCACTGGCCGATGACCATGTGCGAACGATTATCGAGCAGGGAATCGACCATATTGCGGAATAACATAATTGAATTGGAGGAAATGAATCATGAAAAAGAAATTTAAATTACAGGACTTGGATTGTGCAAACTGCGCAGCAAAAATGGAAGAATCAATTAAAAAAATTGATGGTGTAAACGATGCGGTAGTCAGCTTTATGACACAGAAGATGACAGTAGATGCCGATGATGCACGTTTTGATGAAATTATGGATGAGGTTGTCCGTGTTTGTGCAAAAGTTGAGCCGGATTGCCAGATTCTTTTGTAGGAGATGATTGTATGACAAAAAAACAGAAAAAAATGAGACTTCGGATTATCATTTCCCTTGTCCTGTTTGTTATCCTGTTTGTTTGTGAGCATATGGGAGTATTAGAGCCACTGCCATGGTGGGCACAGCTTTTGATATTTGCCGTTCCGTACCTGATTGTCGGATATGACATTATTTTTAAGGCTGTGAGAAATATTTCCCATGGACAGATTTTTGATGAAAACTTTCTGATGATGATTGCCACCTTTGGTGCATTTGGCGTTGGTGAGTATTTAGAGGCTGTTGCTGTAATGCTGTTTTACCAGGTCGGTGAATTGTTCCAGGGTTATGCGGTTGGAAAATCCAGACAATCCATTACGGAAATGATGGATATCTGTCCGGAATATGCGAATGTAGAGGAAGATGGGAAATTAGTGACCGTAGACCCGGATGATGTAGAAGTCGGTACGATTATTGTTGTAAAGCCGGGAGAGAGAATTCCTCTCGATGGTGTTGTTATAGAGGGCGAATCGTTAATTGATACGGCGGCACTTACGGGTGAGTCAGTACCGAGAAGAGCGTCAGAGGGCGACGAGATTATCAGTGGCTGCGTCAATGGCAGCGGAACGCTGAAAATCCGTACCACAAAGGAATTTGATGATTCGACGGTTGCTAAAATTTTGGAACTGGTTGAGAATGCAAGCAGTAAAAAGGCAAAGGTGGAGAATTTCATCACCCGATTTGCCAAATACTATACACCGGTCGTTACGATTGGAGCAGTTTTGCTTGCTGTGATTCCGCCGCTTATTTTAGGCGGAGGATTCGCTGAGTGGATTCAGAGAGCGTGCATTTTCCTTGTTATTTCCTGCCCGTGTGCACTGGTGATTTCGGTGCCTCTTGGATTCTTTGGCGGTATCGGTGCTGCATCTAAGATTGGTGTTTTGGTAAAAGGCAGTAACTTCTTAGAGGCGGTTGCAGAGATGACTACCATTGTATTTGATAAGACCGGAACGTTGACAAAAGGCGAATTTAAAGTAACCGAGATGAAACCTGCCGGTGTTTCCGAAGATAAATTATTGGAAGTGGCAGCACTTGGCGAGAGCTATTCAAACCATCCGATTGCCGGTTCGATTATTGAGGCATATGGAAAAGAAATTGAGAGAAGCCGTGTGTCAGATGCGGTTGAAATTGCGGGCCACGGAGTTCAGATTCTCGTAGATGGTGTGATGACTTATGTCGGCAATGAAAAGCTGATGAAAAAACAGTCGATTGCTTATGAGCCGTGTGAAAGCGCCGGAACGGTTGTCTATGTTGGTCAGGAGCAGACCTTTTTAGGGGCACTTGTGATTTCCGACACCGTGAAACAGGGCGCAGCAGAGGCGATTCACAAGATGAAAAATGTTGGCGTGAAGAAATGTGTTATGCTGACCGGTGATAGAGAAAAAACTGCGAAACATGTGGCAGATGAGTTGAAACTGGATGAAGTACATGCTGAACTTCTCCCCGGTGATAAAGTGGATGAGGTGGAAAAACTTCTTTCTGCGCAAAAAGATGGAGAGCGTCTTGCCTTTGTCGGCGACGGTATCAATGATGCACCGGTTTTGACCCGTGCGGATATTGGTATTGCGATGGGAAGTCTTGGTTCCGATGCAGCAATTGAGGCGGCAGACGTCGTTTTGATGGATGACGATATTCGAAAGATTGCGTCAACCGTACTGATTTCCAGAAAAACACTTCGCATTGTAAAGCAGAACATTGTATTTGCCCTTGCCGTAAAAGCAGTTGTACTTTTGCTTGGTGCAATTGGTGTGGCGAATATGTGGGAAGCTGTATTTGCCGATGTCGGTGTATCCGTTTTAGCAATTTTGAACTCAATGCGGGTGATGAAAAATCATTAACATGATTTGCATTTTTGATTAACATGTAGTATAATGTCATAGTCAAAGAGGATAGGTCCGAAAATGAAGTGTCCTATCCTCTTTTTTCGACTATGACAAGAGTCCAAAAGAAGGAGGATTTGGTTTGGATAATCACTCAATGATGGAACTGGGAGAAAAGTTAAATAGTAAATTTGAAAATCTGGTGGATTACTGTATGGTGTCCGGTGCCATTAATCAGGATTTGTATAACGAATATGATGTGAAGAGGGGACTTCGCGATTCGAATGGTAAAGGAGTACTTACCGGCTTGACAGAGATTTCAGATGTCTGTGGATACCGCTTGAAAAACGGCAAAAAGATTCCTTGTGACGGAGAACTTTATTATCAGGGATATAATGTAATGGACCTTGTAAAAAGTTTTGAAAACCGCCGATTCGCTTTCGAGGAGACAACCTATTTGCTGATGTTTGGCGAACTGCCGACACATACTCAGTTAAAGGATTTTGAAGAGGTATTAACCAGTCTTCAGGAGCTTTCCGGTCAGTTTGTTCGTGATGTGATTATGAAAGCACCAAGTGCAAACATTATGAATGCACTGCAGAAAAGTGTGCTGACACTGTATTCGTATGATGAGAATCCGGACGACATTTCCGTGGCAAATGTACTGCGCCAGTCTTTGCAGTTAATCGGCAAAATTCCGTTGATTGCGGTGTATGCGTATTTGTCATACCGTCATTTTGGATTTGATGATAATTTATACATCCGTACACCGGATAAAGATTTGTCAATTGCAGAAAATATTTTGCAGATGGTAAGACAGGACGGTAAATTTACGGAGTTAGAGGCGAAAGTTTTAGATATTGCACTTGTCATTCATGCGGAACATGGTGGCGGTAATAACTCGACGTTTACCAATCATGTAGTAACGTCTTCCGGCACAGATACATATTCTGCGATTTCAGCATCCATTGCTTCGCTGAAGGGACCGCGTCATGGTGGCGCCAACTTAAAAGTGTTGCAGATGTTTGATGATATTAAAGAACACTGCAAGGACTGGAATAATGAAGAGCAGATTAAAGAATATTTGAATAAAATTCTGAATCGCGAGGCTTTTGATGAATCCGGTCTGATTTATGGAATGGGACATGCGGTTTATACATTGTCTGACCCTCGTGCCGTGATTTTGAAACGCTATGCAAAAAAACTGGCGGAGGCAAAAGGTAAAATGGATGAATTTCATCTGTATGAAACAGTGGAAGAAGTGTCCAAAGATTTGATTATGAAAGCACATTTGCGTTATAAACCGGTTTGTGCAAATGTTGATTTTTACAGTGGTTTTGTATATACTATGCTTGGTATTCCGAGAGAATTATTTACTCCGATTTTTGCGATTGCCCGTATTTCCGGATGGAGTGCACATCGTCTGGAAGAGCTGGTAAACAAGGGTAAAATTATTCGACCGGCGTACAAATACGTAGGAAGTCATGTGGATTTCCGTGAAATAGACGAGAGAGAATAAACGATGGAACAATACATGTTATTTTTCGATATTGATGGAACTTTGTTAGATGAAAAAGAGGGAATCGTGCCGGAGAGTACGGTGCGTGCCCTGCATCAGGCAAAGAAAAACGGACATTTACTGTTTCTTTGTACCGGACGCTGCAAGTCCATCTGGCCAAAGGATATTTTGGAAATTGGTTTTGATGGTGTGGTAGGTGGATGTGGTACGAATATATTTTATCATGGAGAAGAACTGCTTCATGCAACATTACCGAAAGAATTGCAGAGAGAAGTTGCCGATTCTCTGACGCGCTATCATATCGATGGTGTTTTGGAAGGTCAGGAGACGGCATATTTCCGCAGAGATTACTGGATGCCGGTTGTAAAATCCATCTTTGAGGAAAATGGAACATTTTCGGCAAAATGCCAGTTGTTCTGGGAGGATGCCGATTTGAATTTTGATAAGATGGCACTCTGGTTTGATGAGAGCAGTGACATGAAATCATTTAAGGAACAATGGGAAAACACGTTTGATTTTATTTTACGTGACCCGACTTTTTATGAGGTCGTGCCAAAAGGTTATTCAAAGGCGACCGGAATTGATTTCCTTTGTAAGCGCTTAGAAATTGACAGAGCGCATACGGTAGGAATTGGTGATAGTACAAATGATTTGCCGATGCTTGATTTTACCGGCATCAGCATTGCAATGGGAAGCGGCAATCCGGATATTTTTCCGTCGGTCGATTATGTAACAGCGGCTGTGATGGAAGATGGGATTGAGAAGGCATTGAAACATTATCAATTAATCGAGTAAAGGGAGGTCGGCGAAATGAAGTTAAGTAAATTAGTGGAGCACATCGAGTACGAACTGGTACAGGGAAGCCTTGATACGGAAGTGGCAGACATCGCATATGATTCCAGAAAAATGAAAGAGGGAATGTTGTTTGTTGCCATTGCAGGAACGGTTGTCGATGGTCATAAATACATTCCGGATGTTGTGAAAAAGGGCGCATCGGTGCTTGTTGTGGAAAAAGAGATTGAGTCCATAGATGAAAGTATTACGGTGATTCGTGTGGCAAATGGCAGAGCAGCGCTGAGTCTTTTATCCCAGGCGTATTTTGATTATCCGGCATCGAAGATGATTTCGATTGGAATTACAGGAACAAAAGGAAAATCGACAACCACATATATGATTCGTGATATTATTGAAAAATCCGGGAAAACCTGCGGAATTGTTGGTACAATTGGTGTGGCAATTGCCGGTAAGGTGACACCGACGGAGCATACAACGCCGGAATCCTATGATTTGCAGAGATATTTTAAAGATATGGTGGATGCCGGGTGCGAGTATATGGTAATGGAAGTCAGCTCACAGGGAATCAAGATGGACCGTGTGGCAGGAATGCATTTTAATTATGGCATTTTTACCAATATTACACCGGATCACATCGGACCAAATGAGCATGCAGATTTTAATGAGTATTTGTACTGCAAGAGCCGTCTGTTTACGATGTGCGACGTCGGAATTGTAAATCGTGATGACCCGCATTGGAAAGAAATGATAAAAGATGCGACCTGTGAGATTAAAACATATGGAACAGAAGATGCGGATATGACGGCAACGGAAATTGAGCATGTGAATAACGAGGGAAATCTGTGCATGAAATTCCATGCGAATGGTCTTTTGAACGGAGATATCATTGTTGGTCTGCCGGGACGTTTTAATATTTACAATGGAATGTGTGCGGCGTGTACCGGTGCTCTGTTGAAAATGCCGGAAGAGGTGATTCTGCACGCGCTTGAGCACGTAAAAGTGCGTGGTCGTGTGGAAAATGTTCCGACCGGCAGAGGATTTTCCGTATTGATTGATTTTGCGCATAATGGTGTGAGTACCGAGAGTGTGCTAAAGACTCTGCGTGGTTACAACCCGCACCGGATTATTGCTATTTTCGGATGTGGCGGCAATCGAAGTAAACTGCGCCGTTACGAGATGGGAGAGGCCGTTGGAAATCTGGCGGAACTTGCAATTGTGACAAGTGATAATCCGAGAACGGAAGACGTAATGGATATTGTAAAAGATATTGAGGTTGGTCTGGCAAAGACAAACGGTGAGTATGTGGTGATTCCGGACCGTCAGGAGGCTGTGAATTATGCAGTTGACCATGCTGAGGATGGCGATATGATTATTCTTCTTGGTAAAGGTCACGAAGAATATCAGGAAATCAATGGTGTGAAATACCATTACAGTGAGAGAGAAGCGGTTATGAATGCGCTGGCGCGTTAATTAAAATTTGAATTGAAAAAGAAACTATCAATTTATGCGAAACGAAAGCATAAACGGATAGTTTCTTTTTTTTTTGGGTATAAGTAAAAAGAGAATGATTCAATGGAGGAATAAATAAATGCGTCAGATTTTAGATTTTAATGAGAATTGGTGGTTTATTCATGCGGATGTAGATGTTTCGGAGGCAAGACCGGGAGAGGGAGAACTTGTTTCGCTGCCTCACACATGGAATGCACTGGATGGACAAAAGGGAGATGGAACATATGACAGAGGCAGTTACTGGTATGTAAAAACGTTGGATAAGTGGGAGCCGTCTGCGAAGTATTCTCGTTTATTTTTGGAAATACCGGCGGCGGGGCAGCAGGCAAAAGTGTTTGTAAATGGTGAGTTCGTTGTGAGCCATGAGGGGGGCTATTCAGCATTTCGAGCCGATATTACGGAAAAATGTACGGAAGAATTTAATACGATAGCAATTTGGTGCAGCAATGAAAAATGTGATGCGATTTATCCGCAGTCAGCAGATTTTACTTTTTATGGCGGGCTGTATCGTGGCGCACATCTGATTTGCGTGCCGGAAACACATTTTGAACTGTTACACTACGGAGATTTGGGAATCCATGCTGCCACAGAACCAGCTTCGTGGGACAAAGAGGATTTTATGCTTCACATCCGAACAAAGATTTGCGGGGTGGAAAAAGATAATCAGGTGATTTACCAGATTTTTGATGAAGATGGAAAAGAAGTGGCAAGTGCAGCACGTCCGGCGGACTCACCGGATACTTCCATTCCTCTTTATAAACCGCACTGCTGGGATATTAAAAATAGCTATCAGTATACGCTAAAGGCACTCATTATGCGCAATAACGAATGCTTGGATGAAGTGGAACTTAAATTTGGTGTAAGGACTTTTTGCTGTGATCCCGGGCGCGGTTTCCTAATAAATGGAAATTGTGTGCCGCTGCGCGGCGTGAGCCGGCATCAGGATAAATTGTATCAGGGAAATGCACTTACAAAAGAGGATCACATCCGGGATGCTGAGCTGATTGAAGAAATCGGGGCAAATACGGTGCGTCTTGCCCATTACCAGCACGCACAGGAGTTCTATAACGAGTGTGATAAAAGAGGATTTGTTGTTTGGGCGGAAATTCCTTTTATCAGCGTGATGAATGAAGACCCTTTAGCACATGAGAACTGTATAACCCAGTTAAAGGAACTTATTTATCAGAATGACCATCATCCAAGCATTTGTTTCTGGGGCATTTCCAATGAAATTTTGATTGGGGGTATTTCTGAAAAGCTTGTGGAGAATCACAGGGAGTTAAATGCACTTGCTAAAAAGATTGACCCATACCGTCTCACGACGATTGCTCATGTGACGATGACGCCGAAAGACGGTCCGATGCATGAAATTACCGATGTGGAAAGTTATAACCATTATTTTGGCTGGTATGGCGGAAAGACAGAGGACAATGGTCCATGGATGGATGAGTATCATGAAAAATATCCAAACCGCTGCATCGGATTGTCGGAGTATGGCTGTGAGGGAATCATTACCTATCAGGGAGGAAATCCAAAGTGTAAAGATTACAGCGAGGCATATCAGGCAGGATACCACGAATATATGGCACATATGTTAGAGAGACGCCCTTGGATTT
>OKSA01003648.1_pt1 | contig 11144 bp, 10 predicted proteins | sample 1601181 | NCBI WGS metagenome assembly OKSA01 (sample SAMEA3541538, study PRJEB24748) | human gut metagenome | biome: human gut; feature: human-associated habitat; material: faeces | place: China | collected 2012 | reverse complement strand
GCGACCGCGTGGTTGCTGCCGATTCATTTTCCAGATGGATCGGTGATGCATCCGCATCAAAATAGCTGTCATAATTATTAAAAAGCTCTTTATTCAGATTCGTGCTTTGCTGATTGATCATATGCTTTTTGTACTTCTCAAAGCCAAAATTCAATAAACGTGTAGAATCTGTATATTCATTCGGTTCTCCCTGCTTTGGACCATTTGCTTTCATAATAACACACACTAATTCCATGCCGTCTTTCTCAGCAATGGCTGTATCGTTGATCATTGCTTTCATCTGTCAGACCTCCAGTTATTCAAATTTGATTTCTTCTACTAATTTCATATTCCGGGTTTTTATATCCGTTGACCATCTGATGATGGTTATTCCAATAACGTTTCTGTTTGTGCGTATTGGTCTTTGGCATCACATATGTCTTGGTAGAACATGCCTTTCGAAATGTTGGATTCTTCATCGCTTCTCTGGCGATCACAGCCATATCATATGCTGTCGTATAATGTTTCGGGTCCGGCAGACCATTCGGATTATTAAAATGAGTATCTTTTAATCCAAGCTCTCTGACACGTTCATTCATTTTATCTACAAACTTGCCAATCGTACCGGAAACCTGCTCAGCTACCCCCAGACAAACCTCGTTTGCTGACTCTAACATGATCGCATAAAGACACTGCTCCACGGTCAACTTTTCTCCTACATCGGTATAAATCGTAGAGCTGCCCGATTCAATTCCATATACAGCCGTTTTAGAAAAAGTAACTGTCTCATCCAGTGAACAGTTCTCCGCTGTCAGCATAGCTGTCATGATCTTTGTAATACTTGCAGGATAATGCTGCTTATGAATGTTCTTTCTATATAAGATTGTTCCTGTAGAAAGTTCCATTACAATTGCAGAATCACTTGACAAACTGCTTTTACTCGGACCGCTTGGCCATTTTGACTTTTGTGCAGTCGTAGTCTGCTTACCTGTTGCACCTGCCGCTTTCACCATAGTATTGGTAAATCCCGACAAAAGAAGTGCTGCACACAAAAAAAGTGCTACTACTCTGTTTTTTTTCATTAGTTACTCCATTCTGGAGTGATCATACTCCGTTTTTAATATCATAAAATGCCTATCTTATTGATTGTATCACAAAATCATTTACGAGAAAAGCCATTTCAAATCTATGATATAGTTAATTTCAAATCTGTGATATCGTTAAAAGCTCCAAAAACGAAGTATGCAAACCAAAAGCAAACTATGCAAAAAAGACATCAGATTACAAAGTCCGAATCCATCTGTCGGACTTTTAGCCGGACATTTGAGATTGTCTCTTCTATCTGACGTCTTTTGATACGCTCTGTCTATAACAGAGTTTTTTTATTTTGCTTTTTTGTATTGTTTCTATTCCGGAAAACTATTTTAAAATACGTCTTGCATGAGAAACTCTGCTATAATTCATATTTGAAGTAATAATTCCCCATTTTGCACCTGCTGCATGAACAATCTGTCCGCCGCCAATGTAGATCGCTACATGATGAACTCTGCCGCCTCTTTTATAAAAGACCAGGTCCCCCGGCTTTAATTCACTCAGTTTAACGCTGCTGCCACATCCTGCCTGTTCTGCAGAAGTACGCGGAAGGCTATAGCCAAACTTCTGGAATACACGAAGTGTAAAACCGGAGCAGTCTGTACCATTTGTCAGACTTGTTCCTCCCCATACATATTTATTTCCAATGAACTGTTTTGCATAAGAGATCAGGCTTTCAGCCTTATTTTCTGATGCATAAGAACGAACGGTTTCTTTTGTTTTTTTCTTTAACGATTTTGCTTCTTTAAAACTGTATTTCGTATGCACATATTCTTTCGCAATATATCCGCTTTTACCTTTGACTTTTACTTTACACCAGTCTGCATTTTCTGATTTAACAGTATATCTTTTTCCCTCCGGAAGCTGTGTAACAATATCTGAAGATGTATTTTTTTCTTCACGGACATTTAATACTGAAGTTCCTTTTTTTAATACAGCATATTTTGTACCATATTTTTCTGCCAGCTTTTCTGCATCTGCACCTGTTGCGATATATTCTTTTTTCACATATCCTTTCAGGCTGCCGGAAGAAATCTTAACCCATGCACCTTTTTTGCCAAGGATCGTACCGGCACTGCCTCGATGCAGCTTACCGATTGCCTTACAGCCGGTTGAGGCGCTTTTTCTGACATACACAAAATCTTTCGCTATAGAAATAGCAAGTTTTTGAAATTGCTTTGAAACTTTTTGCGGTTTCTGATCCGGTGCTGCACTTGCCTGTACATTCTGCTGTGTACTGTCTGCCGGTGCTGCACTTACCTGTACATTCTGCTGTGTACCGTCTGCCGGTGCTGAGCTTGTCTGTACATTCTGCTGTGTACCGTCTGCCGGTACTGCGCTTGCCTGTGTGTTATCCGCTGTTAGTGAAGGAGTTGCCGTCAATGCACTTCCTGTCGTTGTATCTACTGAAATAGCGGCAATGGATGCCGTAATCGCAGATTGAATATCCATATCTTCTTCATCGGTAGTTTTTGTGCTGTCATAAAAAACATTCTGATCGATCACATTCTTTTGTGATATTGCAATATTTGCTGTAACTGCTCCGGCAATATTGTCAGATGGACCAAATGCTAATAATCCTGCTGCACTCAGAACTCCTAACCGCACATACCAACTGTCTCTTCTCATGATAATCCTCGTTTCCATTTCAGATTCATTTACACTCATTGAATTGCATCATGTAAATGTTACAATTTTATTACAATATGTTAAAAATTATAACAACCTAATTACAATTTGTCAACTTTCCCACCCTAAAAGAAAAAAATACCATACAAGCAGTTTCCTATTCCATAAAAAAGTGCAAAGCCAGCGCTTTGCTATGTGTACCGCTACTGTACGAGCATTTTCCTATATAGTAAAAAAGCGGCCGCTTCTATTTTGCGAGAGAAGAAGCGACCGTTTTTTTAGTGTAATTGATTCTTGTCAGAATCTTTGTTTTATAAATTTGTTTGTGCTATTTTTTAGCAATGATACAGAATTCAAAAACTTTGTATCATTACACACATTTCTCCACACGAACCAGATTCGTAGCCCCGGATATGCCAACCGGCACACCTGCTGTAATTACAGCAAAATCATCCTTTTTGATATATCCTTTTTTCTTCGTCTGATACATTGCATGAAGAAATAACTCTTCTGTGTCTGTAGCTTCCGCGATCAAAACGGGATGCACTCCCCATGACAGACTCATCTGATAATACGATCGTAATGCCGGTGTACAGCCTATGATCGGACAGTCAGGACGATATTTTGAGATCATTCTTGCAGTTCTTCCTGACTTTGTAACCGTAATGATAACCGGTGCTTCAATATCAATTGCTGTCATACAGGTAGCATGCGAAATAGCATCCGTCACATCCGGATTGCTATTCTTCTCCATCGAACGGAATCTTTTCTCATAGTCAATGTCCTGCTCGGTATATTGTGCAATCTCAACCATCGTCTTCAATGCTTCCACCGGATATTTTCCTGCTGCCGTTTCACCGGACAGCATGATCGCACTTGTTCCATCATAGATCGCATTTGCTACATCTGTTGTCTCCGCCCTGGTCGGTCGCGGATTCTTCATCATGGAATCTAACATCTGTGTTGCCGTGATCGCGATCTTTCCTTTTTCCAATGTCTTTTTGATTATCTTTTTCTGGATCGGAGGGAGTTCATATAACGGGATCTCAACCCCCATATCACCTCTCGCAACCATAACACCATCTGATGCTTCTAAGATCTCATCGATATGTTCGATTCCCTGACGGTTTTCAATCTTAGCAATGATCTTGATCTCTTCATGTCCGTTTTCCTTTAACAGATTTCGCAGATCCATCACATCATGTGCACTGCGTACAAAAGAAGCGGCAACAAAATCAATTCCCTGTTTTGCTCCAAAAGTAATATCTTCTTTGTCTTTTTGACTAATGTACTTCATGGAAATCTCTGCTCCCGGTACATTTACGCCTTTATGCGAAGAAATGACACCGCCATTCTCCACACGGCAGACAATATCCTGATCTGTCACCTTCAGAACACTCATTTCGATCAGACCATCATCTAACAAAATTTTCATGCCCTCTTTGACATCCTGCATTAATTTCTTATATGTGATCGATACCATATCTTTTGTTCCGACAACATCTTTTGCGGTAAGAACAAATTCTTTTCCCTGTTCCAAAGTTACTTTTTCCTGTTCAAAGTTACCCAGACGGATCTCAGGACCACTGGTATCCAGAAGAACTGCTACCGGAAGATTCAGTTCTTCCCTCATCTTCTTTACACGGTTGATCGTTTCTAAATGTTCTTCCATTGTACCATGTGAGAAATTAATTCTTGCTACATTCATTCCTTCTAACATTAGCTGCTTTAAAACTCTATCTTCATTCGTTGCAGGTCCTAATGTACAAATTATTTTTGTTTTTCTCATTTTAGCCCTCTTTTCTGTGTCATACCATATAAGAATATCGCCAGCAAAACATTATTTTTCTGATACCTTTTGTTCTGTATCTTCCGGCTGAACGCTTTCTGTCTGCTGCGTATCCACCGTGCCGCAATTTTCAAATCTCCAGCTGAATACAGCCAGGCCAACTGCTAAAATACCTATGATAACTAATATAATTGTGGTCATATTCTACCTCCCTGCTTTGCAATGTTTTCAATTACAAAAGGCAGACTGACTTATATTCCCCTCGTTCATGGATGTATCGTATGATACAATGCATCATTGTCGTTTCCACGCTGTCTGTAACCCGGAGTTTGCGCAGAAACTTTCCTTTCCAAAGGAGTATGTTACAAAAGAACAATGTACCAAAGAAAACTTCTGTACTGGAAGCATTTTTCAAATGCCTTGCTTCCTGTGCAATGTTTTCACCTGTCTTTTTTAAGCCAAAAAGATCAACCAGACACAGATCATTGTTTTTATCCCGCAGGGTTAAGGACTTTCCGTTGATATGTGCACAATCTTCTATTGTCGTATTCTGAAAGAAAGAATCAAAGGCAGCCTGATCAAAGCCCATCGTAGAGATGACCATACAAAAGACTAATATGATACAAATCCATTTCCTTTCCTTCCGATACATAGTTCTATTTTTCCTCTTTTCTTCTTTTTTATTAGTTTTCAGGAAAATACAATTCAAGCACCTTCAAGCAACACTGATATATAAGTATTTCCCCAATTTTATAAAAAGAATTTTAACAGATTTTTATAGAAGATACAACTAAAAATATAACATCAATATATTGTCAAAAACAGCATGCAGACTCACTTTCCGCATAAAGCAGAATATGCTGTCCGACACGCTGTTTTTCTTTTTCTATTCTATATTCTGTTATCCCATAATTCCAACAATCTCAAGATCGTCATTTTCTTCGTCTGACAGATCAACGGTAACGCCATCAAAGTAACGAACCACAGGTCTTGCTGTATGAAATTGTTTATTTTCTACTACGATTGCCTTTTCGTTGTTATTTAAAATAACAGTACGTCCTTTTGGATATAAAGGAATACAATCCAGGAAAATACGAACTATCCCCGGCTGGAACATCGTACCGGAACGCTGCATCAAAAAATCTACCGAAGCTGTTGGCAGCTGTGCTTTTTTGTAACTTCGTTTACTGCATAGTGCATCATAAACATCTGCAATATGTATAATCTTCGCGAAAAGATAAATCTGGTCACCTTCGAGTCCTAACGGATATCCTGTACCATCCACATTTTCATGGTGCATATATACACCCATTTTGATCTTGGAAGTCAGCATCACATTGTCTTTTAACAATTCGTATCCATACTCTGAGTGTTTCTTCATCTCTTCGTACTCTTCCGGTGTTAATTTACCCGGTTTATGTAACAGCTTTGTCGGTATTTGCAATTTACCGATATCATGAAGTAATGCCGAAACTGCCAATTCTTTTAGAAGACCTTTGCGCATACCCATACCGATCCCGATCATAACTGCATAAATCGAAACATCAATGGAATGTTCATATGTAGAGTTTGATTTAGAACGAAGACATGACATATCCAGACTGATCTCTGACATATCCGTAATCTCATCGACGATCAGTTCCGCCACATCCATCGCTGCATCAATATCTAAATTTTGCAACGCTTTGACTGCCTTACGCTCGGTATCTTCACTGATCAGCTCTTCTAGGAAAATATCTTCGGATAAAGCATCTTCGATATAAATTCCTGTCAATTCCCTTTTTCGCATCTGCTGAATCAGCGGCTCTGTCAACATAACATTAGCATGAACTAAAATATCGCCCTTTTCATTCAAGATTGCTTTAGCAACTTTCATTCCCGCTGCAACATCCATTATCCCTACATATCTCATCCAAAATATCCTTTCAAAATGCCCCCACTTTTCTCCTATACAACGTTTTACAATCTATCACAGTTCTTTTTTTCTGGCAATACTGTTTGAAAAAATCTAATAAAGAATTCATATTTTTTATCTTGCTTAAAGGATTCCTCACACAGACTCTTTTATTATAGACCGGAGATAAACCTCATAAAGCCTTCCATACCCTGTTTTGTATTTTTATAAACACCGGCATGCTCTAATACTTTCTTAAAGACTTCTCCGATCTCTTTTTGCAAAATTTCTTCTACATTCTCTTGTGTTACAGAATCATAACTGCCGATAAAAGTTTCTACCCAGTCTGCATGCTTTGCAAGTTCTTCATCACTGCTGATGTCTTTTCCTGCCACAATAAATTCTCCCAAACGCTTCATCTCATTTTTCAAACGTGCCGGAAGCACGGCAAGGCCCATTACTTCGATCAGACCAATGTTTTCTTTCTTGATATGATGAAGCTCCTGATGCGGATGAAATACGCCGAGTGGATGTTCTTTGGTTGTAATATTATTTCTTAAAACCAGATCAAACTCATATTTGCCGTCGCGCATACGTGCGATCGGTGTGATCGTATTGTGCGGCTCTCCATCTGTCTGTGCATAGATAAAGAAATCCTCATCGGTATACTTTCTCCAGCTTTCCAAAATATGAGAAGCTGCTTTCACCAAAAGACCGGCATCTGTATGACGGATTCGGATCACGGACATCGGCCAATTGACAATACCGGCTTCGATCTGTTCAAAGCCCGGAATCGTGATCTCTTTTTTGATACCGGCACGTTCCATTGCAAATTCATAATGTCCACCCTGAAAATGCTCATGGGCAAGGATCGATCCTCCTACGATCGGCAGATCGGCATTCGAGCCGATAAAATCAACCGAAAAGCTCAGCGAATAACCGCCCGGCAAAAGCTCAGCGAAATGCAGATTCGTCAATCTTCATTGGTGTATGCTCTTTGTTAAATAAGATGCAATGCTCATTGTAATATACGTATGGCGAATATTGAAATCCCCATGGCTTTCCGTCAATCTCAACCGGCATAATACGATGTGACTGTCTGGCAGGATGATCGATACGTCCTGCATATCCTTCATTTTCTTTACACAACAGACATTTTGGATAAGCACTCTGCTTTGCATTTTTCGCTGCAGCGATCGCTTTTGGATCTTTCTCAGGCTTTGACAGATTGATCGTGATATCTAAAGTGCCATACTCTGTCTCGGCTTTCCACTTACGGTCTTTTGCAATACGGTAACGGCGGATATAATCTGTATTGCAACTGAAGTCATAATAAAAATCAGTTGCCTTCTTTGGTGATTCTTTATAAAGCTCCCGGAACTTTTTGATCACAACACTTGGTGCAGGAACCAAAGCTCCCATCAGCTTCGTATCAAAAAGATCACGATATACCACGCTGTTTTCCTGCATTACGCCATTTTCATAAGCCCAGTCCATGATCTGTGCTAAAATATCTTCGAGTTTCATCTCCTCTTCACATACAGTTTCTTTGTATTCGTCAAGATGCAGGATCTCTAACAGACGATTGATCGTATAGATCTCGTCTTCTTTTGCAACTAATCCCTTCTCTTTACCATATTGTACTAATTGTGCTATCAGACTGTTTATATCTTTCACGTTGTGCCTCCACTCTTTTTTATGTATTCCCGAAATCTTCTGATTGAAAATTTTCGAGACGGATTTTTGATATACAATGACATTTTATACCATTTAACGGATCCGGTCTTTTTTCTGGTCAAGCATTACGTTAACTGCATGCTCTAATGCTTCAATCGATGCGGTAATAATATCCTCATGAATACCTGCACCCCAGTAAAGCTTCTTCTCGTCCTGTGTAATACCTACATAAGCAATTGCCTGTGCATCTGATTTCTTTGACAATGAATGCTCTTCGTATTCATCCAGTGTATAGCTGATATCAAAATATTTCTTCACAGCGTTGTTGACTGCATTGATACGGCCGTTTCCTTTTGCTTCCACAACTTCCTTAACACCGTCCTGTCGGATCGTCACTTTCGCCACAATACCGTCTTTCTGCTCAAAATGTGCTTCAACGATCTCAAATGTCTTCTTAGGATTGCAATACTTTTCCTTAAAGACATCTAACATTTCCTGTGGGCTAAGTTCAGCATGTTCATGATCTGATACGCCTTTCATCAGATAACCGACTTCCTCACGCATCTTGTCAGGCAATACAAGACCAAAGTTGTGCTTTAAGACATATGCTACGCCACCTTTTCCTGACTGGCTGTTGATACGGATCACATCGGAATCGTATGTTCTTCCGACATCCACAGGATCGATCGGCAGATATGGTACTGTCCATTTGTACTCGCCTGTCTCTTCGCGGTGTGTCATGCCCTTTGAGATCGCATCCTGATGAGAACCTGAGAATGCAGTAAATACTAACTCGCCCGCATATGGTTCACGCATAGAAACCTGCATATCGGTTAAGCGTTCATACGTTTCTTTGATCTGCTGCATATTTGTAAAGTTTAATTTAGAATCCACACCATGAGAATGCAAATTCATTGCAACCGTTACAATATCTAAGTTACCGGTACGCTCACCATTTCCGAACAACGTTCCCTCGATACGGTCTGCTCCGGCAAGGATACCCATCTCTGCATCGGAAACGCCGCAGCCGCGGTCATTGTGCGGATGAAGGGAAAGAACGACATTATCGCGGTATTTCAGGTTTTTGCTCATGTATTCCACCTGGCTTGCATAAACGTGCGGCATGGAAAGCTCCACGGTGCTCGGCAGGTTGATGATGGCTTTGCGGTCTGCAGTCGGCTGCCATACGTCGAGAACGGCGTTGCACACCTCAAGCGCATATTCCGGCTCGGTTCCGGTAAAGCTCTCCGGGCTGTACTCGAAGCGGTATTTCTCGCCGGCCTCTTCTGTCAGCTCTTTTAAGAGCTTCGCTCCCTCAACGGCGATTTTCAGGATGTCTTCTTTCGACTTTTTGAAGACCTGCTGACGCTGTGCATAGGAAGTGGAATTGTAAACGTGAACGATAGCATTCTTGCAGCCCTTTAATGCCTTGAAGGTCTTGCGGATGATATGCTCTCTCGCCTGGGTCAAAACCTGAACGGTTACGTCTTCCGGGATCAGATCCTGCTCGATCAGGGTGCGGAGAAACTCATATTCGGTCTCGGATGCTGCCGGGAAGCCAACCTCGATCTCTTTGAAACCAACTTCCACAAGAAGTTTGAAGAACTCTACCTTCTGTTCCAGGCTCATCGGAATGACAAGCGCCTGGTTTCCGTCACGCAAGTCAACGCTGCACCATACCGGTGCTTTCTCGATGCTGTCTTTTTTTGCCCAGTCCATGCACGGAACCGGCGGCATATAGTACTGTTTCTGATACTTCTTTACATTCATCATGATTTTCTCCTCTCAGAAAGTGAAATATAATTTATTCTGCCGACATAAATTCGGGATGAAAGCATAAAAAAATCTCTCATCTTCTGTGTCGGCTTCTGACACAAGAGACGAAAGACTTGCTATCTTACGCGGTACCACTCCTGTTTTACAGAGATTTTCTCTGTACACTCTGCGGATACGGATGAAACATCTGCATATCCTGCCCCTCTAACGGTGGGTTTCCGTCTGCACCTACTCTTTTTATTCTAAATTTGGGAGCAGCGGCTCTGAGGTCAGTTCCACGGAATTCGTCTGCTGTTTCGCATCACCCAACAGCTTTCTGGATTCGGAAGCTCCATGTAGTATTCCTCTTCTTTGCCTTTTTCCTAACTTGGCTCTTATGTTACCATTTTTCTCCATCTCTGTCAAGCGCAAAACGCAGGATTCCGTAAAAATACACCCGCCGGAAAGGAGGCTCCGGCGGGTGCTCTAATACATGATTTCGTTGTTTTATTTGTTGTACTCTTCCAGGTATTTCTGGTAATCCTCTACCTGTTTTCCGTGGATTTCCTTGAGCTCATCCAGTGTAGTCGGAACAGCCAGTCCTAAGTTGTCCAGCCAGTCTTTCCGGATCCACAGAGTCTCACATGCCGGCTCTGCAACGTCGCCCGGGATACGGTAAATTCCGTTGTCTCCGGATGCATAGAACATAACGCCAGGATCTACGCTGTTGTAGTAGTCAACCATGTTGGTGTATTTCTTCATATACGGAGAAACATCCACCAGAAGGCCTGCGTCTACCCATTTCGTATAGTCAGCTTCCATGTTCCACCACCAGATGATGTCCGGTCGCTGTGTCTCATCGCCCATCAGAAGGGAAATTTTGGATGTTGCATCCGACCAGCCCGGCAGTGCAATGATATCGATATCCAGGTTGCAGCGGTCCTCCATCCATTTCTGCATTTCGCTCTCTCCTTTCCTTCCGGCGATATAATGCATTATTTTGCACCATTATTTTTTAATGTGTGATATTAACAAGGTTTTTATTCTTGCGTTTTTGTTCAGTTTAGTTTTCCTTAAATGCACCATTTTGCATTACTAATTAGTGTTTTTCTACATGGCATTTATGCACGAATTTGAATCATTGCAAAAAGGGAGCCGGAAACGCCCCGGCAGACGGTTTTTCTTCTCGTCCGCCGGGGCGTCCCTGGCTTTCTTTCTTTGTTCACTTTTTCCTGTTTTTTCTATTTCTTTCTATCCCTGGCGCTTGCACGAGGAACGGCGCACCACAACCTCCCCCGAAACGAGAATCCGCTCTTTCGGCGCTTCCGG
>OKSA01003635.1_pt1 | contig 11184 bp, 8 predicted proteins | sample 1601181 | NCBI WGS metagenome assembly OKSA01 (sample SAMEA3541538, study PRJEB24748) | human gut metagenome | biome: human gut; feature: human-associated habitat; material: faeces | place: China | collected 2012 | reverse complement strand
CATCTGCTGAGCCGTCGAGTACGCATCATCATACTCCGTCTCATAGGTCTCTCTTTCTTCCTTATCCGCAAATGAATTTTTAAACTCAAATCCATTCTTTTTCATCAACTCGCGAATCGCACAGTAAGAAACAAACGTCTGGATGTAATCTCGTTTCTGCACTTCCTGAATGTTCAGCTTAATTTCTTCCTGGTACGCCTCATCGTAATCCACCTTCGTAATCACGCCATCATCTAACATCTGGTCTAAAATACGATTTTTACGTTTGACCGTGTTATCAAAATTTTTCAATGGATTATAAAGGGTTGGATTATTTGGAATAGAACACAAAAAGCATAACTGCCCAAGTGACAATTCTTGACAGCTCTTTCCGAAATATCCGCGTGCCGCCGCCTCAATTCCATAGTAACCATTTGCATAATAAATGGTATTTAAGTAAAATTCCAGAATCTGGCTTTTGGTGTACTTCTTTTCCAGCTCAAGCGCAATAAAAATTTCCTTTATTTTACGCTCATACGTCTTCTCCGTCGAGAGGAAAACACCGCGTGCTAACTGCTGGGTAATTGTCGATGCTCCCTGTGTTTTCTCACCGTTGTTCTTAATCAATGCAAAAACCGCACGCATAATACCTTTGGCATCAATTCCGTTATGTGAGTAAAACTTTTTGTCTTCGGTAACAATTGCTGCATCCTTTACCGCCTTTGGTATTTTGTCCAAGGTAAGGTAATAGGAGTCTTTTTCTCCCTTTAATTTCGCTATCTCTTTGCCCTTATTGTTATACACAATCGACGTCTCGGATGAACGGAATGTATCTATGGACGACTCTTTCACAAGCGCAACCGCGTCATCCTGCATTGCGAAGATATCTTTTCCATATTTGAAATAAAAGATAATTCCGCCGACTAATATTGTGAGCAGAAACAAAAGTAATACAATTTTAAACCCAAACCAAAACTTAGGATGTTTCCGCTGTTTTTTGTTTTTTCTAGCCATCTTTACCTCCATTTCTCCCGCTTTATACTACGTGGACGCTTTGACTTATGTATCATCATACCACATTTAGCGTATCTTGGAAAGAATTTCTTTATGCACAGCCCCTGCACGGTGTTCCCATGTATGCGACTTCTCAGCCGTCTCATACGCCGCTTTCTGCATGTGCTCCCATTTCTTTCGATTTTCTAAAATTCCCTGCACCATATCCGGCAGGCATTCAAGTGCATCCAGTTCATAAAAGAAAATATCCTCTCCATCCCGTAAATTTTCTGTCAAATACCGGCTCCAGTCGGTAAAACATACAGCGCCGTTTAACATCGAATTAAATACGCGATCATGTGCGCCATCCTTAAACCACGGCATTACATTCAAAGAAACTTTCGCCTTGCTTAACGCCTGCAGACACGCCAGTGAATCAACGCCACCCTCTTTTATCAGATTTTCCGGATGTTCACAGGGAAGAAATTCCCATCCAGCTCCAAAACAATGCACGGAAACACCGGCATCCACAAGCGTCTGCACCACTTTTCCACGAAAATAATTGCGCACATACAAATCGATCATAATCATATTTGGCATCATTTCTTTTACACCGTCTTCGGTAATATCCTCAACCTCGGAAAGCAGATGCTCACGAATTCCGATATCCATCCCCTGATGCGGATGTTTCTTAAAATCCTCAATAATTCCGTAATAAAAATCGGCATACTCTTTGCCATGTCTCTCAATCGTCGGTTCAAATTTAGAAAGCGGCGTGTAATTTCCGGTAAATACAACGTCATATGGGCGTTCTTCCCACTTAGGCAGCGTATCTTCTTCCCACAAGGACGTTCCCGCCAATGGCAGAAACAGCCCCCGCTTAATTTCCGGAAAATAATACTGCAAATAAGCTTCATGCTCTCTGTCAATCGAAATCTGGCAGTAGTCTTTTGGCAAAAATGGCAGAAATTTATGATAGTAAAACGGATGGTCAACCACAATATTGATAACCGGTATTTTTCTGTCATCAAACAAATGAATTCCCTTGCAGTCAATAAAATATTCCTCACCACAGCAGCCGTCAAAATTAAACGTCACTGCCGCTGTTGCCTCCGGTTTGGCAAACAAAAGCAATTCGGCAAGACTATCATACGATTTACACTGGTCAAAGTAAAACACTTCATATCCCAATTTACTAAAAGTCTTCCCAAGCTGCTCACTAAAAAAACTTAATGTTTCAATTCCCTTGGTAAATAAAATAATTCGTTCGATTTTCATACTGCCTCCGCTATTGATTAAATATGATCAAATGCCTTCTGTCACAAAGAGGGTATTCCGATTTTACAATCAAAATACCCTCTTTCTTATCTTGTTTCTTTTACCTTACGGCAAATCAATTTCTGAATATTCTTTCGGTGGCAGTGCAGTTGTTGAATCCTTAACAAACTTGCGCACAGCCTGTGCCGCTTTCGGTATCGCAATATTCGTACCAACACCGGCAACACAGCCACCCGGACAGCCCATACCTTCAATCAGACAGCCATCCTTTTTACCGGCCTTCGCCATAAGAAGCATTTTCTGACAGTCGGATAATCCTTCCGCATGCTCAATATAAACTTCCGTTCCCGGATAATATTCGTTAATGCAGTTTTCAATGGCATTTGCAACACCACCGGCAACGGCGTAACCACGTCCGGTTCCTGTTGCATCATGAATTGGCTCCTCTGCATCATAGGTTTCCATATCAATTCCTTTGGCAGTGAAAATCGCATCCAATTCTTCAAAGGTAATTACAAAATCCACATCACTTCGTACCGAACGGCGGGAAGCTTCCAGTTTCTTTGCCGCACACGGTCCGACAAATACAATCTTAGCTTCCGGATGACGCTGTTTAATTGTACGTGCAGTAGCCACCATTGGTGTCAGAGCACTCGAAACAGTCTCTACCATATCCGGCAGTGTTTTCTTTGCCAACATCGACCAAGCCGGACAACAGGAAGTCAGCAAAAATGGAAGTTTTCCTGTTTTTACTTCATTTACATAATGTCTTGCTTCCGTAATCGCTCCGATATCTGCACCAAGTGCAACTTCGAACACTTCCGCAAAACCAATTTCTTTCAATGCTGCTTTGATTTTCCAAAGACGGACATCGTCACCAAACTGTCCGATAACCGCCGGAGCCAATTCGGCAATAACCGGTCCCTGCTTCATTGCCTGAATCAACTGGAAAATCTGGGATTTATCTGCAATCGCTCCAAATGGACATGCAGCCATACATTGTCCGCATTTTACGCATTTTTGGTCATCAATCCGGGCACGTCCGCGCTCATCACTGGAAATGGCTTTCACACCACATGCAGCTGCACATGGACCAACCTTCTTCGCAATTGCATCATAAGGACAGATTGCCTTACATTTTCCACATTTAATACATTTATCTTTATCAATATGAGATTTTCCGTCTACAATGCTGATAGCACCTTTCGGGCAAACCTCTACACAAGGATGTGCCACACAGCCACGGCACTGATTGGATACTTCATATACGTTATCCTCACACATATCACAAGCCGACGGAATTACCTGCATCAAAGGCGGCTCATAATATTTTTCTGCCACATTACTCTCATCCAATCCACTTGTAACGTGAACCGGTTCGTCATCCGGTCTTAATGAAAGTCCCATCGCAAGACGCACACGCTCCGAGCAGATAGCACGCTCACGGTAAATACTCTCACGGTATAAAGGCGCATCTCCCGGCGTAATTTTATATGGGATTGCCTCGATATCATCATTTATGTTCTGTGAATCAAAAGCGACTTTTGCAACTTCTGTAAACACTTTCTGTCTCAGTGTCTTAATCGGGGTTTCTATTCCTCTCATTCTTGTCCTCCTTGGCGTAATTGATACAAATTCTCATAATCAATGGTAGAATATCATAGTTTCCAAATATTTTCAAGATACTTCCGATACTTCTCTTGTTCTTCTTTTGGTTCCACGATCGAAACACCCTTTCCAATCCCCGCAAGCCAACCATAAAACTGCTTGCTGACACTGATTTCTACGAATGTCCGAAACTGTGTCTCGGACTCTTTTAAAACGGGAATTTCCTTTCCAAAACGGTCAATTGCAACGCCAATCAGCGAATTATCAAAAACAAGCTGAAGCCTTTTTTTCTCCCCGGCAAACATTCCAAACGTTTTTTTTGAAAAATCCGTGACATCCAATTTTTGATATGCTGTTTCCCCTTCTCTTTTTCCCTCTTCTCTCTTTAACTGTCGAAGTTTATCTACACGGAAATATTTAATCATCTCTGCTTTGTGGTCATACGCCAGCAGATAATAATTTTCGTCTTCCCACATAAGCATCCATGGAGAAACAAGATAGCGTTCGCCACCGTGCCGCGGCACAAGTTCCTTGTTCTGATTCCATTCGCAGTAAACAAAAGTAACCGGTTGATTTTCGTGCATTGCCTGATGAATGTCATCAATCAGATAAAGGGAAGACAAATTTTCTGTTTTCACACGGTCATTGACACAAACTTGACGCTGTAACCGATTTGCCTCATGGCGGCTCGTGAAATGTTCCAACTTCTCAATCAAATTTCTGCTTTGTTTTTGCGTAATAAATTTGGACGCCTGCACAGCATCAACTAAAAGTTTTAACTCCGCCAATTCAAACTCACGGCTTCCCAGATAGTAACCCGCCGGGTTTTTCTGACATACAACATCGTACCCGAGTATCTGCAAAGCTTCCATGTCCGAATAAACACTTTTTCTTTCCGCATGAATACCATTCTGCTTTAAATACGAGATGATTTGCGGCATCGTTACCGGATGTTTTTCGTCACTCTCACTTCGCAGCAGTTCCAAAATGTAAAATAATTTGTATTTCTGGTTTGGTGCTTTCGGCATCAGGATTCCTCCTCCCTTGATTCCATTACGATCTGGTCTCGCCCATGCTCTTTTCCATAATAAAGAAGTTCGTCCGCACGGTTAATCGCTTCTTCCATTTTCTCTTCTTCACAGTAAGTTGCAATACCAATCGTCAGAGAAATTGAGAATTCCATACCGTTATGTGAAAACTTTTTCGATTTCACATCGTCCAAAAATCCCTGCAAAACTTTTCCCGTCTCATTTACTGTTCCATCAAAACCAATCAAAAATTCTTCGCCGCCCCAGCGTGCAGAAAAACCATCTTCACCAACTGCTTTCTGTAGTGCTCCGGCAACATATTTTAGAACTTCATCACCTTTTTCATGACCATAACTGTCATTGACGCTCTTAAAAAAATCGATATCTGCAATCGCAAGTGAAAAACAATCGTTTTCTCTACGGTAATCCATCTGAATCTGCGCCGCACGCCGGTTCAGAAGTTTTGTCAATGGGTCACGTGACACCATTTCTTCCAATGAATCACTGACCGCCACTGCATATTCGCCCATTTGCGCCAGTTCGTCGCCTCTCTTTAAAACATTTTCCGGCATTTCATGATGAAATTCTCCATGCGCCACTCTGCCAAGAAATCTCTTAATTGCCTGAATCGCCTCCACCATTTTCTGTGCCGACAGATTACAGATAAATCCGGCAAGAATTATGATAAACAGGCAGATAATCACATTCCCATGCGTCATAAATCTCATGGAAGTATTCACAGACTCCGCCGACTCTCCGGCAAAACTAACACCTACAACTTCATTCTCATCATTGCGAATTGGCACATAGTAGCCAAAGTATCTGACTCCCATAACGTCAACATTCTGGGAAAAATATTCTTCCCCGTCTTCAATCACTTGTGAAGCAACTTCTTTATCTAAGTGAGAGCCAACCAAACGATTTCCTTTTTTATCAACCAGTGTTGTAAGACATCTCTCATCACCAACAAATACAGTAACATCCGCACCGGTATCATTTTTAATATCGTCTAAAACGCGGTAATCCGATGTAATTTCTGTTTCCCCCTTATAAACCCTATCGTCTTTCTGTGAAAAATCTCCCGCATCCAACACATTATAAATACTAATCAGATTATGAGCGATACCGGACAAACTCTTTTCAATCTCAAATACCATACCTTCATGAACCGAATTCTGACTGTAAAATGTCATGACAACTCCTAAAATTGCAATCGGAATTACTGACATTCGCATGATGGTAAAAATTAGACTTTTCCTTTTTTTTCGCGCCATATCCGACACCCCCTCATTTCCATTGTATACGTTTACTCTTCGTCCTCTTCCGGCAAAGCCATTTTCTGCTCTACCATAACTTTTTCATCCAAGCAGTTAAAAATTCCATCTACAATTGCTTCGTCCGGTTTCTTCGTTATTACACTAACAACCGGGACAACAATCAAACCAGCAAGCATTGCTAATGCTCCGGCGTTAATCGGTGATGCAATATAATTGATAAACATGTTAGAAACCGTAATTCCAACTCCGGCAATAAAGCTTGCCCAGACAGCCGCTTTTGTCACGCGCTTCCAGTACAGTCCATACAAAAATGGTGCTAAAAACGCTCCTGCCAGAGCACCCCAGCTGATTCCCATAAGCTGTGCAATAAATGCCGGCGGATCAAGTGCAATCACAACGGAAATGATGATAAAGAACGCAAGCAGTATTCTCATCCAGATTAACTGCTTTTTCTCACTCATATCTTTTACAAACAATGGTTTGATAAAATCAAGTGTGAGTGTGGAACTTGACGTCAGCACAAGGCTCGACAAAGTCGACATGGATGCAGACAAAACAAGCACAATGACAATTCCAATCAGAATGTCAGGCAGGCTTGAAAGCATCGTCGGTATAATAGTATCATATGCCACACTGCCATCGGCTGCTTTTGTCACACCGGAAATCTGGCTGAATCCACCAAGGAAATAGCAGCCGCCGGAAACAACTACGGCAAACAACGTCGAAATAATAGTTCCTGTATGTACTGCTTTTTCATCTTTAATGGCATAAAATTTCTGAATCATCTGTGGAAGGCCCCACGTACCCAATGAAGTTAAAATCACAACCCCAAGCAGATTCAATGGGTCTGGTCCAAAGAAAGATGCATAAGCTCCCGGCATTACGTCACTTGGCACATGCGCAAGTTCCTTCACTGCAGCCAAAAATCCGCCATGACCGGAAAGCACTGCCGCAATGACTGCCACAATACCAAATAACATAATAATTCCCTGAATCAAGTCATTCAGTGCAGTCGCCATATAACCGCCCACAATAACATATACACCGGTCAGCACCGCCATCACGACTACACAGATGCGGAAGTCAATATCAAATGCCATACCAAACAAATAGGAAAGACCATTATACACCGATGCGGTATACGGAATGAGAAAAATAAAGGCAATCATCGACGCTGCAACGCGAAGCGATTTACTGCCATAACGTTTTCCAAAGAAATCCGGCATGGTCATGGATTTCAAATGCTTTGTCATAATTCTTGTACGTCGTCCCAATACAACCCATGCAAGCAGAGAACCAAGCACTGCATTGCCAATTCCAATCCAAGTGGAAGCAAGTCCGTATTTGTAACCGAACTGTCCTGCATATCCGACAAATACAACCGCTGAAAAATAAGACGTTCCATATGCAAATGCGGTCAGCCACGGACCAACCGAACGTCCTCCCAACACAAAACCATTCACATCTGTCGCATGCTTTCTGGAATAAAATCCAATCCCAAGCATCACGGCAAAAAATACCAGTAACAAAATCACCTTAATAACCATAATAAACTCTCTCCTTCGTATGTTATTGCAACTACCCTATTACTCACTATTTTATCATAATTTCGGAGGGGTTTCCATAGTGAGTTTTTTTGGTTCCGTAATTGTGTAGAAAAGTTTTGTGACTCGTGGGTCTACGTTCCACTCCGGTCCGCGCAGGTCAGAGGTTCCCCGAACCTCTTGCGCCGTTCTCACTAATTGAGTTGCGTAGCAGCAGGGGTGCTGAAACTACCAGCACCTCCTGCTGACGCACTCAAACCCACGAGTCACAAAACTTTTCTACACAATTACTGGAATCCAAATAAATCGACAAAAAACAGTTGTCCCCCTCCTTCTCACCAGCCTCCTCTTTCCCAAAAAGCAAAAAATAAAAAGAAATCCCCCGAAAAGCTATATTTGCAACGCAAATATCCTGCTTTTTAGGGGATTCTTTTTATTTTTCAGCTAACTGCAACCGAATCAACGATTTTCGCAAAGCCAAATCTGCTCGTGCCATGTTTATATTTTCATCTGCACTTTTTAAGCGGCGCTCGGCTCTCGCCTTCGCCTCTGCCGCACGATTAATGTCAATTTCTTCCGGCCACTCGCAGGACTGAGCAAGAATTGTAACTTTATCCGGTGTAATTTCCATAAAGCCTTCCAGCACTGCTGCCTCTTTGAGCACGCCACCCGGCTCGGTAATCGTCATTACACCAGGTGCAACAATCGTCGTAAGCGGAATGTGATCCGCATAGATTCCGATGTCACCTTCCGTCGTCGTAAGTTCCACCATCTCAGCATCTCCGGTATAGAAAATGCGCTCCGGCGAAATCACTTCAAGACGAAATGTTTTACGTTCTGCCATGTTGTAACCACTTCCTTTCCTATCCGCCTGAAATTACTGGCGGCTCTCTTTGTATCGTGCTACAACATCATCAATACTTCCGGCATTTAAGAAATAACCTTCCGGAATCTCATCATGTTTACCATCCAGAATTTCTTTGAATCCCTGAATCGTATCAGACAACTGAACATATTTACCGGGAAGACCGGTAAACTGTTCTGCGACGTTAAATGGCTGCGACAGGAATCGCTGCACTTTACGCGCACGGTTGACAAGCATTTTCTCGTCTTCCGACAACTCGTCCATACCAAGAATGGCAATAATATCCTGTAACTCTTTGTAACGCTGCAAAATCTCCTGAACACCACGGGCAACCTGATAATGTTCTTCACCCAGCACACGAGGGTCCAGCATACGGGATGTTGAAGCCAGCGGGTCTACTGCCGGGTAAATACCAAGTTCTGCAATCGAACGCTCCAATACGGTTGTCGCATCCAAGTGGGCAAAAGTCGTCGCCGGAGCCGGGTCTGTCAAGTCATCGGCCGGTACATAAACCGCCTGAACGGATGTAATCGAACCGCTCTTTGTCGAAGTGATTCGCTCCTGCAAAGCACCCATCTCTGTCTGCAGTGTCGGCTGGTAACCTACCGCACTCGGCATACGTCCTAAAAGCGCTGAAACCTCAGAACCTGCCTGTGTAAAACGGAAGATGTTGTCAATAAACAAAAGCACATCCTTTCCACCTTTGTCACGGAAATATTCTGCCATCGTAAGTCCGGCAAGACCTACTCGCATTCTCGCTCCGGGCGGCTCATTCATCTGTCCAAACACCATGGTTGTTTTATCAATTACGCCGGACTCAATCATTTCATAGTACAAATCATTTCCCTCACGGGTACGCTCACCAACACCGGTAAATACCGAATATCCACCGTGCTCTGTAGCAATGTTTGTAATCAACTCCTGAATGAGTACCGTTTTACCTACACCGGCACCACCAAACAAACCAATTTTACCACCCTTCTGATATGGGCACAAAAGGTCAATTACTTTAATACCGGTTTCCAAAATCTCCGATTCGGTAGACTGCTCTTCAAAAGAAGGTGCTTTTCTGTGAATCGGATCATACTCTTTTACTTTTGGCGGCTCTTTTTCATCAATTGGCTCGCCGAGAACATTAAACATACGTCCTAATGTTTCTTCACCTACCGGCACACAAATCGGAGCTCCCGTTGCCACTGCTTCCATGCCGCGGACCAGACCATCCGTTGGTCCCATGGCAATACAGCGAACGGTATCATCACCCAAATGCTGTGCCACCTCAACTACAAGCTTATCCCCATCCTGTCGTTTGATGTGGATTGCTTCATTAATCTCAGGCAGGTTTCCGTCCTGAAAACGAATATCCAGTACGGCTCCAACAATCTGGGTAATTACGCCGAGACTTGTCTTACTATTCTCTGCCATTTTCTACCTCCTAACTTATCGCTGACGCACCAGCAACAATCTCTGTCAATTCCTGAGTAATTGCAGCCTGTCTTGCACGGTTATACTGCAATCCCAAGGTATCAATCATCTCCTCTGCGTTACTTGTTGCAGAATCCATCGCCTGCATACGCGCACCATTTTCACTGGCCACCGCTTCCACGAGCGCACCAAAGATTAGGCTGTTTACATACAAAGGAATGATATAACCCAGAGTTTCTTCCTCCTCCGGCTCATAATTCATCTGTGCCACAGCACCCTTATCCTTCTCATCCTCTTCCTGTGCATTCTCCTTGATATCATCCTCTGCAAATGGAAGAATTTTAATCAAAGTAGGGATTTGTGTCACGGTATTTTTAAATACCGTATACGCTAAATACACTTCATCAATGTCACCATTTTCCAACGCACCAATCACGGTCTTTCCAATGCTTACCGCATCTCCAAACAACGGATTGTTAATCACCTCGGAAAAATCCCCCTGACAGGTATACCCCTGTCTCACAAGGCTTTCCAAGCCTTTTCTTCCAACCGGAAAAATAATCGTATTTTCTCGGTCAAAATCACCTTTGGTAACTAACTTGACAAGATTGGAATTGTAACCGCCTGCCAGTCCTCGATTGGAAGACACGACGATCACGGCTTTCTTGTCCGATTTTCCTTTCTGCAGGAACGGATGAGACATCTGTCCGGACTTTGCAATCATCCCGGCTACTGTCTCATACATCGTATCAAAATACGGTTTGGACTCCTCCGCATTCTGCTTTGCCTTGGTCAGCTTGACCGAAGACACCAGCTTCATCGCCTTGGTGATCTGCTCCGTACTCTGTACGCTCTCCTTCCTCCGTTTAATATCTCTCATAGAGGCCATATGATTGATTCCTCCATTCTGCTTTTATACATACGTCATTACTTGGTAAATTCTTCCTTGATCTCTTCGATCGCCTTCACAAGCTTCTCCTCAATCTCTGCGCTCATCTCGCCACTGGTGCGGATCGCCTCCGGGATCTCCGGATATTTCGTGTCAACATACTCAAAGAGCTCTTTCTCGAATTCCAGGATCTGATCCAACTCAATATCGATCAGATATTTCTTGGTTGCCGCATAAATGATCATTACTTCATTCTCTACCGGCATAGGCTTGTACTGATCCTGCTTTAAGATCTCAC
>OKSA01003634.1_pt1 | contig 11184 bp, 10 predicted proteins | sample 1601181 | NCBI WGS metagenome assembly OKSA01 (sample SAMEA3541538, study PRJEB24748) | human gut metagenome | biome: human gut; feature: human-associated habitat; material: faeces | place: China | collected 2012 | reverse complement strand
TACTGATGACTTCGTCGATGTGGGAGAAGCTCATGCGCTCGGTTTTGCCGAGCTTTACGGGCTTGACTTTCATCATAAAATCAACCACTCCTTACTTTTATACTCTACGGGATGTCGTATACACGGGTCAAATTTGAGCAGACACACATAATTCGACCCGCGTCGAAGGGAACCTTTCGGCGTTTTTCACAAACTTTTCGGTTTGACCCGTCCAGTCACCGCCTGCGCATTCCTCTTTTTGGCGCACTAGTCCATTATGTGATACTAATGCAGTATACACCCTAAAAGCCTTGCTGTCAAGCCATTTTTCAGATTTTTGCCAAAACAAATTTATTTTTTCTTTCATTTTCGCACGCCCGGCAGCGTGTTGTGTTTTGCTGTTTTAGGGCTTGATTTTTTTATTTTGCACGTTCCTGTTCATAATCCCCTTGTGCAATTTGTCTATCTTTGCCCTTGTGTTTTGGCGTATTACTTTTACAGTCGGATATGCCCGTTTTCCCTTGCGGCCCTTTTTTGTGAAAAAGCAGCTCAGAAAAGCTCGCAGGCTTTTCTGAGCTGCAAATATAAAAATAATGTTTCCTCTAATATTGCCAGAGTGCAAGCGGCGGCAATTATAATCGTTCACTCATCCAGATAATCCCGCAGACGCTTTGCACGGCTGGGATGCCGCAGCTTGCGCAGGGCCTTGGCTTCGATCTGCCGCACCCGCTCCCGGGTCACATTGAACTCCTTACCCAGCTCTTCCAGCGTGTGCGCCCGGCCATCCTCCAGCCCGAAGCGCAGTGCGATCACCCGCTCTTCCCTCGGTGTCAGGCTTTTGAGCACGCTGAACAGTTCCCGCCGCAGCAGCTGCCGCCCGGCTTCATCCACCGGGACGCCTGCATCCTCGTCCTGAATAAAATCTTCAAGGTGGGCATCCTCTTCCTCGCCCACCGGCGTTTCCAAGCTGATGGGGTCCTGCGCCAGCTGCAGCAATTCCCGCACACGGTCCGGCTCCATGTCCAGCTGAACAGCGATCTCTTCCGCGGTAGGCTCCCGGCCATTTTTCCGCAGCAGGTCACCCGTCGTCTTTTTGACCCTGTTGATGCTCTCCACAAGGTGCACCGGGATGCGGATGGTCCTCCCCTGATCCGCAATGGCGCGGGTGATGGACTGACGGATCCACCACGTGGCATAGGTGGAAAATTTGAAGCCGCGCTCCGGCTCAAACTTTTCCGCCGCCTTCATCAGACCGAGATTGCCTTCCTGAATGAGATCCAGAAACGGCAGGCCCCGCCCTGCATAGCGCTTTGCCACCGACACCACCAGCCGCAGGTTCGCTTCGCTGAGCTTCCGCCGGGCATCCTCGTCCCCGGCCTGCGCGGCACGGGCAAGCTCCGTTTCCTGCTCTGCCGTCAGAAGCGGCACCCGGCCGATCTCCTTCAAATAGGCCTTTACCGGGTCGTCCAGCGCCACCCCCTCTGCCGAAAGCTCATGTTCCAGCCTGCCGATCTGCGTTTCATCCAACGCAGGCAGGTCCGCTTCCTCTTCGGTCAGGTGCACGCCGCGGTCCTCCAGTGCCGTATACAGCTCGTCCAGCTGCGCCACATCGTAATCCTGTTCGTCCATGGCACGGCTGATCTGCTCCGGTGTCAGGGCATGGTGGCGTGCCCGCGCGGCCAGTGTTCTGGCCAATTCCTCCGTTTGCGACAATTTCTGCATGGTTCCTGCTCCTTTCCTCTCCTGCTCCAGCCGGAGGGGAAAGCGGGGGATCATTCTTCTACAGGCACATTTCCCTGCTTCTTTTCGCGCATCGACTGGAGGTAATCACTCAGTTCCTCATTGGACATATGCGCCGCCTTGCCTGCCATGGGCATCCCCCGGGCAATGCGGTCCAGATACAGCCGGATATCATCCGGCGTACAATTCACATCGCTGTATTGTGCCGCAAGATGGCTCAGTTCATTCAGCGCTTCTTCGCTTACAAAAGCGCGCAGCGTGGTCAGGCTGATCTCAATGCCCTCCTGTCGGCAGCGCAGCATGGCTTCAAACAGCTCCTTCTGCTGCGGCAGCACGAACTGTTCTGCGGTCAGCTGCCCCTGCACCAGATCGATATAGTGCGGCTCCCGCAGCATGGCCGCCAACAGCCGCTGCTGTGCGCTGGCAATGCCCAACGCCTGACTGCCACCCGCACTGTACGGCACGTTGATCTGATTCATCTCACCGGACTTGAGCGCCTGCTGCTTTTTCTCCCAGCGGTGCTTGCTGCCCGCCCTCTTCACGGCGGTCTCCAGCTGGGTCATGATAGCTGTTTTGGAGATGTTGGTCTCCTCAGCCAGACGCCCCGCATACACTTCCTGCTCGGTAGGGTTGGAGCGCTCTGCCAGCATATTCACAGCTTCCTTCACGTATTCCAGCCGCTGGGCATCCTGTGCCAGATCGTACTGGCTGCGCAGACGGCCCAGCCGGAAGTCCAGTGCATTGCCCACACCGTCCAGCAGGGCTTTGAATCGCTCTGCGCCATACTTTTTGATGTACTCGTCCGGGTCCTTTGCACCGGGGATCTGCAGCACGCCCACCTTTACCGGGCTGTTGCGGAACAGTTCCAGCGAGCGCAGCGTGGCCTTCTGGCCTGCTTCGTCCGAATCGTAGCTCAGGATCACCTCGTCAGCATACTCGCTGATGAGCCGCACCTGCTCCGGGGTCAGGGCCGTGCCGCAGGCGCACACTGCTGTGTCGATGCCTGCCTGATGCATACTGATCACGTCCATGTAGCCCTCGCACAGCACGAACCGGCGCACCGCGCTGCGCTTTGCGATCTGCAGCGCAAACACCGTCTCTGATTTGTGGTACACCAGCGTTTCCGGGCTGTTGACATATTTCGGTTTGGAATCGTCCAGCACGCGCCCACCAAACGCAATGATGTTGCCGCGCAGGTCAAAGATGGGGGTCATCACCCGCTTCCAGAACAGGCAGTAGATGCGGCCGGACGCACTGCGCTTGAACAGGCCGCTGGCATCCAGCTCCTGCTGATTGTAGCCCTTATCGCGCAGGAACTGATACAGCGCCTGTCCGTCGTTGGGCGCATAGCCCAGCCCGAACCGGACGATAGTCTTGTCGTCCAGACCGCGCCGCCGCCAGTAGGCACGGGCCTGCCGGGCTTCCTCCACGGTGGAGTTCAGGCAGGCGTGGAAAAACCGTGCCGCCTCCTTGTTCATGGAGAGGATGCGGCTGCGCATCCGGCCTGTTTTGTCGTCCTCCTGCGGCTCCGGCATACCGGCCCGCGCTGCCAGCAGCTTAACGGCCTCCGGGTAATCGATGCTGTTGATCTTTTTCGTAAAGGTAATGGCATCGCCGCCTGCGCCGCAGCCAAAGCAGTAAAAGCTCTGGGTGTCCGGGTAGACGTAGAATGAGGGCGTTTTTTCGCTGTGGAAGGGGCACAGACCGCCATACAAACGTCCCTTGCGCTTGAGCTGCACATAGCTGCCCACCAGCTCCACAATGTCGGTGCGGCGGGTCAGTTCTTCAATGTATTCGTGTGGGATCATGGATCTTTCAAACGACCTTTCGGATTTATAGGACATGCCACTTCCGGGGCACAAACAATTCCTCAAAAGTGCGGATGGCAAATTCATCGCTCATGCCACTGATGTAATCGGTCACTGCGCGTTCTCCGCCCTCCTGATAAGCCAGCTGGATGTAGAAGTTGGACATCCGGTCCACATGGTTCAGGTAGTAATCGTACAGTTCCCCGATCACCTTGTCCACCTTCTGCTCTTCCCGCTTGGCGGTCTTGTCCACGTACACGGTGGCGTACATGAAATCCCGCAGCGCAAGGAAGGCTTCGTTTTCCTCTGCGCCCACCTTCACATCCCCATCGCTGTTGGCAAGGATACTGTTGATCATGGTGGTGATGCGGGCAGATTTTGTCTGGCCCAGCACGGCGGTGCATTCCTTCGGCAGGGTGGCTGGGTCCAGCACACCGGCGCGCACCGCGTCCTCAATGTCATGGTTCACATAGGCGATCTGATCCGCCATGCGCACGATGCGCCCTTCCGGCGTTGCCGCCCAGGTGCCCTTTGTGTGGGTCACGATGCCGTTGCGCACCTCCCACGTCAGGTTCAGGCCCCGGCCGTCCTTTTCCAGCTTGTCCACCACATGCAGGCTCTGCATGTAGTGCTTGAAGCCGTCCGGGCACAGCTCATTCAGCGCGCGCTCCCCGGCATGGCCAAACGGCGTGTGGCCCAGATCATGGGCAAGGCTGATTGCTTCGGTCAGATCTTCGTTCAGCCGCAGGGCGCGGGCAATGGTCCGCGCGATCTGCGAGACCTCCAGCGTATGGGTCAGTCGGGTGCGGTACAGATCTCCCTCCGGCGAGAGGAACACCTGCGTCTTTTGTTTGAGCCGTCGGAACGCCTTGCAGTGCAGCACCCGGTCACGGTCACGCTGGAACACCGGCCGGATCGGGTCCTGCTCTTCCGGCAGCATGCGGCCGCGGCTTTGGTCGCTGAAGGTAGCCCACGGCGCGAAGGTCATATGTTCGATCTCTTCTGTGCGCTGACGTACATCCATACAAAGTCGCCCTCCCTTTTTGTCGCCATTCCCCCTCTCTGTTTCGGCACAGCCGATCCCAATTGCTGCGTCTGCGGCAATTGTAGCACACCCGCTTTGTCGAAGGGGGAAAAAGCCTGTCGGTTCGCAAAATAATGCTTGCTTTTTTATTTTTGCTGCTGCCGGGTTCAGAACGGTGCGTAGAACGGGTCGGATACCGTCACCTGCGCGCTGCCGCGCGTCAGCTCCCGCAGCTGTTCCAGCAGCGGGCCTTCGGTGTGTTCCGGCATCTGCCAGCACAGGGTCACGCGATCCGTGAACTGCGGCGCGGCCTGTTTTGCTCCCGCCGCATCGATCAGCAGCGATGCACGCTCATAAAGGGAGTAATCCACCGTCACGCTCAGCTCCACCACGCTGCGCACCGTGACCACCTCGGCATTTTCCAGTGCACGGGCCGTAGCCGTGGTGTATGCACGCACCAAGCCGCCGGTGCCCAGCAGCACACCGCCAAAGTAACGGGTCACCACCACGATCAGATCCGTCAGGCCGCTGTGCTGCAGCACCTCCAGCGCTGGTGTGCCCGCCGTCTTGGCCGGTTCACCATCATCTGAATAACGTTCCCGGTTGCCTTCCCGCAGGCGGTAGGCATACACATTGTGGCGGGCGGTGCGGTTGGCCGCACGCACCTGTTCCAGAAATGCAACGGCAGCTTCCTCGCTGTCCGCAAATGACAGCGCCGCAATGAAGCGGCTCTTCTTTTCTTCGTATTCTCCTGTGGCCGTGCCATGGATGGTGCGGTAATCCTCCACTGTGGTTCCTCCTGCATGTTATTCAAAACAAGTATAACATAAATCGTCCGTTGTGCAACCACTGCCGCATACGTTTTTGTATCAAGGCCAGCTCCCGGTACTGCTGCCCGCATGTCCTCTGCCAGAAAAAAGTGCAACAAAAAAATCGGCCAAGCCTTGCAGCTCAGCCGATCTTTTGTTAGAAGAAAGCAGATGATCACTTCGTAAAGAGCTGGATCCACTGATGGCCCCAAGTGCTGGAGCTGTTGTAGTAGTAGCCAACACCCATTGCACGAGCTTCGGGATCCAGAATGTTTGCGCGATGGCCTTCGGAGTTCATCCAGGCATTCACGACTTCTTCAGGAGAAACGCTGCCCCATGCGGCATTCTCGCCAGCAGCGGCATCCGTCACGCCGTACTCGCTGAGAACAGTGTACCACTTGGTACCATTGGGACGAACGTGAGAATTGACGGTTGCGATCTCTTCGGCGCGCTGCTGAGCAGCTGCAGTGAGCTTTGCATCGCCCATGACCAGGGGCTGCAGGCCGTACTTTGCACGCTCGGCATTGACCAGATTCAGAACTTCCTGACGGTAGTTGCTGGTGTAAGAGTTTTCGGGGCAAGAGAAGATCAGCACCCAGTAGTTGTTGTAAACGCCGCCTTCGTAGTGGCCCACGCTCATGGTGGTCGCGTCTGCGTTCAGGATGCGCTCACGGGTAAAATCAATGTTCATCCACTGATCCACCGCTGCATCGGGGGTGGAAACGCCCGCCATGTAGTCCTCGCCAATCGACACATCTTCGATGCCATTCTCGGCGAAGATGGTAAAATCGCGCTGGCCATTGGGACGAACGTAGGAATAAGAAGAGGCCAGTTCCTTAGCGCGCTCCTGAGCGGCACTATTGTGGCTGCTGTCGCCCAGCTGAACGGGCTTCAGGCCAGCCTTTGCGCGCTCGTTGTTTACGCGGCGCAGGAACTCGTTCTGATAAGCTTCGTCCTGAAAGCTGATGTAGGAATTTTCTTCTTCGATGGAGGCAGAACCCGAAGCCTCAGCTGCGTTTGCAGTAACGGGTTTGAGAGATGCAGCACCAAAAACCACAGCCAGAGTCATAGCTGCTGCTGCGATATTTTTCAGGGTGCGCATCTCGAGTTTCATAAGACATCCTCCGTAAGCTTTTGTATATAAAAGCTTTTTTGCATTCATGTGAATGCGTACTGCAACACATTTGCAACTCTTCCGTTTCAAATGTGTTGCTTTTGTGCAACAAAAGTATCACAATAGCATCTCATCGTCAAGGGGTTTCTGTCGATTTTTTGAGAGAAAATGCAAAAAAATCAAAATTTCCCGTTCCGAAAACGTTTCACAAGCGCAACAGGTTCATCCAAGATATCGTAAATTTGTTACGTCTGTGTTGCACTTCACCGTTTTCAGGATTGTTTCGTCACACTTGACGTGTTGCATTTTATTTTTCTACACCTTTTCTGCAATGTTTTTCATGCATTTTTCTGTATGTTTATTTATTTATATGCATATTTCAAAGTGTAACAGACTTTTGTGTGCGCTTTTCCGTTCCACTCCCCTCCCGCAGCCCTTTTCTGGGCTGCAGCCGGCCTTTGGCTGTACTTTCTGCAACAAAAAACAGCACAGGCAGCCTTTTCAGGGCCATCTGTGCTGTGCCGTATTCCTTACATAAAAAGAAGAGCGGCTCCGAAGAGCCGCCCTCCCACAATTCAGGCTATGCTATAAAAAGATCTCGCGTCAGTCGATCACTGAGCAGCCTTTGCTGCCTCGATCTGCTTGATCAGTTCGGGAACTACCTTGAACAGGTCGCCCACGATGCCGTAGTCGGCAACACCGAAGATGGGTGCGCCCTCATTCTTGTTGACAGCGATGATGCACTCGGAGTCCTGCATACCAGCGGTGTGCTGGATAGCGCCGGAGATGCCCAGAGCAACATAGATCTTGGGGTGCACGGTCTTGCCGGTCTGACCAACCTGATGGTCAGCGGTCATCCAGCCTGCATCGGTGACGGCACGGGAAGCACCCACAACGCCGCCGCCCAGAGCAGCTGCCAGCTGCTCAGCCAGCTCAATGCCCTTGTTGACATCCTTGCTGATGCCGCGGCCAACAGAGACGATCACGTCTGCGCCGATCAGATCGACCAGCTTTTCAGCGGCCTTCTCAACGCTCAGGACCTCGGTCTTGATGTCCTCAGCAGCCAGAGCAAATGCGGGCTTCACGATCTGGCAGGCATCAGCCTTGGCCTGATCGAAGGGAGCCTTCTTCATAACGCCGGGGCGGACGGTGGACATCTGCGGACGGAAGCGGGGGCAGATGATGGTAGCCATCAGATGGCCGCCGAATGCGGGACGGGTCATCTTCAGGTTGCGGTCTTCCATATCGAACTTCTGCTTGGACAGGTCGATGGTGGAGCTCTCCTTCAGGAAATCAATGTACTTTGCAGTGTCGATGTCCAGATGGGTAGCATCAGCGGTCAGGCCGGTGTGCAGACGAGCTGCGCAGCGGGGGCCCAGATCGCGGCCGATGTTGGTTGCACCGATCAGCAGGACTTCGGGCTTATACTCGTTGACCATGTCGCACACGACCTTAGCGTATGCATCGGTGGTGTAGTCCTTCAGCAGGGGGCTGTCGCAGACCATGACCTTATCAGCGCCATAGCCGCCCAGCTCCTTGGCAATGCCGTCCACGTTGTCGCCCAGCAGCAGGCCGGTGACCTCGCAGCCCAGCTCATCAGCCAGCTTGCGGGCCTCGCTCACCAGCTCGAAATCAGTGGGCATCAATGCGCCCTGGCGCTGCTCGCAGAAGACCCATACGCCCTTGTATTCGTTAAAATCAGCCATTGTAATCCTATGCTCCTTTCATCAGATCAGGTGCTTCTTGGCCAGGATACCAGCCAGCTGTGCGGCGGTGTCGTCGCCCTTCAGCATGGTGCCTGCGCCCTTCTGCGGAGGAGTGAAGGACTTAAAGACGTTCGTCGGAGAACCCTTCAGACCGATGGTATCGACCTCGATCAGCGGATCGTCCTTCAGTGCGTTGTAATCGAACACTTCCATCGGCTTGTCGTAGCAGGTGAAGATGCCGTTCACGCTCATGTAACGGGGCTGGTTCAGCTCCTTGATGCAGGTCAGCAGGCAGGGAGTCTGCACCTTGACCATCATGTAGCCGTCCTCCAGCATACGCTTCACGGTCAGGGTGTTGCCATCCTTCTGGATGTCAGCCACATAGGTAACCTGAGGCAGGTGCAGCTTCTCAGCGATCTGAGGACCGACCTGAGCGGTATCACCATCGATTGCCTGACGGCCGCAGAACACAACGTCCTCGGGGCCGACACCGATCTTGTTGACGGCAGCAGCCAGGATCTGGCTGGTTGCGAAGGTATCGGAACCGCCGAACTCACGGCCGGAGACCAGAACAGCCTTATCTGCACCGCGGGCCAGCAGCTCACGCAGCATGCCTTCTGCCGGCGGGGGACCCATGGTAACAACAACGACTTCGCAGCCGGTAGCGTCCTTGAGCTTCAGAGCAGCCTCCAGAGCGTTCAGGTCATCGGGGTTGGTGATGGTTTCCATGGATGCACGATCCAGGGTGCCGTTATCATTAACAGAAACTTTGCCGGAGGTATCCGGAACCTGTTTTACACAAACAATTGCTTTCATTATTCACAAACCTCCTTATATTACTTAATGCCCAGCTGACCGGAGATAACCATTCTCTGAGCTTCGGAAGTACCTTCGTAGATTTCGGTGATCTTAGCATCACGCATCATACGTTCGACCTGGTACTCACGGATGTAGCCGTAGCCACCAAACAGCTGGACGCAACGACGGGTGACGTCAGAAGCAGCTTCGCCGCAGAACAGCTTAGCCATAGCGGAATCCATAGCATAGTTCTGAGTCTTGTCGCCCTTGTTGTAAGCGTCTTCCTTGCATGCAGCAGAGTAAACCAGCAGCTTGCCAGCTTCCAGCTTGGTGTGCATGTCAGCGATCTCGAACTGAGTTCTCTGGAACTTGGACAGCTTCTTCTTGAACTGCATACGTTCCTGAACATACTTCATAGCCAGATCCAGTGCGCCTTCACCGATGCCCAGTGCCTGTGCAGCAACGCCAGCACGAGCGCCGTTCAGGGTGTGCATGCAGATCTTCCAACCCTGGCCTTCACCCACTTCCAGCCGGCACAGCCGACCACCGTCGGAAAACGTGCAACCCTGTGGATGCAGGAGTTCTTAATGGATCTTGAAGATCTCGAGTACGTACAGAGCACCTTAAAGCTGCTCGGCTCCAAAGGAACAACAGGCACACAGGCAAGCTTTTTAGAGCTGTTCGACGGAGATCAGGAGACCATCGACAAGATCGATCCGATGATCGCTGAGAAAATGGGCTTCAAGAACTGCTATCCTGTTTCCGGACAGACGTATTCCAGAAAAGTCGATACGAGAGTATTAAACGTTCTGGCAGGCATTGCGGCAAGCGCAACAAAATTCTCCAACGACATCCGTCTTCTGCAGCACTTAAAAGAAGTTGAGGAGCCGTTCGAGAAAGGACAGATCGGATCTTCCGCCATGGCATACAAGAGAAATCCGATGAGAAGCGAGCGTATCGCATCCCTGTCCCGTTATGTGATCACCGATGCATTAAATCCGGCCATCACCTCTTCTGTACAGTGGTTTGAGAGAACCCTCGATGACTCTGCAAACAAGAGACTTTCCATTCCGGAAGGCTTCCTTGCCATCGACGGTATCCTGGATCTGTGCATGAACGTCGTAGACGGACTTGTGGTTTATCCAAAGGTTATCTTAAAACACATGATGGCAGAGCTTCCGTTTATGGCAACTGAGAATATCATGATGGATGCGGTAAAAGCAGGCGGCGACCGTCAGGAGCTGCATGAGAGAATCCGCGAGCTGTCCATGATCGCCGGAAAACATGTCAAAGAGGAAGGCCGCGACAATGATCTTCTGGATCTGATCGCAGCGGATGAGATGTTCCATCTGACCAAAGAAGAGCTGGAAAAGACGATGGATCCGTCCAAATACACAGGCCGCGCATCCGTACAGGTTGACGCATTCCTGAAGAACGTAGTTAATCCGGTGCTTGAGGCAAACAAAGAGGCACTTGGCATGACTGCAGAAATTAACGTCTGATGCGTTTGATAAACAGAAATAATAAAAAAACAAATTTTATAAGTAATAATAAGTTTTACTTATGAAGAAAACATGGTATACTATGCATGAACGGCCGAAACAAAGAGGCCGCAAGTATACGTTGAATTAGGAGGATGTCACATGATTAAGGCAGTAGTAGGAGCAAACTGGGGAGACGAGGGAAAAGGTAAGATTACCGATATGCTCGCAAAAGAGGCAGACATTATTGTCCGTTTCCAGGGTGGTGCGAATGCAGGCCATACCATTGTAAACAACTATGGAAAGTTTGCACTTCATACCCTTCCATCCGGCGTATTTTACAGCCACACAACAAGCGTAATCGGAAACGGTGTTGCACTCAACATTCCGGTTCTGATCAAAGAGTTAAATGAGATCGTTTCGAAGGGAGTGCCGGCACCGAAGATCAAAATTTCCGACCGTGCACAGATGGTAATGCCGTACCACATCCTGTTCGATCAGTATGAGGAAGAGCGTCTGGGCGGAAAATCCTTTGGTTCCACCAAATCCGGTATCGCTCCGTTCTACTCAGATAAATATGCAAAAATCGGTTTTCAGGTAAACGAGCTGTTCGACGATGAGCACCTGAAAGAGAAACTGAAATCCGTATGCGAGACCAAGAACATTCTGCTCGAGCATCTGTATCACAAACCGCAGTTAAATCCGGATGAGATCTATGCAGAGCT
>OKSA01003633.1_pt1 | contig 11184 bp, 9 predicted proteins | sample 1601181 | NCBI WGS metagenome assembly OKSA01 (sample SAMEA3541538, study PRJEB24748) | human gut metagenome | biome: human gut; feature: human-associated habitat; material: faeces | place: China | collected 2012 | reverse complement strand
GGTAATGGTGGCGGAGCATAAAGTGGCTTCGGTGGCGGCGATCCAGAACTTCGGAAGCTTTGTGTTTGCCTCCGAGCTGACGGCCATCGCAGCGCTGCCTGATTTCTGCGGGAAAATTAACAAAGACGTGCTGGATTTGTATTTGATCCACGGATATATTCCGGCACCGTATTCAATTTATGAGGGTATTTATAAGCTAGAGCCGGGAAAAATCCTGCGTCTGGAAAAGCCCTATCGGGACTGGAGGATCGAAACCTACTGGTCAATGGCAGAAACTGCAAAAAAAGGACAGGAGCAGCCCTTTATCGGAAGCAGGCAGGAAGCATCGGAAGAGCTGGAACGGCTTTTGACGGAGAGCATCCGCGGTCAGATGATGGCAGACGTGCCGCTGGGAGCATTTTTGTCAGCGGGAATCGACAGCTCCACAGTCGTTTCCCTGATGCAGTCGATTTCTGACCGGAAGGTTAAAACCTTCACAATTGGGATGGAGGATGCTGCCTACAATGAAGCGGAGGCTGCTGCTGCCATCGCTGCGCATCTGGGGACAGAGCATACGCAGCTGACTATTACGGAGCAGGATGCAAAAGCAGTTCTGCCCAAATTGAGCCACATGTTTGGGGAACCCTTTGCGGATTCTTCCCAGATCCCGACCTATCTGGTCAGTAAGCTGACGCGGGGGCATGTGACGGTTTCCTTGAGCGGCGATGGCGGGGACGAGCTGTTTTGTGGATATGGAACCTATCAGTCGATCACGAACGCGTGGAATAAAATCCGGAAAATCCCGCAGCCTGTGCGCAGTGCGGCAGGATATTTTCTGACGGACGGACCATTTTCCAAAAAGGAAACGAACCAGATCCGGGGCATGTTATTATCGGCGCATAATGCAGAAGAGCTGTATGCGCGCTCTGATCTTTCCGAGCCGTTTCTTGGAAAGATTGCAAAAGAAGGAGGAAGTGCGAGAAGCATTTTTGAAACCTACGAAAGCGGATACCTGGCGGATGTGCAGCACAATCTGATGCTGATGGATCTGCTGATGTACCATCCGGATGATATTCTGGTAAAGGTGGATCGGACGGCAATGGCAGTCTCACTGGAAAGCCGTGTGCCGATGCTGGACAAGGACGTTGTGGAGTTTGCATGGAGTCTGCCGGTGTGGATGAAATGGGAAAACGGCAGAGGCAAGCTTGTATTGCGGGACGTTTTGTACCGCCATGTGCCCAGGGAGCTGATGGAACGTCCCAAAAAGGGATTTTCGATCCCGATCCAGAAATGGTTAAAGGAGCCGGAGCTCTACGCCTGGGCAGAGAGTCTGTTAAAGGAGGATAAAATCCGTCAGGAAGGTTATTTTGACCCGGAAATGGTGACGCGGCTGTGGAAGGATTTTACACAGCGTGGAATCTGGCGTAAGCAGATCTGGCACATTCTGCGGTTTGAGGACTGGCTGGAGCAGGAATATAGGAAACCGTAAGGCAGGGAACTGAGAAACGGCGCTGCTGCGATTAAAAGGGACAGCAACCGTCGGAGCAGAGACATTTTTGAAGCAAGGAGAAGGAGGGAGGAACAAGAACCCATGCGCAAATTGGAACAGTATCAGCCGGAAAAGCAAAAGAAAGGCGAGCAGACCGGGCTGATTTCGGTCATTGTGACGGTTTACAATATCCGGGAATATCTGCCCAAAGCGGTGGATTCGATTCTTTCTTCGACCTATCAAAATCTCGAAGTCCTTTTGATAGATGACGGTTCAACGGATGGAAGTGAACGCATCTGCGATGAATATGCAAAAAAGGATGGGCGGGTGCGGGTTGTCCATCAAAAAAACGGCGGAGCCTACAGCGCGCGCAACACCGGACTTTTGGAGGCAAAAGGCGATTACCTGACCTTTGTGGACGGCGACGACTGGATTGAGCCGCAGATGTATGAGACACTGCTGGCGGCGATGATGGAGCAGGACGCCGATCTTGCGGTCTGCCGGTATCGGAAAATTTACGAAAACCGAAGGGTGGATTTGTCCACGCCGATGGCAGCGGTGTTTGAAGGGCAGGAGCTTTTGGCAAAATATCTGGAAGAGGACGAAGCAGACCCCAACTCCAAGAACGACTTTGGCATGAACATCATCCCCGCCCTGCTGCGCGACGGCCGCAAGATGTACGCCTACCGCTTTGCCGGTTACTGGCGTGACGTGGGTACGATCGACAGCCTGTGGGAAGCCAACATGGAAGTGCTGGATCCCGAAAACTCCGGCATCGATATCTTCGACGAGAAGTGGAAGATCTACAGCCGCAACCCGGTCCTGCCTCCGCAGAAGATCGGCCCCCGCGCTGTGGTGCAGGATTCCCTCGTCACGGAGGGCTGCAAGATCTACGGCAATGTGCATCACTCTGTGCTGAGCGCAGGCGTTGTTGTGGAAGAGGGCGCTACCGTTGAGGACGCAGTCCTGATGGACGGCGTTGTGGTCAAGGCTGGTGCTGTTGTCAAGCGCTGCATCCTGGCGGAGGATGTTGTGGTCGGTGCAGGTGCACGAGTGGGCGGCGATGGCCCCATTGCCCATGTGGGCACCGGCCTGACCGTCGGCGCAGGCGCAACCGTCAAGGAAGGTGCCAAAGTCTTTGAATCCGTCAAGGAGGGTATGGAAGTATGCTGAGCCAGAACACCAATGCGTTGGGTATTATTTTCCCCAACAGTTATGATAATACCGTCCCCGAGCTGGTGACCGAGCGCGCAATGGCTTCGATCCCCTTCGCGGGCCGCTACCGTATGGTGGACTTTGTTCTGTCCAGCATGGCAAACTGCGGTATCTCCAATGTCTCCATCGTGGTGCGCAAGAACTACCACTCCCTGATGGATCATCTGGGCACCGGCCGTGAGTGGGATATGGCCCGCCGTCACGGCGGCCTGAACATCGTGCCGCCTTTCGCTGAGAAGGGCGTGCGCATCTATTCCGGCCGTGTGGAAGCTCTGGGCTCCATCATGAACTTCCTGGAGAACCAGAAGGAAAAGTACGTGGTCATGAGCGACGCCAACGTTGCCCTGAACTACGACTTCAACGCTCTGCTGGCTGCTCATCAGGCAAGCGGTGCCGATGTGACCGTCGCTTACCAGAAGACCGAGATCCCCGAGGGCCGCAAGAATGACAACTACACCCTGACCGTTGATGCCGACGGCCGTGTGACCGAGCTGCTGTTCAACGATTACCGCCCCGGCGTGCAGAACCTTGACCTGAACATCTATGTTCTGGAGCGCGAGACCCTGCTCAAGCTGGTCCGGGATGCGACCTCCCGCGGCCTGATCTACTTCGAGCGCGATATTCTGGCCCACAATGTCAACATCCTGAACATCCACGCTCTGGAGTACACCGGCTATGTGGCACATGTCTGTGACATGAAGAGCTACTTCGACGAGAACCTCAAGCTGACCGATGACGAGAATCTGGAAAAGCTGTTCCCCAAGAAGAGCCCGATCTACACCAAGATCCGCGACGACAACCCCACCCGCTATGTGCCGGGCTGCAAGGTGACCGACTCCATTCTGGCCGACGGCTGCGTCATCGAGGGCACGGTGGAGAACTGTGTGCTGTTCCGCGGCGTCAAGGTCAAGAAGGGTGCCGTCGTCAAGAACTGCGTGCTCATGCAGGACACCGTTGTGGAAGCCAATGCCGAGCTGGACTGCGTTGTTACTGATAAGAACGTGAAGATCACCGCCGGCAAGAAGCTGTCCGGCACCGAGAGCTTCCCGGTGTACGTGCAGAAGAAGCACACCGTCTGATTTTACTGAGTTATCCATAGGGGCGGCTTCCTCCCCGGTAGCCCCTCTTGAGAGGGGCGGGGGCATCTGTGTGCCCCCGCCTGCTCTTTTGTAAAAATGGTTCGTGCTGCCTGCAAGGGCGGTGGGGGAGAACGAAAATATCCCACTATATGAAAGGAGCGATCCTATGAGAATCCTGTATGCTGCTTCGGAAGCTGCCCCTTTTGCAAAGTCCGGCGGTCTGGCCGACGTTGCGGGTGCCCTGCCTAAGGCTCTGGTCAAGGACGGCGTGGATGCCCGCGTCATTATGCCCCTGTACGGCGACCTGAAGTTCCGTGATACGCTGGAGTACGTGACCAATTATTCCGTCCCCGTGGGCTGGCGCAGCCAGTACTGCGGCCTGTTCAAGACCGAGCGGAACGGCGTGACCTACTACTTCCTGGACAACGAGTATTACTTCAAGCGCCGCGGCCTGTACGGCTTCTACGATGACGGCGAGCGTTTCGCCTTCTTCTCCCGCGCCGTTTTAGAGACCCTGTTCTACATCGATTTCACCCCCGATATCATCAACTGCAACGACTGGCAGACCGCTCTGGTGCCGGTGTATTTGAACCTGTACTATCGCCATCTGGATAAGTTCAACCGCATCAAGACCATCTTCACCATCCATAATATCGCTTATCAGGGCAAGTACGGCACCGACATTCTGGAGGATACCTGCGGCATCGGCCGCCGTGACCAGCACATCGTAGAGTACGACGGCTGCGCAAACTTCATGAAGGGTGCTTTTGAGACTGCCGATAAGATCACCACTGTCAGCCCCACCTATGCCATGGAGATCCTCGACCCGTGGTTCAGCTATGGTCTGGACGCTCTGCTGCGCGAGAAGCAGTACAAGCTGTGCGGCATCCTGAACGGCATCGATACCGATTCCAACGATCCCGCTACGGATAAGAACATCCCCTTCAACTACGACATCACCAACTTTGAAGAGGGCAAGGCAAAGTGCAAGGAAGCCCTGCAGGATAAGTTCGGCCTGAACAAGGATGGCAGCCCCGTCTTTGCCATGGTCAGCCGCATGGTCGGCATGAAGGGCTTTGATCTGGTGCAGAGCATCGCCGATGGCCTGGTGGATCGCGGCATCGAGCTGGTCATTCTGGGCAGCGGCGAGAGCCAGTACGAGAACTTCTTCTCTGACCTGTGCGCACGCCATCCGGGCCGCGTTGGCACCTACATCGGCTTCGAGCCGGCCCTGTCGCAGGAGATCTACGCAGGCGCAGATGCCTTCATCATGCCTTCCAAGAGCGAGCCCTGCGGTCTGGCACAGATGGTGGCCTGCCGCTACGGCACGCCTCCCATCGTCCGCGAGACCGGCGGTCTGCGCGACTCCATCCACGACAGCACCATGGGTGAGGGCAACGGCTTCACCTTTGCGGGCTACAATGCCCACGAGCTGTATGTGGCTTGCTGCAATGCACAGAATGCTTACTATGACAAGGAGAACTGGAAGAACCTCGTGCATCACTGCATGGAGTGCGATTTCAGCTGGGATGTCTCCGCCAAGAGCTACGAGGGCCTGTACAACGAGACCGCAAACCTCTGGTAATGTCCTGAAAACTGCATAACGGCTGCCGCCCGGTTCCCAAAGAGCCGGGCGGCTTTTTTGTGTGACCCTCTCAGCTTCGCTTCGCTCAGCAGCTCCCCCGGAAGGGGGAGCTTTATTTGTGCTGCCCGAAAGATGCATAAAAGCTCGCCCTTCGGGAGAGCTGGCGCGTCAGCGCCTGAGAGGGTTCGCCCGTTTTTTTTGCATTCTGCACAATAGATCCATCAAACTTTTGGTATTGATGTGCCCGCAGACGCACAAACTCCATACAGGGCGTACAGTTACGGCATTAGTGTAAACAAACTATGAAATTTTACTAGAAAACAGTGGAAAATTGATTGAAAAAACGGCCGGTTTGAATTATACTATCGTTATAAGATTTTTTTGCTGACTGCAAATCCTTGGCAAAGAATCCAGAATCTGGCTTTTGTAAAGGCACATCACACAGGGAGGAAACACAGGTTGAAGGGCTGGTATAAGGCACTGGAGGATCTTGTCTGGCTGACCCAGCTGGGCCTGAATATGCTGCTGCCGCTGGTCATGTGTCTGGGCGGTGCATGGTGGGCGGTGAACAACTGGAGCTGGCCGGAATGGGTGTTCCTGCCGGCCATCCTGCTGGGGCTTGCTGCCGGGGCACAGAACTTCTGGTATTTTGCAAAGGAACACATGGACCGCACCAAAAAGGAAAAACCAAAGCGGGTGGGGTTCAACTCGCATCAGTAAACTTAACAGGAGGTTTCCCTTTATGAAACTGCAGCCGGAATCCAAAAAGGAGCTGACCCGCATCGCCTGCGGCACGGCCATCTGTACCGCCGTCATGTGGGTGATCTTTGCAGCTCTGCACCTGGTTGGCTGGGTGAAATTTGATTACACTGTTGTTCTGGGCAGTCTCATCGGCGCGGCCGTGGCCATCGGCAACTTTGCGGGCATCTGCCTCGTGTGCCAGAAGGTCATCGACGAGCAGGATGAGAAACGGCGCAAAGCGACATTGCAGGCTTCCTACAATGTCCGGATGCTTTTGCAGGCGGTGTGGATCATCGTTGCCATCGGGGCACCGGTGTTCCAGCCGTTTGCCGGTGTTCTGCCCCTGCTTTTCCCGCGCGTTACGATCTACTACCTGCAAATAACCGGCAAGTACAAGCCTCTTGCACCGGCCGGGCCTTCGGTGGACGTCTCTGTGGAGGACGACCCCGAACCCGCACCGGAGCCGGAAGCTGAACCCCGTGACGAAGGGGGTGAAACGTAACAAATGGAACTGAACGGCGCAAAGATCCTGTATACCATCCATACGGACATCCCCCTGCTGGGTGATTTCAAGATCTCCCAGACCTTAGTCAGCACCTGGATCGTCATGGCGCTGCTTTCGGGTCTTGCCATCTGGCTGGGCAGCAACCTCAAGCTGGAAAATGTCTCAAAGCGGCAGGCCGCCGCCGAGTTCATCGTAGAACGGCTGGACCAGTTCGTGCACGACAACATGGGCTATCACTTTGATAAGTATATCCCGCTCATCGGCGCGATCTTCGCTCTGAGCATCGGCTGCAACCTCATCAGTGTCATCGGCCTGTGGAGCCCCACAGCTGACCTGAACACCGAGGCGGCGTGGGCCATTGTGGTGTTCGTGCTGATCATGTACTACAAGATCAAGACCAACGGCATCCTTTCCTACCTGAAAGGTCTTTTGGACCCCATCTTCATCATGGCACCCATCAATGTGCTGTCGGAGGTTTCCACCCCCGTCAGTATGGCGTTCCGTCACTTTGGCAACATCTTGTCCGGTACGGTCATTTCCACACTGCTGTACTGGGCGCTGGCAAGCCTGAGCCACGTCATTTTCGGCTGGCTGCCGGGTGCCTTGAGTCAGATCCAGCTGTTCCAGATCGGCATCCCGGCCTTTACGGGCCTGTATTTCGACTGGTTCGGCGGCTGCATTCAGGCGTTCATCTTCTGCACCCTGACCGCAATTTTCATCAAACGTGCTGCCGGTGAGGACTAAGCCCTCACAACGGCATCTCCCAAAACAAAAAACTTTTTTGGAGGACAAATCTTATGACTGACTTTCAGTACCTCGCTCGTGGTATCGCTCTGGCAGGCTGCGGCATCGGCGCAGGCTGCGCACTGATCGCAGGTATCGGCCCCGGTATCGGCGAAGGCAACGCAGCAGCTGCTGCCTGTGAAGCTGTGGGCCGTCAGCCCGAGTGCAAGAGCGACGTTACCAGCACCCTGATCCTGGGCGTTGCACTTTCCGAGACCACCGGTATTTACGGCTTCGTCACCGGCCTGCTGCTGATCTTCCTGGCACCCGGTATGTTCATGAAGTTCCTGGCATAAGCGGAACCTTTTACAAAATAACGAAAGGAGACGCTTATGGAACTGTACCAGGCGTTGATCACGCTGGACGGCTGGACCTTTCTGGCCCAGATCTGCAACCTGATGATCCAGCTGTTCATCTTCAAAAAGTTCCTGCTGAATCCGGTCAAAAACGTGATCGCAGAGCGCAAGGCGAAGGCAGACAGCCAGATCGCCGATGCCACCAAGCTGCGCACTGAAGCCGAAGCCATGAAGGCAGAGTACGAGCAGAACCTGCAGAATGCCCGCACCGAGGCCAACGAGATCGTTGCCAATGCGCAGAAGACGGCTACCGCCCGCGGCGAAGAGATCGTGGGCGAGGCCCGCGCGCAGGCTGCTGCCCTCAAGCAGAAAGCCGAAGCCGACATTGCGCAGGAGCGCAAGAAGGCCGTGGACGAGGTCAAGGACGAGATCGGCGGCATCGCCATGGAGATCGCCTCCAAGGTGGTGGAGCGTGAGATCAGCGAGAAGGACCACAAGGATCTGATCGACGAATTTATCAAAAATGTGGGTGAAGCATCATGACCGAGACTGCAAGGATGTACGGCGGAAGCCTGTACGATCTGGCGGCGGAGGAAGGGCTGGAGGCCCGCATTCTGGGCGAGCTGGACGAAGCCGTGGCGCTTTTTAAGGCAAACCCGGACTACCTGCATCTGCTCAGCACCCCCAGCATCCCCAAAAAGGAGCGCTGCGGCCTGCTGGATGAAGCGCTGCGGGATCAGGTCCACCTCTATGTGCTGAACTTTTTGAAGATCCTGTGCGAGAAGGGCACCCTGCGGGAGCTGTCCGGCTGTGCACGGGCTTACCGTGTGCGCTACAATCAGGCACACGGCATTCTGGAAGCAACGGCGACCACTGCAGTGGCAATGACGGAGCAGCAGGCAAAGAGCCTGCACGAAAAGCTGGAAAAGCTCACCGGCAAGACCATCGACCTGAAAACAAAGGTCGATCCGGCAGTGCTGGGCGGCATCCGGCTGGATATCGAAGGCACCGAGCTGGACGGCACGGTGCAGAACCGTCTGTCCGCCCTGCGCAGGGATATTGCTTCCGTGACACTGTGATCGAATTTCCACCCGAAAGATTTTTAAGAATTGAGTGGTGAACAAACAAAGATGCAACTGAAACCTGAAGAGATCTCCAAGATCATCCGTGCGCAGATCAAGCATTACGAAAACGCCATTGAGCAGAGCGAGACCGGCACGGTCATTATGGTGGGCGACGGCATCGCCCGCGCCAGTGGTCTGGAAAAGTGCATGGCAGGTGAGCTGCTTCAGTTTGATAACGGCGAATACGGCATGGCCCAGAATCTGGAGGAGAACACCGTCTCCATCGTTCTGCTGGGCTCCGACGTCGGTATCAAGGAAGGCAGCACTGTCAAGCGCACCGGCAAGGTGGTGTCCGTGCCGGTGGGCGAAGCCATGATCGGCCGCGTGGTCAACGCGCTGGGCCAGCCCATCGACGGCGCAGGCCCCATCGAGACCACCGAGTTCCGCGCCATTGAAAGCCGCGCTCCCGGCATCATCGACCGTCAGCCGGTCAAGGAGCCGCTGCAGACCGGCATCAAGGCCATCGACTCCATGATCCCCATTGGCCGCGGCCAGCGCGAGCTGATCATCGGCGACCGCCAGACCGGCAAGACCACCATCGCCTCCGATACCATCATCAACCAGAAGGGCAAGGACGTCATCTGCATTTACGTTGCCATCGGTCAGAAGCGCTCTACCGTGGCAAACCTTGTGCAGAGCCTGACCGAGGCCGGTGCTATGGGCTACACCACCGTGGTGTCCGCAACGGCATCCGAGCTTTCGCCCCTGCAGTATATCGCACCCTACTCCGGCTGTGCCATGGGCGAATATTTCATGCATCAGGGCAAGCACGTCCTCATCATCTACGACGATCTGTCCAAGCACGCCGTGGCCTACCGTGCACTGTCGCTGCTGATCCGCCGTCCCCCGGGACGTGAGGCTTACCCCGGCGACGTGTTCTATCTGCACTCCCGTCTGCTGGAACGCGCGGCCAAGCTCTCCAATGAGCTGGGCGGCGGCAGCCTGACGGCTCTGCCCATCATCGAGACGCAGGCGGGCGATGTTTCCGCCTACATCCCCACGAATGTCATTTCCATCACCGATGGTCAGATCTTCCTGGAGACGGAGCTGTTCCACTCCGGTGTCATGCCGGCAGTCAACCCCGGCATCTCGGTGTCCCGCGTGGGCGGCAATGCCCAGATCAAGGCCATGAAGAAGGTCGCCGGCACCCTGAAGCTGATCTACTCCCAGTACCGCGAGCTGCAGAGCTTTGCACAGTTCGGCTCCGATCTGGACGCCGACACCAAGGCCCGCCTTGCACAGGGCGAGCGCATCGTGGAAGTGCTCAAGCAGAACCGCTCCGCTCCCGTGCCTGTAGAAAAGCAGGTGGCCATCCTGTATGCGACCATTCACGATCACCTTGTGAAGGTCAAGGTGCCGGACGTGGCCGAGTATGAGAAGGGACTGTACGAATATCTGGACAACAATGCTGCGGGTGCCGCCGTCATGGAGACCATCCGTACCACCGGCAATCTGGATAAGGACACTGAGGAGCAGCTTAAGAGCGTGCTCACAGCCTATACCGACAGCTTCGTCAAGGCGCACTAAGGAAGGAGGCGTAACGCATGGCTGGTTCCATGAAGGACATCAAGCTGCGCATCAAAAGCGTAGAGAGCACCATGCAGATCACCAAGGCAATGGAACTGGTGGCTTCCTCCAAAATGCGCCGCGCCAAGGAACGGGTGGAGCACAGCCGCCCCTACTTTGAAACGCTGCATGAGACTTTGACCAAGATCGCCGCGGCCGACCCCCGCGCCCGCAACCCCTACCTGCGCCGTGACGAAGTGAAGCGCACCCTGCTCATCGTGATCGCAGGCGACCGCGGCCTTGCCGGTGGATACAATTCCAACGTGCTCAAGCAGGCCGGGGCCGAAGAAGGCGAAGTGCTGGTGCTGCCCATCGGCAAGCGCTCGGCAGAGTATTTCGTCCACCACGAGGTGCCCCTGTTCACGCAGGAGGTGCTGCTGGCGGCAGATGTCTCGGTGGGCGAGTGCTTCCAGCTGTCCCGCCAGATCACGGAAGGATATCTCAAGGGCGAGTACGATGCGGTAAAGATCTGCTACACCCGGTTCGATTCCATGATGACCCAGACCGCAGCCACCATGGAGGTGCTGCCGCTGTCCATCGAACCCACCGAGCAGCAGAAGGCGGATGCCCGCCGCAGCCAGATCCTGTACAAGCCCAGCAGCGAGGAAGTATTCAGCGCGATCATCCCGGAGTATGTGGCAGGCATCGTCTACGGTGCCGTGTGCGAGAGCGTAGCCAGTGAGCTTGCCGCCCGCCGCACTGCCATGGATGCCGCCACCAAGAACGCCGGTGAGATGATCGACCATTTGAACCTGTATTATAACCGTGCCCGTCAGGCTGCCATCACGCAGGAGATCACCGAGATCGTGGCCGGCGCGGAGA
>OKSA01003630.1_pt1 | contig 11191 bp, 10 predicted proteins | sample 1601181 | NCBI WGS metagenome assembly OKSA01 (sample SAMEA3541538, study PRJEB24748) | human gut metagenome | biome: human gut; feature: human-associated habitat; material: faeces | place: China | collected 2012 | reverse complement strand
GTACAGCAGGCTATACAATGCAACATTCATGCCTTCCGGCGCATAACTTCCCCAAAGCAGGCAGCCTGAAAGAAAGCTGCAAAGGAAACGAAGTGCGCCACAGATTGCTGTTGCTACGCCTGCACCAACCAGCCTGTTCTTAAAGAGCGGCTGAAAAAGTCCTGCCAGACCAAGTACCATAAAGGCAAAAATGTAATCCAAAAAGACGCAGCCGATCATCGCCAAAATCGTTGCACAATACATTACATTGCTAAAGCCTAATATCATCTGGATCACTCCATGTACTGTTGCGGTAAATGTTTCCCATTTCACACCATGTCTTATTCCCATCACGATCAAAGGAGACACAATGTTTCTCCCCCCTTTACATAACAATCTATAAAATACATTGCATCACTTTATCCAATAGAAAAACAGCCCCGCAAAACTGGAATATTATTCTTTTTCTAATGCCAACAATCTCGAGTCCTTCAATTTGCACTTATATGAGTACTTATCTTTTTCCATAATTCCAGAGAAGCACAAATAATAGTTTATTGCTTCATCCTTCTTTTCCGGAATATCAGCTAATTTATCCCCTAAATAATTATACACATATGGAGATATTGATATCTCACATATTTGTTTTTTATTATTTTTATTCAAAACTTTAAGATAATACATTTTGATATCTTTCTCATCTTTAGGAATATATTTGTAAATATACAAAGCACATCTCCCATAATAAATTTTCTGTATATCCATATTTTCATCTAAATTTCCTGAATTGAAATTCTTATGAGGCAAATATTTTCGTTCCCCACCGTTGCCTTCATAATCAAAGAAGTTATTTTTGCTTTTCTTCTCTCCTCGCTCCAGCAAACCATTACCACCCTTATTTTTTTTACTTTTTTTCAGCATCCTATTTAAACAACTTACCAAACGATTTTCAATATCTGTTGCATCCAAATCTTTATAGAAATTGTTTGTTTCCCGTTTCGATGCCCTATTATATCTATAAGGGCAATCTGTATCATGCTTCTCCATATCCGACTCTATCACTTTAAAGTATCTCCGCTGATTTCCTCTTGCAACGGTGAGTGGGGCCAATTTGCAAACAGGACAAAATATATGACCATCATATTTTCTTATTGCATCCATATGATTTTCATCATATAAATCCCAATAAACACTTGCCGGATAATTTGTATCATCTTCAAAATAAAATTCATCATATTTAATATTCATGCTAAATACTCCCTTCCTATAATGTCAAGCCTAAAAGTCTTATATTTTCAAGCTTTTTTATGTCGTTTGTCGAGTATCAATAAAACTCCCTCTTTTTATCAACAATTATTCTTTTAGGAATTAATATCCCTCACAACCTGTTTTACCAAATCAAAAAAACATTCTGCCTTTCCATCAGATGAATCAATAGCAATCTTGCGACCATCTGTATAAGATATTTGCATATTGAAACTCCTACCTGTTTTTTCACATAAACCTGGTAAAACTGGTACATGTAGTTTTTCCTGTAAAGCAGCACACAATTCTTCCATTTCCAGTTGCTCAATATGATTTACTTGTTTATCAATGGCTTTTCTTGATTTTCCTTCATATTGATATTTCCGAATTGTTCCATTTGGAAATAGTTTAAACACCATATATTTCTGCAATTCATCGCTTATCTCTTCGGATGTCCATAGTTTTAATCGTATTTTTATTATATCGGAAGCCGATAACAATTCCGGTGCCCATTTAAATTTGCAGTCAAGACAACCATAATCCGGCATTGGCATGTCATCCATAACAATATCACAACCTCCGAGAATAATTTTCCCCTGCTCTTCCAATTCGAATGCTTCACTTGTTGGCATTCCATATAGAATTTCACATACATTACTTGATCCACATCTTGGACATTTTACTTTCATGCTTACCTCCCTTAATTTTTCAGACAACTTTTTAGCTTCATTTTACTGTTTTTCAATTTTTCTGTTTTTCCACGGTTCAAACACTTCTTTTCTGAATTCATCAGGTGTATAATCACGATTTCCCAAGCTGCCAAACTTGCACGCTCTATGTATTACTCCATAGCGTTTCAAATCCAAGTTTACCAAAAGTCCACGTTAGGAATGATTGGATGCCACATATTGTAAGCCGTCCCTTTGCAACTCCAGCATAAAGTCATGCATTTTACTCACACTCGGGAACAAAATCATATAGGGCATTGATTTCTCTTCCATTTCCCAATATTTTTCCTGACAATTCTCTCTATAATGCCTATAATACACTTCCATCAGCATAGGCCCCCTCCTCTACAAAAAATATTGTACTCATCTCCCTTATCTGCTACTTAGCAGTACTTTTGTTTCGAGTTTTCTAGTCCTTCCTATCCAGAGTAAATTTAGGAGATATAGAACACATTCAGCACTATCTCCGTAGAGCCGGATAAATATTTCATGTGTCATCCAATCTTTTCACTATTTACCCTTCTAAAATGCTATCGTAATCTTCTTCTCTAGTAACAACCGTATAATCACAGTTTGAACATTCCCAATGATTATCCCAATCATTCCAATACATAATCCCCCCACACTCAGAACAATGCTTGATCTTTTCCTCACTTACTTCATATTCCAATTCTCCTGAGCAATATGGGCATCTAGTGTTTTTCTTGAAGTATTCATAATGTTCCTCTTTTCTACTTAAGTTGTTATTCATAACTTCACCGGCTTATTTTTATTTCCGACTCTTTCCAATCCGCACATCTCTGAAAAATCAAATCCTTTCTTCTATCAGTTTAATATTCTTTATAAAGTCTGTAAAGGATTTCTCTGTAAAACCTGTAAAATGCCCCCATTTTATACACCGAGGGTTTAAATCACATCCTTACAAAACATTTTTTACCTTATAGCAAAAGAAAGCCAGCTCCGGCACTTGCCGGGACTGGCTTTCCCTGATTTGCTATCCAAACGCTTAAATATTTATCATATTATTTATTTTCCGGTGCCTGCAGCACAACAAAACCATGCCCTTGTAAGGTACGAAAATAAGCAAGCAAACGGTCATATAGCGGTTCGGCTTTTTCACCGAATTGCTCTTGTACCAACATTGCAATGTCATAAATTGTATGTTTTCCGTCGATTTGTTTCCAGATAAAGTTTCCAAATTCTTCCAATGCAATATGACTGACTTTTGGTCGTCCAAAGCAAACCTGTGCGATTCGGTTAAACATTCCTTTGTTGACAACATCAACTGTCACAATACCGTCTTCATTTTCTGACCATTGGATCTGCTGTGCGATTAACGGCACATAATCTAACAGATTATTGTCTTTTTTCACTATTTTGTTTCCTTTGCTTCTTTACTCCAGATTGTAAATTTGAGGATCAGAAGAATGATCAATGCCATTACAATCAGTCCACCAATCTGCCCTAAGTTCACAACTCCTGACAGATCTACGATCTCTGCAATCGTCTTACCGTTTACTGTAGCAACTGCAAGAATAGCAAGTAGAATACCGACAAGACCTTCACCGGCGATCATTCCCGAACAGCAAAGCACACCATTGTTGATCACTTTGTCTTTATTTGCTTTTCCTTCATATACTTTTTCTAAGACCAGACGAAGGATACCACCTACCATAATGCAGGCAGAAAGTTCAATCGGCAGATATAAACCGATTGCGAAAGGAAGAACCGGTATTGACAGCAGTTCGACCATAATTGCAATAAATACACCGATAAATACCAATGTCCACGGAAGATTTCCACCCATAACGCCTTCTACGATCATTTTCATCAAAGTAGCCTGTGGAGCTGCAAGTGCAGGTGTTCCAAATCCCCATGCACTATTTAAAAGATAAAGAACAAAGCCGATCGTAATAGCGGATACAACAGCACCTATCAATTCACCATACTGCTGTTTTACCGGTGTAGCTCCAAGGATATAACCTGTCTTAAGATCCTGAGACATATCGCCGGCCATTGCTGCCACAATACAGATAACAGAACCGATTGCGATCGCTGCAACCATTCCTGATGCGCCTGAATTACCAGTTGCTTTTAAGATCAGACTTGTGATCAGCAATGTTGCAATCGCCATTCCTGATACCGGGTTGTTACTGCTGCCGACTAAACCTACCATTCTTGAAGAAACGGCTGCAAAGAAGAAACCAAAGATAACAATAATAATTGCTCCTAAGACACCGATCGGAATAACAGGTAATACTGCGATCAGAATGATCAATACAGCAAGCATTCCAAGAACAAGTCCCATATTCATATCACGGTTAGTACGTTCTTCTTTACCAATTGCTTCTTTGTTCATCATTCCGCGAAGTGCATCTACAAATGTGTGGAAGATCAGAGGAAGTGATTTCACAAGACTGATGATACCACCGGCCGCTACAGCACCGGCACCGATATAACGAATATAATTTGACCATATGCCGGATGCCCCACCACTCTTCCATACTTCTGCGATCGTTACTGTCGCAGGATATAAAATGGTATTTGCACCAAACAGATAGATTGCCGGGATCATTACAAGCCATCCAAGGATCGCACCGGCAAACATATAAGATGCAATCTTAAAACCACAGATATAACCAACACTGATCAATGCCGGATACACTTCTGCACTGACTTCTGTATGGATCTTCTGAATAGGTATCGTTACAACATTTGATACTACTTTCAATCCATCTACGATAAATTTAGCTAATGCTGAAATTCCCATTCCGATAAATACGATTGCTGCATTTGCGCCACCTTCCTGACCTGCAAGCAGCACTTCTGCGCAAGCAGTTCCTTCCGGATAAGGCAGTGTTCCATGTTCTTTTACGATCAATGCTTTACGCAAAGGTACCATAAAGCAGATACCAAGAAGTCCACCGATCATTGCGATCAATGCAATCTCTACAATGCTAGGCATCTGTGCCTTCTTTTCTGCTGCCCACAAAAAAAGAACAGGCATGGTAAAAATAGCACCGGCTGCTAAAGACTCACCGGCTGAACCAATTGTCTGTACCATATTGCTTTCCAGAATCGTTTCTTCTTTTTTCGAAGAAAAACCACCGATCAGCTTGTACACACCCATACCAATAACGGCTGCAGGAATAGACGCAGAAACCGTCATACCTACACGAAGTCCAAGATATGCATTGGCTGCACCAAAGACAATCGCAAGGATAATACCGATCAAAATCGATGAAACCGTAAATTCCGGCAATACCTTGTCTGCACTGACATAAGGTTTAAAAGAGTTGTTCTCTTCCATAATAAATAAATCCTCCTAGTAAAATTATCTGTAGATTAATATGCCAAAAATTAATTTCCCCGACAGACTATTTTTAGAATCTCTACGACTTGATCCGCACTGCACACTATTGTCTTATGTTAGTATCGTACAAACATAAAAAATTATCACATTCTTAGAAAATATTTGACAACTTAATCTTAAATCAAGTTTATCGGAATAACACTTGATGATTTTATATTCCGTAAACACTAAAAACGCCTGCATAAGCATAAACAATTCTACTGTTCATCAAATACAAGCATTATTTAATATAGCATTTTTCCCAAAAAAAAGCAATGAATTTTCTATTTTTTTTGGAAAAATATTTACTATTTTTTTATATTGATTTAATAAAACATTTCATTCGTAAAACGTATCTGCTTGAAACCTGGCATGCAATATGATATAGGGCAATCAAATTCCATCTACTCCTTCTATAAATCGCACATATACATGTGGCATATTGATAGCTATAGCAACAACAACACAAGCACAATCTCTATAAGCAAAAAGAGAATATTATATTTTGTAAAAGAAAGAATATATGCTTTTTTATCAGCAAATATACTTTTTTCATAATAATCCAGAGAGATCATACTTGCCATAGATGCAATCAATGTACCCAATCCACCAATATTAACACCAAGCAGTAAAGCGTTTCCATTCGATGTAAAACGTGCAATCAGAATTGCTGCCGGAACATTACTCACAATCTGACTAATTAATATGCCTCCTGCAACTTCATTTCCTACTATCATTGTAGAAAGCATTTTGTTGATCCATGGGATTTGTGCCACATCCCCTACAACGATAAACAAAATAATAAATTTGATCAAAAGCCCATAATTGATACGACAAAAAATCTTTCTGTCGCAAAGAAAAACACCAATAAAAACTGCAAAAAAAGTTACAACATGTGGCACAAAACGCAATACCGTTAATATACACAAAAGAAATAATACGATAAAGACTATTGTCCAAAGCAGCTTATGTTTAATAACATATGCTTTGCCCGTATCCGTTATATTTTGCTCCTGTTCAATTGGTTCTGTAGGAAAAAGGATAAAAATAAAGATACCCAAAAGAACAAATGCTACTACACCATAAGGAAGAATAATCCGATAAAATGCTACTAATGTCATCTTATAATTCTGGTATAAAAAAACATTCTGTGGATTGCCTATGGGTGTTAGCATACTTCCCATATTAGCAGCAATCGTTTCTAAGACAATAAAGCGAATCAATTGATCAGATGCTCCAATGCGATTTATAATTCCTATTGTAAAAGGCACCAAAATAATTAATGCAACATCATTTGTCAAAAACATACTAAAGAAAAAGCTGCTTCCAATCAGATAATATGCTATCCTTCTGATATTTTGTGCACGATTCATCAAATAAAGTGTACAAAGGTCAATATACCCAAGCCTTTGAATTCCTGCAACAACTCCCATCAGACAAAAAAGTAAAATAAGTGTTCCAAAATTTATCTGTCTGATTGTAAATTGATATAAAACAGTGATCATTTCTCTGTGCTCCATCCTGCAAACATACTATTTATATATCCTCTCTCAAAATCAATCAAAATAGTTTCCATACTGCCCATATATTTCTTTGATTTTTGCATATGACATTTTTTCTCTTCTGTATTCATCCACGATACCCTTATTATTCATCTCTCTGGGACGACTTGCAAACCACTCCTTGCTGACTCTGTTATCACAAAATTGCCATATATATACTCCACTGCATCCATCATATTGTAAACATGTTGAGATTTGCTCATTTAGTGCTTTCATTTGATATTCCTCTGTCCACTTTCCCTGATGCTGATTATGATATCCATAGATTGCTCCAGCACCTATTTCGGAAACAAGAAATGGCTTATCCTTTCCTTGTTTATCCTGCTCTATCCAATCAAATATTTCTGTCATATATGTTTCTGTTGATTGATCGACATACCATCTTGGATAAATATTACATGAAACAACATCGGGAAGATCAAAACAGATATCCTGAAAGAACTTACAACTTGCAAAAGTACATGGTCTTGTATCGTCCATTTGTCTAATCAATTCAAATTGCTTTTTATAACATTCTCTGCCAAAAAGTGTCTCGCTGGCACATTCATTCAAAATCCCCCATATAAATATACTTGGGTGATTATAATGTGCAGCTATCATCTCCTTAATAACATTTTCTGCCTGTATTTCAAACAACGGATGCTTCATCTGCTCTTCTTCAATTCCTCTGGCATGATTTTCTTCCCAAACAAGAATGCCCATCTCATCACAAAGATCAAGAAAAATCTCATCATTGGGATAATGCACTGTTCGTATTGAATTTGCTCCCATCTGCTGAATCAAAACAAGATCATGATAAATTGCTCCATAGGGCAATGCGCAGCCATAATCAGGATGATCCTCATGACGACATACTCCTTTGATCCGAAGCTTTTTACCATTTAACAATATATTATTCTCACTAATACGAACCTCACGAAATCCAAAGCGTTCTATTAGATCATCGATAATATCATCCTCAACAAAAAGTTGTAACACCATTTGATATAAATTAGGAGACTCTGGATTCCATTCTAAAACATCTTCCATTTCCAAAACTGTATTTAATTCATAGTTATCTTTTTCATCGATTCTGATATTCCATTCAAAGGTCTGATTATCTATTGTCACTTTAGCAATTACTTTTTTATCTCTCAGTCGTTCCTTCTTTAACACAGAAATTGCTGCTTTAAGATTTATGAACCATCGATCATTTTTTCGAATCGTCTTTACATGCGCGTATTCAAAATAAGCACTTTGCAGCTGTTCTACCATAACACCTCTTGATATCCCACCATATGACATGTAATCGTTTGGTAAATGAAGTGCACTATTCTCATGAAAGCGATTGTCAACTTTTATCTCTAGCAAATGCTCTCCTTTTGCAAGATCCTTTACTACAACCAAAAACGGTGTGTATGCATTGTAATGCTGTGCTATCTGTTTTCCATCAAGCACCAAAACTGCTGTATGACTAACGCCTTTACATTCTATTTGAATATCCCCCTCTGCTTGGAATCTTTTTCGATAAATCCCCTCTCCTCTATAATCAGCAAAAAGTGGATGTGATTCCCAGCATCCTGGTACAGCCATCAAAAATCTTTGTCCTCCATATGGTCCTGAACAAGGTTCAAACTGCCATAAACTCTCTGATAGCTCCATTTGTTTTCTAACTATATGTCTTTGAAATGTTCTTATCATCTTATTCTCCACTTATCTTTCTCTTTTCCTTTTCCACACTCAGCCAAAGGAAAGTAACGCATCTTTTAAATCACCCATACTCCATACAGAGTGCCTCAGACGGTTCTTTCATCTGAGGCGTTTCTTCCTGTGTTACCTGAGGAGAGGACAGTTTCTGTTCAACCTCGCACCTGACTGCACAGTCTGCCAGTTCATACAGTGATTTTGCAGTCTGAATAACCTGTTCCTTTGTTCTTGCCTGAGTATATCTTAAATCTTTCATAACTGATTGGTACATTCTCTTTAGGTTATCTTCTTTAGAATACAGCTTGCCTTTATCCGAATACGCCCTGTATTCGTTTGACATCTTTGCTTTCAGCTTTTCAAACATTGCATTTTCGTTTTTTCTGCCTATAAAAAATGCCGAGCCTGCAAGCGCATACTCGGCAAGATAACGATATTGTCCGTTTCGGAATGCTTTTGAAAGTCTGTCGATCAGTCTATCGGGACTGCATTTAAAATATTGTAAATCCGAAACAGTTTCATAATATATATCCTTTCGTTTGTGAGGAACAGCTTTTAACGGCTCTATACCGTTTCTCTCCTTTAAATCTTCATTGAAGTCCTTATTTTCAGGAGCAATACGAGAAATATTTTCATACCCATGTTCTTTCAGAATATCCGTCAATCTGTCTACTGCATCGATTCCTCCTTCATCGTTATCTACACACAATATTATTTCACTCAGATTGGAATGGTTCTTTAAAGCCGTTAAAACGGCATTTTCATATACTCCGTTCATAGCTATATATGAATGCTGCTGCCAGTTTTCAGGATTCAGCGTGAGATACGATAAAAGGTCGATCGGAGCTTCAAACACAAACAGCTTTTCCGATTTTCCAAAGTGGGAGAAACTATATTTTGTATCCGAACCCTCGCATGTGATGCGGAACGGTTTCCCGAAAGAATTTGTCGACCGCTTATGCGCCTGACGGGGAACGCCGTTTTCATCCACGCCCACAAACACTGCGTTGTGGTGTTTCGCATCCTCGTAAATCAGCCGCTTTTTCGCAAAATGCGTGATGATCTCCGGCGAAATAAAACGCTGTTTGATGAGGTAGGCATAAACACGATGCATATTTTCATTGGATTCCGGCAAGCGAAATTCCTTTGGTTTTGTCTCTGTCACAGCCGCTTTCGGCGGACTGTGGGCAATCGGGGTAACGCTTCTTCCCAGCAGCTCGTTCATTGCGGTCTGAAAATCCATGCCGTAAAAATACCGCATGAATTGGATTGCACCGCCGCCCACCTGATTCTTGTGATCGAACCAAGCCGCGCCATGAATCGTGATGCTGTCGTGTTTCCCGCTGCCGTCATGATAAATCAGCTTGTACTCCCGTCCGGCTTTCTCTAATTTCTCGCCTCTCATGCGGAGAAATTCAGCCAGATCTACGCCGTTTGCAAGCCGCTTTTCTTCCTCTGTGTATGGAATGTAGGGCATTGGCTATATCCCCACAATCGACCACAAATACAGCGGCGCAGTCAATGAAAACAGCAGACAGCCGAATAAAATTGCCGGAGCAGCCCACTCAAACTGACCGTGCTTGCGATGTAGGCTAAGCGCCCAGCGCCTTATCACATTACTATGACAGGTTTCCAAACGCTCGCCCCGGAACCGTGCTTGCACCTCTCGGCGCACACGGCTCTCCACTTGTTAATTCAGTTTTCCACTGTGTAATTTTTCATGACATTCCTCGCATAAAGCGAGTGTTTTTCTTTTTCGGGCAATCATAAATTTTTCCCAGTATGATTTGCCGCTCAAATCTTTCAGCTTTCTGACATGGTGAATTTCTATCTCACAATTCGTCTTTCCGCAAAGCTCGCACTTTTCAGCTTTGAGCCTGTCGATAAGGCTTGTTTTGCTTGAATACTTCACCGTGCTTGGAATGATATCGACTTTTGCAGATTTATCTACAGGCTTTCTTGCAAAGCCGTCGTGGTAGAATAATCTGACTTTCTCTTTTCCTCCCTTTGTCTTAAATTTCACTCCGAAATCAGAGCCGATTCTGAACTTATCCATAGCTTTTTTCATGGAACAGCGATATTTTGTGCCGTAAGTTTTAAACAAGCTCTGACACATAATATATCCGAAAGAGTTTAAAATTGCAGAATTATTTGCAATTGCATAATAATTTCGCAGACCTCGTATTTCGCTGTTGTACTGTTCTAAGATTTCAAGGTCGTCGTTATCCTTAAGATAGTATCTCGATTTTGCTCTCCATACTTCCTTGCCGTAAACATTGACCTCTAATTTCATTGCACCGTAATCCAAAAGCTTTTTCCTACCGTTCCACTGAGAAAACGTTTTAAATGCCCACTTTTGTTACGCTTTGCAGCTTGCGTGCGCCTTACATAAATATCGAAGCCTAAAAAGCGAGCTTTCTTTTTAGAATGAGTAATCAGCGTTTTTTCTTCCGACAGCTCCAATTTTAGAGTATCATTCAGAAATTCTTTGATTTTCGATTTGATTTCCTTTGCGTCCTCATTGTTTCCGATAATACCAATCAGAAAATCATCGGCATACCGTGTATACTGAATTCTTCTGAAATTCCTATCGAAAGGGTCTTTGTAAGGAACTTTAAATCTCTCATGTTCCAATAGCTTTA
>OKSA01003628.1_pt1 | contig 11200 bp, 12 predicted proteins | sample 1601181 | NCBI WGS metagenome assembly OKSA01 (sample SAMEA3541538, study PRJEB24748) | human gut metagenome | biome: human gut; feature: human-associated habitat; material: faeces | place: China | collected 2012 | reverse complement strand
TTCCTGGCGGCGGGGGCCAAAAATCTGCACGTCGTCGATCTGGACGGCGCAAAGGCTCTTGCGCACGGCCTGGGGCACGAAGCGCCAGCCCAGGCGGGCGCCCTCGCCCAGTTCCGCCCCCTGGACGGTGATGGCAGCGCCGGGCACGTCCTGCCATTCGCCTTCGGCGCTGTCGGCTTCCTGCAGGGTCAGGGCCAGCGAGGTGGTCTGTTCTTTGGCGAAACCCCTGGTCACGGAGATGCGCAGCGGCATGGGCTCCATGCGGCCGGGCAGGCGCAGGGCCGTGAGGGGGACGGCCTTGCCGGTGCTTTCGGCACTCAGGGGGCCTTCGAAAAGAATGCAATGACTGTCGATGATGGCCATGAGGACTCCTTGTTTCCTGAAAAAATGCATGGGGAGCGGACGTATGACGGCCGCAGGTCGTGCAGTCAGAGGGGAGGGCAACCGGGGGGCCGCCGGGACACGGTGGAGGCGGAGGAAGGGGAGCGCCGCTGCACGGACAGCGCATCCGCCCGGGGATCGTGCGTAAGGTCCCGGCATCCTGGCAGCAGCGGCAGCTCAGGGCGGTCCCCCCTTGGAAGGGCACGGCTCTAGATGGAAGCCTCGTCCGAGGCGATGGCGTCGCACTGGCGCACGGGGCGGCCGTGCAGCACGGGAACGGCCTTGGCATCGAAAAATTCGCCGTAGTGCAGCTGCACCTGCCCGGCGTCGGAGTTCTGGAGTTCCAGCGCGGTGAGCACATCGGCGTTGGCGTACCAGACGGCTTTCTGGCGCAGATGCTGGGGCATGCGGTTCTTGGCTTCGATGGTCAGCTTCTGCAGATCCACGAAACCTTCCTCGCCCTTGCGCTTGCCCAGTGCGGCTACGGGCACGTTGGCGATGCGCACCACCCCGCGCCAGTCGCGTACGGCCAGACCGCAGCGCCAGTTGTATTTGTCGCCCGTGACCTGATATTTGCGGCCGTTCTCGTCCTGCGCCATGTAGGTCTTGAGATCTTCGTGGGAAAGGCCGCCGCGGCTGCCCTTGGGATAGATGCCGTGCACGGACTGCGGCCCCCAGGAGACCAGCCAGAGCGAGGTGCAGCCGCCGTCGCGGCCACCGGCGTCCAGCACATTTTCGGCATCGCTGGCCGGGTAACGCATGGCCAGGCCGTTGAATTCGTCGGGGTTGCGGTTGCTGTCGCCGTAGAACAGGGTGCGGGCCACCTTCTGGCGCATGGCCTCGGCAAAGGCGATGCCCTCGCTCATGCGGAAGGAGCGGTCACGGTCGCCGTACAGGCGGATCTCTTCCACATCCAGTTCCATGATGGCCTCAAGGATGCCGCAACCTTCCTTGACCTGGCTCCACTGGGACTTGGCGGGCGGCGTGCCCTGATAGAGGCGGCGCCAGTATACGGCGGGCAGGCCGGTGCGGATGCGCGTCAGGTGGCCGTCGGACTGGTTGGCCTCCATCCAGGGCACGTCATCCATGATGTCGTTGGTCTTGTTCATCAGCTCGATGATCTGGCCGGCCTTGTCGCCGCGATAGAACTGTTCCATTTCGGCCAGCGTGGCCACAAAACCCAGAGTGGCGGACATGAAGTCTCCTTGGCAAAGGTGGTCGGGAAGGGGCCGTCAGCGGCCCGGTACGAAACGACGGAAAGGGGAAAATGCCGTGTGCCGGTTGGCGACCTGCATGGTCAGGATCGCTGCGAGCTCCAGCCCGCGTACATGCGTTCTTCCAGGGGCGGCAGGCTGCCGCCGCCTTCGCTGCCGGGCAGGCTGTCTTCCAGCAGGCTGTCGGCCAGGCGGCTGAAGAAACGCAGCACGGCCGGGTGGTTGCCGTAGCCGCTTTCTTCCAGCAGGCGGCCGATGCTCTTGTCCGTGTCGAAGCGGTCCAGGGCCAGCTGGGCCCGGGCCACGGTGGCGGCCAGATGTTCGCCGCCCAGCTGCGGATCGTCGGCCACTTCCTGCCGCCACTGTTCCACCTGCTGCTGCCAGCGGGCACGGCGCAGGGCGTCGGTCTGGCGCAGATGGGCCTCCAGCCGGGCGGCGTCATCGGCTGCGGGCTGTTTTTCCTGCCCCTCGGCAGAGGACTGGCCGGGGGCGGCGGGCCGGCCTTCCTCCGGGCCGCTGCCCAGCAGGGGCGTAGCGGGGGGCGTCCCCCCCTCGTCGGCAGGCAGGCCGTACAGGCCGCTTTCCGGCCGGGGGGCCATGCCGCCTTCGTCAAAGATCGCTTCAGTTTCGGGCATCGTCTTCCTCCTGTGTCAAAAAAAGTCGGGGCAGGTGGGAGGGATCGGCCTCCTGCAAAAGGCGGAGCACGGCCACGCCCACATGGCGGCGGCCCTCCTCCCAGTAGATCTGTCCGGCCGGGGTCCCCGGTCCCGGACAGGCGGCGGTGAAGCAGTGACTGCATACTTGCTCATTTAGAACGCTCCTTTCGTCCAGCTCTTCTGCTGGGGCTTTTCGGTGACGGGCGGCAGGGTGGGTTCGGCATCCTTCACCATGCCGTCCTCAATGATGATCTGGCACTCGCTGCCGGTGGCCGGCCCGCCAGCGCTGCTGTGCCGGGGAAGCGGGGGCAGGGTCCCCGGCGGGGAAAAGCCGGTCATCGTGCATCGTGTCCTCCTTCCGGGGGTGGCGTCGTGCCGCCCGTCTGCTGCGGCCGCAGGGCAGGGGCGGCCCCGGCGGCCAGGTTGGCCAGTACCTGCAGGACGGAGCTTTTTTCCCCTTCCACGGTCAGGTCGCTGTCGGCCAGGGTGTGTCCCAGGTCGGCGGCCTTCTGCAGCAGCTCCAGCTGCTGTTCCGCCTGCCGCGCCTCCTCGCGTCCGGCCCGCAGCCGGGCCCGTTCCTCACGGGGACGTGTCAGGTTCGCGGGCAGGCCGAGGCTTTGGGCATAATTGTCCAGCAGATTGTCCACATCCACGCTGTCCAGGGCTTCGGGCCAGGCCGAGGCCGCCTTGAGGGTCAGGGCCAGATACTGGTCCGTGGCGCTGATGCCCACCAGTTTCTGGGCCTGTGCCAGCAGGGAGACGAATTCCACCTTGAGGTGGCGTCCGCTCAGTTCCGGCGGGCAGGGGGGCAACATGTCCAGGGCCAGCATGAGGCGGAAGGTACGGTCGATGAGCGGGATCAGCAGCTCGTCATGCAGGCGTTCCAGCACGGGACCGATGAGCAGCAGCTTCTCTTCCTCGCGGGCGGCTATCTCGCTGGCCGTGACCTTGCTGCGCCCTTCCAGGATCAGGCGGAACAGGTCGTTGTAGAGCCCGGCCCGTATCTGCTGCTGCACGGCTTCCATGGCGGAGCGCGCCTGGGCCAGATCGGGCTTGACCTGCAAAAGGGGCGTGGCCACGGGCTGGTTCTGTCCGGGCAGGCTGTCCACGAAGTTGATGCCGCCGGGCGTCAGGTCGAGCCCCACGGAGCGCAGGCCCGCATGGACGCTCATGGGCGGGTCCACGGCCTTGTGGATGGCCTTGAGCGTGGTGATGCCCATTTGTTGCAGCATGCGGCAGTCGGGCAGGGCATCCATGGCGGGCGAGCGGCCATAGACATCGTTGGCCGCCACGTCCCAGCGCGGGCCGAAACCGGGAAAGCCCAGGAAGCCGGATTCCTTCAGGGGCACGACCTGCCCTTCCCGTCCTTCCAGCCAGTAGACCGAGGCCCAGGGCATGTGGCATTGCCCCGCCAGCCGGGGCCGGCGTTCCGTGCGGGGCAGCACGGCATGGATGACCGCATGTCGCTGGTCCGGCGTGCGCCGGGCCGCCAGACGCAGGTTTTCCGGCAGGGCCTCCGGACCGAAGCTTTGCACCATCTGGCGCAGGCTCATGTGCATGCGGTGGAAGACCGTGTCCACCCGCCGGGCCGCGTCCGTATCCAGCACATACTGTCCGGCGCAGAGCGGCACGAAGCGGAAGCCGTGGCGCAGGTCGGCCAGTTCGAAGACGAAGGCCGTGCCGAAGGTCCCCAGTTCCGCATAGATGGTGTGCATGGCGTTGTAGAAGTTGCAGCGCTGCAGCACCACGCGCATGCGGGCCTCCACCTCATCCAGATAACGCTGGCCCGCGTGGCTGCGCGACAGTTCGGGATCGTCCAGGGCCAGCCGGAACCAGGGCCGGGCGGGGCTGGTCATGCCGCCCTGCAGACCGGCGGCCAGGGTCCGCATGGCCAGGATGCCCGTGGCGTCCACCAAGGAGCGGTTGAGCAGGGGGCGGTCGTCCGGACTGTCATCGGTGCGGAAACGGGTGGGCAGAAAGTGCTCGGCCAGGCTCTCCCAGGCCGTGTCCCAGGGCGAGCGCCGTTCCAGCAGGGCCCGGTAACGCCGGGCCAGGGCCGGGACGCGCAGGGCAAGACCCTCTTCGGCTTCCGGCCGGTCTCCTGCAGGCAGCGGGGCCCCCTGATGCGCTGTCCCGAGCAGGGCGCGCAAAGCGGGGCGCTGTGCCGGGCGCATCCTATTGCCCCAGCAGGATCTTGCCGCGGTTCTCCTGCGAGGCCAGCGGCGTGGTGTGGATGGATGCCCGGATGCCCGCGGCCTTGCTGGCCTTGTCCTTCTGGTTCTGGCGGGCGGCCGTGGCCGCTTCGGTGACGGGTTTGGAAGTGGCCGCCTTGGGGGCGGGCTGGACTTCCGGTACGCTGGGGCTGGAGGAGCCTCCGAATCCCATATGTCCTCCTTGGGGATGAAGGTTGTTTACGGATGGGCCCTGAGGCCGGATGGAGACATCTTTATGGCGCGCGCCAGCGTCTCCGGCGTGCAGAGCAGCTGGATGCCGTCCACGTGGACGCCGCGCCGGGCCAGCCAGCAGGCGGCGGGCAGGCGCCCCGTGATGACGAAACCGCAGGCCGTGGCCAGACGCCAGGCATGGCGGTTGCTGACCGGGCACAGGCCCCAAAGCGCGCTGGTCTCCGTATGGCGGAAGACCCAGCGGAAAGCGGCACGGGCCAGCGGCACGGCCAGCGGGAATGCCGGGCGGAAGACCGTGAAATCGAATTCCCGGATCCGCCCGCGCCAGGGGCTGAACAATCCGCAGGCCAGCGCCGTGCCGTCAGGGGCCGTGGCCTGCAGGAGCAGGCGGCCGGGGGCGCTGACCAGATGCAGCCAGTCGTCTTCCCGGGGATGGGGCCAGGCGTACATGGCGCAGCCTGTGAGCCCTTCCCGGCACATGCGGGCGAAGAGGGCTTTGCGGCCCGCGTCGTCCCGGACGGCTTCCAGATGGAATGCGTCCTGCACGTCGGCCTGGCCGCAGAGTTGCGCTCGTGTGTTTTCCATGCGGGCTCCTGTTATTGGGGGATTTGCGGGATAGGGCCGTGCGGGATGTCGTTGCAGTCATGACGCTGCCCGGGACGGGGGAGGAAAGGCCAATCTCGACCGGCTTTCCCCTGTTTGGCAGGTCTCCCGGCACGGCCCTGTCGCGGGCGATCCCGGCGATGGATCTTTTCGGGCCTGTCGATGGCAGGAGGACGTGGAAGCCTTCCTTTCATCGCCCCAGTCCCAGCACGTCATAGCTGATGCGGGCCCGGGCCGGAGGCAGGGGACGCTCCGGCGGGCGAAAGCCCGTGACCGCGTAGCGCAGGGCATCGGCGGCGTGGCTGGAGCCGTCATGCAGCGGGCCGGAGGAGAACTGTTCCTGCCGGGGCCGCCATTGCCGCCGGTAGGAGCGCAGGGCCGCCAGTCCGGCGGCGCAGTGACGGCTGTCGAACCAGAGCCGGGGCAGGGCGCGGCGCACGGCATCGATACCGTCGGCCAGCGGCAGGGACGGCGCGATGTCGAAGCGGATGCCCAGACGGGCGGCGCTCTCCAGACGGCTCTGGCCCGTGCCCAGTTCCCGCACCCGGATGTCATGCGGGGCCAGGTGGCGGCCGTAGCAGAATCCGCGTCCCGCAAGGCCGTCGGCGGTGGCCGTTCCTTCCGGCCGGGCCTTGGCCGCCAGCACGGCCGCGTAATGGGCCAGCCCCTCGCCGCTGGCTTCGTAATAGTCCAGCATGCGCCAGTTGCCGGAAGGCTCCACCTGGAAGAACCAGATGGCCGTGGCATCATCCATGCCCAGGTCCCAGGCCGTATGCACGGGCAGGTCGGGGCTTACCGGCAGGGGGCAGATGCGTCCCGCCAGATCGGCGGCATCCAGCTGGGCGGCATAGTAGGCCCCGCGCACGGCGGCGGCGAAGGAACACTCGAATTCCTGCTGGTACTCGGCCTCGCTCATGCCGCGGCGGGCGGCGTCCAGCTCGGTCTGCGGCAGGTAGCCTGTCTGCGAGGCCGGGAAGCGGAAGCGTGACCAGCCCTCCGACGCCCCCAGACTGCCCGCCAGCTGCCAGACATCGTGCAGCAAGTTGTCACAGCCCTTGGGCGTGCCGCAGAACAGGGCCCGTCCCTGCCGGTCGGCCAGCGCGGGGCGCAGGATCTGGCTCCAGACCTCGCGGGGGATGTCGGCGGGCTCGTCCAGCACCAGATCGTCCAGATACAGGCCGCGCAGGGCCTGGGCGTTGTCCGTGCCGTACAGGCGGATGCGCGCGCCGTTGGGCAGGTCACAGCGCAGTTCGCCTTCATGGAAACGGGTACCGGGGATCACGCCCGCGAAATGCCGCAGATAATCCCAGGCTACGGCCTTGGCCTGCCCCAGATAGGGGGCGGCGTAGGCGGCGCGCCAGTCCGTGCGGGAAGTACGCAGGGCCGCCCGCAGCAGGTCGTTGACGGCGGCCACGGTCTTGCCGAAACGGCGGTGGCAGAGCAGCACGCAAAATCGGGTGCGCTGCTGGTGGAAGCGCCATTGCAGCGGGCGCGGCGCATAGGGGATGATGCAGGGCGTTTCCATGTCGGTCTCGGCGGGCTTCAAAGGTTACGGAGGGCCATCTTCCGGCTCCTGTCCGGCCCAGATGACGCGCAGGGGGGCGGGGGGCTTCCGGTCGCCGTCCTGTGACGTGCCCTCCTGCTCCAGCGTGCGGGCAAGGGCGTGCAGTTCCTTGATCTCTTTGACGATGTCGATGCTTTTTTCCGAGACCTCGGCAGTATCGAGATGTTCGGTCAGGCGTTGCAGACGCTCGTGCAGGGCTTTTTCCAGGGCTTTTTTCCGGCGGCGTACCGGCATCACTGCACCTCCCGGGGAGGGCGGCAGTGCAGCAGGGCGGGCAAGGCTGCGCCGGGCAGCTGCTGCCAGCGGTCCTCCTGCCGCTCCAGATGCCGTTCCAGACGTTGGAGCAGGCGTTCCAGGCCGTAGAAGCGCGCTTCCTGGGCCTGCAACTGGCTGTGCAGGCGGCCTGCGTCCTCCCGCAGGGAGCGTACCTCGTCCGCCAGCGGCGTCAGGAGTTCCCGTTCCTGCGCCAGAGCCTGTTCCAGCAGATCGAGACGGCGCAGCCACAGGGCTTCCCGTCGCTGTTCGTCCCGGCGGCAGCGCAGATGTTCGGCCTGCGGGACGAAGCTGCGGCGCAGGCTCCACAGGGCCCAGAGCAGCAGCCCCTGTACCAGGGCCAGCAGCAGGGGCAGGAGCGCGGCAGGCAGATGGGTGGTCATGGGCATCTCCGTGGTTCAGAAGGGCAGGCCCAGCATGCCGGCCAGCAGGCCCAGGATCTGGTCCAGGGCCGGGGGCGGCAGGTCGTCCAGCAGGTCGGGCGCCAGCAGGGGCAGGAGCAGCAGGCGCACGGGCACTTCCCAGCAAAAGAGCAGGGCCAGCACCCAGCCCAGGAAGGAACGCCACAGGCGCAGCACACTGGAAGGGGCATTTTCCGTTTCCCGTTCGTTGAGGCGGATCTGGGCGGCCAGCAGTTCCTGCCGTTCCCGGCTGCTGCCCGTCAGGTCGCGCAACAGCCGGGTGCCCAGATCGCGCAGCAGGTTCCACATTACTGCGCCTCCCGTTCCAGATCGGCCAGATGCTGGTGCAGGGCCTTCACCCGGTTGCGCCAGCCCGTCAGGAAGACCTTCATGGACGGGCGGGACGCGGCCAGACGGCGATAGAAGGCGTCCCGCAGGCGCAGGCTGCTCCGGGCCGCGTACCAGTCCAGATGCACGTCGGCCAGCGCGTTGGCCAGCTCGCGGGTGTCCGGGCCCATGATGCCGTCCTCGGCGATGGGGGAGTAGTGGTCGAGCTGGGTCTCGCCCGCGGCGTTCATGGCTTCCTGCAACTGCTTCACGGCCCGGCTGGCGCCCATGTTGACCGCGCCGTCATAGAGCGTGACGGCCAGCGACAGGGGCAGGCGGTCGCAGCCCAGGGCCTCCCAGAAATGCCTGCGGAACAGACGGGCCGCCTGTTCTTTGGTACAGGCGCGGATGTCGTCGGCGTCGATGTCGCCGTCATTGTCCAGATCAAGGCTGAAGTAGTCGCAGTCCGGGCCCGTGCGCCGGGGGCAGGTATCGCACTGCCGGGCATCGCGCAGACAGCGTTCTTTGGCCTGCCGGGCCAGATCCGTGACCCAGCGCAGGGAGATGCCGTGATTGGTGATGCCGCCGGGATCGGCTTCGTGGTCGGAAAGGCCGCCTTCCCAGCGGGCCGTGAACGTATGGGCCAGAGTGAAATTGTCGCGCATATGCCCTCCTGCATGGCGGTGGAATGATGGCGGGGCGGTGTCGCACCCGTGAGGCCACCATGCCGGAAAAGGGCGCTGGCGTAAGTTTGAAGGATTTCAGTAGGAGAAGTGTCGTGGAGGGACAGGAAGGGAAGGAGATGGTACGGGGCCGGAGAGGGAAGAAGCCAGACAGGCACCCCGGAGAGGAGAGCCCGTGTCCAGGCCTGCGGGCCTCATCCGTCCCTGCGGACATGCCCCGGCAAGGAGCAGCAGCCTGCGGACAAAAAAAACGGGAAAGGCCGCAGCCTTTCCCGTCCGGCCTGAAAGGGAGGTGCGGGGATCAGCCCTGAAGGGCGTCGCCGGGGGCCGGAAGGGCCTTGTCCGGCAGTTCGGCCTCCTGCTTGAGCAGCTGCCAGACGCGCCGGTCCGTGATGCCGTACCGGCGGGCCAGAAAGCGCACCTCGGCATTGCTGGAGGTACCGGCGGCGGTATGGCGGCTGAAGGCGCCGAGCAGCTCCCGCTGGCGCACCTGACGGGCGAGACGGGCGCAGCGGGGGATATACAGACAGGTGCCGCCGTAAGCCCCCAGCAGGCGGCGCAAGACGGGCTCGGGCAGCAGGGCGCGCAGCAGGTGCCCTTCCGACGGGAAGCGGCGGGGGATGCGCAGGGTCAGGCCGCCGCAGTGTTCCAGAAGCCTGTGCAGGGCGGCATCATCTTCCAGAACCTGGCGCAGCAGGCGTACGCTTTCGGGCAAAAGGGGCAGCAGGCTGTCCCAGTCCACGGGGGCGGAGGATCCGGCTGTGTGCCGGGGAGGCGTGGCAGGACTTCCGCTACTGGACCACATGGCGGGCCTCCGGGGCCAGGGGACTGCGGGGGCGCTGGAGATGTGCCTCCAACGGTTGTTCCGTGTCGTCCGCCCCTTGCCCGGCCATGGAGGTCCCGGCAGCAGGGATGGCTTCCGGGGCAGGCGGCATGGCATCGCCGGACTGGCGGGGAGCGGCCTGCATGTCTTCCAGCATGCGGGCGATGCGGCGCAATTGCGCTGCCGCCCAGAGCAGGGAACCCTCGGCGGGTTCCTCTTCACTGTCGGCGGACTGCGTCAGGAGACGCTGGAACTGTTCCAGGGATCGTGTGTTCATGTCGGCTACTCCCTTTCTGATAATGGCACGGTGTCCCGCAGCGGATCTCTGCGGAAAAGTTATGTTGCGGAAAAAGTTTTCTTTTGCCCGCAAAAGCGGGCCCGGGCTGCTGTATCCATTGCCATTAGCTACAGGTTGTTCTATGTTTGACAGCAGCCATAGCCGTACTTTTTACATGTTTTCTTTTTTCAATCAAAGGAAAAATTTTTAACTTTTCTTTTAAAAAGATTTAATATCCTGTTTTTAATGAATAAAAAAATTTGGAGCGCGCATGGAAGATAAGAATAGATTTTCCTTTATCTCTACACAGGGCTTTGCCGAGCGCCTGCGCCGCCGTCGCCTTGGCCTTGGCCTGCGCAAGCAGGATCTTGCCGCACAGGTGGGGGTCAGCCTGACCACTATCCAGCAGTACGAGAACGGCCAGTTGCCCAAGGGGGAGTTTGCCGTCCGGCTGGGGGCGGCCCTGCGCTGTTCGCTGGACTGGCTGCTGGCCGGGCAGGGGAATGTGGAAGGGGCCCTGCAGGACCAGTGGGCCGGGCTGGTCATGGTGCCCATGGTGGAGGCGCGTCTTTCCGCCGGTACGGGGAGCTTCGAGACCAGCGGCGATGTGGTGCGGCACTATGCCTTCCGCGAGGATTTTTTGCGGCGCAAGGGCAGCCCGTCGCACATGGCCCTGCTGCGGGTCTCCGGCGACAGCATGGAGCCCCGCATTCAGGACGGCGACCTTGCCCTTGTGCACAAGCAGGACACACTGGAAAACGGCGACCTTGGCGTGCTGATCTACGGCGATGAGGGCGAGGGCACCCTGAAGCGCTATATCCAGCGCGGCAACTGCGTGGTGCTGCAGCCCTTCAACCCGGCCTACAGCGAAATGGTCATCAAGGGCGAGGACCTGAACCATCTGCACATCGCCGGCCGCGTGGTGGAAACCAAGGCAAAATGGTAATAACTCCTTCCGTCTGCTCACGCTGTTCGCAGCCGCCTTCCTCATGGAGGGAGGCCTTGGCAAAACCGGAAACTTTCCCGTACTGCCAAAGGCTCCTCCTTTGGGAGAGCTGTCGAACAAAGTGAGACTGAGAGGGCGAGGACGCTAACCGTGAAACCATAAAAGCCATCTGCAATTTTGCGCATGGCTTTATTTTTTGACCCTTTTTCCCACTTTGGAGGTGTATTCTGCATGGAACAGACCCTGATGGACAAGCTTACCATTCTGGCCGACAGCGCCAAATATGATGTTGCCTGCACCTCCAGTGGCGCATCCCGCACCGCGCGGGCAGGCATTCTTGGCAGCTGCTATGCACCGGGCTGCTGCCACGCCTTTACCGCTGATGGCCGCTGCGTGAGCCTTTTAAAGGTGCTCATGACCAACTGCTGTGCCTTCGACTGCAGCTATTGCGTCAACCGCAAGTCCAACGATATCCCCCGTGCCACCTTCACGCCCCGGGAATTGGCTGAGCTGACTGTGGAGTTTTACCGCCGCAACTACATTGAAGGGTTGTTCCTTTCCAGCGCGGTGCTGGGCACGCCGGACTACACCACCGAACGGATGCTGGCCGCCCTGCGGCTGCTGCGGGGCGAATACCGCTTTGGGGG
>OKSA01003621.1_pt1 | contig 11214 bp, 6 predicted proteins | sample 1601181 | NCBI WGS metagenome assembly OKSA01 (sample SAMEA3541538, study PRJEB24748) | human gut metagenome | biome: human gut; feature: human-associated habitat; material: faeces | place: China | collected 2012 | reverse complement strand
CTTCAAAAAAAGAAAACGATTATGTTCATCTTGTTATGAAAGAAGTTTTAAAAAGAAATTCTGATGCTGCATGCGCCATCTGTCAGGCTTCACAATGGGAGCTGAATTATAAAAATGGACATGTCGCTTATAATTTGTATAAGAGTATAAGAGATTTTAAAGCGGATATTATCGTAATGAGAATTGTAGATAATTGTCCGAGAATTGATTTTGATAAAAATAAATTTAAAGAAGAACACTTTCAAGAATATTGTTTTAATATTTTAGAAATGATGATTTCTAGAAGCAGTTTTTATTTTGAAAAGCTTCCTTTGATTGAAAATGTTGAACTTTTACGAAATATTATCTATAGTGGTATTTGGACAAAATTTGAACTGATTAAAAAGAAAAGAATGGAGGAAAAATCATGAATCCTTATCAAATACTAGGAATTTCCCCTAGCGCCAGTGATGATGAAGTCAAAAAAGCTTATCGTACACTTTCTAAAAAATATCATCCTGATGCTAATATTGGAAATCCTCATCAAGCAGAATACACTGAAAAATTTAAAGAAGTCCAAAATGCATATAAAACTATTATGGATGAAAGAAAAAAAGGTTTTAGACAACAAAGTTATGGTGGTCAAACAACTGGTGGTTATCAATATACAGGTAATGATCAAGAAGCTTATCAAGAAGCACAAGGATTTATTCAAGGCGGGCGTTATCAAGAAGCAATCAACGTTTTAAATCAAATACGTAATAAATCAAGTATGTGGTTTTATTTATCTGCCATTGCCGAAAATGGTTTAGGAAATAATATACGTGCTCAAGAATATGCTCAAACAGCTGTTCAAATGGAACCCATGAATATGCAATATATTTTATTATTAAATCAATTACAAGGAAATACAAGACAATATCGTCAAACCAGTCAACAATATGGTAATCCAGCAAGTATGATGAATTGTTGTTATTCGATTATGCTTTTAAATTGTATGATGTCATGTTGTTGTGGTGGCGGATATCATTATCCTATTTTATGTTGTTAGAAGGAGAAAATTATGGCAAAGGTTATTGGAATTGACTTAGGAACAACAAATAGTTGTATGGCTTTTTATGAAAATGGAAAAGCTAAAATTATTGAAAATAAAGAAAACCAAAAGACAACACCAAGTATTGTTGCTTTTGATAAAGATGGAAAGAAACTTGTTGGAGAACTTGCAAAACGTCAACAATCGATGAATCCAAAACGTACGATTTCATCTATTAAAAGAGAAATGGGACAAAATTATCATGTGGAAATCGATGGTAAACAACTATCTCCTCAACTCATTTCTTCTATGATTCTACAAAAATTAAAAACGGATGCAGAAGCTTACTTACAAGAAGAAGTAACTCAAGCTGTTATTACAGTTCCTGCTTATTTCTCCGACAGTCAGCGTCAGGCAACCAAGGACGCAGGCAAGATTGCAGGCCTTAATGTTCTCCGTATCATCAACGAACCCACTGCGGCGGCTCTTGCATACGGTATGGATAAGGAAAACAACCAGAAGATCCTGATTTACGACCTTGGCGGCGGCACGTTCGATGTTTCCATCCTCGAAATCGGCGACGGCGTGTTTGAAGTTCTTGCAACTGCCGGCAACAACCGTCTCGGCGGCGATGATTTCGACGATCGTCTTATCAACTATATTGCAGAGGAATTTAAAAAGTCCCACGGCATTGACCTTCGCAACGACCGCATGGCGAAGCAGAGGCTTAAAGAAGCAGCAGAGAAGGCAAAGATTGAGCTTTCCGGCATGGCTTCCGCAAACGTCAATCTTCCCTTCATCACGATGGATGCAAACGGCCCCGTTCATCTCGATATGAACATCACACGTGCAAAGTTCAACGAGCTTATCTCCGATTTGCTCGACAAAACAAAAACTTGCGTACAGCAGGCATTGCATGATGCGGGTCTTAAAACTTCTCAGATTGATAAGGTTATCCTCGTCGGCGGTTCAACCCGTGTTCCCGCAGTTCAGGATCTTGTAAAGAACATCACCGGCAAAGAACCCTTCAAGGGCATTAATCCTGATGAATGTGTTGCAATCGGTGCTGCAATTCAGGGCGGTGTCCTCGGCGGCGAAGTCAAAGACGTTCTTCTTCTCGACGTAACGCCCTTGAGCCTCGGCATTGAGACCCTCGGCGGCGTATTCACGAAGCTTATTGACCGCAACACCACCATCCCCACCAAGAAGAGCCAGGTATTCTCAACTGCGGCGGACGGCCAGACCAGCGTTGAAATCCATGTTCTTCAGGGCGAGCGTGAGATGGCACAGTACAACAAGAGCCTCGGCAAGTTCCAGCTTACAGGTATTGCACCCGCTCCCAGGGGTGTGCCTCAGATCGAAGTCAGCTTTGATATCGATGCAAACGGCATCGTTCATGTAACCGCAAAGGATCTCGGCACGGGCAATGAACAGAACATCACCATCACTGCCTCCACCAACCTGTCCGAGGATGAAATCAACCGCGCAGTCAAAGAAGCTGAGCAGTTCGCAAACGAGGATAAGAAGCGCAAGGATGAAGTTGAAACCCGCAACCATGCCGACACTCTGGTATATGAAACCGAAAAGACAATGAAGGAACTCGGTGACAAGATTGCAGAGAGCGATAAGTCCAGAATCAACGCCGAAGTTGAAAATGTTAAATCTGCTCTCAACGGCAGCGATTCCGAGGCGATCAAAGCTGCAACCGAAAAGCTGACTGAGGTATCCTATGAAGTTTTCGGCAAGATTTATCAGCAGCAGGCTCAGCAGAACGGCGGTGCGGCGGGCTTTGATCCCAACGCGGGCGCAGCGGGCAGCGGCAACAACGGCGGCAGCAACAGCAGCAACGGCAACGATGACGGCGTTGTTGATGCGGATTACGAAGTTGTAGACAACTGATCCCGATTACTCTGATAATAAACGGCGGTGCGGCGGATGATTCCGGCAGGTGCCGTTCAAAGAAAAATTGTTCCGCCGCAGATGCATAAAATAAAGCATTGGCGGCGGAACAAAATGAACAGACCAAGCGTAGGGGCGCGGCAGCTTCTGTCGAGCCCCGAAGGCTTGCATTGCTGCCGAAAGCTTTTTTCTGGATTCGGACGCAATGCAGGTTGAATTATTATTTCATGGGGGAGCACCATGGCAGAAAAAAGAGATTATTATGAGGTTCTCGGCGTTGAAAAAACGGCGAGCGATGACGAAATAAAATCCGCTTACAGGAAACTTGCAAAAAAGTATCACCCGGATCTGAATCCGAACAACAAAGAAGCGGAAGTTAAATTTAAAGAAGCAAACGAAGCATATGAAGTCCTTTCCGATAAGGACAAGCGTGCGAAATACGATCAGTTCGGCCATGCGGCGTTTGATCCTTCGGCGGGTGCTTACGGCGGCGGCTTCAACGGCTTTTCGGGTGCGGGCTTCACGGGCTCCTTCACAGGATTTGACGATATTTTGAATTCAATGTTCGGCGGCGGTTTCGGCGGAAGAAGCAGGAGTGCGCGTGCGGACGCACCGATGCAGGGTGAGGATTTGCGCTACTCTTTGACAATAACGTTTGAAGAGGCGGCATTCGGCTGCAAAAAGGAAATTTCGTACAGACGCGAAGAAAAATGCGCCACATGCGGCGGCAGCGGAGCAAAACCCGGAACAAGCAAAAAAACCTGTACACGCTGCAACGGCACGGGTCAGATTCGAGTTCAGCAAAATACAATGCTGGGCACGATGCAGAGTGTTCATCCCTGTGATGTCTGCGGCGGTACGGGCAAGATTATTGAACAGCCCTGCGAAACCTGCCGCGGCAAGGGCAGAGTGAGCAACGCCATGAAGGTTGTTGTTACAATCCCCGCAGGCATTGATGACGGGCAGAGTATTCGCATTGGCGGGAAAGGTGAAGCGGGCTATAACGGAGGTCCGGACGGCGATTTGCTTGTGACGATTCGCGTGAAGAGCAGCAAACAGTTTGTGCGTGACGGCTATAACCTGTACACAAACCTTACAATTCCCGTAACGACCGCTGTTCTCGGCGGCGAGGTTACTGTTCCCACTCTTTCAGGCGAGTTGAAATATAACATTCCCGAAGGAACCCAAAGCGGAACAACATTCCGTATGCGAGAGCAGGGCATACAGAAGCTGCGCCTTCCCGGCAAGGGTGACCTTTACGTAAATGTCACCGTTGAAATTCCCAAAAAGCTTACATCGGAACAGCGCGAGTTGTTCGAGAAGCTTGCGGAATCAATGGGCACAAGTGTTCCTGCCGGAAAAAAACGGCGCGTACGGAAAAAATAATCAATAAGTTAACCATCAGTTAATAAGATAACTTTTTAAAATACAAACAGGGACGGGCAGTCGTTAAGAACTGTCCGTCCCTGTTTTTTGTTTGCCGATGCAGCAGACGTTTTCAGGTTAACCGTATGCTGTTATGCGGACTGCATTGCTTTGCGAATTATCAGGAGCGCATCAACGGATGTTATATCGCCGCTGCCGTCAATATCGCAAATGCTGAAATCAAGGCTGCCGGAAACGGGCGTTGCAATAATCCCAAGGGACATGCGAAGCACGGTGAGGGCGTCGGCGGAAGTTACAACACCGTCGCCGTCAACATCACCGAGAAGGCTGTATTCAGCGGTGACCGTGCGGTTTTCGGTAACGTTGACAAGGCTGCCGTTCCAACCGGTGAAAACATAACCATCATGCGCGGGTGCAGCAGGCGCGGTAACATTGCTGCCGTGTTCAACGGAGACTTCGGCGATCGCGGAGCCGTCGAGTCCGTCAACGAATGTAACAGTGTAAACATTGATTGAAAGAACAGCGTCAACCGTCAGGTTTTCGGCAGGCATGGTTTCGGGAACAACCCAACCGGAGAAGGTGTACCCTTCGGGTACGGTGTATTCGGGCACAGTGATTGCTGCACCGACAGCGTAGGTCTGTTCGGCATAGAACTCACCGTTGACGGTGTAGGTCAGCGTGTATTCGGGCAATGATGCGTTCACGGAACCGTTCGTTGTATGAACCTCAATATCGGTGACTGTGCCGCCGACAGGAAGATTAACAAATCTGTTCACCTCAACGTTGACAGGAGTTATGCCGGAGAACTCGGGGTTTACGGTCGCCTTAACGGTGAGCAGAACATTTTCATCTATGCCGTTGCCCGTCATGGGAGCGTCCGCACAGAGTGCGCCGACATAAATCGTGCCGGGCGTTGTGGTGAAGTCGATAACGTTCATGGAAGTGTTTTCGAGAATTGCACCGGGAACGACTTCATTAACGGTCAATTTTGTGCTGTCGTAACCGATATGCATTTCAAGAGTGTGCGCCTCGAACTTGCCGCTGACGGTGACGGGAATCTCGACCTGCTGACCGGAAATCGCGGTGATTTCGGGTGCAGAGAAAGATGCCGAAACGGGAAGTTCTTCAATGAGGATGCGGAGTGTTTCTTCGGCCGCGGTGAGAACATCATAATTGCTGACAAGGGCTTGCTGTTCGACAGTCAGAGCATCATATGCCTGCCTTGCCTCCGCAATTGCAGAGGCACTTTCAAGGCTCACCTCTCCGATTGCGGAAATCTTTGCTATAACATCGCGAACAGGGGCATTCTGCTGATATTCGTCTTCAAGCTGCTGCAGAACCGCTGCGGCAGCATTTACGTCTTCCTGACTTGCATAAATCGCGGTTGCGGCACTCATGGCAGAGTCCGGAATTTCGATGCCGTGTTCGTTAAGCGTTGCGATAAGCGTGCTGAGCCTATCTTTGTTTGCAACGGGGTAGAAGGATGTGTTGTCACTGCCGCCCATTGCATAACCGCCGCCGATATCGCTGCCGTAGGCAACGGTGAACTGAACGCGGACAACATCGCCGTCGGACAGATATGAATCTGAGAAGCCGACATTGGGGAACACATTGTTAAGACAGTACATCCAGCCGGAAGCATAGCAATAGTCGAATTCGCCGAGTTCGTTTTCACTGTAGCGATCTTCAAGCGTTATGCCCCAAGACGAAAGCGCATCAACAAGCTCTGCGGGAGCGTTGACGGGAGAGACGGGGATATTGGGAATCGTGCCGTCCTTAATGGTTGCAAGATAGAAACCGCCTTCAACGCTGCCGGTATGGGATTCGGTGAATCCAAAGCGGTTAAGCACACGCATCAGTACCGCGGCAGCGCAGTCACCGGCATAAATATCGGTAAGCACGGGTTCAACGATGTAGCCTTCACCGAGGGAGAACGCTTCAATGCTGAAGATCGCCTGACCGACGTATTCGCCGTCTTCTGCGGGCTGATAGGTAATAGTGTATGTCAACTCAGCATCGCCTGCGGAAACAACGACGGTGTTTTCACCTTCAACAGTAAAGTTCAAAGTGAAGCTCGTCTGCGTTGCATCGTCCCAAGTGGGGGAGAGTGCATCGCCGTTGAAAGTTGCGGTCGGAGTGACTTTGTTGCCGTCGCCGTCCTTTGCAATAACAAAGAACGTGCGTTTTGCTGTCTTCTGGATTATTCCGTCAGACAGGGTTGTTTCAATGCTGTAATTGCTTTTCACAGCATCGGTTAAGGTTGCTGCGCCTGCAAAACTCATCGGGATGATTCCGATAAGAAGCGCGAGTGCAAGAAGGAAGGACAGAATTTTTTTCATTTTCTTTTCCCTTTCGTTTTATTTTAAACGGCCGGAGATGAATCACAGTCCGTTTAATTCTGTCGGGGCTTTATCCCGGAAGTTCATCATGATGATGTTCCGCCGGGATAAAGCGTGGTCTTTTCTGCGTTAAAGCAGATTATTCAATGCCCATTGCTTTGCGGAAAACGAGCAGTGCGTCAATGGATGTGATTGCGCCGTCGCCGTCCATATCGCAGATGATGCGTTCCGTTTCGTTTGCGGGAATGATTCCGAGAGCGATGCGAAGCATCAACAGAGAATCGGCAGTGTCAAGGCTGCCGCTCCCGTTTGCGTCACCGCGAAGCATAAGCGCTGCGTCAATGGTGATATTCTCTGCCGGCATGGTTTCGGGAACGTCCCAACCGAAGAAAACAAATCCTTCTTCAGGATTGTACTCAGGTGCATTGACTGCATCGCCCGCTGCATAAGTCTGTTCTGCATAGAATTCACCGTTGACGGTATAGGTGACGGTGAATGTGGGCTGCGCTGCGTTAATAACAAGGTTGATAACGCCGTCAGGTGCGTGGTACTCGGTTCCGGGAACACCGTCCCTGTTCTGATACATAAGCGAGGGATGGGAAATGATGAACATATTATCATCGGAAGTCAACGGAGCCGTTGAATAAACAGCATAGGCAGTTATATCCCGCACCGTACCGTTTGCATAATGCGCAAGCACCTGCATTCCCGTCGGATCAAAGGTTTCGCCGATGGTATAGACGGTTTTATCAGGCAGTTTGGCAATTTCAATGCGATCAACAACGCTTCCGACTGCCATCAGGTAAGCGGAATCGTTTTTGAAATAAATGGTTCCGTCGGCATCGATAATCGGGCTGCAAATCGCATACTGAGCCTGCGCCCCGTCGGGAGTGAACAAAACGGGAGCACAATCGTATGTTGTGCCCTGATATTCCTCCTGCACGACGGCGGAAGGTTCAGTCTGACCGGGTCTGTCTGCAATGACGCGAAGCATACCGGGAGTGAAGTTATCAAAGAAATAGACGTAAACAGTGTCGTCATCACCTGCATATGCAGTGGTAAGGACGCCGCTTGTCTGCGGATAACCTTTTGTGCGTACCGTATATGCAATGCTCATGCTTTCAAGGTCAATAACCGTGATGTTGTGTCCGGAGTATGCGCCGAATTGGGATGTTCCGGAAACACCGACATAAGCCCTGCCGTTGTAAACCGTCGGAGTGCAGGTACTCATGGCGGGGTTTGATGGGTCATCCGCATAGTTGAACAGCTTTACAAAGCTGAGCGAACCCTCGGTGAAGCTGCCGTCCGCTTCAACATGAACAGCATAGAAATAGCCGCCCTTGGTTGTGAAATAAGCTGTACCGGAGGGGTTTGTACCGTTTTCATCATCGGGAACGAAAGTGACGCTGCTGCGTGCATCCCCGGGATGAGGAAGGGTGATGCTGCCGAGAACCGAACCGGAGGTTGGGTTCAGCGAAACTATCCTTGCGTGACCGTCGGTGTAGCCGCTTTCGCCGTCATCAGTGTCAATGAGAACAAATTCATCGCACACATATGCGCCTGCCCAATAGAAGCCGCCCTTTGAAACATATCTCCAGGAAGCATACTTTGTTTCGTTGCCGACATCGGGATCTTCGTCAGTTGCCGAAACGCATACGAAACTTGCATCGCCTGTTTCGCTCTTCCAAAAACCGGTGTAAATATAGCCGTCATGGTAAACGATCGGGCAGTTCGGCTGTCCGCCGTTTGAGTCCGTGAAGAGCCAAAGTGAATCGAGAGTGACGGCATCAAATGCCTGAATTCTGCCGTTGGACAGTCCGACAAATATCATGCCGTCCGCATAGGTGGGAGAATTAATCGCAAAACTTGAGCTTGCCGCCATGGACTTTGTGACAAGTGCCTCACCGCTCGTTTTATCAATTTTGTAGATATTGGTTCCTGCATAGACGTACAGAAAATCATCAACAATGATGGGGCAGCTGCATGCATTTGAGCCGTAACCGCTGCCGAACTGGGTTGCCCAATACAGCACGGAGTCGTTTGCGATCGTCGGTATGGGGTAGTCAACAACGCCGTTGTTAAAACGGTTGGCGCGGAAAGTAGGCCACTGAGCGTCAAGATTCGGGTCAAGATTCGGATTCGGTTCGGCAGCCGTCAAAACAGCATTGATTTCAATGACTTCATCACTTTGAACAGGGATATAATTCGATTCATGAATGCCTGCAAAGCCGGCCTTTGTAACGGTGTAAGCATAACTTTCACCGGGGATAAGACTGTAGGTGCCGTCCTCGTTTTTAGGTACGGAAAGGCTCGTGCTGTTTGAAATAACGAAGGTTATCGCATCCGCAGGTTCCGTTACAAAGCGCACCGGTGTGGGCGCTGTCTTGGCAAGATGAAGCGTATAGGTGCTTTGCACGGAGGCATCGTCTTCGTGGCAGATGGTGACGGTGATGTCTTCACTGCTGAGCGCGGAATCAAGAGAAACGGAGACATTTGACGGGTCATCAAAACGTTCACCGTTTACAAGCAGATAATAACCGCCTTTGTTGGGAGCAGTTTCGCTCGCGGTGCTCTTGAATGAAGCAGAAATAATAACTTCGGGAATACTCAACGCAATAGTTGCATAGTAGTCGGCCCTGTCTCTGTCATATTTAACAATGCTGCCGTTTTCATCGCGTAGCACAATATCGTTCACAATACCGTTCGCTTGGGTTTTTGCCGAAAGTGTACCGAGGCTCAACGATCTTCTCGCAACGAACGTATACTCCTGATAGTATTCAACCGAATCAACGGTCTTTGTAAGTCGGAGCGTCATCGTATTTGCGTAACCGCAGTTGGATGCAACAAACTGACCGCAGGCAACCGCACCTGCAGCACTTTCAACCGTTGAGTCAATTAACTTATCCACGGGAACACCGTTGGTTGAAGCAATGGTAGTCTGCTTGTCATACAATGCATGAATTTCATACGCATCGTCATTGCATGTAGCCTTCATAAAGAAGGAGGAGTTTGCATCCGAAACGGTGAACATGTATTCGTGTTCGGCGGAAACAAAATCCCTGTCAAGGGGATAAACACGGGTATTTGCATTACCGACGTTACGCGCAGTGTATGCGCCGACGGCTGTGAGCTTGTCCGTGCTTTCGGGTTCGGAAACGGTAAAATCAGTGCCTTCCGCCGCTGTGAATCTTGCGGAAGTATGGAAATACCGGTTCTTTGTTGCGATACAGTCATATTCTTCACCCGGAGTGAGAGCGTATGTGTTGACATATACCCCGTTAATAGCTTCGCCGCATTCGGAGGGTTGGATAACACCTCCGGCGGCATTAACAATTTCTGCCTCTGTTCCGGTCGGAATAATGACGTTGACGTCGGTCGCCTGAAGGCGCGTAATGTTCAGCGTGTAGGAAAATGTTCTTGTGATGTTTTCTTCTGCATTCACGGTATATTCAACCGTAACATCTACAGCGGTGTTTTCGCCGATGCCTTTGAGAACAACCTCGCGCTGCGTATCATTGCCGTTCACGAGAATTCTGTAATCGGAAAGAACGGGGAAGGGTGAGATGACAACGCTTTCGGCAACGGTAGAGAGGGAGTATTCGCCGGTAAGGGGGGCAAACTCTATAGGAAGCCGTGTGCCGCTGCCGAAAACCTGAAGATCGGCAAGCGTCGGAATGCGCTCAAGATTGATTTCAAAGGACTGTATCTGAGTCTGTTCACCGACATAATAACGCGCTTCAATGTCAAAGCTGCGCTCGGTCATGCTGTTTTTTTTCCAAAGGTTCGTGAGCACTGTATAGCGGCTTTCCCAACCCTTGTTGTTTGCGGGAACGCTTCCGTCGGAATTATCCCTGCCGTTGATGTCAACATAGCAGGCATAAGTTTTAACGCTGTCTGAAGGAAGATCCGCGCCGCGCGTAAGGTACATATAGACATTGCCGTGGTTCGTGTCTTCAACTTTGTAGGTTGCGGTGTGAGTTCCGTAATCCTGCTCGCGTTCGTAAAGCTTCTCGAGTGCGCCGCTGTCGGCGTGGAAGATTATGTCTCCGAACCACTCGCCATAAGGCAGTGCAGCATCGATTGCGGAAGCAGAGTACTCTCCGCTTTCGGCATCGGGAGAAACGGTCACCCTGCCCTCAATGCGGTTGTGCCCGCCGTCGGAAACGGAATAGGTTGAAACACCTGCATAAGCCTGGGCGGTTGTTCCGTTGTAAATGCTCGCATTGCCGTAGGCGTCGGTAATGGTGATAACGGGGTTTTCAATTGTAATACCGTTTTGAGTAACATTAAAAACAACGTCGTATTTGTCGCCTTCGAGATATGCGGCATAATCCCGCATTGCGGAATCAAGCGCGGAGAAAAGCACCTGAGCCTGTTCTGCATTTGCATTGCGCAGGCCGCGCAGTGCATCGGCATAGGCAGTCTTTGCGGCGGGGTAGTTTAAAACGCCGTTGGCGGAATAATTGAAATCGCCCATAAGTGTTATAAGCGCAATCATTTCTTTTGAGGCAACCTCATTTTCGGCAAAACCTTCTGCAAGGACTTCACTTGGATTCCGGCATGGGTGCAGAGTAACCG
>OKSA01003616.1_pt1 | contig 11218 bp, 9 predicted proteins | sample 1601181 | NCBI WGS metagenome assembly OKSA01 (sample SAMEA3541538, study PRJEB24748) | human gut metagenome | biome: human gut; feature: human-associated habitat; material: faeces | place: China | collected 2012 | reverse complement strand
GAGGCGGTGTGTCAGTAAAAGAGATACAGCCATCCACAATGGAATCCAAAAAAATAAAAAATCTGTATTTTACAGGTGAAGTACTGGATCTGGATGCAGTGACCGGCGGTTATAATCTCCAGATTGCATGGTCTACCGCATATCTTGCAGCTATGGCATTGAAAAATGAATAAAAATCTGTTATAAATGTAAGAAGTGAAAAAACTGCGATTTAAGAGGAGGTAACAGAGAAAATGGGATGTAACATTGCCATTGACGGGCCGGCAGGAGCAGGCAAAAGCACAATTGCAAAGAGAGTGGCAAAGGAGCTGTCTTTTATCTATGTAGATACAGGCGCTATGTACCGCGCCGTAGCACTTTATCTGCTGAGAAATGAAATTGACGGAACAGATGCGGAAGCAGTTGCAGATAACTGTCAGAGCGCTGAGGTTTCCATTCGATATGAAAATGGAGAGCAGGTTGTAATTCTTAACGGTGAGAATGTAAATCAATATATCCGTACGGAAGAGGTTGGAAACATGGCATCCAAAACATCTGCAAACCCGGCGGTAAGGGCACATCTTCTCAATCTTCAGAGAAATCTGGCAGCAAAGAACGATGTTGTAATGGATGGCAGGGATATTGGAACTGTAGTTCTTCCGGACGCACAGGTGAAGATTTATCTTACTGCCAGCGTGGAGACCAGAGCTAAGAGGCGTTATGCTGAATATCTTGCCAAGGGCGAGGGTGCTGATCTTGAAGAAATCAAGAAAGACATTGAAAACCGGGATCATCAGGATATGACAAGAGAGATTTCCCCGCTCCGGCAGGCTGAAGATGCCGTGCTTGTAGATTCTTCTTTCATGAATATTGACGAAGTTGTAGCTGCAATTCTCGGAATCTACAAAGATAAGGTGGAATAACCATGGAAGTGAAGGTTGCGAAAACAGCAGGCTTTTGTTTTGGCGTACAGCGTGCTGTAGACAAGGTTTACGAGCTAATCGGCAGTTGTCCTGACAGGCTTTTTACCCTGGGTCCAATTATTCATAATGAAGAAGTAGTGAATGATCTGGAAAAGAAGGGGGTCAGAGTGGCATCTGAGGATGATCTGAGAACACTTCCTGAGGGCAGCACGGTTGTGATCCGCTCACATGGTGTGGGAAAAGAGGTTTATGACCATCTGGAAGAATACGGACTTTCCTATGTGGATGTAACCTGTCCCTTTGTTCTGAAAATTCACCGGATCGTAGAGAAAGAGAGCAGGGCAGGCGCCCATATTGTGATCATAGGAGACCCGGATCATCCGGAAGTGGTAGGAATCTGCGGCTGGTGCATGGGTCCCTGCACCGTCATAAAAACGGAACAGGATGCGCTGGATTTTGTGCCTCCGCCGGGTAAAAACATATGTATTGTGTCGCAGACAACATTTAATTACAATAAATTTAAAGATTTAGTTGAAATTATAATGAAAAAGAGTTATGATGTAAGTGTTTTAAATACAATCTGTAATGCTACAAAAGAGCGTCAGACTGAAGCTGAAAGCATTGCAGAGTCGGTGGATGCTATGATCGTTATTGGAGATAAACATAGTTCCAATACTCAGAAATTAGTTGAGATCTGCCGCAAAGCATGTGACAATACGTACTATATACAGACACTTGACGATTTGGATTTGAATCAATTAGGGTCAGTGGAAACAGTAGGTATTACAGCAGGGGCATCCACGCCCAACAATATAATTGAGGAGGTTCAAAATAATGTCAGAATTATCTTTTGAACAGATGTTAGACGAGTCATTTAAAACGATTCACAATGGAGAAGTAGTTGAGGGAACGGTAATCGATGTAAAACCGGAAGAGATTATCCTGAATATCGGTTATAAGGCAGACGGTATCATTACAAAGAATGAATACTCCAACGATCCGTCAGTTGACCTCACAAAAGTAGTATCCGTAGGTGATACGATGACAGTCAAAGTTTTGAAAGTAAACGACGGAGAGGGTCAGGTTCTTCTTACATATAAGAGACTTGCAGCCGAGAAAGGAAATGAGAGACTGCGTGAAGCGTTTGAGAACAAAGAAGTCCTCAAAGCTACAGTTACACAGATTCTCGGAGGCGGCATTTGCGCTACAGTTGATGAAGTCAGAGTGTTTATCCCGGCAAGCCTTGTATCTGATTCTTATGAGAAAGATCTTGGAAAATATGAAGGTCAGGAAATTGAATTCGTAATCAGCGAGTTCAATCCGAGAAGAAACCGTGTGATCGGAGACAGAAGACAGCTTCTTGTTGCAGAACGTGCCGAGAAACAGAAAGAACTGTTTGCAAGATTACAAGTCGGAGACAGAGTAGACGGCGTGATCAAAAATGTGACGGATTTCGGAGCGTTTGTTGATCTTGGCGGAGTTGACGGACTTCTCCATATTTCTGAAATGTCATGGGGAAGAATTGATAATCCGAAGAAAAACTTCCACGTAGGTGATACTCTTACTGTTCTTGTGAAAGACATTCACGATACAAAAGTTGCCTTAAGTTTGAAGTTCCCGGAGACAAACCCGTGGGCGAATGCTTCAGAGAACTTTGCAGTAGGTACAGTGATCACAGGCAAAGTTGCACGTATGACAGATTTCGGTGCATTTGTTGAACTTGCACCGGGAGTTGATGCGCTTCTTCATGTATCTCAGATTTCGAGAGAACATGTTGAGAAACCATCGGATGTTCTTTCTGTAGGTCAGGAGATTACAGCTAAGATTGTTGACCTGAACGAAGAAGAGAAGAAGATCAGCCTGAGCATGAAAGCATTGGAAGCTGATCGTGATGAAGAAGATGCAGTATCTGTTGATTACGAAGCAGATGCTGAGTAATTATCTTTTGTATTTTATATAATGGATAAGATAGGGGACGATACTTGCATAGAGTGTCGTTCTCTTTATTATGTTAAAAAGATAACATTCTTCTGAAAATACAGAATTGTATGATTTTGTCGTTTGAATGACTGGATTTTTATGCTTCATTCTAGTAAAATAACGTAATATGAAAATAATGCGGGAATAGAGTGTGATAAGTAGATTCTGTTTCGGCGGGAAAGAAAGGAAGAATATCATGGGACTTCTGACATTTAAAGGCGGTATCCATCCGGATGACGGAAAGCGTTTTTCAAAAGACAGTGAAATACGTACATTACTGCCGAAAGGGGAACTGGCGTATCCGCTTTCACAGCATATCGGAGCGCCTGCGAATCCGATCGTAAAAAAAGGAGATCATGTTTTAAAAGGACAGAAGATTGCGGAAGCAGGAGGTTTTGTGTCATCACCGATCCATGCTTCTGTATCCGGAACTGTGAAAGGAATTGAATATCGGTTTAATCCGGCAGGTACAAAAACAGAATGTATCATCATTGAAAATGATGGAGAATACGCGGAAATAAACGATCTTACGGTGAAACCTTTTGGTGAGATGACAAGAGAAGAGATCATTGAGAGAATCGGTGAAGCCGGTATTGTCGGAATGGGAGGCGCAGGTTTTCCTACGAGGGTAAAGCTTTCTCCGAAAGAACCTGAAAAGATAGAATATATTATTGCGAACTGTGCAGAGTGTGAACCGTATATTACGGCAGATTACAGAAGGATGTTGGAGAATACCGGACAACTGGTGAACGGTATGCGTATAATCCTTTCGCTGTTTCCGAATGCAAAAGGAATCTTTGCGGTAGAAGATAATAAAAAAGACTGTATTGAAAAATTAAACAAAGAAACAGAAAATGACCCGAATATGGAAGTGAAGGCACTCATGACAAAATATCCTCAGGGAGCGGAACGTCAGTTGATCTATGCAGTGACAAAACGTGCGATCAATTCATCTATGCTCCCGGCAGATGCGGGTTGTATTGTTGATAATGTGGAAACATTGATCGGGATTCATATGGCAGTAGCTGAGGGGAAACCTCTTACGGAACGTGTTGTTACTGTAAGCGGAGACGCCATAAATTCTCCGGGAAACTTTAAAGTTCTTCTTGGAACAAACCATATGGAATTAATTGAAGCGGCGGGTGGATTTTCTCAACAGCCGGAAAAATTGATATCCGGAGGGCCTATGATGGGATTCGCCATGGTAAGTGCAGAAGCTCCGGTAACAAAAACATCTTCTTCTATTCTTGCGTTTAAGGAAGATATAGTTTCAAAAAGCGTGGAGACGGCATGTATCAACTGTGCAAGATGCGTTGATGTCTGTCCGAGTCGTATTATACCTTCACGATTAGCCGATCTTGCCCAAAGACATGATGAAAAGGCTTTTGTTGCGATGAATGGACTTGAATGTGTGGAATGTGGATCATGCAGTTATGTGTGTCCGGCGAAAAGACCTTTGAAACAGGCTATCGGTTCTATGAGAAAAATTGCGCTTGCAAATAAAAGAAAGAAGTAAGTGAGAGGTGAGAGAAAAGTGAATGAAAATTATCATGTATCAGCATCCCCGCATATTCGGGATAAGATAAAAAGCAGCAATATCATGCTTCTTGTTGTGATTGCCCTGCTCCCTGCTACTGTATTCGGAATTTGGAATTTTAGACATGAAAATGCGTGGATCTTAGTTGTTGCTACAACGGCGGCTGCTGTGCTTGCAGAGTATATCTATGAAAAATTAATGCATAAACCGGTTACAATCGGTGATTTCAGCGCAGTTGTTACAGGTCTTTTACTTGCATTGAATCTTCCTCCGACGCTTCCGTGGTGCATGGGGGTACTCGGAGCCGTATTTGCAATCGTTGTTGTAAAACAGCTTTTCGGTGGATTGGGACAAAATTTTATGAATCCGGCCTTAGCTGCAAGATGCTTTCTTCTAATCTGTTTTACGCAAAAAATGACGTATTTTGTGTATGACGGCGTGACAGGCGCAACTCCGCTTGCACAATTAAAGAGCGGCAATGTAGTAAATACGATGGATATGCTTCTTGGAAATGTCCGGGGAACGATCGGAGAGACATCGGTGATCGCGATTATGATCGGAGCGATGTTCTTAATATTGACAGGAGTGATAGATCTTAGAATTCCGGGATCTTATATCGTATCATTTGTTATTTTTATCACGCTTTTCGGCGGCAATGGATTTGATCCGTGGTACATAACCGCTCATTCGTGAAACGTATTCTTGACTTTTTCGATAACGTTCCGGTCACCAAGTTCATCTCGTCTGTGTTTATCCTGGCGATGTCCGTCATCATGGTGATGAACGTGATCCTGCGTTATTGCTTCCATTTCTCCTTCAACTGGAGCGATGAGATCATCCGCTATCTGTGCATCTACATGTCCTTCTTGGGCATGGCTGCAAGCTGGAAGTACGGCACGCACATTGGCGTGACGGTCTTCGTGGAAAAAATGTTCCCCGAAAAGAGCCGCAAGTACTTCCGCCTCCTCTCCGACATCGTGACGATCATCTTCCTCGCGCTTCTGAGCTATTTCGGTTTTGTTCTCGTGGGTCGTATCGTTGCAAGCTCTCAGACTTCTCCCGCACTGCACCTTCCCATGTACCTGATCTATGGCACCGTGCCCGCAAGCGCGCTGCTTTCCATCATCCAGATGCTGCTGCAGATCTTCCGTCATAAGAGCTACCTGCAGCCGCGCGAGTAAGTCTGCAAAACCGTGAATACAAGTATGAGGTGATATTTAAGTGGTTATTGCTACGTTATTTATTTCGCTGGCAGTGCTCATCGTGATCGGCGCGCCGATCGCGGTCTGCATCGGCTTTGCCCCCATCGCGGCGCTCGTCGCCGACGGTCAGGCGTCCCAGCTCTTCGTCGCCGCGCAGAGAATGGTCACTGCGCTCGACTCCACCGTTCTGGTGGCTATCCCCCTGTTCGTTCTTGCCGGTGTCATCATGGGCAAGGGCGGTATCTCCAAGCAGATCGTCAACCTGTGCTATGAGCTCTTCGGCTGGATGCCCGGCTCCCTCGGCGTGGTTACGGTTATCGCCTGTATGTTCTTCGCTGCAATCTCCGGTTCCGCACCGGCGACCGTTGCCGCAATCGGCGGCATCCTGATCCCCCAGATGATTGACGACGGCTATCCCGCAGGCTTTTCTGCGGCGCTGGCTGCTTCGGCCGGTATCATCGGCTGCATCATTCCCCCCAGCATCCCCTTCGTGAACTACGCTCTGATCACCGGCGAGTCGGTCAGCGACCTGTTTGCCGCCGGTGTTGTCCCCGGCATACTGATGGGCATTGTGCTCTGCATCTGGACCGTCATCCTTGCCAACAAGCACGGTTGGGGCTCCCGCAAGAAGGGCATCAGCCTGCGCGGCGTGTGGAAGGCTTTCTGCAGCGCCATCTACGCCATTTTGATGCCCGTCATCATCCTTGGCGGTATCTACTCCGGCCTCTTCACCCCGACCGAGGCTGCCGCTGTCGCGGCGGTGTACGGCGCGATCGTGTCTCTGTTCATCTATCGCGGCATCAAACTGCGCGATATGCTGGACATCGGTTTTGAGGCGGTCCGTACCTCATGCATGATCATGTTCATCTGCGCAACGGCCAACATCTTCAGCTTCGTCGTCACGCGCCAGCAGGTGCCCGCCAAGCTCTCCTCCCTGATCCTCGGCGTCACGGATAACTGGGTCGTCATCCTGCTCATCATCAACGTGATCCTGCTGATCAACGGCTGCTTCATGGAGACCACGGCTTCCACCTACATCTACACCCCGATCCTCTTCCCGCTCATCAGCGCTCTTGGCTACAACCCCATCCAGTTCGGTGTTGTCATGGTCATGAACCTGACGCTCGGCCTCATCACCCCGCCGCTTGGCATCAACCTCTTCGTGGCGCAGGGCGTCGACCGGCGTGTTTCGTTCGGAGCACAGGTCAAACAAGTTATGCCAATGTTTATCCTATTGGTCGTTGTGCTGATGCTTGTTACGTATATCCCGGGCCTGTCCCTGTGCCTGATCGGTGGCGGCAACTAAGCCAACTAAACGCAGTTTCAAAATTTATTTAAGATAGAAGGAAACACTCATGAAAGACTTCAGTTTCAAAATTCCTCAGGAAATCATCTTCGGCAAGGGCTCTCTCTCCCGTCTGCCCGAAGTACTGAAGGCGGCCAACTGCAAGAAGGTCCTTCTCGTCAGCGACCACGGCCTTGAGTCCGTCGGTGTTGTCGCCAAGGTCGAAAAGATCATCACCGAGGCAGGCCTCGGCTACGCCCAGTTCCTGGATCTGCAGCCCAACCCCACCATCGACAACGTGAACGTTGCCCTCGAAGTTTACAAGAGCAGCGGCGCTGAGAGCATCATTGCCCTCGGCGGCGGCGGCCCGATGGATGTCGCCAAGTCCGTTGGCCTGCTCGCCACCTACGGCGGCAAGGTCACCGACTATGCCGGCTTCGGCAAGGTCCCCGGTCCGGTTGTCCCGATGATCGCGATCCCCACCACCGCCGGTACCGGCAGCGAAGTGACCGCCTCCTCCGTCATCACCGACTCTGAGACCCACTTCAAGATGGCCGTCATCAGCTACTACCTGATCCCCGGCTACGCCTTGCTCGATCCCGAGCTCATCATGACCGTCCCCGCCAAGATCGCGGCGGCCTGCGGCGTTGACGCTTTTGTCCACGCTGAGGAAGCCTATGTCTCCAAGATGGCGAACCCCTTCACCGATGCTATGGCCGAAAAGGCGATGGAGCTCATCGGCGGCAACATCCGCCAGTTTGTCGCCTCCCGCGATAACGAAGAGGCTGCCTGCAACATGATGCTCGGCTCTACCCTTGCCGGTATTGCGTTTGCCTGGGCCAAGCTCGGCGACGTTCACGCCATGAGCCACCCTGTCAGCGGCTTCTTCGGCGTCGCGCACGGCGTTGCCAACGCGATTCTGCTGCCCACCATCGTTGAGTTCAACGCACTGGCGGACAACGGCCGTTACCGCAAGATCTACAACTACATCACCAACGGCAAGAAGGCCGATGATTCCTTCGTTCCCCAGATGCTCGTCGACGAGCTCAAGAAGCTCAACGCCGAGCTGGGTATCCCTGCAAAGCTCTCCGATGTCGGCGTGACCGAGGACAAGATCCCCGCGATGGTCGCCGATACCATGAAGAGCGGCAACGTTCTGGTCAACCCGCGCCAGACCACGCCGAAGGATGTCGAAGCGCTGTATCGCAGCCTTCTGTAAGAAGTAACATCTCAGCATTGCAGTCTCTCACAAGGAGGCTGCAATGCTAAGACCCAAAAGTCTGACCATCAGACGTCACACCACCTGATTTTTCATACGATCGCAATTTTCCCCTCTCAAATTTTTCATACGGTTTCTTAATTTTCACAAATCACATTTCACAAATCAGTTCCCCAAAATCCGTTTTCAGCCGTCCGTCCGGCGATCAGGCCGGGAGAGACGAGCAAATAATTATTGATTCAAAAGGAGCAAAAGAATCATGGAAGCGAAAGAGTATTTAGAGCAGCTTGTAGCAAACGCGCGTGTGGCGCAGGCCGAATTCGAGACGTATCCGCAGGAAAAGGTGGACGCCGCCTGCCGCGCGGTGTGCAAGGCTGTGTACGATAACGCCGAGATGCTGGCCCACATGGCCGTGGACGAGACCCGCATGGGCCGCTACGACAGCAAGATCGCCAAGTGCCGCAACAAGTCCAAGACCGTTTGGCTGGGCATGAAGGGCAAGAAGAGCCGCGGCATCATCGACTGGGATGAGGACACCCAGATCGCCAAGGTCGCAAAGCCCATCGGCGTCATCGGTTCCGTCACCCCGACCACGAACCCGGTCATCACCGTCATGCACAACTCCGCCTGCGCGATGAAGTGCGGCAACGCCATCATCATCTGCCCGCATCCCCGCGCCAAGGGCGTCGGCGTCAAGACTGTTGAGCTGATGAACGCTGAGCTCGAAAAGCTCGGCATGCCCAAGAACCTGATCCAGATCATCCCCGAGCCCACCATGCAGCTCTCTGCCGGCCTGATGAGCGCTGTGGACCTGTGCATCTGCACCGGCGGCCCGAGCATGGTCAAGGCTGCCTACTCCAGCGGCAAGCCGGCCATCGGCGTCGGCCAGGGCAACGTTCAGGTCATGATCGACCGCGACGTCGACCTGAAGGAAGTGGTCGAGATGGTCATCACCGGCCGTACCTTCGATAACGGCGTTCTGTGCACCTGCGAGCAGAACATGATCGTCCCCAAGGAAAAGCGCGCTGAGGCCATCGAGTATGCCAAAGAAGCCGGCGCTTACGTCATCGACGACGAGAAGGATGCTGAGATCCTGCGCGAGACCATGTTCCCCAACGGCGCGCTGAACAAGAACATCGTCGGCGCTTCCCCCGCCGCCATCGGCAAGATGGCCGGCCTGCCGGTGCCCGAGGATGCCCGTGTGATCCTCTGCCGCACGAAGGGCGTTGCCTATGACGACGTTCTCGCCAAGGAGAAGCTCTGCCCCGTGCTGGCTCTGTTCGACTACGACAAGTGGGAAGACGCTGTTGAGATCGCCCGCGCGAACCTCAACATGGAAGGCGCCGGCCACAGCTGCGTGATCCACTCCAACACCAAGGAGCACATTGAATATGTCCCGACCCGCGTGAATGTTTCCCGTTACGGCGTCAACCAGGTTGGCGGCACGGGCCTCGGCGGCGCGATGGACAACGGCCTGAACCCGACCACGACCCTCGGCTGCGGCACCTGGGGCGGCAACAGCATCAGCGAGAACATCTACTATCACAACCTGATGAACGTCTCCCGCATCTCCTACAAGATCAAGAACAAGAAGTTCCCCACCGACGAAGAGATCTGGGCCGACTAATTTGCTTGCCATAGAAGAGGCGAATGGTGTCTGTGCAAAATGATATGACATGACAAAGCTCCCTGCACAGAGGAGGGCTCACGATAGTGAATCTTCCTTTGCGCAGGGATACTTTTTTCAGCGATGTTTTGCACAGAGTATCAAAAATGTGTTCGGAAAGCGGGATTACCGCAATTTTTGCAAGGTGTTACAGGAAAATACGTAAGGGAGAACCTTATTGCATGAAGAATTTTTACTATCACGTTCCGACTGATATCTATTTTGGCAAAGGACAGCTTTCAGCGCTGGGCGAACGACTGCCGGCAATGGGGAAACGTGTCCTTCTGGTTTATGGCGGCGGCAGTATCAAGAAAAGCGGGTTATATGATGCAGTGCTTTCAGAACTGCGACGCGGCGGCATGGACTGGACGGAACTTTACGGCGTGGAGCCAAATCCCCGCATTGAAACGGTAAAGCGTGGTGCGAGAATTTGCCTTGAAAAAGAGATTGATGTAGTCCTGGCGGTTGGCGGCGGCAGCACGATCGACTGCGCCAAGATGGTCGCAGCGGCGGCCTGTTATGATGGCGACGCATGGAATCTGGTGCTTGATGGCAGCAAGGTGAAAAAAACACTGCCGGTCGCATCGGTTCTTACACTTGCGGCAACGGGGTCGGAAATGGACGGCTTTTCGGTCATTTCCGATTTGAAAAAGAATGAAAAGCGTGTGTCGTCGAGCGAACTGTATAAGCCGGTGTTTTCTATCCTTGATCCGGAATATACATTCAGCGTGCCGGAGTATCAGACTGCGTGCGGCACGTCGGATATCATCAGTCATATACTGGAAAATTATTTTAATACGGAAAAGGGCGCTTATCTGCAGGCGCGCATGGCAGAGGGAATGCTTAAAACATGCCTGCACTATGCCCCTGTTGTGCTGAAAGAACCCGACAATTACGAGGCGAGGGCGAATCTGATGTGGGCATCCAGCCTGGCAATCAACGGCGTCATTCGCTACGGTGAAATGACTGCGTGGAGCGTGCATCCGATTGAGCACGAGCTCAGCGCATTTTATGATATTACGCATGGCGCAGGCCTTGCGCTGCTGACACCCTACTGGATGGAACAGGCGCTGAACGATGACACGCTTTGGCGCTTTGTCGAGTACGGTGTGAACGTATGGGAGATCGCGCTGGAGAAGGATCCTTATGAGATCGCACAAGAAGCAATCGCAAAGACGCGGCTGTTTTTTGATTCGCTCGGCATGCCGTCACATTTGCGTGAACTGGGGATCGACGATGAAAATTTTGACGTGATGGCGGAAAAAGCGTCGCGTGTGATCAACGGACGGGGATTTGCACCGCTGAGCCCGGAAGATATTCGCTGCATTTTTGAAAAGGCACTCTAAAAACCCACAAACATTTGAAATAACTTAAATAACTTTTTATCAAAGGAGAAGATATTATGCCGCTCGTAACATCTACTGAAA
>OKSA01003615.1_pt1 | contig 11223 bp, 8 predicted proteins | sample 1601181 | NCBI WGS metagenome assembly OKSA01 (sample SAMEA3541538, study PRJEB24748) | human gut metagenome | biome: human gut; feature: human-associated habitat; material: faeces | place: China | collected 2012 | reverse complement strand
CGCCCCTGTTTATTTGATAGGAGCGATACGCATGAATACAGTAGAAAATATCAATAAAGTTAAGAGAATCCGCGGATATGGGGAGGGTAGTGTATATCAGCGGAAAGATGGCCGCTGGGTCGGCAAATATAAGGACGAAAAGATGTTGAAACCGCGTTATGTCTATGGTAAGACAGAAGCGGAAGCAAGACGGAAATTGCGTGAATTTAAGAAAACAATAGTGCATGGCATTACGGATTGTAGAAAAGTATTGCTTAGCACTTATATTGAGCGATGGTTATATACTTTCAAGGCCGCAGCCGTGGAGAATACCAGCTTTGATCGGTTGGAGTCTGTCTATTACACGCATATCAAGCCGACGCTTGGCGGCTTCCAACTTGGGAATATCAAAGCGGTTGATATTCAAACACTGTTAAACCAGAAAAGCACTGAATATTCTTATACTATCGTCAAGATGATCCGGCAGATACTTTCTGAGGTTTTCCAACATGCCTATACTGAGGGTGACATTCTTAAAAACCCAATGGCAAATGTTATCATGGCAAAACGGAGCAAGTTTAAGCCAGAGCGGAAAATGCTGATATTAGAGGATGCAGAGGTTAAACGGTTGGAGGAAGCAGCCAGAGAGAAGTATGGTACAGGCCGTCCGCTTTTTGTTCACGGAAACCTGATCGTATTTATGCTGCATACCGGCCTGCGGTGTGGTGAACTGCTTGCGCTGGAATGGTCTGATATTGACTTTGAAAGCAAGACGGTATCCATAAATAAAAATCTGGCAAAGATCAAGAACAGGGATACCGGAAAAGATACGTCCAAAAGCACCTTACAGGTAAAAGGCACTAAGACATCCAGCAGCAACCGGATTATCCCACTAAATAGTAAAGCAATCAACGCACTTAGGGAATTGCAGATGATTTACAGGCAATGCGGCATCAAAAGCAAATATGTTGCCTGTTCGCAAAAAGGCGGCTTCCTCACTAATAACCGTATGCACAATTTACTTGAGCGTATGTTGAAGCACACGGGGATAGACAAGCCGCTCACGATCCATCAGCTACGTCACACTTTTGCAAGCCGTGCGTTAAATGCTGGCGTAAGCATCAGCGTAGTAAGCAAATGGATGGGGCATGCCAGTATTTCCACCACATATAATATCTACATTCACGCTATGGAACAGGAACGGCTGACAGCGTTAGACGTTCTTGAAGCTATGTAGCGAAAAGGTGTAACATTGGTGTACGCCTCTCGAAAAAACGACTTAAAGCCCAGTAATATAGGCGTTTAAGGGTGCAAGAGGGGGAAAACCGCAGGTTGTCTACCCTCTTGTGCGCCCGCGCGGCGTCAGCGCAAATCCCTGCTGAGGTTCAGCGAAAACCTTCCGCCCGTTAGGGGCGAACACGCTTACGCGGTTCGTGTCCTCAGGTCAACCGGTGCAGAGAGAAGAAAAACACCCGAGGCATTAAAAATGCTTCGGGTGTTACATTTTTGTCCGTGACGCGGGACTGGATGATTCCATTTTTATATGTTTCCTTTCAAAAACAGGTATAAAAAAACCACGCGGCTGCTGTTTCTCTGCAAGCCCTGCGTGGAACCGATCAAAAAGTGCGGTTACTTTTCGCTCTGCGTCTTATGGTCATCACCAAAGATCAGATCGTCGATGTCCGGACGGTCGGGCTTCTGCGGAATAGAAAGTCTTCTCATGATGTCATGCCTCCTTACTAATGTACTCTATATATTATTATAGCATGTTATTCTAAAAATGCAAATTAAATTCCTGTAAAGTTACACAAATTTCACAAAAGATAAGGGGCGGCTAACGATAAGCCGTCCCTTCTTTTGCCATTTCGTATGTAGTGCTTAGCGGCCGAAGTAGCTGAAGTGCATGTAGTCGCGCTTGGTGCGCCAGCCGTTGCCGCCCCAGGTGAAGCCGTACTTGGTGAAGGCATTGTAAACATCGCCGCCCTCGGGGATGGAGTACGGATCAATATACGGCGTCCAGTGGGTGCCGCAGGTCGGAGACAGAGAACCGTCCGAGTTGATGGTAGCTTCCATGTTCTCGTCCGGGTTGATATCAACTGCGGTGCCCTGAGAGTGCTCGCCGGTGCGCCACGAGTAGCAGCCTACATCATAGATCGGGAACTTCTCGGAGCCGTTGAAGATCTCCTCAAAGATGGCCTGATAGATGGAAGCCAGCGAAGCGTTTACCTGCAGATAAGCCTTGGAGGCCACCTTGGTGCCGTCGGACTGCAGATGCCATACCGGAACCACGATCTCGACCATGTGAGCCTCAGCCTCAGCTGCGGACTGGTACTTGCCGTTGCCTGCGCCGTAAACGTAGGTCATCTTCTCAGCCTCGGTCTGCGGCAGACCGACGATGGTGGTTGCGGCAGAGGTGGAAGAACCGGCGGTAGTCGGCAGGTTAGCGGAGCCGTCAACCGCTGCAATCGGCGTCTTATCCGGCTTGAAGGCGGTGCAGAAGCGGTTTGCCATGATCAGCGCCTGCTCGCGGGTAGTGGTGCCGGACGGGGCCAGAATGGTGGTGTCCGTGCTGGTATCGGTGATGCCGTTGATGACCGAATGATCGACCATGGTAACGACCGGCTGCATTGCGTAATCGCTGATCATGCTTACATCGGGGTAATCCTCGATGCAGGCATCACCGGCGATCTCGGTTGCTTCGATATCGGCAGCGGCGAGGATGTTGTCGAGTATGGCGCACATTTCTTCGCGGCTGATCTTGGCATCTGGATCAAAGTTGCCGTTGGTGCGGCCTTTTACAATGCCGAGCAGGTAAGCTGCGGTGACATTGGGATCCGAGCAGTCCTCGAACGGCTTTTTGCCCGAAACATAGACAGCCTTGCCGCTGACAGCCTTGTAGGCGTTCAGCGCAACGGCACAGAACTCTGCGCGGGTGATAGAGCCGGAAGCGGCGCTGTTGGACAGAGACGAAGGTGCCAGACCGGCATTCTGCGCAGCGGCAACGCCTTCCTGCGCCCAGTTGGACACATCGGATAATGCTCCCGCGCTTGGCATGAGCATTGCGGCAGTCAGCGCAAGCATACCGGCACGGCGAGCGATAGGATGAGACATTGAATTTTCCTCCTGACTGGTTGTTGGTTTGCCGATAAAACAAACCAGTATGTCAATAAATGGTCGAATTTAGGTGAAATTACAGTAATTGTAAATTTATACACATCATCCACAGACTTTTCCACAAGCTGTCAAGAACCTGCGGCTCTGTCGAGTGAACGGTACTGCAGAGCCTCGGCGAGATGCTCAGCCTCGATGACACTGCTGTCTGCCAGATCGGCGATCGTGCGGGCAACACGCAGTACGCGGTCATGCGCACGGGCGGTCAGCCCCAGTCGCTGAAATGCGGCCGCAAACATACAAGACGCATCCGCGCTCAGCAGGCAGTGCTCGGCAAGCTGCGGCGGCGGAATCGCGGCGTTGCATACGTCGGCGCCCTGCCGGGCATACTGCCGCTCGCGCGCGGCGAGCACGCGGGCACGAATGTCGGCGGAGTGTTCCTCACTGGCCTGACCTCGTGCGGCAAGCGCGGCGTATTCAACCGGCTGCACAGCAACCTGCAGGTCGATTCGGTCGAGCAGCGGACCGGACAGACGGTGCAGATACTGCTGAACGGCAGCCTTGGTGCAGGTGCAGCGTTCCGTGCCGTACCAGCCGCATTTGCAGGGATTCATCGCGGCAATGAGCTGAAACCGTGCCGGATACGTCACTTGGCCGGCGACACGCGAGATGGTAACTCTGCCGTCCTCAAGCGGCTGGCGCATGACCTCGAGCGTCTCGCGCCGGAATTCCGGCAGCTCATCGAGGAACAACACGCCGCGGTGGGCCAGTGAGATCTCACCCGGGCGCGGCGTGGAGCCGCCGCCCGTCAGGCCGGGAGCCGAGATCGTGTGGTGCGGGCTGCGGAAGGGACGGCGGCGCACCAGCGGGGACTCCGGCGTGAGCAGGCCCATGACGGAGTGGATCTGCGTGACCTCCAGTGCCTCCTCGCGCGTCATATCCGGCAGGATGGACGGCAGGCGGCGGGCCAGCATGCTCTTGCCGGAGCCCGGCGGGCCGACGAGCAGCACATTGTGCGCGCCTGCGGCCGCGACCTCGAGCGCGCGCTTGACATGCTCCTGCCCCATGACGTCGCTGAAGTCCGGCAGGCGCTCCTCCGTCTCCTCGGGCTGCCAGACAGGCTCCGGCTCGATGGAGAACTCTCCGCGCAGATGGGCGGCCAGCTGCCGCACCTCCCTGACCGGGATCACGGTCAGGTCGCCCGCCAGCGTCGCCTCGCGCGCATTTTCCGCCGGGACATACAGCGTGCGGATGCCGGCCTTCCGGGCGGCGATGGCCATGGGCAGCACACCGTTGACGGGGCGCAGCTTGCCTTCGAGGCTCAGCTCGCCGAGGAAGGCAGACGGCTCGCGCGGCAGACGGACAAGCTCCTGCGCCGCAAGAATGCCGAGCAGGATCGGCAGGTCATAGAGCGTGCCGGTCTTTTTCGTCCCGGCCGGGGCAAGGTTCAGCGTGATGCGGCTGACCGGAAAGCGGAAACCGCTGTTTTTGATGGCGGCGCGCACACGCTCGCGCGACTCGCGCACGGCGGCATCCGGCAGGCCGACGAGCTCAAAGCCCGGCAGGCCGCTGGAGATGCTGCACTCGACCATGACGGGATATCCGCTGATGCCGGACAGGCCCACGGAATCCACGCGTGAAGTCATACGTTCCCCCTCCTTTTTTCCTTTATTCTTTATCATACAACACAGACCGCAAAAATACAAGCGCCGCCGTGCAAAAGCAGTATCGGATTCCGGCCGAATCTGCATTCATATCGATTTGCGTAAAATTTGCAAAAAACTCGCGCAAATAAACACGCAAATAAACACGAACTTTATTCTGCTTTTGATGCGGGAGCGCCGCGGCGGCGGCTTCCCCGCTTTTTCCGGTCTCCGCAGCAATGGGCAGAAATTTGCCGCACGCTACGTGGCACAGTTCCAAGATTTTCGCGGTTCTTTTCGTTTTTCTGATTTACAAATCCGGACTTTAGTGTTAGAATGGAGATGTTTTGAAAGAAATACTTTCAGGAGGTATTTATTTTGGCACGTAAATTCAAGACGATGGACGGCAACACCGCCGCCGCCCATGTCAGCTACGCCTTTACGGAAGTAGCCGGCATCTACCCCATCACCCCCTCCAGCCCGATGGCCGACTATGTCGACCAGTGGTCTGCGCAGGGCCGTAAGAACATCTTCGGCAACCGCGTCAAGGTCGTCGAGATGCAGTCCGAGGCAGGCGCTTCCGGCACCGTTCACGGCTCTCTGGCCGCCGGCGCTCTGACGACGACCTATACTGCTTCGCAGGGTCTTCTGCTGATGATCCCGAACATGTATAAGATCGCCGGTGAACTGCTGCCCGCCGTCTTCCATGTCTCCGCGCGTACCGTCGCGACCCATGCGCTGAATATCTTCGGCGATCATTCCGACGTTTACGCCTGCCGTCAGACCGGCTTCGCCATGCTCTGCGAGACCAACCCGCAGGAAGTCATGGACCTCGCCCCTGTCGCGCACCTGTCCGCCATCAAGGGCCGCGTCCCGTTCATCAACTTCTTCGACGGCTTCCGCACGTCCCATGAGATCCAGAAGATCGCCATCTGGGACTACGATGACCTGAAGGAAATGTGTGACATGGACGCAGTGGCTGCCTTCCGCAACCACTGCCTGAACCCGGAGCGCCCCGCCATGCGCGGCTCTCACGAGAACGGCGACACGTTCTTCCAGCACCGCGAGGCCTGCAACGGCTACTACGACGCTCTGCCTGAGATCGTCGAGGAGTACATGGGCAAGGTCAACGCCAAGCTCGGCACCGACTACAAGCTGTTCAACTACTATGGCGCACCGGACGCTGAGCGCGTCATCATCGCCATGGGCTCCATCTGCGACGTCGCAGAGGAAGTCATCGACTACATGAACGCCCACGGTGAGAAGGTCGGCCTCGTGAAGGTCCGCCTGTACCGTCCGTTCCGCGCCGACCGTCTGCTCGAGGCCATTCCGGCCACCTGCAAGAAGATCGCCGTTCTCGACCGCACGAAGGAGCCGGGCGCCCTGGGCGAGCCGCTCTACCTCGACGTCGTGACCGCTCTGGCCAACGCCGGCCGGATGATCCCGGTCATCGGCGGCCGTTATGGCCTTGGCTCCAAGGATACGCCTCCCGCATCCGTCTTCGCCGTCTATGAAGAGCTGGCGAAGGAAGAGCCGAAGCGCCACTTCACCATCGGCATCAACGACGATGTCACTCACCTGTCCCTCGAGGAGCATGCCGCACCGAACACCGCTGCGGAAGGCACCATCGAGTGCAAGTTCTGGGGCCTCGGCGGCGACGGCACCGTCGGCGCAAACAAGAACTCCATCAAGATCATCGGCGACCATACCGACAAGTATGTGCAGGCCTACTTCCAGTACGACTCCAAGAAGACCGGCGGCGTGACCATCAGCCACCTGCGCTTCGGCGACAAGCCCATCAAGAGCCCGTACTACATCAACAAGGCCGACTTCGTCGCCTGCCATAACCCGTCCTACATCACCAAGGGCTTCAAGATCGTCAACGACGTCAAGCCGGGCGGCGTGTTCCTCATCAACTGCCAGTGGGATCTGGCCGAGCTGGAGCACCACCTGAACGCCGAGGCGAAGCGCTACATCGCGAAGAACAACATCCAGCTCTACACGATCAACGCCATCGATCTGGCCATCAAGGTCGGCATGGGCAAGCGCACGAACACCATCCTGCAGTCCGCCTTCTTCTCCCTCGCCAAGGTCATGCCCGAGGCCGATGCCATCAAGTACATGAAGGACGCCGCCGAGCATTCCTACGCCAAGAAGGGCATGGACGTTGTGGAAAAGAACTGGAACGCCATCGACGCCGGCGCTACCGCCTACGTCAAGGTCGATGTCCCCGCCGCATGGGCCGAGGCTGAGGATCAGCCCGACACCACCGTGCTCGAGGGCAAGCCGGAGCTCGTGAAGATGGTCAAGAACATCCTCCTGCCCATCGACAAGATGGACGGCGATTCCCTGCCCGTCTCTACGTTCATGGATCATGTCGACGGCCAGTTCGAGCTGGGCGCTTCCGCTTACGAGAAGCGCGGCGTCGCCGTGACCGTCCCCGAGTGGGACGCCGACAAGTGCATCCAGTGCAACAGCTGCGCATTTGTCTGCCCGCATGCCACGATCCGTCCGTTCGCACTGACCGAGGAAGAGGCCGCTGCCGCTCCCGCCGCTGCGAAGATCCGTCCGGTCAAGGCCGGCAAGGGCAAGGGCAAGTATCAGTACACCATGGCTGTCTCCCCGCTCGACTGCATGGGCTGCGGCGTCTGCGTCGGCGTCTGCCCGACGAAGGCCATCACCATGGTCGCTCAGGAGAGCCAGCTCGATCAGCAGCCGGTCTTCAACTACATGGTCGCCAAGGTCGCGCCGAAGGAAGAGCTTCAGGACCTGAGCGTCAAGGGCAGCCAGTTCAAGCAGCCCATGCTCGAGTTCTCCGGCTCCTGCGCAGGCTGCGCCGAGACGTCCTATGCACGCCTCATCACCCAGCTGTTCGGCGACCGCATGTATATCTCCAACGCCACCGGTTGCTCCTCCATCTGGGGCGGCCCGGGCGCAACGTCCCCGTACTGCACCGATAAGAACGGCCACGGCCCCGCATGGTCCAACTCCCTGTTCGAGGACAACGCAGAGCACGGCTACGGCATGTACACCGCGCAGAAGGTCATCCGCGAGAACCTCGCCGAGAAGACCCACGCCCTGCTCGCCATCGACTGGACGGCTGCAGAGCTGAAGGAAGCCGCTCAGAAGTGGCTCGACACCATGGAAGACGGCGCTGCCAACAAGGAAGCTGCCAAGGCTTACATCGCCGCCCTCGAAGAGAGCATCTGCGACGGCTGCGACTGTGACGCCTGCAAGCTGGCCTCTGAGATCCTGAGCCAGAAGGATTACCTCAGCAAGAAGTCCGTCTGGATCTTCGGCGGCGACGGCTGGGCCTACGATATCGGCTTCGGCGGCGTGGACCATGTCCTTGCCCAGAACGAGGATGTCAACATCTTCGTCTTCGATACCGAGGTTTACTCCAACACCGGCGGACAGGCCTCCAAGGCTTCCAACATCGGTCAGGTCGCTCAGTTCGCGGCTGCCGGTAAGGAGACCAAGAAGAAGAGCCTTGCCGAGATCGCCATGTCCTATGGCTACATCTACGTCGCGCAGGTCGCAATGGGCGCCAACCAGGCTCAGACCCTCAAGGCCATTGCCGAGGCCGAGGCCTATCATGGCCCGTCCCTCATCATCGGCTATGCTCCGTGCGAAATGCACTCCATCAAGGGCGGCATGATGCACTGCCAGGAAGAGATGAAGAAGGCTGTCGACTGCGGCTACTGGAACATGTTCCGCTTCGACCCGTCCAAGGAGACCGGCAAGTTCACCCTCGACTCCAAGCAGCCGAAGGGCGGCTATCAGGAGTTCCTGATGAACGAGGCCCGCTACAGCCGCCTGACCCGCGAGTTCCCGGAGCGTGCAAACGAGCTGTTTGAGCGCAACGAGGAATCCGCAAAGGCCCGCTATGAGCACCTGCTCAAGCTGGTCGAGATGTACAAGGACTAAGCCCTTGTTGCATCTGACCTGATACCTATAAAATCGCCCCCATCGGTTTTGGCCGATGGGGGCGATTTTGATCGGTTTACTTATTCTGCAATTCCCGGCAGGCGAAAGTCCGGGAAATACGTCTTCACAAATTCGACGTCCGCCGCCTGAAAGCTGCGGCCGTTCAGGGGCGCAAGTACGCCTGCGTCCGTGGTGAAGCAGAACGTCAGGCGATAGGAATACAGCGCCTGATAGCGCCGGTCAGCGTGCGGATCGAGCTTGCCGTACTTGCCGTCGCCCAGCAGCGGGTGTCCGGCGTGCGCAAACTGCGCGCGGATCTGATGCGTGCGGCCCGTGATCAGCTCACACTCCACCAGCGACAGGCCGCCGCGCTTTGTAAGCGTTCGATAGCGCGTTTCGCAGGTCTTTGCGCCCTTCTGCGGCGTATCCGTGACGAAAACGCGGTTTTTGACCGCATCCTTGAAGAGATAGCCCTTCAGCACGCCGGTCTCCGGGCGGGGCGTGCCCTCCACCACGGCGAGATAGCGCTTGTCCAACTCGCGGTCGCGAATTTTCTGATTCAGGATGCGCAACGCCTCGGCCGTCTTGGCCGCGATGACGATGCCGCCGGTGTTGCGGTCGATGCGGTTGCACAGCGCCGGGGTGAAGGCCTGCTCCTCGCGCGGCCGCCACTCTCCTTTTGCATAGAGATAGGCCTGAATATGGTCGATGAGCGTGCGCCCATACTCCGCGCCGTCGTGCGGATGCACGGCCACGCCGGGCTTTTTGTCCACAAGCAGGATGTTTTCATCCTCATAGACGATGTTGAGCTTCGGTGCCGTCACCGTCAGATAGGCGTTGGCCTCGGAGGGCTTGTCGAAAAACTCGTCGTTGATATAAAGCTGCAGCACATCGCCCTCCTGCAGGCGCGTGTCGCGCTGCGCGCGGGCGTTGTTGCACTTGATACGCTTGAGGCGGATATACTTCTGCGCCAGCGAGGCGGGCAGCAGCGGAACGGCCTTGGCCAGAAAGCGGTCGAGCCGCTGCCCGGCGTCATTGCGGCCGATGGTCAGTTCTTTCATGGGAGCGTGGTCTCCTTCGCTGAAATCGGGCAGCAGCGCACCATGAAGCGAAAGCAATCGGCGAGAGATTTTTTGTCGAGCCGAGATTCGGAAAGTGCAGGCGTACTTTGTGTACTCCAAACTTTTCGAACCGATGGATCGGCGAAAAAGATTCGGCGAAGGCCGAAGCGGCAATGGGGCGCTGCTGCCTTTACTATGCCGCAGATCGTTCGGATTGTCAAGGTTTTTTATGAAAAAATCGAAAAAGGATTTGACAAAATCACGAAAAACCGTTATAATATCTCCTGCACGACTATGGAACAGGGGATCATTATGCTGCTTGGATTATCAAAAATCATGCAAAAGCCGGACAGTGTTCTGCCCTTCCATACCGCGCTGGATCTGCACGATCTGCAATTCGGCGGGAGTTTTCCCGTGCAGGAGCCCGTCTCCGCCGAGGGGACGGTGCGCAACACCGCCGGTGTCCTCGTTTTAGAGGCCGTGATCTCCACAAATCTGCACGCTGTCTGCGACCGCTGCGCCGCGCCGTTTGAACGCCGCGTCTCCTGGCCGGTGCATGCTGTGCTCACCCGTTCGCTCGAGCGGGAGGATGAGGCAGACGAGTGGACTTTCCTCCTGCAGGAGGGGGATATGGCCGATCTGGACGAGATCCTGACGACCGCGTTCGTGCTGAACATGGATTCGAAGCTGCTTTGCAGGCCGGACTGCAAGGGCATCTGCCCCCGCTGCGGCAAGAATCTGAATGAGGGCGCATGCTCGTGCCGCCCTGAGATCGATCCCCGTTTGGCTGTCCTTGGGCAGCTGTTGAAGGATAAATGATTATTTTCTGCGAAAGCATCTGACCAAGGAGGTGTCATTCATGGCTGTTCCTAAGTGTAAGGTTTCCAAGGCAAGACGGGATAAGAGACGCAGCTCCCACTGGAAGCTCTCCATCCCCGGCGTAGTCGCTTGCCCGAAGTGCGGTGAGGCTCGTCTGCCGCACAGAGCTTGCAAGAACTGCGGTACCTACAATGGCCGCGAGGTTCTTCCTGCCGCCGAGGCGAAGTAATTCCGTTCCCACAAGGAAAGCAGGAAAGGATAAGCTCCTTTCTCTCAGCCTGCCGGACAGCGCCCCTTCCGGGGTGGTATCCCGGCAGGTTTTGCTTTGTTTCCGGGCATTTTTGTTTGTGCCTTGCAAATCGAAGCGTTTTGTGCCATAATAGGAAAAAGAACCCGCGGCGCTCTGCCGCAGAGAGGAGGCTTGCGCTATGCCCAAGCCCTTGGTTGCGATCGTTGGACGGCCGAACGTCGGCAAGTCCATGCTTTTCAACAAACTGACCGGCCGGCGCGCCGCCATCGTGGAGGATACGCCGGGCGTGACCCGCGACCGCATTTACGGCGACTGTGACTGGAACGGCCGCGAATTCGAGCTCGTGGATACAGGCGGCATCGAGCCGAACACCGACAGCGAGATGCTGCAGTTCATGCGCCGTCAGGCCGAACTGGCCATCGCCGCCGCCGAC
>OKSA01003614.1_pt1 | contig 11224 bp, 8 predicted proteins | sample 1601181 | NCBI WGS metagenome assembly OKSA01 (sample SAMEA3541538, study PRJEB24748) | human gut metagenome | biome: human gut; feature: human-associated habitat; material: faeces | place: China | collected 2012 | reverse complement strand
AAACAAGCCAAGGCAGATGTGGTCCGTGATTATTATGGCGGCGTTGAACCCTCCCGACCGACAACTTCCTCTCCTTCGTTCACTCAAATAGCCCCCGTCATGTTGTCGGAAGAAGAGTTTAGTCTTTCCGGGATCACAATCACCTTTAACAGCGGAACGACCATTTCGGTCAAACGGGCCACTCCCGGGGGTATTATTAAAATGTTATGCGATTACGAAAGAAAGGAGGGGGATCCATGTATTCTCTAACATCAGCCAATCGCTACTATCTGTACCAGGGCTTTGTCCGTATGAACCTTGGCATTGACGGTTTATTCAAAATCATACGCTCTCAAATGAAGGAGCTTTCCCCCATTTCCGGAGATATATTTTTATTCTTTGGCAAAAACCGACAGAGTGTAAAAATACTGCGTTGGGATGGTGATGGCTTTCTCCTGTACTACAAGCGTCTGGAAGGTGGAAGTTTTGAGTTGCCGACATTTAACCCCCATACAGGCAATTATGAGATCTCTTATCAGGTTTTGTCTTTTATCTTAAATGGAGTGTCATTGAAGTCTGTACGGTTGCGAAAACGTTTTAGGATTTAATGTAATATACTGTATATTAACTGTTTGATTTTAAATTACCATCCGATTATTTTGGCCGACTCATTGATTTTTTGTATCTTTACGCTATGAAAAAGGATGAGGTCATAGAGTTATTGAAGGAGCAAATCAAGGAGTTGCGGGATGATAACAACAGACTCCTGGACCAGATAGATGATTTGATAAAGGAGGTTTCTTCCCTTAAAGAGGCACTCCTTCAAAAAGGCGAATCTCTTGGCAAGCAACAGCGTCTTACCAAGGGGATCGCCAAACTTGTATCAAACACATCCGAACAGCAACAACCCCCTCAACCTGCATTGCCGGAGGAAGAGCGGCAGAAGAGAGAAGCAGAAAAAGCAGATAAGCGTAAAGCCAGAAAGAACAATGGGGCCAAACGTGACATGCATTATGAGATGGAGCAGGAGGAACATGACGTTTATCCCGACGATCCTGATTTTGACATCAATAAAGCCCGGCTGGTTACCACCGCTCCCAGAATATGTGTCCGCTATGAATGTGTACCCATGCGCTTCATCAAGCACGTCTACAAGATACACACCTATGCGCAAGACGGTCGTCTCTTTGAGGGAAAAACACCGGTCTCGGCTTTCTTGAATTCCAGCTATGACGGCTCATTCATTGCCGGGCTGATGGAATTGCGTTATATACAATCGCTACCGGTTGAAAGAATCATCAACTACTTCGAAAGTCATGGCTTTACGCTGAAGAAACCTACGGCTCATAAGTTGATGGAAAAAGCCTCAAGCCTCTTTGAAAATCTTTATAAGTGTATCCGGCAGACAGCTTTGAGTGATCCTTATAAGGCAGCCGACGAAACCTATTACAAAATACTCGTCCCGGAAAAGAACAGCAAGGGAAAAGGAGTCCGCAAGGGATACCTTTGGGTGGTTGTGGGCATAAACACCAGGATGATATACCTGCTCTATGATGACGGCTCCCGCTCTGAAAAAGTTATTCTTAACGAATTAGGCGGTTGCAAAGGTATCATACAAAGCGACGGATACTCACCTTACCGGAAGCTCGAAAGCGATGCTTATCCCCATATCACACGCATTCCGTGCCTGCAACATATAAAACGGAAATTTATAGATTGCGGTGAGGATGACCCGGATGCAAAAAGAATCGTGGAGATGATAAACACACTTTATCAAAATGAACATAAGCATAAGATCGGGGTTGACGGATGGACGGTAGAACAGAATCTTGTCCATCGGAAAAAGTATGCGCCGGACATACTCGGAGAAATAAAAGATGTGCTTGATGATATAGAAGAACGGGGAGATTTGTTGCCTAAGAGCGAACTGAAGGAAGCTATCACCTATCTTCGCAATGAGTGGACATCTTTAATTATGGTGACACTTACCTGGACAACAATATAGTTGAACGGATGAACCGCTACATATCCTTATCAAGAAAAAACTCATTGTTCTTCGGCAGCCATAAGGGAGCCGAACGGGGCGCCATACTCTACACGATAGCACTTACTTGTAGGATGAATAAAGTGAATCTGTTTGAGTATCTCACGGATGTCATAAACAGAACTGCCGAATGGCAACCGAATACACCACTGGAAAAATACAGGCTACTGCTTCCTGACAGATGGGAAAAGGCTAATGACTAAAAAGGGATCATTAGACTTTTTATTTTTAATATACTATATAGAATCGCGGAGACGCTTACAGGATTTATATCCGGATGAAGGAAATAAAGTGAAAATGGTTCATTATAACCAACTGATTAACAATAAATTATCTTAAAATGAAGGATTTGAAGGAAAAAAAACAGGTTATAGAGCCAAATCTTCTCTATAACCTGCATATACTCAAATCACCTTGAAACATTCAGAGAGTGATATCTTTCATTATCTTTTCTAATGCTCCGGCATTATGGTTCACATTATTTCCGGCAGCTTTCCCTGCTTGTTGCAAATAAGCCTCATCCGACAGGAATTTGTCCATCAACCGTTTAAAATCATCATAACCGGTTACTTCAAAACCGCCTTTCTGCTCCAACAAATGTTGCGCCTCGCGGAATTTCTTGTTGTTAGGTCCGAATATCACAGGAATACCATATACAGCCGCTTCCAGCACATTATGAATTCCAACTCCAAAGCCACCCCCAATATACGAAATCTCACCATATCGGTAAATGGAGGACAGCAGTCCGTAACAGTCGATAATCAAACAATCGGCCTGTGTCACATTTTCTTCCGTAGCCTCGGTATAGCGGATGCACGGACGTTTCACCTTATCTAAAATCTCCCTCAAATGACTGTCGCTCACCACATGAGGAGCAATAACCAGCTTCATCTCAGGATGCTCATTGAAATACTTGATAAAAATATCCTCATCCGGTCCCCATGAGCTGCCTGCAACAAAAGTCAACGAATCACCTTTGAACTTCTCCACCAGCGGAAGCTGCTTGGCTTGATGGCAGATATCCAGCACACGGTCAAAACGAGTATCGCCCACAACTGTCACATCGGTCACACCAATTGTTGCCAGTAATTTTTTGGAAACTTCATTCTGTACAAACAAATGAGCAAAAGTCCTCAGCACCTCACTATATCTCTTCCCATACCAACGGAAAAAAATCTGATTGGGACGGAAAATGGAAGATACGCTATAGGTGGGAATAGCTCTCCGATGCAACTCATTCAAGTAATTCTGCCAAAATTCGTACTTGATAAAAAACACCATACAGGGATTAGCCAATTCTACAAACCGACGGACATTACGCGGAGTGTCGAAAGGCAGATAGCAGACAAGGTCTGCCCCCTGGTAGTTCTTTCTCACTTCATACCCTGAGGGAGAAAAGAAAGTCTGCAATATTTTATATTCGGGATGCTCCTTACGGATACGTTCTATCAAAGGGCGTCCCTGTTCGAACTCACCCAATGAAGCTGCATGAAACCAAATATAACGGGCATTTTTGTCTATCTTGTTACGCAAGATATCAAATACTTCCCGGTGTCCTTTCACCATTTTGGCGGGCTTGGCGCTGAACAGGCCGGCAACCTTCACCCCGAATAGATAAATATAGATGACTAGGTTATAAATCATAACTACCGGCTATTACTTGAGCACTTCCACAGCCCGACGAATGCGTCGCAATGTTTCTTCTTTCCCTAAAACGGCTGAAATATCAAACATATGCGGGCCTTTACCTTCGCCTACCAAGGTTAAACGGAAAGCATTCATTATATTACCCAAGTGATAACCTTTATCTTCTATCCATTTCATGACCACAGCCTCCTGATTCTCCAGCGAGAAGTCGTCCAAGGCCTCCAATACGTCCGCCAACTCCAGCATACGTTCGGGAGAGTCCTCTTTCCAACGTTTTTTACGGGTCTTCTCATCATATTCCGTAGGAGCGACGAAGAAGAATTTGCAAGTTTCCCACAAATCCTTGATAAAACTTACACGATCTTTCATCAAGCCTACCACGGTCACCACTTTATCCATAGGAGCTTCAATGCCATGCCCTTTCAAGATCGGCATGAAAAGCCCGGCTACTTCCTCATTGCTTTTCTTCAATATATATTCATGGTTAAACCATTTTCCTTTTTCAAAGTCGAATTTTGCCCCGGCTTTGCTGCAACGGTGCAGGTCAAAAAGCTTCACCAGTTCATCCAAGGACATCAGTTCCTGGTCATTTCCCGGATTCCATCCCAACAGGGCAAGGAAATTGATAACAGCTTCGGGCAGGTAACCCGACTCACGATAACCGGAAGACACCTCACCGGTCTTGGGATCGTGCCATTCCAACGGGAAAACAGGGAAGCCAAGACGGTCACCATCACGCTTGCTCAGTTTACCGTTACCATCCGGTTTCAACAACAAGGGAAGATGTGCGAACTCGGGCATGGTATCCACCCAGCCGAAAGCCCGGTACAGCAGGACATGCAACGGAGCGGAAGGCAACCATTCCTCACCACGGATTACATGGGAAACTTCCATCAAATGGTCGTCCACAATGTTTGCCAAATGATAAGTAGGCAGTTCATCCGCCGATTTATATAAAACTTTATCATCCAAAATGGAAGAATTGATCACTACCTCGCCACGGATAATATCATGTACGTGTACATCTTCATTCGGTTCAATCTTGAAACGTACCACATATTGCTTCCCATCGGCAATCAGTGCATCCACTTCTTCTTTCGGCAGAGTCAAAGAGTTACGCATAGACATACGGGTAGAAGCATCGTACTGGAAATTAGAGATTTCCTGACGTTTGACGTCCAACTCCGCCGGAGTATCGAAAGCAATATATGCCTTACCGCTGTCAAGCAACACCTGTACATATTTCTTATAAATATCACGACGTTCAGACTGACGGTAGGGGCCGTAGTTACCACCAAAGCTGACTCCTTCGTCGAAGTTTATCCCCAACCACTTAAACGACTCAATGATATATTCTTCCGCACCCGGAACAAAGCGATTTGAGTCGGTATCTTCTATACGGAAAATTAAATCTCCACCATGCTGGCGAGCAAACAGATAGTTATACAAGGCTGTGCGCACACCGCCGATATGCAACGCTCCCGTCGGGCTCGGAGCAAAACGAACTCTTACTTTTCTTTCTGACATTGTTGTTTTATATAAAATACGCTGCAAAATTAATCTAAATTTCCCGATTTTTTCGTATTTTGCGCGCAAAAATATACGATTATGAGAAGTTTCAAGACCAACCAACGGTTTTCATATAAAAATTTGATTTATAAAAGCCTTATTTTCATTGCCACAGTATCAGTGATAGTCTACTTTTTACCCAATGAAGGAAAGTTCAACTATCAATTTGATATAAACAAGCCTTGGAAATACGGACTGTTACAGGCATCATTTGATTTTCCGATTTACAAAAACGACATACAAGTACAAAAGGAACAGGACAGCATCCTGGCAGACTATCAACCTTATTTCCAGATAGACAAGGAAGCCGAAAAAAATGTCCTTTCCAAATTAAGGGAGGATTACAACAAGACCTTACGCCATTCACTGCCGGGCACGGACTATGTACGTTATATTGAACGCACATTAAAGGCACTGTATGAGGACGGAATCATTGCCGGAAATGACTTGAAGCGTATGGAGGAAGACAGTATCATTGCCATACGGCTGGTAGACAAGAATGTAGCTACGAGCCGTTTTATCGACCAATTGTACACCGTGAAGGAAGCCTATGAATATTTGCTGAATGCGGATACCACCCACTACAAAAAGAAGATATTACAACAATGTAATCTGAATGATTACATTACACCTAATCTGGTTTATGATGAAGAAAAGTCCGAGGCGGCGCAAAAAGACCTGCTCTCTAATATTTCATGGGCAAACGGCTTTGTGCTGAACGGACAAAAGATTATTGACCGTGGAGAAATTGTTGATGAGCAAACTTACAACATATTGGAATCCTTACGCAAGGAATGGGAAAAACGTAGCGACTCGGTACAAGAGAAAAGACTGACATTGGCCGGACAAATATTATATGTAGGAATCTTCCTGTTCTGCTTCATGGCCTATCTGGAGTTGTTCCGGGCAGATTATTATGAACGGAAAGGAACACTCACCCTGCTATTTGCGCTGATTGTGTTCTTCCCCGTCCTGTCTTCCATTATGGTGGAACAGAACTTGTCAAGTATTTACGTGGTTCCATTTGCCATGATTCCGATTATAGTCCGTGTTTTCCTTGACTCAAGAACGGCATTCATGGCACATGTCACTATCATTTTGCTTTGCTCCATCACTTTACGTTTTCCACATGAGTTTATCTTGTTACAGGTAGTGGCAGGAATGGTGGCGATCTATAGTTTGAGAGAATTGTCCCAACGGTCGCAATTGTTACGGACAGCTTTGGTTGTATTTATCAGTTATGCTTTATTATATTTTGCTTTCGAGCTGATTCATGAAGATGATTTGACCAAGCTGAATACGCGCATGTACATCTATTTTATGATCAACGGTATCTTACTGCTGTTCGCTTATCCGTTACTGTTCCTTTTGGAGAAAATATTCGGTTTTACTTCAGATGTGACTTTGGTGGAACTGTCAAATATCAACAATAGCTTGCTTCGGGAAATGTCCGAAGTAGCTCCGGGCACTTTCCAACACTCATTGCAGATGGCAAACCTGGCTGCTGCGGCGGCAAACAAGATTGGAGGTAAAAGCCAGCTGGTGCGTACGGGAGCATTATATCATGACATCGGTAAAATGGTGAATCCGGCTTTTTTCACAGAAAACCAGTCGGGAGTCAACCCGCACAAGAGTTTAAGTTATGGACAAAGCGCCCAGGTTATCATCAGTCATATCACCGACGGACTGAAACTGGCGGAAAAGCATAATCTGCCCAAAGTGATCAAAGACTTTATCAGTACCCATCATGGACGGGGACTGACGAAGTATTTCTACATTTCATATAAAAACGAACATCCTGACGAAGAAGTGGATCAGGAAAAGTTCCGCTACCCCGGTCCGAACCCGTTCACCAAGGAACAGGCCGTCCTGATGATGGCCGACTCTGTAGAAGCGGCTTCACGCAGCCTGCCGGAGTACACGGAAGAAAGCATCAGCACACTGGTAGATAAGATTATTGACACACAGGTATCTGAGGGGTATTTCAAAGAATGCCCTATTACGTTCAAGGATATAGCAACAGTCAAAGCACTGTTTAAAGAAAAGCTGAAAACGATGTATCACACCCGAATCAGTTACCCGGAACTAAGGAAGTAAGCAATCCTGCACAAGCATCTTCCAGTATATCAAGCACGTTCTCGAACCCTTGCGCACCGCCATAGTAAGGGTCGGGAACATAGTCTGCCACTTTGGTGCGGCAATAATCCGTCATACGATGGATTTTCTTTTCCGTTTCCAGATCGGGAGCACGCTCCATCAGGTCCTCTATATTACGGTCGTCCATGCCGATGATCATATCAAAATGATAGAAATCCTCCGTCCAGGACGGGAGCACGCCCAGCGTATAGGTGATCGGACGCGTAAGCACCGCGTAGACGACGGCAAACGCCACAAACGGAGCCGCGCCCACCAGAGCGGCAAACATGCCCTTGAACGGATGAAAGCAGCGCGCACGGTCGTCCTTTTCGACGGAACGTCCGCCCTCCTGGCGGGTATACATGATTTCCGCAAAGGCGGCGTCGTTTTCTCCGCGCACCATTCCCTGATAGTACTGATAGTAAATCACCAGTCCGGCAACAGCGATGCACGACAGCAGGCGCCCCCACAGGCTTTCAAAGCTGAGCAGCATACCGGCGATCAGATAGATCACCGTAACGGCAAGCATGCTCAGCATGCGCTTGAGCGCCAGCTTCCAGGCATCCTTTCCATGCCATGATCCCTTCAGAATCGGCTTTTTCACCCGGGCTACCGGCTTTTTTGAATTTCCTTTGGCACTTTGCATCTGTGTATCCTTTCCACCTCCCCGCCCGGCCGGCAGGGGTTATTGTGGCAAAACGCCTGTTGCTTCATACATGCAGGTACACCCGCGGCACCCGTGCGGTGACGGCCAGAAGCACCTCGTAACTGATGGTGCCCGCCCACGAGGCAAGCTCCACCGCATCGATGCGCTCTCCGCCCTGACAGCCCAGAATCACCGTTTCGTCTCCCACCTGCACGCCGGGGATGTCCGTCACATCCAACATGGTCTGATCCATGCATACGCGCCCCACGATGGGTGCGCGCCGGCCATGCACCAGCATTGCGCCCCGGTTGGACACCGCGCGATGATACCCGTCACCATAGCCCACGGCGGCGGTGGCCACGAGCATGTCGCGCGGGGCTATGAAGGTACAGCCATACCCGATGCTCTCCCCCGCGTTGACGCGCTTGACATGCACGATCTCGGTATACCAGCTCAAGGCGGGTGTGAAGGGCAAATTGGTGGGCACGGGCGGATAACCGTAGAGCGAAATGCCCTCGCGAATCATGTTGAAGTACGCTTCGGGCGCAAGCAGACTCATGGCGCTGTTGGCCACATGCGCCGGAATGTCAGGGTTAAAGTGCGCACGGAGCTCGCAAAAGCGCTTGAGCTGCGCACGGGTGAACGGGTTCATCCCGCCGTCCGGCAGCGGATTGTCCGCATCGGCAAAGTGGGTATAGATGCCCGTGGCGCGCACATGGGGGGCCGACGCCAGCGCAGCGGCCAAGGCGTCCGCTTCCTCCTCGGTGCGCAGTCCGATGCGGTTCATGCCGGTATCCAGCTTGATATGCACCAGCGCTTCGCGCCTTTGGGCGGCAGCCTCCCGGTCCAGCGCCGCGACCATCTCCGGGGTAAAGACCGTCTGCGTAAGGCCGTAGCGCACGCAGTCCGCCGCTGCGCGGGGCATGGCCGCGCCCAGTACCAGCACCTCGCCCTCCAGCCCGGCCAGGCGCAGTTCGATGCCCTCCTCGGGCAGCGCCACAGCGAAGTGTGAAGCGCCCATGCCGGAGAGGGCATCCGCCGTTTCCAGCATTCCGTGCCCATAGGCGTTGGCCTTGATGACGGGCATCACTTCCACGTCCGCGGGCACCTGATCGCGCAATATCCGATAATTGTTCCTGATTGCGTCCATGTCGATCTCGACACGGTTTTGCCTGAGCATGTTCCAACCTTCCCGCCTGCGCGCAAACGCGCGCGTGTTGTCCTGCGGCTTACAGGCCGCGCACCTCGTCCTGCGACAGCAGGCGCACGCCCGCCTCGGTCAGGACCTTTTCCGCCTCATCCAGCTTATCCACACGGAAGATGATGAGCGCATGATCGCCCGCGTTGCGCACGAAGCTGTAGAGGTACTCCACCACGATGTCGTGGCCGGAGAGGGTCTCCAGCACCTCAGCCAGTCCGCCGGGATGATCGGGTACACTGACGGCCAGCACATCCGTGAGCTTAACGGTGTAGCCGTTATCGGAAATCAGCTTGACCGCCTTTTCGTAGTCCGCCACAATGCCGCGCAGAATGCCAAAATGCGTGGTATCCGCCACGGAGAGGGATACCAGGTCGATGTTATTGTCCCCAAGGAGCTTGGTAAAATGCGCCAGACGGCCGGGAGTGTTTTCGATGAAAACGGAAATCTGCTTAACGTACATGGCTGACTCCTCCTTAACTCTGGATGGGATTCGGACTGACGACGCCCTTGCGGGCGAAACGTATTTTATTGCAGATGGCGCCGGTCGGTCACGCGCACGGCCTTGCCTTCGCTGCGGGGCAGCGTGCCGGGCTGGCAGAGCTTGACGCTGGCGTGAATCAGCGCATGGCTGGCCAGGGAATTGACGATCTTGCGTTCGAGCGTTTCCAGATCACGCACGGTATCGCTCATCACAGAGGGAGAGAGTTCCACCTGCACCTCAATGGTATCCAGCGTGCCTACGCGGTCAACCACGATGTGATAGTGAGGCTCGATGCCCGGCACCTGAAGCAGCGCATGCTCGATCTGCGAGGGGAACACGTTGACCCCGCGGATGATGAGCATGTCATCCGTGCGGCCCATCACGCGGCCCATGCGCACATGGGTGCGGCCGCAGGGGCAGGGCTCGTCGGTGAGGGTGCACAGGTCATGGGTACGATAACGGATGAGGGGCATGCCGTGCTTGGTGAGCGTGGTGAAGGTGAGGTCACCCTGTTCGCCATAGGGCAGGCTCTGGCCGTCCGGTCCGATGACTTCGGGCAGGAAGTGATCCTCCCAGATGTGCATGCCGTTTTTGGCCATGCATTCCATGGCGACGCCCGGGCCCATCACCTCGCTGAGGCCGTAGACGTTGAGCGCATCAATGCCCATCTTCTCCTCGATGCGGCGGCGCATGTCCTCGGTCCAGGGCTCGGCGCCGAAGATGCCGCCGGAGATTTGGAACTCGGTGGCCGGGTCATAGCCCATCTCGATGGCCGTATCGGCGATGAGCAGGGCGTAGGAGGGAGTGCAGGCCAGAATGTCGGTCTTGCAGTCCTTGAGCATCTGCACCTGGCGCTTGGTGTTGCCCGACGAGGTGGGGATGACGGTGCAGCCCATGGCCTCGCCGCCGGCATGCGCTCCCAAGCCCCCCGTGAACAGGCCGTAGCCGTAGGACACCTGGCACACATCCTCATTGGTGCCCCCCGCAGCCATGATAGCTCGGGCACAGCAGTCCTCCCAGAGATCGATGTCCTCCTGAGTGTAGAAGGCCACCACCCGCTTGCCAGTGGTGCCAGAGGTGGACTGGATGCGGACGCAGTCCTTCAGGGGCATCCCCACCAGCCCGTAGGGGTAAGCGTCCCGCAGGTCAGACTTGGTGAGGAAGGGCAGCTTGTACAGGTCGTCGCTGGACTTGATATCCGCCGGCGTGACCCCCTTCTCCTCCATCTTTTTGCGGTAGTAGGGCACGTTGTCCCACACATGCTGGACCTGCTTTACCAGGCGCTCGTCCTGCCAGGCCTTGATCTGTTCCCGGGACGCAGTCTCGATCTCCGGCTGATAATAGCGTTCCAATGGAATCATCCCTCTCTCGTTTTCATATTTCTTCTCTTTCATGCAAAAAAGAGTCAAAGAAATTCTCGGCTTTTATTTAGGCGATGTCTGCTGCTTTTTCCGAAGCAGTTCCAGCACCGCGATCAGAGCAAAGGAAAACAGGGCGGCACACCCGCTCAACAGGAACATG
>OKSA01003610.1_pt1 | contig 11233 bp, 9 predicted proteins | sample 1601181 | NCBI WGS metagenome assembly OKSA01 (sample SAMEA3541538, study PRJEB24748) | human gut metagenome | biome: human gut; feature: human-associated habitat; material: faeces | place: China | collected 2012 | reverse complement strand
GTATCTGTCGTTCATAAAAACCTCCAAAATTTTTTATTAATTAAGATTACAGATTGCGAAAGTGCTAAGCACATAACAATCCGTGTAACTATTTTTACTTGTCATACTCTCCACGAATGTCTTCCGTTGGTAGTTCCATTGGATATTCACCTGTAAAGCATCCCTTACAGATAGACTTTCCACCTGATAATTCGATTAGTCTGTCTATGCTAAGATAAGCCAATGAATCTGAGCCGATTACTTGTCTTATATCTTCTATAGTACGGTTGTGAGCTATAAGCTGTTCCTTATTTGGCACGTCTGTTCCAAAATAGCATTCACTAATAAATGGTGGTGAACTAATTCTTACGTGAACTTCTGTTGCACCTGCATCTTTAAGCATCTGTACAATTCTGTCACTTGTAGTTCCTCTTACAATTGAGTCGTCAATCATAACAACTCGCTTGCCGTTAACAGCTTCCTTTAAAACATTTAATTTTACTCGAACGCTTGATTCTCTACTCTTCTGCTGAGGTTTAATAAATGTTCTTCCAACATATGCATTCTTGATAAAAGCAGTTCCGTAAGGGATTCCTGACTGCATTGCATATCCCATTGCTGCTGCATTACCTGATTCAGGAACCCCCACAACAATGTCTGCATCAACAGGACTATCCATTGCCAAAAACTTTCCTGCCATAATTCTCGAATGATAAACACTTGTACCGTCAAAATTACTGTCAGGTCTTGCGAAATAAATATATTCAAATACGCATCTTGCCTGTTCTTCAGGCTTTAAGCATAATGATCTGTCTGATTTGATACCATCCTTGTCTATTACAACAACTTCTCCCGGCTCCACATCTCTGACAAACTCTGCATCAATTGTATCCAATGCACAAGTTTCTGAAGCCAATATATAAGCATTATCACGCTTACCTATACAAAGAGGTTTAAAACCATATGGATCTCTTGCTCCAATTAATTTTCTAGGACTTGAAACAACAAGGGCGTACGCGCCTTTAATCTTCTTCATAGCATTTACTACTGCTTGTTCGGCTGTTTTAGTCTTAATTCTCTCTCTTGCTATGTGATAAGCTATAACTTCTGAATCGATTGTTGTCTGGAAAATAGCACCTGTCTGGCTGAGTTCTTCTCTCAGCTCAATTGCATTTACTAAATTTCCATTATGTGCAATCGCAAGTGTTCCTTTTACATAGTTTATAACAAGTGGCATTGCATTCTCTACACGTGTTGCACCTGCTGTTGAATATCTCACATGCCCCACGCCAAGATTTCCTTTCAGCTCTGAAAGTCCCTCTTCATCAAACACGTCATCCACATGGCCAAGTCCTTTTTTTGAAAGGACGTTTCTCTTCCCATAAGTGTCTGTCACTGCAATACCGCAGCTCTCCTGACCTCTATGCTGCAAAGCAAACAAGCCATAATAGACTGATGCAGCCACATCATGTCCATCCACATCATAAGCACCAAAAACACCGCATTCTTCCCCAAGTCCCGTCACTGCTTTTTCAAATTCACTCATGTCAGTTTATGCTCCTTACCTAGTTCCTGCTAGTTTTTATCATGATTTCTGTATCATACAAAACCGATTATAATATAAGGCGGAGTGAAAATCAACATTCCCTCCGCCTTGTATTTCTTCCTGCTCATTATTTTATTTGCGTTCAATATATTAGTATTTCTAATATATTCGTCGTTTTTATTCTTCGTATCTTATTACCACCTTCATTTTTGTCCAGTATTTACAAAATCACTATCCGTTTGTATAACGTGACAAAAATTGACGGGTACGCTCTTCTTTTGGATTTTCAAACACTTCCTCAGGTGTTCCCTGCTCAAGTATTTTACCGTCATCCATAAACAGAACTTTGTCCGATACGTCTCTTGCAAATGCCATCTCATGCGTTACGATGATCATCGTAGTATTCTGATCTGCAAGTCCTTTGATAACTTTCAGTACTTCACCTGTAAGCTCCGGATCAAGTGCTGAAGTCGGCTCGTCAAAGCATAGAATATCCGGACTAAGTGCAAGTGCACGGGCAATCGCCACACGCTGACACTGTCCTCCGGAAAGTTGATGCGGATAGTTATTCATACGCTCTGAAAGTCCCATCTGATCTAAGAGGTTCTTTGCTTCTGCTTCAATCTCTGTATGTATCTCTTTCTTGCGTGCCTTATAATCAGGCTGACTTTTTGCAAGTAGTTCCTTCGCCAGCATTACATTCCCAAGTGCTGTATACTGCGGGAACAGATTAAAAGACTGGAATACAAGTCCAAAATGTAATCTTTTCTTACGGATCTCACTTTCCTGTTTTGTTACAGGATTTGCAGCATCAAACAATAATTCATCATTTACACGGATCACACCTTTATCCGGTGTCTCCAAAAAATTCAGGCAGCGCAGAAGTGTCGTCTTTCCACTTCCCGAGGAACCGATCAAGGAAAGTACCTGTCCTCTTTCCAATGAAAAGCTGATATCCTTCAGTACTTCTGTCCGTCCAAATGTTTTATTTATGTGTTCTACTTCAAGTATTGCCATTTATCTCTTCCTCCCAATTTAATTAAAATATTCCAGCTTCTTCTCAAGCTTTCCAAGAAGGACTGTCAGAATACCATTGAAGATCAGATAATAAAAAGCTGTAAAGAACATCGGCCAGATCGCACCTGAGATTCCCTGAGAACCTTTCAGGAACGCCTGTCCTGCCCAGATAATCTCCTGCAGTGCAATGATTCGTGCAAGAGAAGTATCTTTTACAAGTGTGATGATCTCATTTGACATCGGTGGAACAATTCTCTTCACCATCTGAAGCAGCTTAACCTTAAAGAAGATCTGATGCTTTGTCATTCCAAGAACAAGTCCGGCCTCCGTCTGTCCCTGTGGGATACCCTGGATTCCTCCGCGGTAAATTACCGAGAAATAGCATGCATAGTTAAAGATAAATGCAACCGAAGCTGCAAGAAATCTTCCGCTTTCACCGCCACCCCAGATTGGGTTTCCTAAGACCAGTCCCGGGAAATAATAAATGATAAGCATCTGGATCATAAGCGGTGTACCACGTATGATCCATACAACAATATTCGTAATATAACTCAACGGTTTAAAATGTGACATCGATCCAAATGCAATAACCAGTCCCAACGGAATAGCTCCAAGAAGCGTTGCAAAAAACAGCTTCAGCGTCTGTAAGAATCCCACATTCAGTGAGTGAATAACGATTGGAAATTGTTCCATAATAAGTTCCATTTTATTAAAGCTCCATCCTAAATTTATTTTTCAATCAATGCAGCCTGTACTTTATAAGTCTCAGCACATTTCTTCATTGATCCATCTTCCATACTCTTTTTAAAGTAATCATTCAGAGCTACTGCAAGATCAGATCCTTTACGGAATCCAACACCATACTCCTCATTGTTCAGACTTATTGTGTAAGTAAGATCTGCATAACCTGTTCCTTCTCCGATCATAGCTGCTGCCATCAAAGCATCAATTGCAGCTGCATCTGAATTTCCGGAAGCAACCTCCATCAGTGCATCTGCCTGTGATGTAACCGATGTATACTGTGCACCAATTCTTTCAACCTGATCTTCCCCTGCACTTCCTGCTTCTACTGCAAAAGTTAAATCTTTCACACTTTCCTCATCCTGATACTTATCTGCTTTGTCAGCCGGTACAACTACAACCTGCGCGTTATTCATATAAGCATCTGTGCATTCCATAGAACTCTTCACTTCATCAATCAGTGTCATACCATTCCATACGCAGTCGATTGACTTTCCATCAAGCTCAAGCTCTTTATTATCCCAGTCAATCTCTACAAATTCTGCCTCAACTCCGATACTCTCTGCAAATGCTTTCGCCATGTCTGCATCAAATCCGATCCACTCACCATTGTCATCTTTATAATCCATTGGCTCAAAGTCAGTAACACCGACCACAAGCGTTCCTTTGTCTTTTACATATTCAAGATCGCTTCCTGTTGATTCCGCTTTCTTATTCGCATTAGAAGAGTCTGAACCGCATCCTGCTAATATAGAAACTGCAAGTCCTGCACATAATAACACACTTAATACTTTCCTTTTCATAATAACACCCTCCATCATTGAGTTCGGCTTTTATTCTCTACCAATGAGTCACTGTACCACAGTAAAGTTACTGTTGTATTCTACCATAGCATACAATATATGTCAAACCCCAAAAGGTATAGAACAATGCAGCTGCTCATAGATTCTGTGAACAGCTGCATAAAAAGTCTGTATTATGTATGATTTCTTCTATGTTTCCTCTTCCACTTCTCCAAAAGTACTTCATTTGGCTCAATCTGAAGATTCTGCTTCACTTCGTCCATCTCGCTTCTCATCTGTGCATTCACTTCCTGATATTCACTGTGCTTTGTAAGCAAAATGTGAAATTCTTCCAGCGACATATACTTATAAGACGCATACAGATATGGTTTTAGTAATTCCTTATCTTCGCAGATCTGATAGGCTCTGTCATACATTTTGGCCGCTTCCTGATAAAGGAACAATCGTCCATATGCTGCTCCAAGACATGCATAGATCTTTCCATAGAATTTTTCATCTACACTCTCATCTTTTTCCTGATTCAGGATTTCCTGATAAACGATGATCGCTTCTTCAATCTCACCGCTTTCGAGAAGATTATCGCCTTTATACTTCTTACGCTCTACATCCTTCTGATTTTTCAGATGTTCCAAAACATTCTGGATACGGATCATTTCCGATTCTTTATAGATCTTTGAAGCTTTCAGGATTGTAAGAACAAAATTCTCGACAGATCCACGCATACGCATCAAATCTCGAAGCTGCTCTGCCAGTTCTTTCATCCCAATCTCTTCTTCCAGCCAGGTGCAAAGCGGTTCATTCATGATCGTATAATCGATCAAATATAAATTATTACACAGATAGTAACACAATTCTTCTATCGTAAAGATCCTGCAATGGATCCTGGAAATCTCATAAGGATGTGCCGCGTGTCTGTCATGACAAAGAATTAAATTTCCCATCATTACCTCCTAAATGTATCACCTTTTCCTCACGGAAATCCGTCGGTAGGAAGAAATCTCCAAATCCGACATCACGTACTGTAATCTTGCAGGTTTTTTCATCCAGAAACATCGTTTCTATCTGAAGTCTTATCGAATACTCTGCTCTCTTCGGAAGTCTCTCCAGAGAGATTTTTTCGGTCTTAACCGTTCCCTGAACCAGTGACTCGATATGGAATTCTATATCATCACCCTCTTCAAGGATCACTTCCCACTGATTATTCGACTCATACCAGTGTGCACCCCAGGAAACAAGCGGATACCACATTTCCTGACCATCCACACGCATATTGACTGTGATCTGATCTGTCAGCTTAGTCTCCGATAGATAAACCGGATTCTCTATATGCATATACAGTTTTCTGTATGCAGTATAGCAAGCTCCTTTGCTGTACAGATTATTTCCGATAAATGCTCTTCTTCCATTGCAAAGCACTCGCAATGACTTCGGATACCAGTTATTTTCGAACCCTTCTCCTGTCAGGAATACAGAAGAAACAATTCTCTTATCAAACACGCTCTGTATAAATTTGCAGAACATCGCATCGGCTTCTTTTGTCCTCGTTCAAAACCGGATAAACAAGCGCCAGTTCTTTCATATGTGCATTTGCAACTTCATCAACCGTAACAAATGTAGTCTTTCCACCACCAAGTCCCGGCTTCAGTCTGCGCAGCATATATGCTTTGATCTCATTACGGTCACAGCAGAACAATGCTGCATCATACTGCCACAGTTCTTTCGGCTGATAGAAGAGATAATTACAAAAACTCTCTTTATAATCCTGAATAAAGATATGTCTTTTATCAATATTCATGCGAACTGCGATCCTTCGAAGCATCTGTGCCAATTCTTCTGTAAGAACCGGTACGCTAAACACAATTCCATCAATTTTGGGAAATGCCTGTAAAGACATCTGAATAAACTGAGAAAGCAGCCATACTGCATCATATGTCTCATCTCCAAATTCAATTTTTTCATTTGCAAGACTTCTCGAAAGCAGACGGGCAACTGTAAATCCTTCTTTCAGTGTTGCAAGACGTTTTGCCTCTTTTCCATATGCCCATGTGTCTCTTAGTTTTCCAATAATCAAAGGAATCTGAAAATTATCTGCATCAACTTCCAGTGTCTGAGGCTCCATCTCTTTATCATTATAAAAACTGATCTGGCATGTCTTTTCATTTATCTCATATCCAATTATACTTCCCTGTCCCATGAAAAGATTTCCTCCTTAATACTGTATGAACATATGTGATGCAACCGCATCTTCCAGTGCATACTGCTTCATCTTCTTCTCTCGTTCTTCCGGATCTTCTTCCAGAATAATGTCATTGAGCCTTCCATATCTGCCCGGTTCACCTTTTTCAACCGTATGCTGACAGAGCTCTTTCTCACTTCTGTAAGAATTTCCGTCAATTGTTTCTTTAAAATAATAGATCAGTCGTTCATGTGAGAACAGCACAAACTTCTTCACATACAAATTCTCATACATTGGTGTCAGAAGTTCTGTTGCATAATCAGAATCTCCGTTTCCACCTTTCTGCAACTGATAATACAACATGACACGGCTATCCTTCTGACCCTTGTATTCTACCAGTGTCTTATCCCACAACTGGAATTCAATCAGCCACTCCTTATCATACTTAAGGAAAAATGGGAAATAAATCTGTTTGCCGCAAAGTTCCTGCATAAACTTTTTCAGCGTCTTCTTAAGGTTTGTTTCATACGCTTGATTCGAATAATATTTTAAAACAGCAATCATACAAATATCGATTGTTGCCTCACCCTTCTCTGCTTCCCTGCAGATAATATCAATTATAGATTTCTCAATCTTACGTGCTTCTACAACATATTCTCTGGAGACATATGCCAGATAAGCCTGCTGGAGCCGGAAATATGCCCCTTCATCATAATAAGCTTCAAATACTTTTGTCTCCTGGAATAATTCCTCAGAAAAGAGCATCTGTGTAATGATCCGTTCTGCCAGTTTGTGCGTATGGACTTCATACTCTCTAGCAACTTTCCACAATTCCTTCATCTCCTGTGTTGCTCCACAGTAGAAGTTTGCCAAATAAGTAAGAATCACTTTATCATACTGTTTTTTCTTAAATAAGTCATAACAAACATAGGTCAGGAAATCATCATTCTCATAATTTGTCTCACGAATCATCTTGCTGCACAGTACCTGGATCTCATCCTCCGGGAAATTTTCCAGACCTTTTTCTTTTACGATTTCCAGAGTCAGCTCTTCCTCTTCCTCAAGTGCTTTACTTCTGTTCAGACTATTGGCATATTTTCTGCAGATATCCATATATCTTAGTTCATAAAACAGTCGTTTACTCTCATATGGAATCGAATCCGTATAATGTCTTCCGTCTTTTGCTTCCCAGACAATACGGTCTGTCTTTGCATACAGAAATACTCTGGCGCCATTCTCGGTATAAGCTGCCTTCTGTGTAATGGTTCCATCTGCTGCAATCACATGAACAAATTTCATGTTCGGCACCTTTGTTGTGATCCAATAAGCATGACACACATCATAAAGAGCACGGATTCTGTCCTGACTCATATCCGTCTCTACAAGGAACCGTTTATAAATGATCCGCAGATCTTCATCTATATTTCTCTTTTCCAGCTGATTCCATGTGAATTCTTCCATTTCATCTCTGTAGTGCGCATAAATCTCACTTGTCTCATCTTCATAAGTGATCAGATTTGCATACAAAAATGCGCATTTCTTATAATCCAGAGAATTTCCATGCATAAAATACAAATATACCGAACGTGGAAGCTGCTTATGAAATTCTTCAGGTCTCGCAGCCGCCATATAGTATTCGTAAAGCTGCGCGATCTTCAGCTCTGCGTCTACCGCTTTCTCATACCAATGGAAATAGATGTGTTCTGTTCTGCTGCCTTTTATAAGCAATGTACAGATGGAAGCCAGTATCATTGCTTCATCATACATCTCATAACACTTCACAAGTACATTATACAGATGTTTATCAAAATTCTTCATCTGACTTGCCAGGTTTGCTGTATATAATGCAAGCTCCTTCGTCATCAGTTTATATTTCACGCCAAAAAGCAGAACCTGTACTTCAAACTGTCCGAGTTTTTTAAGAGATGAACTCTTCTCTTTAAAACAACGGAATGCCTGAAGATAGAACCATAAACTGTGAGACTTATACTCCATAAACTGCTTCTCAAGCACATTCAGTCTTTCACTGTAGATTTTATATTCCGAATCAACCTCGATCAGCATACAAAGAATCCGCCAGCTGTCCGGATGCTTCATAAAGGAACGTGAAAGTTCTTCTGCTACTCTTCTCTGCCCAATCGAATCATTACTCAGCTTTGTCGTCAGATAAAGGTAATAGGAACTCAATTCAACATCCTTACCGATTGCAAAACGATTGTAGTTATAAGATTCTAAAAGCCATTTTGCCTCATCCATCCGATTACCCAAAATGCAGATATGTGCCTGGGCAAGAAGGTAGAACTCATTACGTTCATCTACCTCGCGAAGATGTGAAATCTTCTTAATAGAAGTCTCTGTCCAATCCTCCAGTGACATCTTGTCACCTTCATATTTCAGATAATCTTTCAGAATTCCATTAAATTCTTTTTCATTTGCACGATGTTCCTCATCTCTGCAAATATCCTTTTCCACTACGACCTCATAACTCAGTGTTTCATATGGAGTTTCCAGAATAATCCTTCCAAAGTTACTTCCTCTGTGAAGCTTGTCCATAGAAATACCATATTCCAAACGATAGGCATTACCTATAAATTCATCTGTCGTCAGATGTCTGTGCTCAACAGAAAGGAAATCACCTTCTGTTCTTACATCAATCTCCAGATATCCCCAGGTATTTTTCTTCACAGTAAAAGTCTCTTTTCTGTCTTCTACAAGAGAAATAAAAGCACGGCTTTCTTCTTCTAATGTAAGAAAAATCTTCTCTTTCTGCTTGCACCCTACCAAGAATTCTTCAAGGGCGTGCTGATCCAGTTCCCATTTACGCATATTATTATAAAGCGCCTTGATCCTCGTATCTTCATATTTGAGAATCTCAAAGAAATCTCTGGATCGGAATAACTTCACTGCCTCAGCTGCATCACGATATGTAAGCTTCTTAAAATCTTCCAGACTCTGAACCTTTCCGTATCGAGTCATAACAAATGGTTTCTCAATAATTGCAGTAAATGCAATATCATACTCTCCACCATTACATACAATCGTAAATTTTCCATGTTCAACATGTCCCGGCACAAGTCCTCTTCCATCATATGTATAATAAATATTTACTGGATTTCCATCAAAGCCCTGCTCTGCGCACTGTACACGATAGGAAGAAGGATATACAAGCCCACGTATTGTCCCTTCCCCTTCATTCTGCAGAGAAAAGCTTCCCTCATATTTTTCTCCTTCTCCGACACGCATCGTAATGTGAGTCTCAGGAAAAATAATTTCCGGCTGCGGGATGTGAAAATCCCCCTTTGCAAAACGTTTGATCTTATTCTTCAAATCCGTCACCTACTCAAATTTTTAATCATCCATAAGTTTGCTTCTGGCAACTGCCAAAAACGCTACTATAAATTATATCATTAGTATACATGATCTTGCAATGGGGGATTGTATAAAGTTTTACATCCATTTTTTCATCAAAACATCCCCTTTGTTTCTCTTAAAAAAATGGATACATTTTTATCAGCAATTTTTCATCATTGGATACAAGTAAGTAAAACCGAGACAAATCAAACAGAACGTGCTATAATAAAAATCATCTGAATGTTATTTCTACAAAGGAGGACTTCATTATGAAATTAGTAATTACTATGAGTCGTCGTTTCGGTACCGGAGCCAGCATTATTGCTGAAGAGCTTTCGAAACGACTTGATATTCCGGTCTATGACAAGGCCTATATAGAAGAAAAGCTCTCTGATCACAAATATGAAAGTGAAGCTGAAGCAATCCGGAAACTGGCTGAAAGCCCTTGTATCATCCTCGGACGATGCGCCTCAGATATTCTGAAAGACCGGATGAATGTATTAAACATCTATGTGAGTGCTGCCAAAGAGGACCGCATTCAGAGAATCATGAAAAAAGAAAATCTTGATCATGATGCCGCAAAAGAAAAGGTGGAGCATACAGATGAAGAGCGTGCTGCTTATTATTACGAACACACCGGCAAGACCTGGGGAGATGTGAATGATTATCACATGATTCTTGACACTTCCGAACTCGGTGTTGAAAACTGTGCCGATATTCTGATGCATTATTTCGAAAAACTGGAATACATTTAATTTTTCGTGCGCGGTGCGCATCCTAAGCGGAGTGTTTTTTATATATTTGGAAAGGACTTTCCTAATATATAAATATAACAGGGACAAAAACTTATTAGTCTTCACAAAGTTTTTGTCCCTGTTTTTTAATTCTGGCTGTCTGAAGTATCTGATGTATCTGACGTTTTAATTGTTACACCCTGTTCTTCAAAACTGATCTTCTTCCATACTTTTTTCTCTTCTTTGATTTTTGTATCCTTTTTCCACTGCTTCAGAAGCGAATCATACTGTTCCTGTTTTCTCTCACTTACAATACTTTCCTTTTTACTGTCTGTTGCCTCTCTGTCCAGAAGACTTGTAAGCTTTGCAATATAAATTCCATTCTCTGTCTCTATAATGTCTGTAACATCACCTGCATTTGTTAACGCATCTGCTGCTGCAATCAGATCCTTATCCGGGCTTGTACTTTCAGAGTCAAATGTAGCTGTCTGGGCTGTAAGTCCTGCTGCTGATGCAACAGTCTCCATATCTTCTCCACCCTTTAACCGATCATCAAATGCCTGTGCGGTCGTCTTCAAGGCTTCTTTCTCATCATCTGATAATGTCTGGGATTCTCCCGAATCATCTGTTGTTGTATATGAGAATAAGAGATATTGCATACTCTTCTGTGCTGCATCTTCATCTGATACATTCTCATCCACACCAGCTTCCATTGCCGCTTCCATCTTATTCGAAATTGTCATCAGTTCGAGAACTTTAGCCACTTCCTCCTCATCTCCTGATACCACTTTCTTCACATCATCCGAATTATCTTCACTGAATTTTGCTGCCGCATCTTTAATCGCCTGCTGCTCTTCCTCTGTCAGTGCAACATCATAGTCAGATA
>OKSA01003604.1_pt1 | contig 11246 bp, 7 predicted proteins | sample 1601181 | NCBI WGS metagenome assembly OKSA01 (sample SAMEA3541538, study PRJEB24748) | human gut metagenome | biome: human gut; feature: human-associated habitat; material: faeces | place: China | collected 2012 | reverse complement strand
GGTGAAAATGACCACTCTTCAGAATGATGAGCGTGTTTTTGGTTTCGGTAAGTTCATTCGTGCAACAAAGATTGATGAAATGCCACAGGTGTTTAATATCTTGTTTGGAGATATGAGTATTGTAGGACCAAGACCAGAAGATGAAGTTAATGCTGCAAACTATTATATAGGTGAATATAAGCACATATTGGACGTAAAACCAGGATTAACAAGTCCTGCAAGTCTGTATGATTATACTCATGGCGAGAAGTATGAGGATGGAGACTTGTATGAAAAAGAATTTATTCCTCAGAAGTTGAAACTTGAAATGTGTTATGTAGATCACAAGAGTTTTTGGTATGATAATCTATTGATACTGAAGACTGCTTGGTTGATTATTTTGACAGTTTGCGGAAAGAAAGAGTTTGGTGTGCCAAAAGAATTGACTTTTTGAATGTTTGTATGTTAATTTTTTTTGATTGTAATGAATGAAATGAAAAAAGTAGCTTTAATTTCAGGTATTACAGGTCAGGACGGTTCATTCCTGGCAGAGTTTTTGATTGAAAAGGGATATGAGGTTCACGGTATTCTGCGCCGTTCTTCTTCATTCAATACCGGTCGTATAGAACATCTTTATCTGGACGAGTGGGTTCGTGATATGCAAAAGACCCGTCTGGTGAATCTGCATTGGGGGGATATGACCGACAGTAGTTCGCTGATACGTATCATTCAGGCTGTACAGCCCGATGAAATCTATAATCTGGCTGCTCAGAGCCATGTGAAAGTAAGTTTCGATGTACCCGAGTACACTGCGGAAGCGGATGCGGTAGGCACGCTGCGTATGTTGGAAGCGGTCCGTATTCTGGGCCTGGAAAAGAAGACCAAGATTTATCAGGCATCGACTTCCGAATTGTTCGGACTGGTACAGGAAGTGCCTCAGAAGGAAACGACTCCCTTCTATCCCCGTTCTCCGTATGGGGTGGCCAAGCAGTATGGTTTCTGGATTACCAAGAACTATCGTGAAAGTTACGGTATGTTTGCCGTGAACGGCATCCTGTTCAACCATGAGAGTGAACGCCGTGGTGAAAATTTCGTAACACGCAAGATTACTTTGGCTGCCGCACGTATAGCCCAGGGATATCAGGACAAGCTGTATCTGGGAAATCTGGATTCTTTGCGCGACTGGGGCTATGCCAAGGATTATGTGGAGTGTATGTGGATGATTCTTCAGCATGATACTCCCGAAGATTTTGTCATTGCGACCGGCGAATACCATACGGTGCGCGAGTTCTGTACCTTGGCCTTCAAGGAAGTGGGCATTGAATTGCGCTGGGAAGGCAAAGGGGTGGATGAAAGAGGTATCGATGTGGCGACGGGCAAGGAACTGGTTGCCGTCGATCCTAAGTATTTCCGTCCCGCCGAAGTGGAGCAGTTGTTGGGTGATCCCACTAAAGCCAAAACGTTGCTGGGCTGGAATCCCCGTAAGACTTCTTTCCCCGAACTGGTGAAAATCATGGTGAAGCATGATATGAAGTTCGTGAAGAAACTGTATTTAAAGGCTCAAATAGCAGAATAATGGAAAAAACAGCCAAGATATATGTAGCAGGCCACCACGGACTGGTGGGGTCTGCTATATGGAATAATTTGCAGCAAAAGGGATATACCAATCTGGTAGGCCGTTCTCACAAAGAACTGGATTTGCTGGACGGGCAGGCTGTGAAGAAGTTTTTTGATGAAGAGCAGCCCCAGTATGTCATTCTGGCAGCGGCACATGTGGGAGGCATCATGGCGAACAGTCTTTACCGTGCCGATTTTATTTATCAGAACTTGCAGATTCAGCAGAATGTGATAGGGGAGAGTTTCCGCCATGATGTAAAGAAACTCTTGTTTTTGGGAAGCACTTGCATTTATCCTCGTGATGCCGTACAACCCATGAAGGAAGATGTGTTACTGACTTCTCCCTTGGAATATACCAACGAACCGTATGCTATTGCGAAGATTGCCGGGTTGAAGATGTGCGAAAGCTTTAACTTGCAATATGGAACCAATTACATAGCCGTGATGCCTACGAACCTTTACGGTCCCAATGATAATTTCCATTTGGAGAACAGCCATGTGCTGCCTGCCATGATTCGTAAGATTCATTTGGGAAAATGCCTGAATGAAGGGGACTGGGACGCGGTGCGTAAAGATATGAATCTTCGTCCCGTAGAGGGGATAGACGGTTCGCATACGGATGAGGAGATTCTCTCCATTCTGAAAAAGTATGGCATAACCGGGCAGGAAGTAACTTTGTGGGGAACAGGCAAGCCGTTGCGTGAGTTCTTATGGAGTGAGGAGATGGCTGATGCCAGTGTCTATATCATGGAGCATGTGGATTTTAAGGATACATACACACCCGGCTCCAAGGATATCCGCAACTGTCATATCAATATCGGTACGGGGAAAGAAATCACCATTGCCCAACTGGCGGACAAGATTGTCAAGGCTGGCCGACCCCACGGCCCACGCCGAGATGCAGGCCCTCACGGCCGCTGCCGCGACGCTCGGGGGCAAGTATTTGCAGGAGTGCACGCTCTACGTCACGGTCGAGCCGTGCATCATGTGCGCCGGGGCGATCGGATGGGCGCAGGTGAGCCGCGTGGTGTGGGGCGCCGACGATCCCAAGAAGGGCTTCCGGCGTTACTCCGAGACGGTGTTCCACCCCAGGACGACCGTGGCGCGGGGGGTGCTCCGGGAGGAGTGCGAGGAGTTGATGAACGGTTTTTTCGCGGGTTTGCGCGGATAGATTTGGTAAAAAAGGAATTTTTTTTATACTTTTGCATCCAACGCGTTTCGGACAGGGGCGCATGAACTGAAAAACTTATAAAATCGAATAGAAAAAGCAATGAAAAAGTTATTTGTATCGGTTGTCGCGCTGTTGGCGGCGGTGTCGCTCTCGGCGCAGGATGTTACTGCAATCTACAACGAAGCCGCAGCAGCTTTCGGCGCCAAGGATTTCGCAGGCGCGGCCGCGAAGTTCGAACAGGTGATCGAGCAGGGGCTGGACAGCGAGGAGGCTGCGTCGCTGGTGGCCACGGCCAAGACGACGCTTCCCAAATGCTACTTTATGATGGGCGGCGGAGCGATCCGGACCAAGAACTACGACGAGGCGCTGAAGAATTTCACCAAATCGGCGGAGCTGGCCGAACTCTACGGCGACATGAGCCAGATGGCCAAGGCCAACGGCTGGGTGGCCAAGATCTATCAGATCCAGGGCGGCGACGCTTTCAACAACAAGGACTATGCGACCGCCGCAGGCGTGTTCGAGAAGGGCTACAAGGCCGACCCGGACAATACCGCGATGGCGCTGAACCTCGCCATGAGCTACTGCGAGATGGGCGAGTACGAGAAGGGTATGGACATCTACGAGGCGGTGGCCGCCAAGACGCACCCCAAGTATGCCGATGACGCCGCCAAAGCCAAGGAGATGATCGCCCTCTACACCAATAACAAGGTGGCCACGCTCCAGGCTGCCAACGATTTCGACGGTATCATCGCGATGGCCGACGCGCTGCTGGCGAAGAACGCCGAAAACGCTCTGGCACAGAAGGTCCGCTTGCAGGCTTATGCCAGCAAGAAGGATTACAACAAGGTGATCGAGCTGGGCGAGGCTGCCGCCAAGGTGCAGACCGATCCCGAGGATGTGAGCCTGATGTACCTGACGCTGGGCGCCGCCTACAACGCCAAGGAGATGAAGCCGCAGGCCATCGAGGCCTTCCGGAAGGTGACGGCGGGACCGGCTGTCGAGAGTGCGAAAGCCGCGTTGGCCGAACTGACCAAATAGCCTGCGGGCCGCAGGAGGAAGAGGGCGGCCTGCCGGGTTTTCCGAAGGGCCGCAGACAGTGAGCCTCCGGCCCCATGAAATAAACCGCAGAGCGGGTTCCGGATTTCCGGAACCCGCTTTTTCGTGCCGGAGCGGGGGCTGGTTCAGCGTTCCGACGGCTCTTCGGGTGCGGCGTTTCGAAGGGCGTTTTCTCGGATGCGGGTCAGTCCGCTGCGTGTCAGCGGCGTGCGGCCGCAGAGGGCTTCGAACGCCGCTTCATCCATGCCGAGCCACGTCGCGGCGTCCATCGCCAGCGGGTCGAACACGGCATCGAACGCCGCGTTGCGGTGCTGCGGGGCGCGGCGGTTCCAGGGGCAGAGGCTCTGGCACGCGTCGCAGCCGAAGATCCAGCCGTGAAGGTCCGTTTGACCGGGCTGTTCCCGCTCGATGGTGCGGCACGAGATGCAGCGGCCCGTGTCGATGGTCCTGTCCGGAGCGACGGCTCCCGTGGGGCAGTTGTCGATGCAGCTGCGGCAGGTTCCGCAGCGCGACCCTTCGAACGGCGCGTCGTAGCGGTCGGTCTCTTCGGTGAGAATCAGCTCGCCCAGCACGACGTAGCTCCCGTATTGCGGCGTGACGAGCAGCGACTGCCGGCCGATCCACCCCAGCCCGGCCTCTACGGCCAGCTGCTTTTCGGCCAGCGGCGCGGTGTCGACGAAGGCGCGGCCTCCCAGACCGGGGTGCGCCGCGCGCAGGGCGTCGAGCATCCCGCCGAGCATCGTCCGGAGGGTGGCGTGGTAATCCGCCGCGCAGGCGTAGGAGGCCACCTTCGTCCGGTGCCCGGGCGGATAGCCCTCGCCGACGCGGTTTTTGTACGACACGGCGCAGACCACGGCCGTGCGTGCGCCTTCGACCAGCCGGCGCGCGTCGAAGCGTTTGTCGACGTTGCGTTCCAGATAGCCCAGCGACGATTGGCGGCCGCGGGCCAGCCATGCGCGGAACAGCGCCTCGTTTTCGGCCAGATGGCGGCACGGGGCGATGCCGCAGAGGTCGAACCCTGCGCCGGCGGCGAGCCGTTTGATGTACAGATGGTCGATCATCGTGATAATTTATGTCAAAAATAGTGTTTTTTAGCCGGAAATTAGTAATTTCGCCCCGAACTTTTGCGTTATCCGAACGTAGCTAAAAAAGAACACATGATGACTATCAATACACTGTACGAACTGGTCCGCAACAGCGTGGAGAAGTTCGCGTCGAAAGTCGCTTTCTCGATGTACGAGGGCGATGACGTGACTTATGCCGAGGTGGGCCGTCGTATCGCCAGGGTGCAGGAAATCCTCACCGGAGCGGGGCTTCGCGCCGGGGACAAGGTGGCTCTCCTGAGCAGCAACATGCCCAACTGGGGCATCAGCTATTTCGCCGTCACGTCGGCGGGCATGGTGGCCGTGCCGATCCTGCCCGACTTCTCGGACGAGGAGCTGGACATGATCATCGAGCATTCGGAGGCCAAGGCCCTGCTCGTGTCGGACAAACTTTTCACCAAGCTCTCGAAGCAGACCATCGAGCGGCTCAACGTGGCGGTCCGCACCAAGAACCTCGGCGTCATCTCGCAGCGCGTCCGCGGGGAAGGCTCGACGGGCGTTCCCCGGCCCGACGACCTGGCCGTGATCATCTACACGTCGGGAACCACTTCGAAGCCCAAGGGCGTGATGCTGACCCATGCGGCGCTCTGCGCGCAGGTCGACATCTCCGCCTCGATCTTCCCGGTCGACGGCGGCGACACGTTCCTTTCGGTGCTGCCCCTCTCGCACACCTACGAGTGCTCCATCGGCATGATCTATCCCTTCTCGATGGGCGCGCGGGTGGTCTACCTCGACCGTCCGCCCACGGCCTCGGTGCTGATGCCCGCCCTGCGTGCGATCCGCCCGACAGTCATGCTGATCGTGCCGCTGATCATCGAGAAAATCTACCGCCACCAGGTGCTCGCCAAGTTCAATTCCAACTCCTTCTGGCGCACGCTCTACCGCATCGGCTTCATGCGCCGCTACCTCCACCGCGTCGCGGGCGGGAAACTGATGAAGCTCTTCGGCGGCCGTCTGCGCTTCCTGGGAATCGGGGGTGCGAAACTCGACGGCGGGGCCGAGAAATTCCTGCTCGAAGCCCGCGTCCCCTATGCCATCGGCTACGGGCTGACCGAGACCGCACCGCTGCTGGCCGGCGCGGCCCCTTCGATGGTGCGGCTGGGATCGACCGGTCCCCAGGCCCCGGGCGTCGAACTGCGGCTGGAGAACGTCAACCCCGAGACCCGTCAGGGCGAGATCGTGGCCCGCACGCCGAGCGCGATGGTGGGCTATTTCAAGAATCCCGAGGCTACGAAGGAGGTTTTCACGGCCGACGGATGGTTCCGCACGGGCGACCTCGGGGAGCTGGACAAGGACGGCTGGCTCTACATCAAGGGCCGTCTGAAGAACATGATCGTGGGTCCCGGCGGCGAGAACATCTATCCCGAGGACATCGAGACGGTGCTCAACTCGCACGTCTGCATCGCCGATTCGATCGTCACGGAGCAGGAGGGCCGCCTGATCGCCCTGGTGCACTTCAACCGCGAGGAGATCGAGTCGATGATCGACGACTGGCGCGAGGAGTGGGAGAGCAAGAAGGAGGCCTGGGAGGCCAAGACCGAACAGCTGAAGAAGGAGATCATGGATTTCGTCAACGCCAAGGTCAACCGTTTTTCTCGGATTTCGGAGGTCGTCGAGGAGAAGGAGGATTTCATCAAGACCCCCACGCACAAGATCAAGCGTTTCCTTTACAACAAGAACAAGAACGGCCAGACTCCGGACCAGCCTGCCGCCGGAAAATAAGCAAAGCCCCCGCTCCGAGAGCGGGGGCTTTTTCTTAATCCGGAGCAGCCGGAGCGTTTCCGCGGGGCGGTCGGCTTTCGGCGAGGGACCGGGGCGCTTTCGAGGAGCCGCCTCACTTGAGGTAGATGCCGTGGGCGGCGCACTCGGCGATCATCCGCTCGGGCCAGATGCTGACCTGGACTTCGCCGATATGGGCGCAGCGCAGGTAGAACATGCAGAGGCGCGACTGGCCGATGCCGCCGCCGATCGAGAGCGGCAGCCGTCCTTCGAGCAGCAGGCGGTGGAACTCCATTTCGCGCCGCTCGGGACATCCGCAGATCGCAAGCTGGCGTTCGAGGGCCTCGGCGTCGACGCGGATGCCCATGCTCGAAAGTTCGAAGGCGCTCTCCAGCACCGGGTTCCACACGATGATGTCGCCGTTGAGCCCTTTGTAACCGCCTTCGGTCGGGGTGCTCCAGTCGTCGTAGTCCGGGGCGCGTCCGTCGTGCCGCTGCCCGTCGGAAAGTTCGCCGCCGATGCCGATGAGGAACAGCGCGCCGTATTTGCGGGCCGCCGCCTGCTCGCGCTCCTTGGGCGTCAGCGCGGGGAACTCCTGCAACAGCTCCTCGGCCTGCAGGAACGTGATTCGCTCGGGCAGTATGGGCGTGATGTGCGGATAGAGTTCGTAAACCTCCTCCTCGACGGCTTTCATCGCCTCGTAGATCGTTTCGACGGTCGCTTTCAGGAAGTTCAGGTTGCGCTCTTCGGGGCGCATCGTGCGTTCCCAGTCCCACTGGTCGACGTAGAGCGAGTGGATGTTGTCCAGCTCCTCGTCGGCGCGGATGGCGTTCATGTCGGTGTACAGCCCGTATCCCGGGGCGATCTTGTAGGTCCCCAGTTTCATGCGTTTCCATTTGGCCAGCGAGTGCACCACCTCGGCCCGGCGGTCGCCCAGATCGCGGATCGGGAACGACACGGCGCGCTCCACGCCGTTCAGGTCGTCGTTGATGCCCGTGCCCGAAAGGACGAACAACGGCGCCGTGACGCGGCGTAGGCGCAGGCGGCGGGCCAGCATGTCGGGAAAAATCTCCTTGAGATAGGTGATGGCCTGCTCCATCGTTTCGGGAGCGAGCTTGGCCGTATAGTCTTCCGGAATGAAAAGCGGCATAAGTTCAGGGTTTGGATTCGTGAAAAACGGTTTATTTTGCAAATATAGTGAAAGGTGAGGGCAATTGGGAGTGTTCAGGCTCAAAAAATGTCGGTTTTAACCGCGGAACCGGATTTTGGCCTGCCCGAAATCCGTTCCGGGTGGGCGGCCGCATAAAAATAACGCACGTAACAGAAGCGTTACGTGCGTTATTTCATTTCCGGTTCCGGTTATTTCGCGGCGGGCAGCAGCGCCGAGTCGGGCTGCTGGCGTTTGTCGCCCACGTCGATCAGGTTCTCCTCGGAGACCCCCAGCGAACGGTAGTAGTCGTTCAGTTCGGCCACCACCTCCTTGCGGTCGGCGTAGCTGGCCAGGTAGTAGATGTCGCCCAGCTGGTCGAGCTTCTCGTCGATAAGGCCCGAGACCATGTCGCCCTGCGCCCCTTCGAAACGGAGGTAGTGCTCGATGTATTCGATCAGCGTCTGGGCATACTCCCTCAAGAGGGCGTCGCCCTTCGCGGCGGCTTCCTTGTCGCCCATGGCCGAAGCGGCGTAATAGGCCTCCAGGAAGGGGTAGGTGTTGGTGTCGGTGAAGCGCACCTGCGAGGTCGGCATCCGCTCCAGCCCCAGGTCGAGCAGCTCGACGGCCTCTGCGACGCGGTTCTGCCGCAGCAGCTCCTTGGCCACGCGGGCGAAGGCGTCGCGGGCGTGCGAAGCCGAAAGGTTGTACTGGATGAAGTAGTCGGCGTAGACCCGCGGGTCTTCGAGGTTGCCGTAGCGGAACGTGTCGCGCAGCAGCGGCGCGGCGTAGTCGGCGTCGATGCGTCCGATCTCGTAGGGGTTCTGCGTCGGGGTGAGGATCGGCACCAGGCGGTAGGCGTAGCCGTCGAACTGGAGGTAGTCCATCAGCCCGAAGTCCTGGAGAATGTAGACCTGCGTCATGTAGATCGGGCGTTTCCAGTCGAAGTTGGCCAGCATGTCGAGGATCATCAGCTGGTTCTTGTCCAGCGAATTCTTCTTGATGTTGATGAACACCGTGTCGACCATCTTGTCGCGGTCCTTTTCGGCCACGATGCCCGACGCCAGAGCGTTCTCCTTGTTCACCGGCAGGGCGATGCGCTTGGCGGGGATGTAGTCGGCCAGCGTGCCGTCGGCGAGTTTGACCTTGCTGCGGGGGTCGTCGCTGCGCACGAAGTCGATCACCTCCTTGATCTCCACCGGGCGGTCGATGCTGTTGGTGACGTAGATCATGTCGTTGTTGAAGGTGTACTTGTGCTTGGGCAGCGAGAAGGGGACGCCGGGAGCGTCGTTGGCCTTGGTCTTCATCTCGTCGATGTACCACTCGCCGCCGAGGTAGGAGGTGTTCATAATCCGCACGTCGGGGCGCACGCCGTAGACCTCCTGATTGTTCCACAGCGGGAAGGTGTCGTTGTCGCCGTAGTTGAGGATGATCGAGTTGGGGAGCGTCGACTGGAGGTAGTTCCAGCCGATGTCGCGGGCCATCGTGCGGTGCGAACGGTCGTGGTCGTCCCAGTTCTGGGCCGCGAGGATGGCCGGGACGCTCATTGCGACGACCGTTGCCGCGGCTGCCGTCGCCACGTTGTCGCGCTTCGAGAGCCGGGCGATCAGGTCGCGCAGGGCCAGCACGCCGAATCCGATCCAGATCGAGAATGCGTAGAACGATCCCGCATAGACGTAGTCGCGTTCGCGCGGCTCGCCGGGCGAGGTGTTGAAGTAGAAGACCAGCGCGATGCCCATCATCACGAACAGCCACAGCACGATCGAGAAGTTGCGCTGGTCGCGGTTCAACTGGTAGACGAGTCCGATGAGTCCCAGCAGGAAGGGGAGGAAATAATAGGTGTTCCGGCCCTTGTTTTCGGCGATTTCGCGCGGCAGGTTGTCCTGCGGGCCGACGTATTTCTCGTCGATCCAGCGGATGCCCGAGAGCCAGTTTCCGTCGGTGATCGTCGTGCGCGAAGGCTGTATGTCGCTCTGGCGTCCCACGAAATTCCACATGAAATAGCGCCAGTACATGTACGAAAGCTGGTAGTTGAAGAAGAAATGGACGTTTTCCCAGAACGTCGGTTCGGTGACCGTGCGGGTTTCGCCGTAGGAGTCGGTGTAGGCCCGTTTGCGTCCGAAGTCGAGCGTCTCGCCGCGCATGGGACGCCCCTGTGCGTCGCGCAGGACCTCGCCCTTGTCGTCGCGCAGCGTCTCGGTCTTGGTGCGGTAGGCGGCCCACTCCTTGTAGGCCTTTTCACCCTTCGAGTAGTTCCACATGCGGGGGAAGAGCTGCATGAACTCCGGAGCGTGGGTGTAGCCCGTGAGCACCGTGGCGGTCTTGTACTTGCCGTCCTCGTCCAGATACCACACCTTCTTCTCCTTCACGCCCTCGGGGGGAGCCGAATACTGCGCGCCGTACAGCAGCGGGCGGTCGCCGTACTGGTCGCGGTTCAGGAGCGACAGCAGGGCGTGGGGGTTGTTGGGGTTGTTGCTGTTCATCGGCGGGTTGGCGGCGGCACGGATCGTCACCGAAGCGTAGGACGAGAACCCGATGAGGATCATGGTCGTCGAGAGCAGGATGATGTTGAGCAGCACGCGGCCCCGTCTGTGGGCGGCCCATGCGGCCCATCCCAGGCCGATGATCAGCGCCAGCGCGAAGAGCGTGATGCCCGAGTTGACCGGCAGGCCGAACGTGTTGACGAACAGCGTGTCGATCTGCGCCCCGATCCAGACGGTGTAGGGGATGATGATGTTGTTGACGAAGACGATCATCGCCCCGGACACGAGCGTCGAGAGGGCGATGCCTCGCCAGGTCACCGTGGCGGTCTTGCGGAAGTAGTAGATGAAGACCAGCGCGGGGATGCAGAGCAGGTTGAGGATGTGCACGCCGATCGAGAGTCCCATCAGGTAGGCGATCAGCACGATCCAGCGCGAGGAGTGGGGTTCGTCGGCCTGCTCCTCCCATTTGAGCATCAGCCACACGACCAGCGCCGTGAACATCGACGAGAGCGCGTAGACCTCGCCCTCGACGGCCGAGAACCAGAACGTGTCGGTGAAGGTGTAGGCCAGGGCCCCGACGGCTCCGGCGCCCAGGACGGCCCATGTGTTGGCGGCGGTGAGCTGCGCGCCGTCGCGCGTCACCAGACGCCGTGCCAGGTGGGTGATGGTCCAGAACAGGAACAGGATGCAGAAGGCGCTGGCCAGCGAGTTCATGGCGTTGACGGCGATGCCCACGTAGTCGGGGTTTCCGAAGGCGAAGAGCGTGGCCAGGCGCGCCAGCATCATGAACAGCGGTGCTCCGGGCGGGTGTCCCACTTCGAGTTTGTAGGACGTCGCGATGAACTCCGAGCAGTCCCAGAGGCTTGAGACGGGTTCCATCGTCATCAGATAGACCATCGCCGCGACGGCGAATACGCTTTTAGATACCTTATGATAAGGAACACTGCCCACACCAACGCCACACAAGTTAC
>OKSA01003599.1_pt1 | contig 11254 bp, 9 predicted proteins | sample 1601181 | NCBI WGS metagenome assembly OKSA01 (sample SAMEA3541538, study PRJEB24748) | human gut metagenome | biome: human gut; feature: human-associated habitat; material: faeces | place: China | collected 2012 | reverse complement strand
GGTACTTCGTGGAGCTGAGCGGGCGCAATAACGGCTGCGTGCCGGAGCTCACGGAGCTCACGGCCCTGCGCGGCCTTGAAATCTCCTCCCTGCGCTGGTGCACGACCACACGGGAGGAGGACGGCGTCCTCGTCTGCGGGCGGGATTACCTTGTCGCCTCCCTGCCCGGTGTTCTATTTCGGCAGCATCGGCACCTCTTCCCCCGCGGGCGACGTCTACCCGCCCCTGCTCGCGCTCTGCGGCGCGGCCGAGGTGATGAACAGCCACGGCGCGGTGCGCACCATCCCCGCACGCGAGCTCGTGCTCGGCAAGGGCAAGACCGCGCTCGCGAGCGACGAGGCCATTCTGCGCTTTCTCCTCCCCCTGCCCACCGAACATGAGATCAGCGCGTTCGACAAGATCGGCGAGCGGCACCAGGTCACGATCTCCAAGATCAACCTCGCCGTCAGCGCGGTTGTCGAAAACGGCTGCATTCAGAGAGCGCGCGCTGCACTCGGCGCGGTCGCGCCGCACGCCTACCTTTCAGAAGACGCCGCGGCGTTCCTTGGGGGAAAGCCACTCACGGCGGAGACCGGCGCCGCGCTCGGCGACCTGCTCTCTTCCGAGGTCGAGCGCGTCATCGCGGGGCGCGGCTCCATGCCCTACAAGCGTGAGGCCGTCCGTGGCCTTGCACAGGACGTGTTCGCCCGTCTGATCGCGCTGGCGCAGGAGCGCGGCCTATGAAAAAAGAGATCCGCATCGACGAGCTCCGCGTCATGATGCTCGACGCGCTCACGCTGCGCGGCATCGGCAGCGAGGACGCCGATTTCATCGTCGATGATTTTCTGGATGCCGAGCTCGAGGGCCACAAGACCCACGGCGTCTCCAAATTCCTGACCCTCGACATCGGTCTTTCAGGCCGCGAGAGCGGCATTGAAATTGTGAGACAAACCGGCGGCCACGCCAAGATCGACGGCCACCGCGAGCTCGGCCACATCGCCGCGCGGCAGGCTGCCGCGTTCAGTGCAGAACTCGCTAAAGAGCATGGCGTCGGCCTTGTCGCGCTGACCAACGTCAGCCGCTATGCCCGCCTTGTCCCCTATTCCCGCCTGATCGCCGAGCGCGGCTGCATCGGCATCGTCACGAACAACGGTGGTCCCGCGCACGTGGTTCCGTTTGGCGGCAGCGCGCCGATGTTCGGCACAAATCCGCTTTCCTTCGGCTTCCCGCAGGGCGAAAAGCCCCCCCTCCTCTTTGACTTTGCCACCGCGCAGGGCGTGTGGGGCGAGCTGCGGCAGGCCATTGTCGAGGAGCGTTCCCTCCCCGAGAGGGCTTTTCTCGATGCTGCCGGCGCTTTCACCACCGATCCACAGCGCGTGCAGGGCGTGCTCCCCTTTGGCGGAGCGCGCGGCGCGGCACTGTGCATGGCGCTCGAAATTCTGACCGGCGCGTTCGTCGGCGCAAAGATGGGCGGCGAGATCCGCGATGAATACGACCTCGGCTACCTGTTCTGTGCCCTGTCGCCGGAAATGTTTTCTTCCGCAGACGATTTCATCGCGCAGACATCGGCGCTGGCCGAGGCTGTACGCACCAGCGCACCCGCCGCAGGAAATGCACAGGTCTTCGTCCCCGGCGAACGTTCCGCCCAGCGCCGCAGCGAACAGCTTGCGCGCGGCACGATTGAGTTGGAAGCTGACATCTGTGACCGCATCCGCGCGATGAGTCGTTCGCGCGAGGGCGGCTACGAAAATTCCCGCAGTATGAACTGAGATACCTCTCTTTTCATAAAGAAAAACAGCATGAGGCAGCGGGCACTGCTTCGTGCTGTTTTTTACGCAAAAAGCGGTCCGCTGAGATTTCAGCAGACCGCTTTTTCTATTCACTTTTCAATGAGATAGCTGCCGCTGTCCGTCGCCTCCGTCACGATGGGGACGAACTCGACGTCGTAGGCCTTCATCGCCTCGGTGACGCTCTCGAGCTGGCCTGCTGTGACCTTGACGTACACGCGGTCGAACTTTTCCGTGAGCTCGCTCATCACGATGCCGGACTTCTCTTCGCTGCCTGCAAGCGCGATGTCCGCGTCCACGCTGACGGAGAGCTTGCCCTTGTAGCCCGCCTGCTCAAGCGCGGTGTGGATGTCGTCGGCGAGCAGCGCAAGCGCCTCCTGCTGCGTCATGGTGCGCTCGTCCGTCTTGATGCGGCTCATGCGCCCCTCGCGCGGATAGTGGAAATCGTCGAGCAGCAGCTCATCAAAGCCCATCTTGCCGCATTCCATGACGATATCGGTCACATACTGCCGCGCCGCCTGCTTTTCGGGTGCGAGCCAGTGCGTGCTGTTCGTATCGTACCAGACGAATCCCGTCAGCTGGCACACGGCGGCGTCCGTCATGTGCTCGTAGGCGTACAGGCTGTCGTGCAGCGTGCTGATGCGGCCGATCGTATAGTAGTCCGAGTCGACAAGGCCCTGAATGGCCGCATCCGATGTGCTGTTCCCGGCCACCGCGCCGCAGTCGATCGCGCCCTGCACTTTGGAATTATAGTAGAGCTTGCCGCTCGCGTCCTTGAGTTCGACCGCCACGGCGTTCACGTCCTTATCAAGGCCATCGAGCGCTGCCTGCCAATCGCTGCCGAGCGCGTCCGCACCCAGCTCGACTGCGTAGGTATCCTTGATGACGGGCTTTTGCACCGTGATCTCAAGGTCGTCCTGCTTCTTATCGTCGCCGCTGTCGCCGCCATTTGCGGTGTCGTCCTGTGGGGTCTTCTTTATCCAGGGGAACTCAAAGCGGACCGAGCCGTCCGCATCGTATACCATATAGCGCTGCGCAAACAAAAAGCCGCACGCCAACAGCAAAATGACCACCAGCACCACGGCCAGCACGCCTCTGCCGCGCCTGCGCCCGCGATAACCGGTATAGCCCTTCGTTCCGCTCGTTCTTCTTGCCATTGTCTGCATCCGCCTCCTTTTTCTCGTGCAACAGTTTACCTTTTGAGAGCAAAAAAATCAACAAAAACCTTTCGGTTTTTGTTGATTTTCCGCTTTTGTATGCTTTAGCCCTCGATAGCGTCCATCAGCGCGACGCGGCGGGCGTGGCGGCCGCCCTCAAACGCGGTGGAGAGGAATGTCTCGACCATGGCCGCGGCCAGCTTCGGGCCTGTGAATCCCGCACCGATGGCCATCATGTTGGCGTTGTTGTGCTGGCGGCACAGCTGCGCTTCGAGCGCATCGGCGCAGTGCGCGCAGCGGATGCCCTTGACCTTGTTCGCCGCAATGGAGATGCCGATGCCCGTCGTGCACACGACGATGCCGTACTCGCATTCCCCGCTTGCGACGGCACGCGCGGCGGCCTCGCCGAAAATGGGATAGTCGCAGCTCTCGGTGGAGTAAGTGCCGCAGTCCTTGACCTCGTGGCCCAGGCCCTCCAGCTGCTTTTTGATGTCTTCCTTCATGGCGTATCCGCCGTGGTCACAGCCCAATGCGATCTTCATAGTTTTTCTCCTTTTTCGGTCAGATTTTGTGAAAGACCGGTTTTTTCTTTTCAAACGTGCACACATAGTCGAGGCCGCAGCTCTTGAGTAATTCCTGCGTCTCGCGGGCGCGCATGCCGACGAATTCCGGCGTGTGCGCGTCGGTACCGATGGTGATGATCTCGCCGCCGAGCTCGTGATAGAGCCTCAGCCATTTTTGATCCGGCAGCGGCGTGTTGCCGCGGTTGACGTTGCACTCGATGCCGCAGCCATTTTCAATGAGCGCGCGGAACACCTGCGCCACCTCGTCCTCAAAACCGTCGAAACTCATGTGCATGCCGTGGTTTTCGTTCATGTAGCGAAGCGGCAGCGTCAGGTGGCCGAGCACAGAGAACTTTCCCCACTTGGCCGTTTCCAGCACGAGCGTCAGGTAGTCCGCGATCTGCTCGCGCGCCTCCTGCTCCGTGGCCTCGGGCATGAAGTAGAGGTCGTTCCAATCGTACTTTTCCGACAGCTGATGCTGCGAACCGATGACAAAGTCGAGCTCCGGCAAACGCGAGAGCAGCTCGTCTGCGTAGGCAAAGTCGCGCATCGCCTCGCCGAGCTCGATACCGCGGCGGACGATGATCTTCCCGTCCGCCGCCTGGTCGGCGCGCGCAAAGGTCTCCGCACGCGCGGAAAAGTCATGCTCCCAGTGCGTATATTCGCGCGGGCGATAGAGATCCACATGGTCGGTCAGGCACATTTCCTGCAAGCCCTGCGCGATGCCCGCGCGCACCATGTCTTCCACCGGCGTTTTCGAGTCGAACGAAAGCGAACAGTGGGTGTGATAATCGGATAAATACATCTTCTATTCGTTACAGCTTGAACTTTCCAAAAAAGCTCTTGTGTTCCTCATAATTCTTCTCGCCGAGCGACTCGCTGAACTTCTTGAGCGCTTCCTTCTGCTCGCGGTTCAGGTTGCGCGGCGTCTCGATATACACGGTGACGTACTGGTCGCCGCGGCCACGGCCGTTGAGGCCGGGGATGCCCTTGCCCTTCAGGCGGAACGTCGTGCCGCTCTGCGTCCCCTCGGGGATGGTGTACTTCACCTTGCCGTCGATCGTCGGGATCTCGAGCTCCGCGCCGAGCACCGCCTGCGTGAACGTGATGGGCGCTTCGCACAGGACGCTCGTGCCCTCGCGGCGGAAGATCTCGTGCGGACGCACGGACACAACGATCAGCAGATCGCCCGCGGGGCCGCCGTTCTTGCCCGCGTTGCCCTGCGCGCGCAGCGAAATGGTCTGCCCGTTGTCGATGCCCGCAGGAATGCTGACCTTGATGGTCTTGCGGTGGCGGATCATGCCCTTGCCGCCGCACTTGGGGCAGGGCTGATGAATGATCTTACCCTTACCTCCGCAGCGCTGGCAGGGGGCCGACGTCGACATATAGCCCAGCGGCGTCTGGCGGCGCTGCTGGATCACGCCGCTGCCGCGGCAGTCAGGACATACCTCGGCGGTCGTGCCCTTGGCGCAGCCCGAGCCGCGGCAGTCAGGACACTGCTCGATGCGGTCGATGCTGACTTCCTTCTCGCAGCCGAAGGCCGCCTCTTCAAAGCTGATGTTCACGCTCGTGCGCAGACTCTCGCCGCGCTGGGGCGCGTTGGGGTTCGCGCGCGCGCCGCCGAAGCCACCGCCGAAGAAGCTGCCGAAGATATCGCCGAGGTCGCCGAAGTCGAACCCGCCCGCGCCGTAAGCGCCGCCACCGGCGCCGGCGCCGTAATTCGGGTCAACGCCCGCAAAGCCGAACTGGTCGTAGCGCGCCTTCTTGTCTGGGTCGCTCAAAACCTCGTTCGCCTCGTTGATCTCCTTGAACTTCTCCTCGGCTTCCTTGTCGCCGGGGTTCATGTCGGGGTGATACTTGCGTGCGAGCTTTTTGTATGCTTTTTTGATCTCTTCTTCCGAAGCGCCCTTGGAAACGCCGAGCACCTCGTAATAGTCTCTTTTATTTTCAGCCATAGACTACGCTCCTAAAAACGCCGCAATCGGGGGCAGTATAAACTGTCCCCGCTGCGTCGATCGGTTTCAAATTACTTCTTGTTGTTCTCGTCGTCATCCACGACCTTGTAGTCAGCATCATAATACTGCTGACCGTTCGGGCCGGTCTGCGCGCCGCCGTTCTGGCCGCCCATGTCAGGACCGGCCTGTGCGCCGCCCTGCGGGTTCGCCTGCTGATAGAGCTTCTCGCTCATCTGGTAGAACATCTGCGTGAGCTCTTCGGTCGCGCTCTTGATGGCGTCGGTGTCGTCGCCCTTGAGGACTTCCTTCAGCTTGTCGATACCACTCTGAACCTTGGCCTTCTCGTCCGCGGGGATCTTGTCGCCCACTTCGCCGAGGGTCTTCTCGCTCTGGTAGACCATCTGGTCGGCCTGGTTGCGGACTTCGACCTTTTCCTTGATCTTGGCGTCCTCAGCGGCGTACTGCTCGGCGTCCTTGACGGCCTTTTCGATATCCTCCTTGCTCATGTTGGAGGAAGAGGTGATGGTGATGTGCTGCTCGGTGCCGGTGCCGAGGTCCTTCGCGCTGACGTTCACGATGCCGTTGGCGTCGATATCGAATGTGACCTCGATCTGAGGCACGCCACGGCGGGCCGGAGCGATGCCATCGAGGTGGAAGCGGCCGAGGCTCTTGTTGGCAGCAGCCATCTCACGCTCGCCCTGCAGAACGTTGACTTCAACGCTCGTCTGGTTGTCGGCGGCGGTGGAGAAGATCTGGCTCTTCTTCACGGGGATGGTGGTGTTGCGGTCGATGAGCTTGGTGCAAACGCCGCCCATGGTCTCAATGCCGAGGGACAGCGGGGTGACGTCGAGCAGCAGCAGACCCTTGACATCGCCGGTCAGAACGCCCGCCTGAAGAGCAGCGCCCATGGCGACGCACTCATCGGGGTTGATGCCCTTGAAGCCTTCCTTGCCGGTGAGCTTCTTGACCATTTCCTGCACGGCCGGGACACGGCTCGAGCCGCCGACGAGCAGGACCTTCGTCAGGTCGGACGCGCTGATGCCGGCGTCGCTCATGGCCTGGCGCACCGGGCCTGCGGTCTTTTCGACGAGGTGGGCGGTCAGCTCATTGAACTTGGCGCGCGTGAGCGTCACGTCCAGGTGCTTCGGACCGGTCGCGTCCGCCGTGATGTACGGCAGGTTGATGTTCGTGCTCGTCACGCCGGACAGCTCGATCTTCGCCTTCTCGGCAGCTTCCTTCAGGCGCTGCATGGCCACGCGGTCGCCCGAGAGGTCGATGCCTTCGCTCTTCTTGAACTCCTGCACGAGGTAGTTGGTGATGCACTGGTCAAAGTCATCGCCGCCGAGGCGGTTGTTGCCGGCCGTGGCCAGCACTTCGATGACGCCGTCGCCGATCTCCAGCACGGAGACGTCGAACGTGCCGCCGCCGAGGTCGTAGACCATGATCTTCTGGTCGGTCTCCTTATCGAGGCCGTAGGCCAGCGCGGCCGCCGTCGGCTCGTTGATGATACGCTTGACGTCGAGGCCGGCGATCTTGCCGGCGTCCTTCGTCGCCTGGCGCTGCGCGTCGGTGAAGTAGGCCGGCACGGTGATGACGGCTTCGGTCACGGGCTCGCCAAGGTAAGCTTCTGCATCAGCCTTCAGCTTCTGCAGGATCATGGCGCTGATCTCCTGCGGGGTGTACTTCTTGCCGTCGATCTCTACTTTATAATCCGAGCCCATCTCGCGCTTGATCGAGCTGATCGTGCGGTCCGGGTTCGTGACGGCCTGACGCTTTGCCACCTGGCCGACCATACGCTCGCCGGTCTTGGAGAACGCGACGACGGACGGGGTGGTGCGATGACCTTCCGCGTTGGGGATAACGGTCGCTTCGCCGCCCTCCATGACGGAGACGCAGCTATTGGTAGTGCCAAGGTCGATACCGATAATTTTACTCATAATGATTTCCTCCTGTATTGAAAGCAGATTGTGTATACGAATTTATATGGGATCAGTTTGCGACTTTCACGACGGAATACCGCAGCACGCGGTCGCCGATGCAAAAGCCCTTTTCAAACTCCTCCACGACAACGCCCTCGCCGTAAGCATCATCCTCGATGTGCATGACGGCGTTGTGGCGGTTGGCGTCAAATGGTTGGCCGACGGCTTCGATCGCCGTCACACCGAGCTGATTGAGCGCGGTGTTGTACTGGTTCATGATCCCCTCAAGGCCCTTGCGGGCGGGATCGTCTGCCGGGGTCTGCGCCAGAGCGCGGGACAGACTGTCGTACACCGGCAGGAACTTTTTGAGCGTGTCGCAGCGGACGTCCGCGTAGATCGCTTCGCGCTCGCGGGTGCTGCGGCGGCGGTAGTTGTCATATTCGGCGAGCAGGCGGAGGTACTTGTCCTTCTCCGCCGCGAGATCGGCTTCGATCTCTTTTTTCGTCTCTTTCTTTTCTTTGGGTTCTTTTTCTTTTTTGGCTTCCTTCTTGTCGGCCTTTTTTTCGGCCTTCTTGACCGGGGCCTCTTCGGTCTCTTCGGTCTTGGCGGCCGTGTCGGTCTTTACGTCTTCAGCGGCCGGAGCCGTTTCCGGCGCCGTCTGCTTCGGGTCGTTCGTTTTCGTGCTCATCTGTATCGTCTCCCTTAATGATCAGCTTGTTGTCCAGCCCGGGGGGCGGAAGCGTGCCGCCGCCGAGCAGCTTGGAAAGGCCGGCCGCAATGAAGCTGAGCTTCGCGGCGACCTTGGAATAGTCCATGCGCGTCGGGCCGACCACACCGATCAGACCGCGCATATTTTCGCCTGCGTCATACGTTGCGAGCACGACGCTGCTGTCGCGCAGCTCCTCGGCCACATTTTCCGGGCCGATGAGCACGCGCACCTCGTTGTCGCCACCGAGCTGCTCCATCGGGATGTCGAGCAGGTTGCTGCCGTCGGACAGGTAGCTCATGAGGCGGTGCGCCTTGTCGGGGTCGCGAAACTCCGGCTGGTGCAGCAGCTGCGACTCGCCGACGAGGTACGTCTGCGCGGCGCCCGCGCCCGTGAGCACCTCGATGGCGAAGGCCGCGATCACGGCCGTGATGCCGAGGTTGTCCTGCGCGGCGCGCTCCGCCGAGCGGATCAGCACCGGGGTGATGTCGCTCTCGTGGATGCCGGTGAAGTGGGCGTTGAAGACAGTGGCCAGCTTCTGGATCATGCTCTGCTCGGCCGAGACCGGCAGGTGCACGAGCTTGTTTTTCACCGTGTCGTCGCTCAGGAGCAGCACGATGATGAAGCTGTTCGCGTCGAGATAAATGAGGTCGAAGCGGCGGATCGTTACGCCGGCGCTCGTCGTGAGCGTCACGGCGGGGTAGTTCGTCAGCTGCGAGGCGAGACGGCTCGCGTCCGTCATGAGCTCGCCGCGCTGGTGGCGACCCGTCAGGCTCTGCGTGATGGCCTGCGTCTCTTCGGCGGTGAGGTCCTTGTGCTCCATGAGCTCGTTGACGTACATCCGGTAGCCGAGCGGGGTGGGCACGCGGCCCGCCGACGTGTGCGGCTGCTCGAGATAGCCCATGGCGACCAGCTCCGCCAGCTCGTTGCGGATCGTGGCCGAGGAACAGCCGAGGTCCGCGCTCGCGGCGATGGCCTTTGAGCCGACCGGCTCCGCCGTGCGGATGTATTCCTCGATGACCGCGGCAAGTATTTTCTTTTTGCGGCTGCTGATGTCCATGATCTCCTCCGCTGGCACTCGGAGCTGCCGACTGTTGGCACTCCTGACCTTCGAGTGCTAATTTACACCCGGCCGGTCGGAAAGTCAAGGCCTTTTCCTATATTATTGATAGATTGTTCATAATTATTTTTCCGGCCGTTTCAGGGCGGGGGAATGGGCGGTTTTGCGGCGGCAAAACCGGGCGCGGGACGGCATCAACGCACCGTCGGCGGCGCTGAGATTTTTGGGCAGGCCGGATCGCTTTCCCTGCAGGAAGGTCTGGACGCACAGCAAAAATCCGGGCGCGGCGGGCTGACCCGCCGCGCCCGGAGGGCGCTGTCCTATCCGGACTCAGTTCAGGAAATCGCGCAGCTTCTTGCTGCGGCTGGGGTGGCGGAGCTTGCGCAGGGCCTTCGCCTCGATCTGGCGGATGCGCTCGCGCGTGACGTTGAACTCCTTGCCGACCTCCTCGAGCGTGCGGGTGCGGCCGTCAACGATGCCGAAGCGCAGCTCGAGCACCTTCTTCTCGCGCGGGGTGAGCGTGTCGAGCACCTCCATGAGCTGCTCCTTGAGCAGCGAGAAGCTCGCCGCCTCGCTCGGCTCGGAGGCGTCCTCGTCGGGGATAAAGTCGCCGAGGTGGGAGTCCTCCTCCTCGCCGATCGGCGTCTCGAGCGAGACCGGCTCCTGCGCGATCTTGAGAATGTCGCGCACCTTGTCGACCGGCATGTTCATCTCCGCCGCGATCTCCTCGGCACTTGGGTCGTGGCCGAGCTCCTGCAGGAGCTGACGGGAGACGCGGATGACCTTGTTGATCGTCTCGACCATGTGCACGGGGATGCGGATGGTGCGCGCCTGGTCGGCGATGGCGCGGGTGATGGCCTGCCGGATCCACCACGTGGCATAGGTGGAGAACTTGTAGCCCTTCGTGTAGTCGAACTTTTCGACGGCCTTGATTAGGCCGAGGTTGCCTTCCTGGATGAGGTCGAGAAACAGCATGCCGCGGCCGACATAGCGCTTGGCGATCGACACGACCAGACGCAGGTTTGCCTCCTCCATGCGGTGCTTGGCCTCCGCGTCGCCCTCGGCCATGCGCTTGGCCAGCTCCTGCTCCTCCTCTGGGGTGAGCAGCGGCACTTTGCCGATCTCCTTGAGGTACATGCGCACCGGGTCGTCGGTCGAGAACGTGTCGGCCATGGCCTCGGTCTCGTTCATCTCTTCCTCGGTGACTTCCTCGATCTCCTGGAGCTCCTCGAGCTCAGGCAGCGCGTCCTCGTCCACCGGGGGCAGCGCGTCGTCGCTGAGCACGTCGATGTTCAGGCTCTCGAGCCGGTCATAGAACTTTTCCGTCTCCTCGCTCGAGAGGTTCATGTCCTCGAGCACCATGAGATCCTTGCTCGAGAGTTTGCCCGCCTTTTTGCCCTTTTCCACGAGCTCGTTGAGCTTTTCTTCCGTGGTCTTTTCCGATTCCGGCTTTTCGGCTACAGGCTTGTCCTCCGCGGGCTCGTCCGCGGCGGGAGCGGCTTTGGTTTCCGCCTGCTTGGCGTCGTCAGCTGCGAGCAGCGCGTCGGCCATGGCGTCGAGTTCTTCAGCCGAGAGGTTGTTAAGTTCTTTCTGTTCCATCTTTACCACCATACCCTTTATGTTCTTTGAGTTGCTTTGCAAAGGCCAGCAGGTCCGCCTCCGACGACGCTGCGCCGGCGGTGGCCTGGGTCTGTAGGATGCTTATGTAGTCGTCGAGCGCGCGCGCACCGTTTGCCAGTTCCGCCGGCTGCTGGATGATGCCGGTCAGCAGGGCCAGCTCGTCCGGGCTCAGCTCGCCCGAGAGCGCCGCGATCTGCACCGTGCCCGTGCCTCCGTGGGCGAGCAGGGCGGTGTAAATGTGCCGCAGCTCCGGCGAGGAAAACTGCGCCGCGTCCGGCACATTCGTCCGATCCCGGAACAGGCCGGGGTCGAGATACAATAATTTAATGATGCCCTGTTCGGCGGCCGCCGAGCGGGGATCGTCGAAGCGGATGCTCCGCCCGGGCGGCTGCATCGCCGTCGCGGGGCGCAGCAGGTCGCGCTCGCGCTCCTTGCGCGCGCGGCTGAGCCGCCGCTTGCGCTGGCGCTGCACCTCGTCGGTCACGACTGCGGCGGCGTCAAAGTCACC